>Ga0194132_10000096_pt1 | contig 159585 bp, 151 predicted proteins | sample TA2KigOf80mmetaG_FD_148612 | JGI IMG/M metagenome (GOLD analysis project Ga0194132, IMG submission 148612) | Freshwater microbial communities from Lake Tanganyika, Tanzania - TA2015054 Kigoma Offshore 80m | ecosystem: Environmental > Aquatic > Freshwater > Lake | place: Tanzania: Lake...
GCGCCGGGTAGCGGGCGTTGTGGTGCGGCACCGGCTTGCGGCCGTTGCGGAGCCGCGCCGGCTTGAGGACGTTGCACGGTGGCGCCCGGACGTTGCGGCGCGGTACCCGCAGCCACAGGCCGCTGCGATGCTGGGTGCGCGGGACGTTGCGCCTGCGGCGCGCCGGCAGCGGCGGGACGCTGGGGTGCCGACTGCGGCGGTCGGGCGACGGGTTGCGGCGGACGCGATATCGGCTGCTGCGGCCGTCCGGACGGTTGCGGCGGGCGCACGGCGCCAACTCCGGGTCCAGATCCAGGTCCTGCTCCCGGCCCTGCTCCTGGCCCGGGCGGACGGCCCCGGCCGTTGCCGCCGGGCGGTTGACCGGTCGAATTCACCGTCTATCCCCCGCCCTCATGAACCGACAGTCCCGATTGCGAAACCACCTGCCCAGCAATCGCAAGCCGCGCTGCCGCGCATGCTCGCAGATTTTCCGCGCGCTGCCCATGACTTTGCTGCCGGACGTCCCGAACGTGTCCCCGGAATCGCACATGGAAAGCAAATATGGCGAAAGGGTGGACGGCACGGACCTAGTTCGAACCGGAGCAGGCCGGCCACGACGGCGCGGCCTCACGCGCAACGCCGGAAGATCAGCGAAGCGTTCGTTCCTCCGAAGCCGAACGAATTGGACAGCACCGTATCGATATCGCGCTGGCGCGACTTGTGCGGCACGAGGTCGATCGGCGTATCGACCGACGGATTGTCGAGATTGAGCGTCGGCGGCGCCACCCGGTCGCGGATCGCAAGCAGGGAAAAGATCGCCTCGACCGCGCCGGCGGCGCCCAACAGGTGCCCGATCGACGATTTGGTCGATGACATCGAAATCTTGCCCGCGGCATTGCCGACCAGGCGCTGCACCGCACCAAGCTCGATCTCGTCGCCGAGCGGCGTCGAGGTGCCGTGCGCGTTGATGTAGTCGATTTCGCCCGGCTGGATCCCGGCGCGCTTGATCGCTGCGGTCATGCAGCGAAACGCGCCGTCGCCGTCGGAGGTCGGCGCGGTGATGTGGAAGGCGTCGCCCGACATGCCGTAGCCGATCAGCTCAGCATAGATTTTCGCACCGCGCGCCTTGGCATGTTCGTACTCTTCGAGGACCACGACGCCGGCGCCCTCTCCCATCAGGAAGCCGTCGCGGTCCTTGTCGTAGGGGCGCGAGGCCTTGGTCGGCGTGTCGTTGAAGCCGGTGGTGAGCGCACGCACTGCGGCGAAGCCCGCAAGCGAAATCCGGTTGACCGGCGACTCGGTGCCGCCCGCCACCATAACGTCGGCGTCGCCGAGCGCGATCATGCGCCCGGCGTCGCCGATCGCATGCGAGCCGGTCGAGCAGGCGGTGACGACGGCCGAGTTCGGACCTTTCAGTCCGTGCTCGATGGAGACGTAGCCCGAGGCAAGATTGATGATGCGGCCGGGAATGAAGAACGGCGACACGCGCCGCGGGCCGCGATCGTGCAGCGTGATGGCGGTCTCCGCGATTCCCTCGACGCCGCCGATACCCGCCCCGATCATCACGCCGGTCGCGCATTGATCGTCATGGGTCTTCGGATGCCAGCCAGCGTCGTCGAGCGCCTGCTTGGCGGCGCACATCGCAAACACGATGAACTTGTCGACCTTGCGCTGCTCCTTCGGCTCCATCCACTGGTCGGGGTTGTATGTCCCGCCCGAGCCGTCGCCGAGCGGGATCACGCCTGCGATCCGGCACGAAATGTCGGAGACTTCGAACGTGTCAATCTTGCGTGCGCCGCTCTCGCCCGCAATCAGGCGCCGCCAGGTGTCGTCGACCCCGCAGGCCAGCGGGGTCACCATGCCCAGTCCTGTGACGACGACGCGTCTCATTTGCGCTCCCAGACCTCGCACTCACCGAACGGGCGCCGCAGCCGCCGGCTCCGGCGAACGCCGGGACCGTCGATGATATCCCTCATTGAAGGAATGTACCCGGCGAGCGCAGCTTGGCTGGCGGCTCAGGCGGCCGTCAACTCTTGGCGTTCTTTTCGAGGAACTTGACCGCGTCGCCCACGGTCAGAATGGTTTCCGCCGCGTCGTCGGGAATCTCGCAGCCGAACTCCTCCTCGAAGGCCATCACGAGTTCGACGGTATCGAGGCTGTCGGCACCGAGGTCGTCGATGAAGCTCGCCCCTTCGGTGACCTTGTCGGGCTCGACGCCCAGATGCTCCACGACGATCTTCTTCACCCGCTCGCCGATATCACTCATCGTCTGAACCTCTAGTTTGATTTGGGCTCGATCAACGACCCAGAGTCACGTGTTAGGCGTCAACGCGGCACGAGTTCCGCCGTGAGAGACGAGGTGGATTGGCTCGGTCGCGAGCGGACCGCTTGTCGCCCTCGCCCTTCCGGTTTCCCCCGCCGGGCTTGCGTTCGGTTAACATACTTCGAATGCCTTGACCAGCCGAGGGAAAGCCGCGTGCCACAGCCTTGCGCGACCGTCAAATCATCGCCATTCCGCCGTTGACGTGCAGGGTTTGGCCGGTGACGTAGGCCGCCTCGTCGGACGCAAGATAGAGTACGGCCGCCGCGACGTCGGCCCCCTCGCCGAGCCGGCCCGCCGGAACCATCGCGAGAATCGCCTCGCGCTGTTTGTCGTTGAGTTTGTCGGTCATCGGCGTCGCGATGAAGCCCGGCGCCACGCAATTCGCGGTCACGCCGCGCTTGGCGTATTCCTTGCCGATCGACTTGAACATGCCGATCATGCCGGCCTTGGTCGCGGTATAGTTGCTCTGGCCCGGATTGCCGGTGACGCCCACCACCGAAGTGATCCCGATCAGGCGGCCGAAGCGGCGGCGCATCATGCCCTTCACCGCGGCGCGCGCGAGCCGGAAGGTCGCAGTGAGATTGACCGACAGCACCTGATCCCAGTCCTCATCCCGCATCTGCACCAGCAGATTGTCCTTGGTGACGCCGGCGTTGGCCACGAGAATGTCGAGCTGGCCCAGCGCATCCTCGGCCTTGGGGACCAGCGCCTCGACCGCCTCTGCGTTTCCGAGATCGCACGGCAATATCACCGCGCCGCCCAGCTCGGCCGCAAGTGCGTCGAGCGCCTCGCGGCGGGTGCCGGATATGGCGACCCGCGCGCCCTGTGCCTGCAGCGTGCGCGCGATCGCGCCGCCGATGCCGCCGCTGGCACCCGTGACGAGTGCGGTCTTGCCGGTCAGGTCGAACATGTTGGGGCCCCTCTGAGACGCGCCACGCTGCTAGCCACCACGCGCCGCCTTGAACGCCGCAACGTCCTCCGGCGTTCCGACCGCGCTGCCGGTCGCGCCTTCGGCGATGCGCTTGAGCAGGCCCGTGAGAACCTTGCCCGCGCCGACCTCGTAGAACTGCATCACGCCCTGCCCGGCCATGCACTCCACGCACTCGCGCCAGCGCACCGTGCCGGTGACCTGCTCGACGAGACGTTTCACAATTTCCTGCGGATCGGTAATCGGCGCGGCCAGCACATTCGCGACCACCGGCACGACCGGGGCCTTCACGTTGGTCTTGGACAAAGCCTCGGCCATGGCGTCGGCGGCTGGCTTCATCAGCGCGCAATGGAAGGGCGCGGACACCGGCAGCAGCATTGCGCGGCGCACGCCCTTGCCCTTGGCGATTTCGATGGCGCGGTCCACCGCGGCCTTGTTGCCGGAGACCACCACCTGTCCGCCGCCGTTGTCGTTGGCGGCGTCGCAGACCTCGCCCTGCGCAGCCTCCGCGGCGATAGCCTTCGCGCCGACGAGATCGACCCCGATCAGCGCCGCCATTGCGCCGGTCCCGACCGGAACCGCCTTCTGCATGGCGTTGCCGCGGATGCGCAGGAGCCTGGCCGCATCGGTGACGGTGAACGCGCCGGCTGCGGCGAGCGCCGAATATTCGCCGAGCGAATGGCCAGCGACGAATTTCGCGTCACGCGAAAGATTGACGCCCGCCTCGGCTTCGAGCACCCGCATCGCCGCGACCGACACCGCCATCAGCGCGGGCTGGGCGTTTTCGGTCAGCGTGAGTTTCTCGGCCGGGCCTTCCCACATCGTCGCGGTGAGCTTTTCGCCCAGCGCCGCGTCGACCTCGTCGAACACCGCGCGCGCGGGCGCAAACGCGTCCGCCAGCGCCTTGCCCATGCCGACCGCCTGGCTGCCCTGACCCGGAAATACGAAGGCTGCCGCCATCGCCTGCCCTTTCATTCAACCCGCGCCGAAAAACGCCGAGATCGCGCGGGTGTCAAGCCGAGCCTTGCGCGGCGGGCATGAGCCCCGCTTCGCCGGCCTTGATCTGCAGGGCAAGGTACTTCGAATAGATGCGGCACTGCGCGAACGAGCCGGCGATGAACCACAGGCCGGGCTGCTTCGTGCGCACAAACATATTGCGCAGTTCGTTGCCCTCGCCAAAGCCCCAGATCGGGCCGACGCGGGCCGCCACCGCCTCGCCGAACAACTGCGCGACCTCCGCCTCCTGGCCTCTGTAGCCAGTCGCGAGCACCACGAGATCGGCCTTCAGCGTCTCGCCGCTCTTCATGCGCGCACCGTCGGCGGCGAATTCGGCGATGTCGGAATATTGGATCAGACCGACCTCGCCTTTGACGATCAGGTCGGAGCATCCGACGTTGAAATAGTAGCCGCCGCCGCGGGTCAGGTACTTGAATTGCCAGCCGGCGCCGTCGTCGCCGAAATCGAGCCGGAAACCCTTTTTCTCCAGCGCGTCCAGCAGCGGCAGATCGAGCATCCTCGCCTGCTCGGTCAGCGCGATGTGGCTCTTGCGCGAAAGCGCAAGCGGCACCGACACCGTGATGAGATCGCAATCGTCGGTCGGCGGGCCCTCGTCGTAGAGCGCGTAGGGCAACTGCGCGCTCGGCTCGACCTGCACCACCATGGTCGTGCCGCGCTGCGCCAGCGTCGGCTTGGCGCCCGCCGAATGCAGGTCCTGCGCAATGTCGTGGCCGCTGGTGCCGGTGCCGAGGATCAGCGCCGCCTTGCCCCGCCACGCCTCGCCGTCCACGTACTCGCTCGCGTGCATCACGGTGCCGCGAAATTTCTTCAGCGAGGGAATGTCGGGCACGATCGGGATGCCGCTGGCGCCGGTCGCCAGCACGACGTGCCGCGGCCGCATCGTGCGCCTGGTGCCGTCGGCCCGGCGCAGTGCGATGATCCAGCGTCGCGCGCTTTCGTCGTAGTCGCCACCCAAGAATTCGGTACCGGTCCAGAAGTTCAGCTCCATGCTCTCGGCATAGGACTCGAACCAGTTCGCGACCTTGTCCTTGGGGATGTAGCTTGGCCAGGTCGGTGGGAACGGCATGTAGGGCAGATGATTGACGTGCGCCTGATTGTGCAGCACCAGCGCGTGGTAGCGCTTGCGCCAGTTGTCGCCGATGCGCGCGCCGCGGTCGACGATCAGCGTGTCGACGTTCAACTGCGCAAGCCGCGCGGCGATCGACAGTCCGGCCTGCCCGCCGCCGACAACCAGCACCGCCGGATCGCGGTCGGCATAAGCCGCAGACGTCTTGCGTTGATCGAGCCAGTTCGGCCCGCGGAAGTCGCGCGCATAGACCTTGTCCTGGAACCGCGTGCGGCCGGACTGCTCCGCGTGTCCCTTGATCTGGTCGAGCGCGGTCAAAAGCGTCCAGCCCTTGGGCGCGCCGCCGGCCTCGACCAGCCGCACCACGCCGTTGCACACGCCCTGGCCGGTTTCGAACTGCAGGAATGCTTCGATGCAATCCTGGCCCGCGCGCGTCACGCGCCGGGGCGGCGTGCGGTCCGGATCGATCCGGAAGCCCTGCGGGCGAGCGCGAACCGCGGCGGTCTTGAGTGCACCGAGCGCCGCGTCCCGGCCGTCGAGGGTCTGGATCGCCCAGGTCAGCGCCAGAACGTCCCGCCAGTGGCAGTCCGGCCGGAACAGCGCCCGCAGGGCCGCCTCGCCCGTGCCGGCGAGCGCCCGCTCGAAGTCCACGAGCCATGTCTCGACCAAGGCGGAGATGGCGTCGTTTTTGGCCAGCATTCGCGCTCTCAAACTCGATTTCGGAGGGTAGGCCCCGCAATATTTAACCGATTTGGCCGGACGCAGCGAGGTCCGCAACGCGCCAGCCGTCCCGGAAGCTTGCGTTCGGGCCGGAAATCCCTATAAACGCCGCGTTCCGTCGATCGGCCGGGAGCTGAACGGACGGCCGTCTTGAGCCTTCTTGAGGGATCGAGGCGGTAGGGCCAGGTGGCCCGTCGTCCCGTGTTCCCGCCTTCAGAGCGTTCGAGCCTTTCCGAAGGGCTCGAAGGGCTTGGCGCCGAAAGACGGTTGGAAACAGAGGAAAGGCAATTCATGCCGCTATACGAGCACGTGTATCTGGCGCGCCAGGATCTTGGCGCGCAGCAGGTCGAAGACCTGACCAAGCAGTTCCAGGGCGTCATCGAGCAGATGGGCGGCAAGGTCGCCAAGGTGGAATACTGGGGCGTCAAGACGCTCAGCTTCCGCATCAACAAGAACCGCAAGGCGCACTTTACGCTGTTGAACCTCGACGCGCCGCCGGCCGCGGTCGCCGAGATCGAGCGCCAGCAGCGCATCAACGAAGACGTCCTGCGCTACATGACCGTGCGGGTCGAGGAACTCGAGGAAGGCCCGTCGGCGATGATGCGCAAGGTCGATCGCGACCGCGAGCGCGACGAGCGCGGCGGCGGCCGCTTCGGCGACCGTGAAGACCGCGGCGGCCGCTTCGGCGACCGCCCCCGTCGCGACCGTGACGACGACCGTCGCCCGCGCGGCGACAGCGAATAAGCTGCGACGGAGGAGTAACGATCATGGCATTCGGTTCCTCCCAGGGCGGTGGTGGCGGCGGCGGTGCACGGCGTCCCTTCTTCCGCCGGCGCAAGACCTGCCCGTTCTCCGGCGCCAACGCTCCGAAGATCGACTACAAGGACACGCGGCTGTTGCAGCGCTATGTGTCCGAGCGCGGCAAGATCGTGCCGAGCCGGATCACGGCGGTGTCGGCCAAGAAGCAGCGCGAACTCGCCAAGGCAATCAAGCGTTCGCGGTTCCTGGGGCTGCTGCCCTACGTGATCCGCTAACGCAGACGAACGAAATCGAGGCGTTCGGGAAAGGTCCCGGGCGCCGATGGTTGGGACGGACGTCGATCCGTCCCTAACCGCTCGAAAGGAGCGGGACAGCTCGATGGCGCCAATCATACTCATCGGAATCAGCGCAGGCGCGGCGACGGCGCTGCTATTTGCGTCGGTCGCGTCCGGCTCGCCGCTGTCGGTGCTGCTGTTCTATCTCGCGCCGTTGCCGATCCTGATCGCGGCGCTGGGCTGGAGCCATCTGGCGGCGCTGATCGCGGCCGTCGTCGCCTCGGCGAGCCTCGCCGCGATCTTCGGCTCGTTCTTCTTCATCGCGTTCCTGATCGGCGTCGGCCTGCCGGCCTGGTGGCTCGGCTACCTCGCACTGCTGGCGCGGCCCGTAACCAACGGCGCCGGCACCCCCGATGGGCTCGAATGGTATCCGGTGGGTTTCCTCGTCGTCTGGGCGGCGATGCTGAGCGCTGCGATCGTCATCGCCGCAATCCTCAACTTCGGCACCGACCAGCAGAGCTTCCAGGCCGCGCTGCGCACCGGCCTGGAGCGCATGTTCCGCATCCATGCCGGCGGCGGGGGGGCCACGCCGCCCGGCCTGCCCGACCGCAGCAAACTGATCGATTTCATGGTGGTCGCATTGCCGCCGGCCGCGGCCGTGCTCACCACCATCACCAGCACGGTCAACCTGTGGCTCGCCGACAAGATCGTGCGGGTATCGGGCCGCGGGCGCAGACCTCAGCCCGAGCTTTCGGAGATGCAGTTTCCGAACTACGCGCCGATGCTGGCGGCGGTCGCGATCGCCGGGTCGTTCCTGCCGGGATTGCCCGGCATCGCCTCAGGCGTACTCGGCGCCGCGATGTTGATCGCCTACACCGTCATGGGCTTCGCAGTGCTGCATTCGCTAACGCGCGGCATGAACGCGCGTCCGTTCATGCTCGGCAGCGTCTACGTCGCCGTCATGGTGTTCGGCTGGCCTGCGCTGATCGTCGCGCTGCTCGGCCTTGCGGAGGCCGCCTTCGATTTTCGCGGCCGCGCCGCGCGCAAGCGCGGACCGCCGCCGCCCCCGTCCATCACTTGAAACCGAAATCCCGAAAAACCGATAACGGAGAAAGACAATGGAAGTGATCCTCCTCGAACGCGTCGCCAAGCTCGGCCAGATGGGTGACGTCGTGCGCGTGCGCGACGGCTTTGCGCGCAACTTTCTGCTGCCGAAGGGCAAGGCTCTGCGCGCCACGCAGGCCAACAAGACGAAATTCGAGTCCATGAAGGTCGATCTTCAGGCCAAGAACCTCGCTGCGAAAGGCGACGCCGAAAAGCTCGGCCAGAAGCTCGAAGGCAAGTCCGTCACCGCGCTGCGCCAGGCTTCCGAATCGGGCCAGCTCTACGGCTCGGTATCACCGCGCGACATCGCGGCGCTGCTCAGCGACAGCGGCGTGGCCATCGACCGCAACCAGATCGCGCTCAACGTTCCGATCAAGACCATCGGCGCGCACAAGGTTCCGCTCGTGCTGCATCCGGAGGTCGAACTGACTGTGACGGTTTACGTGGCGCGCAGCGCCGACGAGGCCGAGCGGCTGGCGCGTGGCGAGGACGTGACGGTTCGCCGCGAACTCACCGACGAAGAAGAGGTCAAGGCAGAAGCCGCGGCGGCGGCGGCCGACCTGTTCGAGCCCGAAGCGGCGGCGGCCCGCAGCGGCGGCAAGGACGCGGGCGAGGAAACCGCCGCGAAGGCGTAACGCTGCGGCCAGACCTGACGCGAGACAACCGCAACGATCGGTGCGCGGCCGCCCGGCCGCGCGCCCTCAGCCGGCATATCTCAGTCGAAAATATCCCACTGCTTGGGCTTGGGCGGCTCGGGCGGAGGTGCGGGCGGCTCAGGCGCGGCGGGTGCGGCAGCCGCAGGCGCCTGGCGTGCGGCGCGCTGGGCCGCACGCTGGGCTGCGCGCTGCTGGGCCGGCGTGAGCTTCTGCTCAGGTTTTGGCGAAGCTTCGGGCTTGGGCGCTGCTTCAGGCTTTGCCGCGGCTTCAGGCTTTGCCGCGGCTTCAGGCTTGGGCGCCGGCTCCGGCTTGGCCCGTGTCGCAGTCGCCGGCGGAGCCGCGGGCTCCTCGGTTCGAGCGGCCGAACGCGCCGGTGGCTTGGCACCGGGCTGCGCCTGTCGCCGCGCTTTCGGGTCGGCGGGCGGCGCCGCGTTGGCGAGGCCCGCAAGATAGCCGGCAATCGCCGCGGCGCTCTCGCGGCTGTTGGTGTAGTGCGCGCGAAGGAAGCTCGCGAGGCCGCCCTGGCCCATCCCCTTGGCAAGACCCAGCGGGCTGGAATGGCAGCCGGAGCCTGTGCAATCCGACGAGAAAAGCTGCTGAGCGGTCTTGTTGGCGCTGAAGTTTTCCTGGGCGTTGACGAGCGATCCCGCGGCGGCAACCGCGAGCCAGATCGATGTTGCAGTGCACAGTAATGCCGGAAGCCGGGCTCGACGCATCGATCCGAACAACCTCACCTCCCTGCCCGCCGCCGCCGAACCATCCGTGCCCGGTCTTACCCCATATTCGCGCGAAAGTGAGGCCGACAAGACCGAACCCTGAGCCTTGTCCCAGCATTGCCGCCCACGTGCAACTTTGGTCTAATAAGGGCGTCCACTAAGCGGTTTCCGCTTTGTCTGCGGAACCAGCCGGCCGGAGGCGTCCGGACGGGCAGTGGCAGTCAAGTGGCGAGGGCGGCCAATGGACAGGCTGCTGGAATTTTTGCTCAGGCGATTCGTCCGCCGCGGAAGCCTTCGGCTCACGACGGCGAACGGAAGCGTTTTCACCGTTGGCGACGGCACCGGCAATCCGGTCGCGGTGCGCTTTGCTGAACCCGCCGCCCAGCGCAAGGTGTTGCTCGATCCCGAATTGAGGCTCGGCGAAGCCTACATGGACGGTACGCTAGTGCTCGAAGAGGGCACCGTCGCCGATCTGCTCGCGCTCGTTCTCGGACAGACGCCCGACGGCATGCCGCCGAACTGGGCACGCCCGCAATGGGCGCTGCGCTACCTCCATCGCCGGCTTCAGCAGTTCAACCGGCGCGCGAGGGCGCGGCGCAATGTCGCGCACCACTACGATCTCGACGGCCGGCTCTACTCGCTGTTCCTCGACGCCGACCGGCAATACTCCTGCGCCTATTTCGAGACGCCGGACCAGTCGCTCGACGACGCACAGGTCGCCAAGAAGCGTCACCTCGCCGCGAAGCTCATGGTCCGCGAGGGCCAGCGCGTGCTCGACATCGGCTCCGGCTGGGGCGGCCTTGCGCTCTATATTTCCGAACTGTGCCGCGCGCACGTCACCGGGATCACGCTGTCGCGCGAGCAATGGCAGCAGGCCAGCGAGCGCGCCGCCGAACGCGGGCTGGCGGACGCGGCCCAGTTCCGTATGCAGGACTACCGCGACATCGACGAGTCTTTCGACCGGATCGTGTCGGTGGGCATGTTCGAGCACGTCGGGGTCGGCTACTACGACGCCTTCTTCCGCAAATGCGCGGGCCTGCTCGCCGACGACGGCGTGATGGTGCTGCATTCCATCGGCCGGCCCGAGGGCCCGAACGTCACCAACCCCTGGATTGCCAAATACATCTTCCCCGGCGGCTATATCCCCGCGCTGTCGGAGGTGCTGCCGTCGATCGAGCGCGCCGGCCTGCTGGTGACCGACGTCGAGATTCTGCGCCTGCACTACGCCGAGACGCTGAAGCACTGGCGCGACCGCTTCCTCGCTCACCAGGACGAGGCCGCGAGGCTCTACGATCAGCGCTTTGTGCGGATGTGGGAATTCTATCTTGCGGCGTCGGAAATGGCGTTCCGCGAGCAGAACATGATGGTGTTCCAGATCCAGATTGCGCGCCGCCAGAACGCGGTCCCCCTCACCCGCGACTACATCGCCCGCGAGGAACGCCGCCTGCGCGCGCTTGAAGTCGGCGCACGGCCGCCGCTGCGGCTGGCGGGCGAGTAGTGGCGGCCGCCTTAAGGCCAATCGAAACGTCAAGCGGTTCCTCGCCGCGCCGAAATTTTTCGATGGGGACGATGTGGATCAGCGGGGATAGGTCGGTCTCTGCCGGCTCGCGCACCGGCGCTTGGTGCTAAGCCTTTCGGGCACAACACGGCGCGCCCGCGCCGACGTGTTGCCGCAATCCGCAAGCATCAAGGCTAATGGTCCGATTCCAACATTCGCATCCCGTTTCGGCAGGCGCATTTGCGAATGTTTGGAATCAAAGGACCATTGGCAAGCGTAAAGTACCAGTGGAGCTTTGGATTTGACATTCGCTTCGCGTGTTCGCAGCCAAGCGGGTAGCGAATGTTAAATCCGCTCCACTGGCGTCAGTCGTAGCGTGAGTCTGGCCGTTTCCAGTCGATAACAAGCGTTCCCAACAACAACATTTCCGCACGCGCGCAATGGCCCCGCTCGAATCGACCGCCCGCAAGCTGCCCGAACCCGTGGCTCCGCAATACCGCGCCGCGCCGCACAACATCGAGGCCGAGCAGGCGCTGCTCGGCGCGATCCTGGTCAACAACGAGGCCTTCTACCGCGTCTCGGATTTCCTGGAGCCGCTGCACTTCTTCGAGCCGCTGCACCAGCAGATCTACGAGCTGGCGGGCAACCTGATCCGCGCCGGCAAGATCGCGACCCCGATCACGCTCAAGACCTTCCTGCCGTCCGACATCGACATCGGCGGGCTGACCGTCAGCCAGTATCTGGCGCGGCTCGCGGCCGAGGCCACCACCGTCATCAACGCCGCCGACTATGGCCGCACCGTCGGCGACCTCGCGGTCCGGCGTAACCTGATCCGCATCGGCGAGGACATGGTCAACCAGGCGTTCGACGCGCCGGTCGACTTCGCGCCGCGCGAGCAGATCGAGGACGCCGAGCGCAAGCTCTACGAGATCGCCGAGACCGGCCGCTTCGGCTCGGGCTTCCAGCGCTTCGCCCAGGCGCTGACCACCGCGGTCGACATGGCCGCCAAGGCCTACCAGCGCGACGGCAAGCTGTCCGGGCTCGCCACCGGGCTAAAAGACCTCGACGCCAAGATGGGCGGCCTGCAGCACTCCGACCTGATCATCGTCGCGGGCCGCCCCGGCATGGGCAAGACCGCGCTCGCCACCAACATCGCCTACAACATCGCCAAGGCCCACCGCGGCGAGACCCGCGCCGACGGCCATATCGAGACCGTGAACGGCGGCATCGTCGGCTTCTTCTCGCTGGAAATGTCGGCCGAGCAGCTCGCCACCCGCATCATCGCCGAACGCACCGGGATCGCGTCGTCGACCATCCGGCGCGGCGGCATCAGCGAGGCCGATTTCGAGACCATCAAGGACGTCTCGATCGAATTGCAGGGCCTGCCGTTCTACGTCGACGAGACCGGCGGCCTCTCGATCGCGCAGCTTGCCGCGCGCGCGCGCAGGCTCAAGCGCCAGCGCGGCCTGGACGTTCTGTTCATCGACTACATCCAGCTGCTGCAGGGCTCGCAGCGCCGCCAGAGCGAAAGCCGCGTGCAGGAGGTGACCGAGATCACCACCAACCTCAAAGCGCTGGCGAAGGAGCTGAACGTGCCGATCGTGGCGCTGTCCCAGCTCTCGCGCCAGGTTGAGAGCCGCGACGACAAGCGCCCGCAGCTATCGGACCTGCGCGAGTCGGGCTCCATCGAGCAGGACGCCGACGTGGTGATGTTCGTGTTCCGCGAGGAATACTACCTCTCCAACAAGGAGCCGCGGCCGGGCACCGAAGAGCACCTGAAGTGGCAGACCGACATGGCGCTCGTCCACGGCAAGGCCGAGGTCATTATCGGCAAGCAGCGCCACGGCCCGACCGGCACGGTGCAGTTGCAGTTCGAGGCGCAGGTCACACGCTTCGGCGACCTGTCGGCCGATCAGTATCTGCCCGAGCGGGCCGGCGATTAGGCCGTATACACATCGGCTTTAAGCCACTAGCCTTCCGGCTCCTTTTTGTTTGTCCCACAGACAGCAAGCAGAGCCGGAGCCATGCGTACCATTACGACCGAAGAACACTTCACCTCGCCCGCCTTCCTCGCCGGTCCCGGCAAGGAGTTCACCGAACGCTTCAAGAATTCCGGCCCGCGCGGCCTCAAAGTCTACGAGCAGCTCCAGGACATCGGCGACGGACGCATCGCCGAGATGGACGCGGCCAAGATCGACGTGCAGGTGCTGTCGCTGAACTCGCCCGGCGTCGAGCAGGCCGATGTGGACGTGCAGCTATCGGTGTCGCGCGAGGCCAACGACTATCTCGCAGACGCGATCAAGAAGCATCCGAAGCGGTACGCGGGCTTCGCCTCGGTGCCGACGGCGTCCCCCGACAAGGCCGCGGCCGAGATCGAGCGCTGCGTGAAGATGGGCTTCAAGGGCGCGAACATCAACGGCCACACCCGCGGCCGCTATCTCGACGACAAGTTCTTCGATCCGATCCTGGAGCGCCTTTCGGCGCTGAACGTGCTGCTCTACCTGCACCCGACGCCGCCGCCCAGGGCCGTGGTCGAGGCGCAGTTCTCGGGCTTCTCGCCGGCCGTAAACGGCATGTTCGCCTCCGCCGGCTGGGCCTGGCACATCGAGACCGCTGTGCATCTCCTCCGCATGATTCTCGGCGGCGTGTTCGACCGCCATCCAAAATTGCAGGTCGCGATTGGCCATCTCGGCGAAGGCATTCCGTTCATGATGCCGCGGCTGCAGAAGAACTTCTCGCAGGAGATCACCAAGCTGCAGCGGCCGATGGGCGCGTATCTCAAGGAGAACGTCCACTACACCTTCGGCGGCTTCAATTTTCCGGCGACGTTCCTCGACCTGCTGCTCGAAGTCGGCGTCGACCGCATCATGTTCTCGGTCGACCATCCCTACGGCTCGATGGCGGAGGCGCGCTCGTTCCTCAACCACCTGCCGGTCAGCGCCGAGGACCGCGAGAAGATCGCGCACGGCAACGCCGAGAAGCTGCTCGGGATGTAACGCCGCGCGGCGCGCGGCGCTGGAATAGCTACGGGGGCCCGCGTTCCGCGACGGGCCCCGTGCATTTTCAGCGATCTTGCGTCAGCGCGTCGAGCGGGACGGAACCGATGCCGTTCCAAGTGCGCTCGGGCCGCGTCCCGGCAGCGTGCCCGCGCCAGGTCCAAGCAGGTCGGTCGTCCGAGCAAGCGGTCCACGCTGATTGGGGCGCTGCCCGCCGTTCGTCACCGAATTCTGGGTGCAGACGAAGCGGTTCGGGCCGGTCTGGACCTTCGCCGTGCCCGCCGGGCAGAAACACGCGGTGCCGGTGGACTTGCCGCCGATGCAGACGAGCCTCGGAGGCTGCGAGGACGGCGTGGTCTCGCCGCGGGGCGGCAACGGCACGCCCGAAGACGGCGCGTCGGCCGGCGGTTGACCCGCCGTGAGCCGGTCCATCGTGCAGACAAAGCGGCCCGGGCTGGTTTGCACGGCCTTTGTGCCGGCCGAGCACAGGCAGACATTGAAGTCGGCCTTGCCGCCGATGCAAGTCACGTGCTGCGGATAGGGCACGGACCCGGGCTGCGGATTTCGCTTTGCCGACACGCGCGACGGCGGGTCGTTGTCGACCTGCCAAGGCGTGGCCCTGTACCGATCCATCGTACACACGAAGTGGAACGCGCCGGTCTGCACCTGCTTGGTGTTGGCCGGGCAGATACAGGTCGAGCCGGTGCTCTGGCCGCCGATACACGTCAGCGGCGGAGGCTCCGACGCCGAGGCCGACGCGAAGCTGAGCAGGGTAGCGGCCGCCAGAACCGCGAGCGCGGCGGCAAAGCGATTGCGGATATGCCCGGGTGCGCGGTTTGGCCGGGCGCTTTCGATGCGAGCCATGATGACCTCCTGAAGAGTTCATTTTTCGCCGTACGGGATCGTACGGCTTCCGCTGTATCGGACGCGGTGCACCTGCAGGACGTTCAGGGGCGTCAATGGATTCCATCATCGAATCAGCAATTTAGGCTCGGAGCGCACAGCCCTGTGCGCGGCCAGCCAAGGGCGGCGCCGCGCGCATTGCGCTTTGAACGCAACCGGCAGCCGCAGCGACTAATTTCAAAGGCATCGGCACCGGCGCGCCCGCGGTCGGTGCCGATCCGGTCCAGGCCGTTTTCGACGAGGGGCAAGCCATGGCCACGATCCAAGCCGCCGCGTCATCGATCCGCGTTCCCGACCGGCTGGTCGCCGCCGGAGCCGTCCATTCGGAGCCCGGCCGCCAGGGGTTCATGAAGCAGAACATGGAACTCGACTTCGTGAACCGCTCGCAGCGGGCATTCTCGGCCACCGTCAGGAATTTCGGCGCCGTCCGAGTCGCCCGCGTGCGCGGCGGGGCTTCGACCTTCAAGCGCGCAAGCCGCCATCGTGCCGACGGGCGCGACCTCGTTTCGATCGTGATCAGCGGCGGCGGCCGCTTCTGCCTCGAAGGCAAGGATGAAGACCGCCACTATTCCGGGTGCGGCGCGGCCGTTCTGGAAAGCCGCGAGGAGAGCGTCCTGCACTGCCTGGAAGACAGCGATGCCTGGACGCTGGTGATGGACCGTGCGCCGCTGGACCCGCTGCTCGCCGGTATACGCGCGCCGCTGCAGCGTTGCATTCAGGGCGACAACGCTGCGATGTGCCTGCTCGACGGTTATCTCAAGGTGCTGTTCTCGGTCGAGAGCTACGACGACCGCACGCTCGTCAGCCGTCACATCCGCGACCTCGCGCTGAGCGCGCTCGGGCTTTGCGGCGATGCGCAGGCGTATGTGCGCGAAGGCGGCGTGCGCGAGGCGCGCCTGCAGACCGTGCTCGACCGGCTGGCGCGCGACGCCGCCGAGCCCGGCCTCGATCCGGCGGCCTTCGCCGCGCGCCTGGACCTGTCGCCGCGCTATCTGCACCGCCTGCTGGAACCGACTGGCCGCTCGTTCAACGAACACCTGCTCAAGTGCCGGCTCGAACGCGCGTCCGCAATGCTGCGCGATCCGCACTGCTCGGAAATGAAGATCGCCGAAGTCGCGGCCAAAGCGGGCTTCTCCGACATCTCGCACTTCAACCGCAGCTTCCGCCGAGCCTACGGCGACACGCCGATCGGCGTGCGCGTCCGCGCGGCGCGCGCGCGGAGCGCGTGAGCGCCCTACTGCGGCTGAATTCCCGCCGACTTGATGATCGCACCGAACTTCTCGATGCCGTCCTTCTGCAGCGCGGCGAATTCCTCGGGCGAGTTCGCAATGACGATCAGATCCTGACCTTCGAGCTTGGCGCGCGCGTCGGGCGCGAGGATCGCCTTCTTCATTTCCGCGTTCAGGCGCATCAGGATGTCCCGCGGCAGCTTCGCCGGCCCGAAGAAGCCGAACCAGGTCGAGGGTTTGCGGAAGCCGGGCACCAACTCTGTCATCGACGGCACGTTCGGCATCTTGGCGTAGCGCTGCGGCTCCAGGATCGCGAGCACCTTGGCCTTGCCGGAGTTCAACGCGCCGCGCGCGCTGGACAAGGAAATATGCAGCAGCTGGATGTGCCCCGCGGCAACGTCCTGCATCGGCTGCGAGACGCCGCGGTAGGGCACATGGGTGATGTCGACCCCCGCGGTGCGGTTGAACAGTTCGCCGGTCAGGTGGAACACCGAGCCGATGCCCGAACTCCCATAGGACAGCTTGCCCGGATTGGCCTTGGCGTGGGCGATCAGCTCCGGCACGGAGTTCACCGGAAGCCCGGCGTTGATCACTAGCGCGGTCACCGGCTCCACGCCCGCCATGATCGGCGTGAAGTCGGCGACCTGGTCGTATGGCACGCTCTTCATCAGCAGCGCCGCAGTGACGTGCGAGGCCGGCGTCGAGGCCAGCAGCGTGTAGCCGTCGGGCGGCGACTTGGCGACCGCGTTGGAGCCGATGGTGCCGTTGGCGCCGGGCCGGTTGTCGACAATCACGGTCTGCCCGAGCGCCTCGGACAGCTTGGCCGCAACCAGACGCGCCAACATGTCGACAGTCGGCCCCGGTGGCGTCGGCACGACGATGGTGATGGGCTTGGCCTGCGGCCAGCCTTGCGCCGATGCGGACGCGATCGAGAGCCCCAACGCAAGAAGCAGGGCCGCAATGGCGCGCAAAAGTCCTGTCATCGTCGCCTCCCTTGCCGCGCACTTTTATGCCGCTTTTATGCATCATAGCACTTTGACGCCGCCGTTCCGCAGCGCCATAACCCTGCACCATGGCCCGTCAGCCCCAGCCCCAGCAGCCGGCCCCGCCGCCGGAGCCCGCGACCACGACCGGCGGCCCGCCGCCGCTCGAAGCCGGCGGCGTGCTGACCATCGACCTCGACGCCATCCGCACCAACTACCGGATGCTCGCGGCGCGCGTGGTGCCGGGCGAATGCGCCGCCGTGGTCAAGGGCGACGGCTACGGCTGCGGCATCGAGCAGGTCACCGCGACTTTGGAGCGCGCCGGCTGCCGCACCTTCTTCGTCGCGCATCTTGCGGAAGCCCGCCGCGTGCGCGCCATCGCGCCCGAAGCGGCGATCTACGTGCTCAACGGATTTTCGTCGGCCGCGGGTCCGGCGTTCGTCGAAACCTACGCGCGGCCGGTAATCAACTCGTCGGTCGAACTGGCCGAGTGGGACCATTTCGTCGCCACCTCCGGTTGGACCGGCGGGGCCGCACTGCACATCGACACCGGCATGAACCGGCTCGGCCTCACAATCGAGGAGGCGGTGGCGGTCGCGCACCGCATCCAGTCCGAGAACCACGGCGTTGAGCTGCTGATGAGCCACCTCGCCTGCGCCGATCAGACGAACCATCCGCTCAACGATCAGCAGATTCGGCAATTCCGCGAGCTGCGCTCGCTGTTCCGCGGCATTTCCAGCTCGCTCGCCAACTCCGCAGGCATCTTCCTCGACTCCTCAACCTACTGCGATCTGGTGCGCCCGGGCGTCGCGCTCTACGGCGGCAATCCGACGCCGGGCCGGCCGAACCCGATGCGGCAAGTGATCGATCTGAAGTGCCGCATCCTGCAGGTGCGCAACGTGCCGCGCGGCCAGACCGTGGGCTATGGCGCCACATGGACGGCCAAGCGCCCGAGCCGCATCGCGGTGATCGCGGCGGGCTACGCCGATGGCATCCCGCGCGCGGCGGGCGCGCTCGGTCCCGAAGGCGCGCCGCAACGCGAGGCAATCGTCAACGACCGGCGCTGCAAAGTCGTCGGCCGCGTGTCGATGGACCTGATCGCGGTCGACGTGACCGACATCCCCGAAGGCGCCGTGCGGCGCGACGCCATGGCGACGCTGATCGGCGCGGGGCTCTCGCTCGAAGAGGCCGCAACGCAGGCCGGCACCATCGACTATGAGCTGCTGACATCGCTTGGCCGCCGCTATCACCGGATCTGGAAGGTTTGATCGGGCCCTGGCAGCCGTCTTGCGGACGTCCGCAGCTTGTTCTTGTATTGTTCTCATTGTTCAGGTAGCGTCCGCGACGCATTTTCCTCGCCGGATTCGGATGGCCCGCCGCTCCAGCCCATCGTTCATCTGCCAGAACTGCGGCGCGACCCACGGCCGCTGGCAGGGCAAGTGCGAGGCCTGCGGCGAGTGGAACACCATCGCCGAGGAAGGCGCGGGTCTGGCCGCAGCCCCCGCGGGTCCGGGCCGCGCACCGCGCAAGGGCCGGCGCTTCGCGCTCGAACCGCTTAAAGGAGAGGCGCACGACGCCCCTCGCCTGCCGTCCGGCATCGCCGAACTCGACCGCGTCACCGGCGGCGGCTTCGTGCGCGGCTCGGTTCTGCTGCTCGGCGGCGATCCCGGCATCGGCAAGTCGACGCTGCTGATCCAGGCCGCCGCCGCGCTCGCGGGCGCGGGCTACCGCGCAGTTTACATTTCGGGCGAAGAGGCCGTGGCGCAGGTGCGGCTGCGCGCCGAGCGGCTCGGGTTGGCCGATGCGCCGGTCGAGATTGCCGCCGAGACTTCGGTCGAGGACATCGTTGCAACGCTGTCCGAAGGCGCGACGCCGCGACTCGTGATCGTCGACTCGATCCAGACCATGTGGACCGACATGGTCGACTCCGCGCCCGGCACCGTGACGCAGGTGCGCGGCTCGGCGCAGATGCTCATTCGCTTTGCCAAGCGCAGTGGCGCGGCCGTGATCCTCGTCGGCCACGTCACCAAGGACGGCCAGATCGCCGGCCCCCGCGTGGTCGAGCACATGGTCGACGCGGTGCTGTCGTTCGAGGGCGAAGGCAGCCACCAGTTCCGCATCCTGCGCGCGGCGAAGAACCGCTTCGGCCCGACCGACGAGATCGGCGTGTTCGAGATGACCGGGTTAGGGCTTCGCGAAGTCGCAAACCCGTCCGAGCTGTTCCTCTCCGAGCGCAACCTCGGCGCGCCGGGCACCGCGGTGTTCGCCGGCATCGAGGGCACGCGGCCGCTCTTGGTGGAAATCCAGGCGCTGGTGGTTCCGACCTCGCTCGGCACGCCGCGCCGCGCGGCCGTCGGCTGGGATTCGAGCCGGCTTGCGACCGTGCTCGCGGTGCTGGAGGCGCATTGCGGGGTCAAGCTCGGCGGCCACGACATTTATCTCAACGTCGCGGGCGGGCTTCGGATCGTGGAACCCGCCGCCGACCTTGCGGCCGCGGCTGCCCTCGTTTCGTCCATGACAGGCGCACCGCTCCCCGCCGATGCGGTCTATTTCGGCGAGGTGTCGCTGTCCGGCGCGGTGCGCCCGGTGGCGCAGGCCGCGGCTCGCCTGAAGGAGGCCCAGAAGCTCGGTTTTGCCCGCGCGATCCTGCCGGACACCGCCCGCGCCGAGGCCGCCAACCTGGGCCTTTCCTCGACCGCCATCGGGATGCTGGTGGACCTGGTCTCTGACATTGCGGCGGGCGCCGAAAAACCGCGCAAAATGGGGCCGCGCGCGGTCCGACAAGACGGGTGACGCGGACGCCTTGGGCCGCTATACACCCCCGCGTATGAAGGGCGCAAAGCCACACAATATCGGCACAAAATTAATCCGTTGGGCCGATAGTCGCGCACCCTTGCCGAGCCCGGTCCGGCAGGGGAGTGTGGACGAGCACCAGCCCCGATTCGCCCGTTCCGCACCCGGCCCGCACCGCAGCGCTTGAGCGTTCCATGCCCGTCACATGGCTCGACCTGATCCTGCTCGGCGTGATGCTGATCTCGGGCCTGCTCGCCATGATCCGCGGCTTCATGCGCGAGATCCTGTCGATCGCCGCCTGGGCCTGCGCCGCGGTCGCGACCGTCCTGCTCTACGGCCGCCTGATCCCGATCGCCAAGGCCAACATTTCCAGCGACATCGTCGCGACCGGCCTCGTGGTCGGCGGCGTGTTCCTGGTGACGCTGCTGATCGTCTCGGTCGTCACGGTGCGCATTTCCGACATGATCCTGGACTCGCGGATCGGTGCGCTCGACCGCACATTGGGCTTCCTGTTCGGGCTCGGCCGCGGCCTGATCATCGTGGTGGTGGCGTTCCTGTTCTTCGCCTGGCTGGTGCCGGAGCCCAAGCAGCCGGAGGGCGTGCGGCTGGCCAAGTCGCGGGTGGTGCTGGAGAACACCGGCGAATGGCTGCAGGCCCTGTTGCCGCAGGACATGGACAATTATCTGTCGGGTATTCTGAAGCGCCGGAAGGGCGGCGATGACCAGGCCCCGCCGCCGGGCCAGCGCTCCAGCTTGCCCGACCCGGCGACCACGGCGACGGTCCGGGCCGGCTATCCGGCGGCGGACCGCACCGATATGCGGCAGCTGATCGACGCGACGAGGCGATAGGGCAACGCGAATGGGCGGCACGATGCACCAGGGCGAACTCGACCTCAGCCGAAGTCGGATGTTTCCGACTTCGGCCAACTTCGAAAATTCGAACTCGGGTATACCCGAGTTCGATGCCGACCGGCTGCGCGAGGAGTGCGGCGTGTTCGGCATCTTCGGCCATCCCGACGCCGCCGCGATCACCGCGCTCGGCCTGCACGCGCTCCAGCACCGCGGCCAGGAGGCCGCCGGCATCGTCTCCTTCGACGGCAAGCGTTTTCACTCCGAGCGCCGCATGGGCCTGGTCGGCGACAACTTCTCCCGTAGAGAGGTCATCGACCGCCTGCCCGGCACCACCGCCGTCGGCCACGTGCGCTATTCCACCACCGGCGAAACCGTGCTGCGCAACGTGCAGCCGCTGTTCGCCGAACTGGAAGGCGGCGGCTTCGCCGTCGGCCACAACGGCAATCTCACCAACGGCCTTGCGCTGCGCCGCGCGCTGGTCGCCGAAGGCGCGATGATGCAGTCGACCACCGACACCGAAGTGATCCTGCATCTGGTCGCCCGCGCCAAGCGCAACCGCTTCGTCGACCGCTTCATCGAGGGCCTGCGCCAGCTCGAAGGCGCCTACTCGTTCGTGGGCATGACCAACAAAAAGCTGCTCGGCGCGCGCGACCCGCTCGGCATCCGCCCGCTGGTGCTGGGCACGCTCGACGGCTGCCCGATCCTGGCGTCGGAGACCTGCGCGCTCGACATCATCGGCGCGAAATACGTGCGCGACGTCGAGAACGGCGAGGTGTTGGTGTTCGACGAGGACGGCGCGCATTCGCACAAACCGTTCCCGCCGATGGCGCCGCGGCCGTGCATCTTCGAATACATCTATTTCTCGCGGCCCGATTCCATCGTCGGCGGCCGGCCGGTGTACGACATCCGAAAGCGCATGGGCGCGCAGCTCGCCGCCGAAGCCCCCGCCTCGGCCGACGTGGTCGTGCCGGTGCCGGATTCAGGCGTCCCCGCCGCGATCGGCTTCGCGCAGGCGGCCTCCATCCCCTACGAGCTCGGCATCATCCGCAATCACTACGTCGGCCGCACCTTCATCGAGCCGACGCAGCAGATCAGGCAGCTCGGCGTGCGGCTGAAGCACAACGCCAACCGCGCCGTGGTCGCGGGCAAGCGCATCGTGCTGGTGGACGATTCCATCGTGCGCGGCACGACCTCGACCAAGATCGTCAAGATGATGCGCGACGCCGGCGCGACCGAGGTGCACTTCCGCATCTCGTCGCCGCCGATCACGCACCCGGACTATTACGGCATCGACACGCCCGAGCGCGACAAGCTCTTGGCGGCCACGCACGACCTCGAAGCCATGCGGCAGTTCATCGGCGCGGATTCGCTGGCGTTTCTGTCGGTCGACGGCATCTACAAGGCGATGGGCTTCGACGGCCGCGACGCGCTGCGGCCGCAGTTCACCGATCATTGCTTTACGGGCGAGTATCCGACGCCGCTGACGGATCAGACCGGGGCGCAGGCGACGCCAAGGCAGTTGTCGCTGTTGGCCGAGGCTGGCTAAAGCAGCCCCACAACCGGTTCGGACGTACGCGCCGGCGACGGGACAGACGCTTGTGCCGATCGCTCGGCCGCGGTTGGAAACCGGCAAAATCCCTGCAATCGCCGCACCCGTCATGGCCGGTTGGCAGCCGGCGTGTACCCTGGCACAACGCGGGCCGCGGCCGATGGTTCGCGCCGCCGATATTGTGCCAGAGCGCGCCATGAGACCCCCCGCATGACCAAACCGCTTTCCAACCGCATCGCGCTGCTCACCGGCGGCTCGCGCGGCATCGGCTTTTCCACCGCGGTGGCGCTCGCCCGCGCCGGCGCGCATGTGGTCGCGACCGCGCGCACGCCGGGCGGCCTGGAGGAGCTCGACGACGCGATCAAGGCGGTCGGCGGCACGGCGACCTTGGTGCCGCTGGAGCTGCGCGACTATGAGGGCATCGCCCGGCTCGCCAAGGCGCTCGACGAGCGCTATGGGCGGCTCGACATTCTGGTCGGCAACGCGGCGCTCGGCGGCTCGAACTCGCCACTCGACCATTTCGAGCCCAAGGAGTGGGAGGAAGTCTATGCGGTCAACGTCACCGCGCAGTGGCAGTTCATCCGCCACATGCACCCGCTGCTGCTGCGCTCGGATGCCGCCCGCGCGGTATTCCTGACCTCGGGTGGGGCGTCGAACCCGCGGCCCTACCGCGGGCTCTACGGCTCGACCAAGGCGGCGCTGGAGGCGATCGTGCGCACTTATGCCGCCGAATGCGCGTCCACCAACATCCGCGCCAACCTGTTCAACCCCGGCCCCACCCGCACCCGCATGCGCGCCGGCGTGATGCCGGGCGAGGACCCGATGACGCTGCCGCATCCCGACGAGGTCGCGGCGACCATCGTGCCGCTGTGCGCGCCGGAGTGCACGGATACGGGGCGGATTTACGATTTCCGGTTCAGGAAGTTTCTGACGTTCAGGCCACCGGAGTGATGCGCGGCGATCAGCCCCGCACGCCGAGCGGTGCGTCGGCGCAGCGGCCGCCCTTGTCGTAGATGCAGTCCTTCGCGGGCGTCATTTCGGGCGTCACATAAACCGGACGCGGATCGGTGTTGATCCAGCGCCGCCGCACCGGGCGGTACTCGTGCACGACGAAGTTCACCACCGTCGGCGCACGCGGGCGCACGGTGCGGATTTCCCTCTCGATAATCGTGTGCTTGTGCCGGATCGTGCCGACGTGGCGAATGGTATTCTTGTGGATGACGAGGTGGTTCTTGGTCGCGCCGCGGCTCTTCACCGGCACCACGGTCTGCGTCTCGATGACGCGCGAGTGATCGATGGTGCGCGTGTTCTTTTTCACTTCCTGGCTGTCGTAGTGCGGGCGCGGCGCGGGACAGTCCTTGCAGGCGCGGTCGTATTGCGCGGACGCGGGCGCGCACAGCGCGGCCAGAACGAGCGTGGCAAACGCAATAAGGGTCGGGCGCTTTGTCATGGCGCGGAGATTACCGCGCCGCCGCACCGGCGTGCGGAAATGCAGGAGCGACGGTTAATCGCGGCGCGCGTTTACGTTACCGCGCCGGCTATTTGCGCTTCTTCTTCCGCCCGGCGAAGGGATTGGCCTTTTCGCGCAAGGTCAGCCGCACCGGCGTGCCCAACATTTCAAACGCCTCGCGGATCGCGTTTACCAGATACCGCTTGTAATCGTCCGGCACCGCCGAGGCGCGGGTGCAGAACAGGATGAAGGTCGGCGGCCGGGCCTTGGGCTGCGTCATGTAGTCGAGCCGGATGCGGCGGCCAGACACCGCGGGCGGCGGATGCGACTGCGTCACGTCGGCGAGGAAGCGGTTGAGCGTCGCCGTCGGCACCCGCCGGTTCCAGATGTCATGGATGTCGCAGACCGCCTGCATCAGCCGGTCGAGGCCCTCGCCGGTCGCGCCCGACACGCCGACCAGCGGCGCGCCCTTGACCTGCGGCAGGTAGCGGTCGGCATCCTCGCGGAATTTCGCCAGCGTCGCATTGGAAGGCCGCAAGTCCCACTTGCTGACGGCGAGCACCAGCGCCCGGCCCTCGCGCTCGACCAGGGCAGCGATGCGCAGGTCCTGTTCCTCGAACGGCCGCTCGATATCGATCAAGAGCACCACCACCTCGGCGAACTTGATGGCGTCGATGGCGTCGGCGACCGCGAGCTTCTCCAGCTTCTCCTGGATGCGCGGCGGGCGGCGCAGGCCCGCGGTATCGTAGATACGGAAGTCGCGGCCATGCGAGCGCAGGTCCACGGCGATGGAATCGCGCGTGATCCCGGCCTCAGGCCCGGTGAGCAAACGGTCCTCGCCGACCAGCCGGTTGATCAGCGTCGACTTGCCGGCGTTCGGCCGCCCGACCACCGCCACGCGAATGGGCTTCGGCGCGGCCTCGTCCGCGTTCGCCCCGGCGGGGCTTTCGGTCTCCTCCGGCAGCGCCGCGCGCAGCGCATCGAACAGGTCGGACAGCCCCTCGCCATGCTCGGCCGAAACCGCGACCGGCTCGCCCAAGCCCAGCGCATAGGCCTCGATCAGCCCCGCCTGCGCGGCTTTGCCTTCGGCCTTGTTGCCGACGAGGATCGTGGGCTTGCCGGAGCGCCGCACCAGATCGGCAAACGCGCTGTCGTCCGGCACCGGACCCTGCCGCGCATCGATCATGAACAGCACCGCGTCCGCCTCCGCGACTGCGGCCTTGGTCTGCGACAGCATCCGCCCGGCGAGGCTTTCGGCGTCCGCATCCTCCAGCCCCGCGGTATCGATAACGTCGAACTCGAGATCGCCGAGCCGCGCGCGGCCGCGCCGGCGGTCGCGCGTGACGCCCGGCCGGTCGTCGACCAGCGCGACGCGCCGGCCGACCAGCCGGTTGAACAGCGTCGACTTGCCGACGTTCGGCCGCCCGACGATTGCGACGGTGAAGCTCATGGAGGGTCCGCGCGAAGTTGTTGGCGCCAATGCTCTCGGCGCTCCGGCTTGGGCGAGCTCGGAGCACAAGTCAATCGCGGGCGGCGGTCAGCGAGAGAATGTGCCCGGAGGTGGCGGGTCCGGGAAGGGCGACTGCGCGCCGCCCTGCTGCTGCGGCGACGGCGCGGGCCATGGTGCCTGGCTCACCGGACGCTGCTGCTGCGGTTGCGCGATGGGCGGACGCTGGGCGGTCTGTCGCGGCGGAGCTTCGCGCTTTGGCGCCGCGGTCCGGCGCGGCGGCGGCGGTTCGGGTTCGGCCTGTGGCTCGGGCGGCGGCTGATAGCCCTGCACCAGTTCCGGCGGCACGCCCTGCGGCACGCCCGGCACGCCGCCAGGGAACACGGCTTTGCGATCGCCCGGCAGCGGCTTCTTCTGATTGAACAAATCGGTCGGGTCGAAGCTTCCGCAGCCCGACAGGACGAACCCCGCCGCGAGCACGATTGCCGTCGTCAGTCGAATTTGGCCGCGCATCGGCGATCCTCAGCTCTTGGCTTCGGCGGACGACAGCGCCATCAGGATTTCGATCTGGCCGCGCGTGCCGTCCGGCGTGTCGCGATCGGAGAGGATCATGTCCGACCAGCGCTTGACGGCCGCCGTATCCTTCGCGCGCCAGGCCGCCATCGCAATGGCCGCGCGCGCGCTGTGGCGGAACGTCTTGTCCTGCGCCGTCTGCGGCTCGAGCCGCTGCCTGATTTCGTCAAACGGCGCAGTGTCGACCAGCAGTATTCCGGCCCGCACCGACGCGAGTTCCCGCAGGACGGCCGGCACGGAGCTATCCGCCGCCAGCGCGTCATAGATGGCGACGGCGCTCTTGGCGTCGCGGCGGCCGAGTTCGGCGGCTTCGCGCAAGCGGGCCAGCATGCGGTAGTTCGACGGAGCATCGGCCGAGAGTTTGGCGAAGGCGGCTGCTGCCTCCTCGTGCTTGCCCTGGGTGACGAATGCGGCGGCGGCCTCGTAGGCGACGCCGGCCTCGGCGGCCTGCTTGGTCTGGTGCCAGTCGTAGGCACGCCAGCCGCCGACCGCGGCGACCAGCACCACGCAAGCCGCAACGACGAGCATGCCGTACTTTTCCCAGAGCTTTTGCAGTCGCTCTCGGCGTACTTCCTCGTCGACTTCCTGGAAAATATCGGACACGAAGCGTTCCCCTCAGACCTTCCGGCGGCTGCCCCTCGCGCCGCTAAGGTCATGCTCCTACGGCTAAAATACCGATGTGGCGGCGGCAAGGCAAAAGCCGCCTCCGCCCGCGGCCGGACAGCGTTAACAGGGCGCGGCCGGGCCCGCCAACTACTTCTTCTTCATGCCGTAAACGTGCTCGGGACCGGGGAACGCGCGGGACCGCACGTCGCGCGCATAGCCCGCCACCGCGGCCTCGATGCCGGGGCCTATATCGCCGTAGCGCCGGACGAAGCGCGGCACCCGCGGCGACAGGCCCAGCATGTCCTCAAGCACCAGAATCTGGCCGTCGCACGCCGCGCTTGCGCCGATGCCGATGGTGGGAACCGGAACCCGTTCGGTGATGCGGCGGGCAAGAGGCTCGGCCACCGCTTCGATCACGATCGAAAACGCGCCCGCATCGGAGACCGCCTTGGCGTCGTCCTCGATCGGGGCCCAGTCCTTCTCCTCGCGGCCCTGCGCGCGGAACGAGCCGATGGTGTTGATCGCCTGCGGCGTCAGCCCGATGTGGCCCATCACCGGCACGCCGCGCTCGGTGAGGAACGCCACCGTGTCGGCGAGCCTGCGCCCGCCCTCCATCTTGATTGCGCCGCAGCCGGTTTCCTTCAATACGCGCGCCGCGTTCGTGAACGCCTGCTCCTTTGACGCTTCGTATGAACCGAACGGCATGTCGACGACCACCAGCGCGCGCTTCGAGCCGCGCATCACGGCATGGCCCTGCAGGATCATCATGTCGAGCGTCACGGGCACGGTGGTCTCGAGCCCGTGCATCACCATGCCGAGCGAGTCGCCGACCAGGATCGCGTCACAGTGCTTGTCGACCAGCCGCGCCGTGTGCGCGTGATAGGCGGTCAGCGACACGATCGGATCGCCGCCCTTGCGGGCGCGGATGTCCGGCGCGGTGATGCGCTTGATTTCGTCTTGAACCGACATGTCTCAACCCGGCAGCAGATCCACCCCCACAACGTAGGGATGGAAGTAGAGCGCGAGCAAGATATAGGCAACCGTGCCAACGGCAACCGCGATGACGTCGTTCTGCGCGCCGCCGACCGGAATCGCGGGCGAACCGGGATCGGTCCGCCGCTTGAGCGAGATGCGGTCGAATACGGCCCATGCGAGGATTGCGCCGAACAGGACGATAGAACCGAGATCGCCGTTCGCGAGCAGGTGCGCGAGCGCCCAGAGCTTCACGCCGACCATGAACGGATGCTTCAGCGCGGTCTTGATGCGGCCGGGGCTGTAGGCGGCGGCCATGAACACGATCGCGGGCCACACCAGCAGCACGGACAGATGCCGCAGCCAGACCGGCGGATACCAGACGTCGATCCAGCCGGTCGCACGGTAGAGGCCGAAGCCATAGCCCGCGACGAGCACGCCGATCAGCGATACGACAGAATAAACGGCCTTATAGGTGCCCAGCCCGAACCGGTCGACATAGACCTGACGGCTCTGCCGGAACGCGGTCAGCGTATGCGGCGCGAGAAAAAGCGCCAGGCCGATAACCAGAACCGCAAGACCCATAGCACGCTCCGAGATCGCTTCGTGGCGCGTCGCCGCTGCGCTGCCTCGCCAGCAAGGCTATCATGTCCCAATGACCGCGGCACATATCCCGGAGCCCGCACGCGACCTGCCGGTGCGCGGCGAGTACGACGTGGTCGTGCTCGGCGGCGGTCCTGCGGGCATCGCCGCTGCGGCTACGGCTGCGGCGCATGGACGCAAGACGCTGCTGGTGGAACGCTACGGCTTTCTCGGCGGCATGGGCACGGCCGCGGGCGTGACGAATTTCTGCGGCCTGCACGCCAACGTACACGGCGAAATCCGTCAGGTGGTGCACGGCGTCGCGGACGAGCTGCTGGCGCGCATCGACCGCCTCGGCGGGTTGAACGCGCCGCATATGGTGTTCGGCAAGATCGCGGCGCAGGCCTACGACACCGCCGCCTACAAATGCGCAGCCGACGACCTTTTGCTCGGCAAGGGCGTCGACATCCTGTTTCATGCGCTCGGCGCCGGCGTGGCGATGGAAGCGGACGGTGCGATCCGGGCACTGATCGTCGAGACAAAATCCGGCCGCGCGGCCATCGTCGGGCGCGTCTTTATCGATTGCTCGGGTGACGGCGATCTCGCGGCCTGGGCCGGAGCGCCGTTCGAACTCGGCGACGGCCAGGGCTCGATGCTCTACCCGACGCTGATGTTCCGGCTCAACGGCGTCGATCCCGACGCGGCCGGCGAGGCCTGGAAGAGCATTCCCGCGCTGATGGAGGACGCCGAACGCCGCGGCATGCACTTCCCGCGCAAGGGCGCCATCGTCCGGCCGCAGAAGAATGCGGCGGAGTGGAGGGTCAACGTCACGCAGATGAAGTCGCCGAACGGACGCGCGCTCGACGGCACCGACGCCGGGGAATTGAGCCTCGGCGAGATCGAAGGCCGCAGGCAGGCGCTGGCCTTCGCCGAATTCCTCAAACGCGAAGCGCCGGGCTTCGCGCAGTCCTACATCGTCGACATCCCGCCGCAGATCGGCATTCGCGAAACCCGGCGCGTCACCGGGGCGTATCGGCTGACCGGCGAGGACGTACTGAGCTGTGCGAGCTTCGCGGATACCGTCGGCGTCAACGGCTGGCCGATCGAGAAACATATCGCGGGCGACGTGGAGTGGCTGTGGCCCGCAATCCCGCAGTCGCGCGGCTACAACCACCTGCCTTTCCGGATGCTGCTGCCGCAGTCGGTCCGCAACCTCCTGGTGGCGGGGCGCTGCGCCTCCATGACCCACGACGGCCAGTCGGCGGCGCGCGTCAGCGGGGCCTGCTTCGTCATGGGCCAGGCGGCAGGCAGCGCCGCTCATCTGGCGCTATCCGGCTCCGGCGATCCCGCTCAGATTTCGGTTGAAGCGCTCCAGAGATTGCTTGAGAACGGCGGCGCATACCTCGGACGCGACGCTCCATAAACCGCAACAGTGAGACGAACCATGAAGCGCCAATTCGCCCTCGCTTTGACCGGGTTACTGCTCGCCACCTCGCTCGCCGCCTCGCCCGCCGCGGCCCAGGACTGGCCGACCAAGCCGGTCCGGATCGTCGTGCCGTTCGGGCCGGGATCGACGCCCGACGTGGTCGCACGGATGATCGCCGACCATCTGCAGAAGAAGCACGGCCAGCCTTTCGTGGTCGAGAACCGGCCGGGCGCGAGCGGCAACACCGGGACCGACGCGGTCGCCAAAGCCGAGCCCGACGGATCGACCATCGGCATCAGCATCGGCGGGCCGCTCGCCATCAACACGCTGCTGTTCTCGAAGCTGCCCTACAACCCCAAGACCGACATCGCCCCGGTCACGCAGCTTGTGACCCAGCCGAGCGCGCTCACGGTTAATTTGGACGTTAAGGTTAACGCCGTCGCCGATCTGGTGGCGCTGCTGAAGCGCGAACCCGGCAAGTTCACCTACGGTTCGATCGGCAACGGCTCTTTGTCGCACCTCGCCATGGAGGCGATCGCGCTCAAGAGCGGCACGAAGATGGTGCACGTGCCCTACCCCGGCTCGCCCGCGGCAATGACCGCGATCATCCGCGGTGACGTGCAAATGGGCTGTCTGCCTGCGATCTCGGTCACTCCGCACGCGACCGGAGGCAAGGTCAAAATCCTCGCCGTATCGACCGCCAAACGGTCGCCATATTTGCCGCAAATCCCGACGCTCAAAGAGGCGGGAATCGACTTGGAAGCAGACGCTTGGATGGGGATGATCGCGCCCGGCAAGACGCCGGAACCCATCGTTGCGAAAATTCGCCGCGAGGTGGTAGAAGCAATCGGGACGGCGGCGATCCGCGACAAACTTGCGGCCCAGCTCATGGAACCGATCGGCAACACACCGGCCGAGTTCCGGGCCCGCATCGACGGGGAAATCGACCGCTGGGCGCCGGTGATCAAGTCCGCGAACATCAAGGTTAACTAGCGGGTCAAGGTTCCGGATGCGGTCGGTAGCGTGGGAGTGACGCAATGAGCACGGAACCCTATCCCGAGGTCGCCGTCGACGAATCGGGAATCGTGCCGAACCAGAGCGCGCGCGGCGCCGAATGGCCGAAGAAAATCCGCACGCTCACCGCCTCCGAACTCGACCGCCTGACCATCGACCACAACGGCCGCTTCTACTGGGACGGCAAGCTGGTCAATTACGAGCCGCCGGAGTTGCGGGCACAGGGCCAGAGGCCGGAGGGCGGCGACTCGACGCTCGACGAACTTGAACGGTCGGTCTACGAGCACACGTCGCCGGATCGCATCGAGGGCGCTGAGCTCGCGCGGCCGCTTACCGCACGCGAGCGGGAAGACCTCAGGGCCGACGATTTCGACACCGCGCGCGAGGCCGGCGCGGCGGCTGAGCCGCGCGCGATTTCGGCCGAAGAGATGGCGCTGGCGGCCGCGGCCATACGCATGCCGGAGCGCGTGCATGTGAAGCTGTCGCGCTGGCAGTCGCTGGGCGCCATCGTCATGGTGCTTGGCATGCTGGTCGGGGCATCGGGGATCGCGGCCTACGGCTTCGTCGCCGCTCACGAATGGGCCTGCCGAATCGGCCTGATCTCCAGTTACTGCCCGCAAGGCCCGGCCGGCCGGCCGCCGGCGCGCCTCGACATCCCTGCCTGACAACCCGCGCCGTTGCTGGCGTTTTCCACGGTGCCGCTGCGCCGTGGCAAGGCGCGCTTTGACTTCGGCGGCAGGGCCGGGAAACATCCCTCGCGATGAGTCGCCTCCCGGCCATACTCAACGCCATCATGCGCAAGGTCGACGCGCCGCATAGCGATGCGGGTGCGGCCTTCCGCGACCATCCCGCGGCGCCCCCTCTGCTTGGCGACGCCCAGAACGGCGTCGTGCGAAAGCTCGTCACGCCCGAACCCGCGCTGCGCGAGACCGTCTTCAACCTGGTCCCGCCCGGCGACGGCATGGCAACGCCGCAGCCGATGGCAGAAGCCGCAATCGAGAAACCGGCCGACGAGCCTGCGCCGGCCGCAAGCGAACGCAATGTGCGGCCGGTGGGGACCATGGACCTCACGCGCCTGTCGATCGACAACGACGGGCGGCTCTACTGGGACGGCAAGCCGGTCGAGGTGCGGCGGCGGATCGCGATGTCACGCCGTCAGATTGTGGGCGCGGCCATCATCGGCGTGTTTGTCGTCATCGGCGCGATCGGCGCGGCGATCCAGGGCACGGCGGCGGCGCGCGACTGGGCGTGCCGGCTTGGCTGGATCGAGAGCACCTGCGCGACGCCTGCGCCGCTGCCGCAGCGCGCGCGCTTCGACATCCCGGCGTGACGGCGGCAGCCGCCGTCACACCACGGGCGAGCGCCCGCCGTCGACGTTGATCGCGGTTCCGGCGATGTAGCCGCCCGCGTCCGACACCAGAAAGCACGCCAGATTGGCGAACTCCTCGGCCTTGCCAACACGGCCGAGCGGCACCTCCTTCTCGCGCGCCTTGTAGTATTCGGCGAGCGGAACGTTGGCGCGCTTGGCGGACTGCACGTGCTGATCGGCCTCGATGAAGCCGACCAGCATCGCGTTGACCAGGACGTTGTGAGGCGCGAACTCCTGCGACAGCGCCTTGGTCATCGCCATACCGGCGGCGCGCGATACCGACGTGGGCATGCTGTTCGGCCGCGGGGCTTTGGCGCCGATATTGAGCACATTGATGATCCGGCCCCAGCGGCGCTCCTTCATCTGTGGCGCCACGAGGCGGATCATGCGGATCGCCGCGAACAGCTTGTCCTCGAGGTCCTTCTGCATGATCTCGTCGGTCAGCTTCTCGAACGGGCCGTTGCGCGAGGTGCCGGCATTGTTGACCACGATGTCGACCTTGCCGAACGCCTTCATGATCTCGTCGTATGCGCGCTGGATGTCGGCGGCCGCACTGACGTCGGCTTGGACGCCCGCGACGCGGCCCTTGGCGGTCGCCTTGATCGATTTCACCGCCTCGTCGAGCGTCTCGCGGCCGCGCGCGACGACTGCAACGTCCGCGCCCGACGCCGCAAACCGAGTGGCGACCGCAAGCCCGATGCCCTTGCTGCCGCCCGTGACGATGGCCGAACGGCCGTTCAACAAAATTTCCATACATTCCTCCGGATAAGCCCGGCTGGGCGGGCGACGATGAGCTTCGGCAGCTTGACCCACGTGCTTACGCGGTGTCGGATCGCACGACAATGCTGGGGAGAGAACGCCATGTCCATCGGCATGCGGCGGCTCGTACGGCAGGCGTACCGACTAATCCCGCCCACTCTTGGCGCCGCCGCATGGGCTGCGGCCACACTTGGCGCCGCGCACGCCCAGGACTATCCGGCGAGAGCTGTGACGATCGTCGTGCCGCTGGCGGCCGGCTCCGGCGTCGATCTGGTGGCGCGCAACTACGGCGAACAGCTCTCCAAGGCGTTCGGCAAGCCGGTGGTCGTCGAAAACCGTCCGGGCGCTGCGACCATGATCGGCACCAACTCGGTTGCGACCGCCGTCGCCGACGGCCATACGCTGCTGGCCGCCACCAGTTCGGCCATGGCGATCAACCCGACCCTCTACAAGAAGATCGCCTACGATCCCAACCGCGACTTCGTTCCGATCAACTTCTATCTGAAGTCGCCGTTTGTGCTGTGCGTTCATCCGGACCTGCCGGCGAAGTCGCTGGCCGAACTGATCAAGATCGCCAAGGAACGGCCCGTGCCGTTCAGCTTCGGGTCGCCGGGCGCCGGCACCGCGCAGCACCTGTCGATGGAATACATCAAGCACCGCTTCGGCATCGCGATGACCCACGTGCCCTACCGGAGCAATCCGCAATACGTCTCCGACGTCGTCGCGGGCCATCTCAATCTGTCGTTCATCCAGGTGGCGGCCGCGACCCCGCTGCTTTCGCTGGGCAAAGTACGGGGACTTGCGGTGTCGACGGCCACCCGCATGCCGGGCCTTCCCGACATTCCGACGCTTGCGGAGGCGACAGGCGACAAGGACATCGAAACGGTGTCGTGGCACATGCTGTACGCGCCGGCCGCCACGCCGAAACCGATCGTCGACCGGCTGCACACGGTGACCAAGGCGATCACGACCACGCCGGCGTTCCGGAAGTTTCTGCTCGACCGCGGCGAGGCGCCGGTCGATACGCCGCCGATCGACGACATCCGCGCCTATATCAAGTCCGAACAGGTGAAGTGGGGCTCGCTCGTGCGGCGGCTCGGGCTGGCAGGATCGCTGTAGCCCGGCTCCGTCAGGTCGCCGCAACGGCCGCCGTGGGCTCTCCGATCGGGGCCAGCGGGGCCGGCGCATCGTCGGCGCGCGCCACCGCCACGCGGTTGCGCCCCTGCCGCTTTGCGGCATAGACCGCCATGTCGGCGCGCCGCACCAGGGTGTCGAGGTCGTAGCCGAACTCCGACGTGCAGGCGACGCCGACGCTGACCGTGGCCGTCACCGGCTTGCCGGACAGTTGCACCATCCCCGCTTCGAATTGCTGCCGGATGCGCTCGGCCACGCGGGCCGCGGGCTCGACTCCCGCGCCCGGCAGGATGCAGCAGAACTCCTCGCCCCCGATCCGGAACAGGAAATCCGTCGGGCGGATATTGCCGTTGACGACGCCGACGAACCGCACCAGCACGTCGTCGCCGCCGGAATGGCCGAACCGGTCGTTGAGCGCCTTGAAGTGGTCGAGGTCGAAGAACAGCAGCGACAGCGGATTCTGCTCGTAAGCGTGCCGCTGTAGCAGCCGCGCGCCGCGCGCCATAAAGGCGCGACGGTTGAGCGCGCCGGTCAGGGGATCGGTCTGCGCCTTGGTGCGCTGTTCGAGCTCCAGCCGCTCGCGCGAGATGGCCACGAGCAGCACCGTCAGCACCAGCGTGTGGAAGAAGGCAATGAGGTTGAACACGGCTACAGTCGTCTGGGTTTCCGGCAGCGCACCGAATGGAAACGGCAGAATATCGACGAACAGGAGCCGGCTTCCGAACAGCAGCGAGTACGAACCGAACAGAACGATGATCGGCCACCGCGACATCAGCCGCTCCTCGCGGCCGCGCCAATATTCCACGGCCGTCAGCGCGATCAGCGGCGCAATGAACAGCGACGAGACGACGATCCGAAGCCGCATGTTCTCCAGGAATCCCGGTATCGCGGCAATCGCGAGCCAGGCACAGGGCATGAGGATCAGCGGCAGCCACAGCGGCTTCCGCCGTTCGAAGGCGCGAGCCGCCTGCCAGCACATGCCGGCCGCGACCAGCATCATGGCCACGGCCACTCCGACCGCCTCAAACTCCCCTACAAAGCCCCTTCGGATGAAGGACAGCCCGGCGAGCATGGCGAAGAAATACATGACGCTGAGCCATGCGAACCATGTCGATCTGCGATCATGGAGCCAGAACGCAAAAAACAGCAGGCATAACGGCGCCTTGACGGCCACGCCCGACAACAAAATTGTAAATGCGTCAATCTGCATGTGCCGCCGCGGGCGCCCCGCCGAATCGGTCAGCAGTCTAGCCGACCGCGGGCAGCGCCCCTATGCGGGCGGGCGCATACGTTTCAGCCGGCGGGCGAAGATTGCCGCGCTCAGCGCCCCTTGCCGAGCGCCTGCTCATAGGATTCCGGCTTGAACCCGACCAGCAGCTTGCCGCCGCCGAGTTCCACGACCGGGCGCTTGATCATGGACGGCTGGCTCTGCATCAGCGTCACGGCCTTGCGGGCGTCGAGGCCTGCCTTGTCCTTGTCGGGGAGCTTGCGGAACGTGGTCCCGGCGCGGTTGAGCAGCGTCTCCCAGCCCACCGTCTTGCTCCATCGCTCCAGCCGCTCGCGCTCGATGCCTTCGGACTTGTAGTCGTGGAATGCGTAATCGACGCCGCGCTTGTCGAGCCAGGCGCGCGCCTTCTTCATCGTGTCGCAGCTCTTGATGCCGTAGACGGTGATCGCCATCGCCGCGACGCCCCCTGTTCACCCGGCCCTGACCGGTTGCCTCGATTTCATATCGTAGCCCACGCGGTTGACAGTTTGTAACCCGGCCGCTCAGATCGCACTGCGCCCAACCCCGCGAGGACTCATGTCGACACCGCCCGTAGCCCCCGACCTGATGCCCTACGACATTCCCTACGGGCCCCCGATCACCGCGGACCGGGCGGCCAAGATCGCGGAGGCGGCTATCGCGGAAGCGAAGAAGGCGCCGCGCAACTGGAAGCTCGCCATCGCGGTGGTCGATCCGAACGGCGACCTCGTCTACTTCTACAAGATGGACGACACACAGCTCGGCTCGATCGAGATTGCAATCGAGAAGGCGCGCACGGCGGCCCGGCTGCGGCGGCCGACCGAAGACCTCTGGAAGGCGCTTCAGACGCAGGCCGGCGCCTATCTCACGACATTCGGCTTCGCCATCGCCATGGGCGCGTTTCCGCTGATCGAGAACGGCAAGCTGATCGGGGCCATCGGCGCGAGCGGCGGGATCGGCGCGCAGGACAACGTGGCGGCGAAGGCTGCGGCGGATTTGATCAAGTAGGCGGGGCGGACGTTACTCCCACTCGATCGTCCCTGGCGGCTTGCTCGTCACGTCGTACACCACGCGGTTGACGCCCTTCACCTCGTTGATGATCCGCGTCGCGACGTGGCCAAGAAACTTCATGTCGAATTGATAGAAGTCCGCGGTCATGCCGTCGGTCGAGGTCACCGCGCGAAGCCCCACCACGAAATCGTAGGTGCGGCCGTCGCCCATCACGCCCACGGTCTTCACCGGCAGGATCACCGCGAACGCCTGCCAGATTTCGTCGTAGAGGCCGGCTCTCCGGATTTCCTCGATGTAGATTTCGTCGGCGAGCCGGAGGATGTCGAGCTTCTCTTTGGTGATCTCGCCCGGGCAGCGGATCGCAAGCCCCGGTCCGGGGAACGGATGGCGGCCGACGAACACGTCCGGCAGACCCAGCTCGCGGCCGAGCGCCCTCACCTCGTCCTTGAACAGTTCGCGCAAGGGCTCCACGAGCTTCATGTTCATGCGCTCGGGCAGGCCGCCGACGTTGTGGTGCGACTTGATCGTCACCGACGGCCCGCCGGTGAACGACACGCTTTCGATCACGTCGGGATAGAGCGTGCCCTGCGCCAGGAACTCGGCGCCGCCGACTTTCCTGGCCTCGTCCTCGAACACGTCAATGAACAATTTGCCGATGGTCTTGCGCTTGATCTCCGGGTCGGTGACGCCCGCGAGCGCGCCGAGGAAGCGGCTGGCGGCGTTCACGTGCACCAGCGGAATGTTGTAATGGCCGCGGAATAACGCCACTACGCGCTCGCCTTCGGCGGCGCGCAGCAGCCCGTGGTCGACGAACACGCAAGTCAATTGATCGCCGATGGCCTCGTGGATCAGCACCGCGGCGACCGCGCTGTCGACGCCGCCCGACAACCCGCAGATCACGCGGCCCTTGCCGACCTGGGCGCGGATTTTCTCGATCGCCTCCTGGCGGAATGCGCGCATGGTCCAGTCGCCGCGGCAGCCGGCGATCTTGCGCACGAAGTTGCGGATCAGCGCCGCGCCGTGCGGCGTGTGCACGACTTCGAGATGGAACTGGGTGGCGTAATACTTGCGCGCGTCGTCGGCGATCATGGCGATCGGCGCATTCGGCGACGTGCCGACCACGCGGAAGCCCTTGGGAAGCCTCGTCACCCGGTCGCCGTGGCTCATCCAGACCGGGTACTTCTCGCCCTTCTTCCAGACGCCGTCGAACAGCGGCGAGTCTTCGACCACCGTCACCTCGGCGCGGCCGAATTCGCGATGGTGCCCGCCCTCGACTTCGCCGCCGAGCTGGTGCGCCATGGTCTGTTCGCCGTAGCAGATGCCGAGCACCGGCACGCCGGAATCGAAAATCGCCTTGGGCGCCGACGGCGCGTCCTTGTCGAGCACGGACGCAGGCCCGCCGGACAGGATCACGGCCCTGGGCTTCATCGCGGCGAAGGCTTCGGCCGCCTTCTGGAACGGCACGATCTCGGAATAGACGCCCTCTTCGCGCACCCGGCGCGCAATCAGTTGCGTCACCTGGGAGCCGAAATCGACGATCAGAATCTTGTCGTGGGTTTCCATGGCGGGTTCTAGGTCAGCCGCCTCGGGTTGTCGAGATTGCGGCTGTCTTGATTGCGGCTGTCTTGCCGCCGCGACGGAAGTCATGCCTTGCGCCTCAAAAGGCTTACGAAAAACCCGTCGGTGCCGGTCCGGCGCGGCGTCATCAACAGGCCCTCGTCCGAAATAAGCACCGCCTTGCAGAAAAGATAGGCGCGCTCGCCCAGCACCCCCGCGGTCTCGGCGGGCTTTTCCACGGAAAAATCCGAATGCCGCGCGGCGAAGGCCCGCACCTGACCGCCGTTTTCCTCGTCCAGCACCGAGCAGGTGATGTAGGCGATCCGCCCGCCCGGCCGGACCAGCATGGCGGCGCGCTCCAGCACCTCGGCCTGCTCCTTGAGGCGGACCTCCAGCGACCCCGGCCGCACCCGCCATTTGGCGTCCGGATTGCGCCGCCAGGCGCCGATGCCGGTGCAGGGCGCGTCGATCAGCACCAGGTCGGCGCGACCATCGAGATCGGCCAGTTCCGAACCGTCGGACTTCGGCGTGCGGACCTGGACATTGCGGACGCCAGCGCGCTCCAGCCTTGCGTGGATCGGAGCGAGCCGCCGCTTGTCGTCGTCGGTGGCGAAAATCTGGCCCGTGTTCCGCATCGCGGCCGCCAGCGCCAGCGTCTTGCCGCCGCCGCCGGCACAAAGGTCGACGACCTGCTCGCCCGGCTGAGCGCCGGCGAACAGCGCCGCAAGCTGCGAGCCCTCGTCCTGGATTTCGATCAGGCCTTTCAGATAGGCCAGCTCGGCGTGGATCGCGGGGCTCTTGGAATCGGCGCTCAATACAATGCGAAGACCGACCGGCGACCAGCGCGCCGGTTCGGCCTTGAGGTCGGCGAGCGCCGCGAGTGCTTCGTCGCGCTCGCCCTTCAAGGTGTTGACCCGCAGATCGAGCGGTGCGCGCTGGGCCAGCGCCGCGCCCTCCTCCGCGCGCTCGTCGCCGAACACGCGGGCGAGGTGCGGATCGAGCCATTCGGGGTAATCGCCCAGCACATGCGCCGGCGCATCGGACGGCATATCGCCGGTGAGCTTCGCGCGCTCGGCGTCGGTGAGCGGCGGCGGCGCATGGCGCGAGCCGTCGGCAAGCCGCGTGATGGCGTCGGCGTCGAGCCCGCGCTCGCGCTTCAGCATTCCGAGGAGGATGGCGCGCGCTGTCGCCTCGCCCATGAGGTGCGCCGACGACGCCTTGCGGCGCAGCGCGTCATAAACGAGGCCAGCGATGGCGGCGCGGTCGCCGGAGCCCGCGAAGCGATGCGACAGGCCCCAGTCCTTCAGCGCATCCGCCGCCGGGCGGCGGCGCGCCTCGATGTCGACAAACACCTCGATGGCGGCGGCCAGACGGGCGGCGGGCGTCATGTCGAAGCGGCGAGAATGCGGACGATGAAGACCAGCCACATGAGGATCAGCACGAGCGCGCCGACCCCAAACACAAGGCCCCGCCGGATGACGACATTGTTCGTGGTGTGGATATAGGCGTGCACCAGACGGGTCGCGACGAACATCCACGCCATGACGACGAACAGCAGGTCGGCCTGCCTGGTGACCAGCGCCAGAGCGGTCAGCACGTAAAACAGGACCGGCAGCTCGAATTGATTCGAAAAGCAGTTCGCCACCTGCTGCGTACGCGGCGGCCAGTTCGGCTCGCGCAATGCAATACGGGAGGGCTGCACCGCGCCGCTGCTGAAATCGCCCTGCCTTATCATTGCAAGCCAAAGCAGCAGACCGAGCGTCAGCGCGACCTGCACAAACAGCGGGGCAAGAACCGAGGCAACCGACATGACGACCCTGAGTGCAACGCCGCGGACCGGCGGCTCGAACTTGTAGCGTCCAAGCACCGTCAAAGATAGCTTTGGCCTCCGGGGAATCTTCGACGATGCGTTACATCCTCGCTCTCGTGGCAGGTGCGGCCGGCGCGGCCCTCGGCGTTGCGCTCGGGGCCGCGGCCGGCCTCCTGATCGCCTCCGCGACCGGCATGGCGAACGCCGTGGGCGAAGCGGCCGTATTCGCTCTCTTCGTGTGCGGTCCGGTGGGCGGCCTCCTGGGGCTCGGCCTGGGCGTCTGGCTCGCGGTCAGGCGACGCGGCTTTGCAGCGTTTGCCGCGCATCTGGGGACGACTGTCGTAGGGCTAGGCGGTATCGCGGGAGCCGCGCTCTACCTCGCATTCGGGATGCAGACCCATGTCAATCCGAACGGCGCCGCGCCGCGGCTGATGTTCGAAATCCGGCTGCCTCCCGGCGCCATACCGCCGCCGCGCGAAGGCACAATCGAACTGCACACCAGCAAGAACCGGATGCCGGCCAGGATCGCGCAAGCGGCGCGCACCGGCGACGACGGCCGCCCGGTCGTCGAAGGCCATGTGGAGATGGCCTACAACGTCTCGCAGCGGTCGCTGATCCTGAAGATGGGCGACAAGGGTGACGTGGTGTTCAAGATCAACCTGTCCGGCGTTCCCAAGCACAGCAAGACGCTCGGGCCGTGGCGGCCGGCCGACCACATTTTCGAGCCGGGCAAGGATCGGGCGCGGCCCGCAACCGCCGCCGACGCCTACGAGATCCGCTACCGCGCCGCCTGGGCGGGTGAAGACTAGGGCCGGCGAGGATTGACCCGCTCAGCCATTACAGTTTGACGCTGATCGCGGTCTCGCCGTCCTCGCCGATCAGAGCGCTTTGCCAGCTTTTGCCGTCGAACAGCGCCGCATGCACGTCGTCGGCGGTGCCGCCGTGGTTGAGGTTGGCGGTGACCAGCATGCCGCCGGTCTTGAGCAGCTTGTGCAGGGTCTTGTGCAGCGCCGGCACCGGCGAGTGGCCGTCGAAGAAGGCGACGTCATAGCCCGGATCGAGCGTGGGCAGCACCTTGGCGAAGTCGCCTTCATGCACGGTGATGCACTTGTCGAAGCCTTCGGCGGCGATGTTCTCGCGCGCGAGCCGCACGTGCTCCGGATCGCGCTCGACGGTATCCACCCTGGCCTTCGGGGCGCCGCTCGCAAGCGACAGCGACGTGTATCCGAGCGCGCAGCCGAGTTCGAGAATGCGCCGCGCACCGGCCGCCGCCGCGACGGTCGCCAGCAGCGGTCCGTTGTCGTAGGGCCAGGCGCCGCAGCCGTGCCGCGCGCGGTGCTTGAGCGTGGCCTCGCGCACATGCGCGAACGGATCGTCGGATTTCTTCGGCATTCAACGCTCCTCAACCGGCAGGCTTGAACCGCGCCGCTTGCGGGCGCGACTAAATCCAAACGCTCACTGAGCTAACCCGTGTCGAACGATAATTCCAGCGCCGCCGAGCCGGGCCGAGGCCGATCCGCGCTTCCACCATGGGCGCTGGTAGCTCTCGCGACCGTCTCGGCGCTCGCCGGCTTGTGGCTCGGCTATCCGCTTGCCCAGTTGCTCGTCGTGGGTGTCGCCACGGCCACCGACCGCGACGTTACCGAACTCAAGGACATGGTGATTTCAGCCGCGATTTGCGGGCCCATCGTCGGCGCCGCTGGAGCGGTCTGGCTTGCCTTGATCGTCTGCCGTGCCGGGCAGCGCGCCCGCACCACAGCCATGGCCGCGTTCGCCCTTTTGACCGTTGCAGGCGCCGCCATGATGGCCACCGCCTTCGACTGGCCGAAGGCGTCCGGCGCGCCGGTGGTCCGCTACGAATTGCGGCTGCCGCCGGGCACCGAGGTCAACATGGGCAACATTGACTTCGGCATCTGGGCCGGACGCTCGGGTCATGGCGTCTATGTCGAACGGATCGCCCAGGTTGACGGACGCCCGCTGGTCCGCGGCGACTTCACATTGCGGCAAGAAGGCACCGAGGAAGTGCTGGCGCTCAGGATCGGCAGAGGGCCCGCGCGCCGCTGGCGGGTTCCGATCGCGCCGGACGCGAAACTGGAGAAAGACTACGGTCCCTGGCAGCGGATCGAGTTTCTCCCCGGCAGCGCGCCGGCAGAAGGCGACGGCTACGAGATCCGCTACCGGGTGCGGAAATACCTGTAGCCACCCGTGCACCTCAAGTCGCAACGCGCACGATCAGCTTGCCGAAATTCTTGCCGCGCAGCAGACCGATCAAGGCTTGCGGCGCATTCTCGATGCCGTCGACCGTGTCCTCGCGGTATTTAACCCGCCCCTCGCGCAACCAGGCCGATACGTCGCGCAGGAAATCGCCGTGGCGCGCGGCGAAGTCGGTGACGATGAAGCCGCGCAAGGTGAGCCGCTTGGTCAGGATCGCGCGAGTCAGCGCCGAGGTCCGCAGCGCGCCATCCGGCATTTCCACGGCGTTGTAAGTCGCAATCTGCCCGCAGACCGGCACGCGCGCGAAGTTGTTGAGCAGCGGAAACACCGCCTCGAACACCGCACCGCCGACGTTCTCGAAATAGACGTCGATGCCGTTGGGGCACGCCGCCTTCAGACGCCCCGGCAAGTCGCCGCCGCGATGGTCGACGCAGGCGTCGAAGCCGAGCTCGTCCGTCACGTAGCGGCACTTGTCCGGCCCGCCCGCAATCCCCACCGCACGCGCGCCCTTGATTTTGGCAATCTGGCCGACCACCGAGCCGACCGCGCCGGATGCCGCCGACACCACCACCGTCTCGCCTTCCTTGGGCTGGCCGATTTCGAGTAGCCCCGTGTAGGCCGTCATGCCCGGCATGCCGAGCACGCCGAGTGCGGTCGAAAGCGGCGCAAGCGAGGGATCGAGCTTGCGTACGCCTTTGCCATCGGACAAAGCGTGGGTCTGCCAGCCATTGGCGCCGAACACGACGTCGCCGGGCTTATAGCCATCGAGGTTCGATTGCACGACCTCGCTCACCGTGCGGCCCTCCATCGTCTGCCCGATCTCTACCGGCTTGGCGTAGGACGGCGCGTCGCTCATGCGCCCGCGCATGTAGGGATCGAGCGACAGCCACAGCGTTCGCAGCAGCATCTGGCCGGGGCCCGGCGCGGGCTCCGGCATCGTCTCGATGCGGAAGTCGCTGTCCTTCGGCTCGCCGACCGGCCGCGCCGCGAGAACGATGCGCGTGCCGGCGGCCATAGTCAGACGCGGCTCGGGTAATTCGGGCTCTCGCGCGTGATCGCTACGTCGTGGACGTGGCTCTCGCGCAGGCCCGCCGACGAAATGCGGATGAACTGCGCCTTGTCGTGAAATTCGCCGATGTCCTTCGCGCCGACGTATCCCATCGCCGCGCGCAAGCCGCCCGCGAGCTGGTGCAACACCGTCGACACCGGACCCTTATACGGCACCTGACCTTCGATGCCTTCCGGCACGAGCTTCAGATGATCCTTGATGTCCTGCTGGAAGTAGCGGTCGGCCGAGCCGCGCGCCATCGCGCCGACCGAGCCCATGCCGCGGTAGCTTTTGTAGGACCGGCCCTGAAACAGGAATGCGTCGCCTGGCGTTTCGTCGGTGCCTGCGAGCAGCGAACCGACCATGGCGACGTCGGCGCCCGCCGCCAGCGCTTTGGCGAGATCGCCGGAATATTTGATGCCGCCGTCGGCGATCACCGGCGTGCCGGTCTTCTTCGCCGCGTCGACCGCGTCCATGATTGCGGTCAGCTGGGGCACGCCGACACCCGCAATCATGCGCGTGGTGCAGATCGAGCCCGGTCCGATACCCACCTTGATGGCGTCGGCGCCGGCGTCGATCAGCGCCTGCGCGCCTTCCGCGGTCGCGACGTTGCCGGCCACGACCTGCACCGCGTTGGACAGCCGCTTGATGCGGCCGACCGCTTCCAGCACGCGCCTGGAATGACCGTGCGCGGTGTCCACCACCACGAGGTCGACGCCGGCGTCGATCAGCCCTTCGGTGCGCTCGTAGCCGGCATCGCCGACGGTCGTGGCCGCAGCGACCCGTAGCCGCCCCTGCTCGTCCTTGCAGGCGTTCGGATTGGTGACCGCCTTTTCGATGTCCTTCACCGTGATCAGGCCGACGCAGCGGTATTGCGCATCCACCACCAGCAATTTCTCGATCCGGTGCTGGTGCAGCAGCCGCTTGGCCTCGTCCTGTCCGACGCCCTCGCGCACGGTGACGAGCCGGTCCTTGGTCATCAGCTCGGAGACCTTCTGCCGCGTGTCGGCCGCGAAACGCACGTCGCGGTTGGTCAGGATGCCGACCAGCTTGCCGGCATGACCGTTGCCGCCGCCCTCGACCACCGGAACGCCGGAGATGTTGTTCTCCTTCATCAGCGCGAGCGCATCGGCCAGCGTCGCCTCGGGATGGATGGTCAGCGGATTAACCACCATGCCGGACTCGAACTTCTTAACCTGCCGCACCTGCGCCGCCTGCTGGTGCGGCTCCAGATTACGGTGGATGACGCCGATGCCGCCGGCCTGCGCCATGGCGATCGCCATGTGCGCCTCGGTGACAGTGTCCATGGCGGAGGCCACCACCGGCAGGTTGAGCGAGATTTCCTTGGTAATGCGCGTGCGGATATCGACCTCGGACGGCAGCACGTCGGAGAGGCCGGGCTTCAGCAGCACGTCGTCGAAGGTGAAGGCTTCGGGAAGGACTGAACCGGCTGTCGCAGCCATTGCCAACTCCAAATCAACCGCATCCCGGGCTCGGATGGCCGCGAACGAGAATAATCGGTTGTTTTGCGAGGAATGCGCTTCCTCGCCCGACTCGCGGGCCCGCTTTTGGGTTGGCGGCGGTGGATATCACGGACGTCATGGGTTTCATAGCCCACGGCCAACTTGTCCTGTGGAACCTTCCGTGCCGCACCGCCGCCGCATCGGCGCGCTTCAAGGCCAGGCGGCGTCTCTGGTCCGTCACCGAAACCGGGGATAGATTCTCAGAACCAAGTTCGGAGCCGATCATGCCGCGCCCGCGGATCGTCATTGGCCGGCCGGCCGCACCGCCGATTGCGGCGGCGCTCGCGGCTGCGATGGCTGTGGCTGCATTCGCCGCTCCGGCTGCGGCCCAGCAGCCTTCGGCCGAAGAGCGGCGCTGCACCGGGCAAATTCAGGCGACGGCGCAGGCCCAGGCGCAGGCCTGCTCTGTCCTGATCGAAAGTGGCCACTACAGCGCGCAGAACCTCGCAATCCTTCATTCCAACCGCGGCATCGCCCACGCCAAGGCCGAGGACTTCGACCGCGCCGTCGCCGACTTCGAAGCGGCAATCCGCATCAGCCCCGGCCATCTGCGCGCCCACATCAATCTCGGCAATGCGCACTACGCCAAGCGTGACTTCGACCGCGCTATCGCGGCCTTCTCCGACGCGATCCGGCTCGATCCAAGGCAGTCCGCAAGCTTCATGAGCCGCGCCAACGCCTACGACGCCAAGGGCGACGGCGAGCGCGCCATCGCCGATTACGACCAGGCGATACGGCTCGATCCGAACTTCGCCACCGCCTATTTCAACCGCGGCGGCGCGCACCGCCGCCGCGGCGACGCCGAGCGCGCCATCGCTGACTACGATCAGGCGATCCGGATGAACCCGCGCTACGTCGCGGCGCTCAACAACCGGGGCATCGCGCACGCCGATCGCGGCGACTACGACCGCGCGATCACCGACTACAACGAGGCGCTCAAGATCGACCCAAGCTACGCCAGCGCCTACACCAACCGCGGCAACGCGCTGCGGGCGAAGCGCGACTACGACCGCGCGGCGGCCGACTTCGATCAGGCGATCAAGGCCGATCCGAAATTTACGCTCGGCTATCTCAACCGCGGCCTGGTCTGGTTCGACAAGCGCGACTACAGCCGCGCCGTCGCCGACTTCGGCGAGGCGATCAAGCTCGCGCCCGACGATGCGCGCGGCTACATCAACCGCGGCACTGCGCTTGAGGCCAGCGGCGCGTTCGAACCGGCCCTGAAAGATTTCGAGCAGGCGATCAAGCTCGATCCGAAGAATGCGCTGGCCTACGATAGCCGTGGCAACGTCTGGCGCAGCACCGGCCGGATCGAGCGAGCCGTCGCCGACTACTCCGAGGCCATTGCGCTTGCGCCGACTTACGCGCACGCGCGCTTCAACCGGGCGCAGGCGCATTACATCGCGGGCCGCTTCCGCGAAGCGCTCGCCGACGCCGAGGCCGCGGCGAAGCTCAATCCGCAAGGCGCGCACGCGCTCAGCCTGCGCGGGCTGATCCAGGAGAAGCTCGGCGCGAAGCCGCAGGCGATTGCCGATTTCCGCCGCGCCATCGCCCTCGACGCGACCTTGCAGCAGGCGGCGGAGGGGCTCCGGCGGCTCGGGGCTACGCCGTAGAGCATGATCCCGAAAAGTAGGGCCCGGTTTTCGGACAAGATCATGCTCAGGGCTTAGACACTCCGCGAAATCCCGTCGCCAGCACGTAAAGCTCCGCCGAATCCGAACGGCTCGCCGCGGGCTTCACGTGCTTCACCGCGGCGAAGTCGCGCTTGAGCGCCGCGAGCAGCGCGCCTTCGGTGCCGCCCTGGAGCACCTTGGCGAGGAAGCTGCCGCCGGGTTTCAGCACCTCGCGCGCGAACTCGGCCGCGGCCTCGACGAGCGCCATGATCTTCAGATGATCGGTCTGGCGATGGCCGGTGGCGTTCGCGGCCATGTCGGAGAGCACGACGTCCGCAGGCCCGCCGAGCATGGCCTTCAGCCGATCGGGCGCGGACGGGTCGAGAAAGTCGATCGGTGCGAACTCGACGCCGGGGATCGGATCGATCTCCAAAATATCGATTGCAGCGACCCGGCCCTGCGCGCCGATGCGCTTGGACGCCACCTGCGACCAGCCGCCGGGCGCCGCGCCGAGGTCCACCACGCGCGCGCCGGGCTTCAGCAGCCGGTGCTTGTCGTCGATCTCGATCAGCTTGTAGGCCGCGCGCGAGCGGTAGCCCTCGCGCTTGGCGCGCGCCACGTAAGGATCGTTGAGCTGGCGCGTGAGCCAGCGCCGCGACGATTGCGTCTTGCTCTTGTCCTTGACCCGGACCTTCAGCCCGCCGTCGCGCCCGGTGCGGCTCATGTCGCGGCCTCCCGCCCCCACACGCCATCCTCGCGCATCATCTGCACCAGCATGCCCTCGCGCAGGCCGCGGTCGGCGACGCGCAGCCGCTCGCAGGGAAACGCGCGGCGGATCGCTTCGAGAATGGCGCAGCCGGCAAGCACAAGGTCGGCGCGCTCGGAACCGATGCACGGATTGGCGACGCGGCCGTCGTAATTCATCGCAAGCAGTTCCTCGACCACGCCCGTCACCTGCCCCGCGCTCATCCAGCAGCCGTCGACGCGGCGGCGCTCGTAGCGCGGCAATCGCAGATAGACGCCGGCGATGGTCGTCACCGTGCCCGAGGTGCCAAGGAGGTGCAGACCCTCGGTGCCGCCGTGCTGCGCGGCGAAGCGCGCGACGTGACCGGCCACCTCCGTGATCATGGCCTCGAACGTCTCGCGCGTCACCGTGACGCCGCCGTGGCGCTCGGCGAGCGTCACGACGCCGAGCGGCAGCGACACCCAGCCCTCGATCTCAGGATGCGGCGGCCCGTGGTGCATCGGGCGCGACGGGCCGAGCCGAACCAACTCGGACGAACCGCCGCCAATGTCGAACAGGATCACGCCCTGCGCGACCGGGTCCATCAGCGGCGTGCAGCCGGTCGCGGCCAGCCGCGCCTCGGTCTCGCGGTCGACGATTTCCAGGTCGATGCCGACTTCGCGCTTGACGCGTTCGAGAAACTCGATGCCGTTGCCGGCGGCGCGGCAGGCTTCGGTCGCGATCAGGCGGGTACGGGTGACGCCGCGGTTGCGCATCTTGGCGCGGCAGACGCGCAGCGCCTCGACCGCGCGTCCGATAGCGGCGTCGCTCAGGACGCCCGACGTCGAGACGCCCTCGCCCAGCCGGATGATGCGCGAGAACGCATCGATCACGCGGAAGCTGTCGCGGGTCGCGCGCGCCACCAGCAGCCGGCAGTTGTTGGTGCCGAGATCGAGCGCGGCATAGGTCGGACCGGCCATATCCGATCCGCCGCCGTCGTCGCGGCGTGGATGCCGATAGGGCGAACGGCGACCCCGCCGTTGCCCCATCGGGCCCCGGTCAGGCGCGGGGTCGAGGCCGGTCGCCCGGGCCTCGTCTTCCATCGAAAACCTTTCCCCGTGCCGAAGCCACCGGTTGAACCCTGGGCTCGACGGCGCGGCGGTGATCCGTCACTTCGGGGCGGAGTCTAGAGAGCGGCGGCGCTCCGCGCAACTCAGGGCGTCCGGCCACACATGGCCATACCGGCGGCTGTGCTTGTGCGGGCGGGCACGGTTCGATATTTGATAATGAACGCATCCAGATGCTTGTCATGGCCGGGCCAACCCCGGCCATCCATGTCTTATCCGACCGCGCCAGCCATCCGGGACGCCCATGAACATCCAGGACTCCGCCAAGACCCGAACAGCCTACGCCATCGGCCAGGCCGTGCCGCGCAAGGAAGACCCCAAGCTCCTGCGCGGCGAAGGCCGCTACACCGACGACATCAACCTGCCCGGACAGGCCCATGCCTACATCCTGCGCAGCAGCGTCGCGCACGGGCGGATCAAGTCCATCGATACGTCCCGCGCCAAGGCGATGCGCGGCGTACTCGCGGTCTACACCGGCAAGGACCTCGCCGCCTACGGCACCCTGCAGTCGGCGCTGCCGTTCAAGAGCCGCGACGGCTCCGACATGAAGAAGCCCGGCCGTTGCGCGCTCACGACCGACAAGGTGCGCTTCGTCGGCGATCCGGTCGCCTGCGTCGTGGCCGAGACGCTGCTGCAGGCCAAGGACGCGGCCGAAGCCATCGACCTCGCCATCGACGCGCTGCCGGCGGTCACGCTGCCGGAAGACGCCGACAAGCCAGGCGCGCCGGTGCTGTTCGACGACGTGCCCGGCAACGTCGCGCTCGATTTCCATTATGGCGACAGCGAGAAGGTCGCGGCCGCGTTCGCAAGCGCAGCCCACAAGGTCAAGCTGCGGCTGGTGAACAGCCGCCTGGTCGTCAACGCCATCGAGCCGCGCTCAGCGATCGGCGCCTACGACAAGGCCACGGAACGCTTCACGCAATATTCCGTCAGCCAGGGCGTGATGGGACTGAAGGCCGGCCTGACCAACACAATGAAGGTTCCGCCGGAGAAGATGCACGTCGTCACCGGCAACGTCGGCGGTTCGTTCGGCATGAAGGCGCAGGTCTATCCGGAATACGTCTGCATCCTGCATGCCGCGCGCGAACTGGGGCGCCCGGTGAAGTGGACCGACGAGCGCTCGACGAGCTTCGTGTCGGACAACCACGGCCGCGACCACGTCCAGACCGCCGAACTTGCGCTCGACAAGGACGGGCACTTCCTCGCGCTCCGGCTTGCCGGTTACGGCAACCTCGGCGGCTTCCAGGGCGCGATGGCGCCGCAGCCGCCGACGCTCAACATCGTGCGCAACGTCATCAGCCTCTACCGCACGCCGTTGCTTGAAGTGTCGACCAAGTGCGTGTTTACCAACACGAGCTTCGTCAGCCCCTACCGCGGCGCGGGCCGCCCCGAGGGCAACTACTTCATGGAGCGGCTGATCGACTACGCCGCGGCCGAATGCGGCTTCGACCGCCTCGAACTTCGGCGCAAGAACCAGATTCGCAAGAGCGAGATCCCGTGGAAGGCCGCGTCCGGCGCGACCTACGACAGCGGCGACTTCCCGGCAATCCTGCGCGAGGCGCTGGAGGCCTCCGACTGGAAGGGCTTCAACAAGCGCAAGCGCGAGAGCAAGAAGCGCGGCCTCCTCCGCGGCATCGGCGTCGGCTGCTATCTCGAAGTCACCGCCCCCGCCAACAAGGAAATGGGCGGCATCGCCTTTGATTCCGACGGCGGCGTCACCATCCGCACCGGCACGCTCGACTACGGCCAAGGCCACGCCACGCCGTTCGCGCAGGTGCTGAGCGAGAAGCTCGGCGTGCCGTTCGAGAAGGTGCGGCTCCTGCAGGGCGACAGCGACGAATTGCTTGCGGGCGGCGGGACCGGCGGCTCGCGCTCGATGATGAATTCGGGCCAGGCCATCGTCGAAGCAGCCGCCAAGGTGGTCGAGCAGGGCCGCCAGATCGCCTCGCACGCGCTCGAAGCCTCTGCCAGCGACATCGAGTTCAAGGACGGCCGCTTTACCGTCGCCGGCACCGACCGCTCGGTCGGCATCATGGAACTGGCGCAGAAGGTGCGCTCGGGCACGATCAAACTGCCGCCCGACGCGCCGAAGTCGCTCGACGTCAAGCACGTCAGCGAGGGCTCGCCGTCGGCCTACCCCAACGGCTGCCACGTCTGCGAAGTCGAGATCGACCCCGACACCGGCAACATCGCGATCGCCAAGTACACCGCGGTCAACGATTTCGGCACCATCATCAATCCGATGCTGGTCGACGGCCAGACCCACGGCGGCGTGGTGCAGGGCATCGGCCAGACCTTCCTGGAGCAGGTCGTATACGACGAGCAAGGCCAGCTGCTCAGCGGCTCGTTCCTCGACTACGCCATGCCGCGCGCCGTGCACGCGCCGGACTTCGCGGTCTTGAGCCATCCCGTCCCCGCCAAGACCAATCCGCTCGGCGTCAAGGGCTGCGGCGAGGCCGGCTGCGCGGGCTCGCTCACCTCGATCATGAACGCGGTGGTCGACGCGCTGTCGGTGTACGGCATCCGGCACATCGACATGCCGGCGACGCCGCAGCGGGTGTGGCAGGCGATCCAGGACGCGAAGACAAAGCAATGAATTCTGCGCGCGCCGCGGACTCCGTACCCTCTCCTCTTGTGGGAGAGGGTGGCGAAGCCGCGCGAAGCGAGGCTGAGCCGGGTGAGGGGTTCTTGGGCGACTTGTTGTTCATTGACCCCTCACCCGCCTCGCGCATTTCGTGCGCTCGGCACCCTCTCCCGCAAGGGGAGAGGGTAACCGAGTGCGCTGCACCGGTTACGTGATGCGGCAATGACCCAAGCCGTCGACACGTCGATCGCCACGCGCCGCGCCAGCGACGTCCAGCTCATCGCCGGCGTGAGCGCAGCGCACTTCATCAGTCACTACTACATCCTCGTGCTGCCGCCGCTGTTCGCCTTCGTGCGCGCCGAATACGGCGTAAGCTACACCGAACTCGGCCTCGCGCTGACGGTGTTCAACGCGGTATCGGCGATCTTCCAGACTCCCGCGGGATTTCTCGTCGACCGCTACAACGCGCGGCTGATCCTGGCCGCGGGTGTGTTGATCGGCTCGGTCGCGCTTGCGATCACCGCGATGGTGAATTCGTTCTGGGTGCTGGTGGCGATGTTCGGCCTGCTCGGCGTCGGCAACACCGTCTATCATCCCGCCGACTACTCCCTGCTCTCGCGCCACGTCTCGCCTGAGCGGATGAGCCAGGCCTATTCGGTGCACACGTTCTCCGGCCTGCTCGGCAGCGCGGTCGCGCCGATCGGGATGCTGTCCATGCACAGCCTGTTCGGCTGGCGCGGCGCGATGATGAGCGCGGCCGTGCTCGGCGTCGCGTGCGCGGCGATCCTGCTGTTGCAGCGCGATACGCCCGAGCGCACGCCGGTCAAGCCGCGCGAGAGCAAGGACACCGACTCCGGATGGCGCGTCCTGCTGACCGCGCCGATCTTGATCAACTTTCTGTTCTTCACCATCCTCGCGTTCGGCAACTACGGCCTGATGAACTTTGCGGTCGTGGCGCTCGGCGCGCTGCACAACACGCCGGTTGCGACCGCCAACACCGCCTTGTCCGGCAACCTGTTCCTCGCGGCCTTCGGCGTGCTGGTCGGCGGCTATATCGCCGCGCGCACGACGCGCCACCGCCTGACCACCTGCCTCGGCCTGTTCGGCGCGGGGCTCGTGGTGTTCTGCATCAGCATGGTCGATCTCGGCGCCGTGCTGCTGGTGCTCGCCATGTCGCTGACCGGGCTCCTGTTCGGCATCGTCATGCCCTCGCGCGACATGATCGTGCGCGAAGCGACGCCGCCCGGAGCATTCGGCAAGGTGTTCGGCTTCGTCACCAACGGCTTCAACATCGGCGGCATCCTATCGCCGATCCTGTTCGGCGCGCTGATGGACCACGGCGAGCCGCGGATGGTGTTCTGGGTCATTGCCGCGGCCTCCCTCGCCGCCGTCCTTACCGTCGCCTGGACGGCGAAGCACCGGCGGACCTGATGAGCGCCGATGCGCACCGGAACGGGGGTGCGCCGGCGATGCTGCAGCCGTTGACCGCGCTGCTGCTGTGGCTCGGCGGCATCGGGCTGCGGATCACGATCCTTGCGGTTCCGCCGGTCATCCCGCTGATCCACGACGACCTGAAGATGACCGAGACGCAGGTCGGCATTCTCACCGGCCTGCCGATGGTGCTGTTCGCGGGCGCAGCGATTGCGGGCTCGCTCTTGATCGCACGCTTTGGTGCACGGACGGCGCTGATCGCGGGGCTTTTGCTCTGCGCCGCGGGCTCGGCGGCGCGCGCGGTCGGACCGAACCTCGCGATGCTCTATTTCGGCACCGTCGTCACCGCCTTCGGCGTCGCGGTGATGCAGCCGTCGCTGCCGCCGCTGGTACGCGCCTGGGTGCCCAATCGTGTGGGCTTCGCCACCGCCGTCTACACCAACGGGCTGATCGTCGGCGAGATCATCCCGATCATGGCGACGATCCCGTTCCTGCTGCCCGCGGTCGGCAACAGCTGGCGCATGAGCTTCGTGATCTGGGCGCTGCCGGTTCTGGCCATCGCCGCGATCATCGCGCTGCTTGCGCCGCGGCAGGCGCCTCCCGCCAGCGCAGCGCCCGTGACGGGCCGCAAATGGCTGCCGGACTTCCGCAACCCGCTGCTCTGGCGCATCGGCTTCATGCTCGGCAGCGTGAACTCGATGTATTTCTCTCTCAACGGCTTCCTGCCGGACTACCTGACGCACACCGGACGCCCCGACCTGATCCACGGCGCGCTTACCGCCATGAACGTCGGGCAGTTGCCGGCGTCGTTCCTGCTGCTGCTGTCGGCCGACCGCATGGTGCGGACGGTATGGTCCTATCTCGCCTGCGGTGCGGTCTGCCTTGCGAGCGTGCTGATGATCGTCGCAGGCGGAAACTGGGTGCTGATCGGCGCGGCGCTGTTCGGCTGCTTCGGCGCTGCGATCCTGGTGCTGGTGCTGGCGCTGCCGCCGCTGCTCAGCGCGCCGGAGGACGTCCACCGCCTCACCGCCGGCATGTTCAGCATCTCCTATTCCTGCGCCGTGGTCGTGCCGATTATCAGCGGCGCGCTGTGGGATCTGACCGGCTGGCCGGTCGCCGCGCTCGTTCCGATCGGGCTCTGCGCGCTCGTCGTGGTCGGTCTTGCGCCCTCGGTCGCGCTGCGCGACAAATCGGCGGCGGGAGCATCACATGGGTGACAGCCGATGGGTGACAGCTACGGCACGGTGAAGGTCGCGGCGGTGCAGGCCGCCTCCGTGTTCCTCGACCGCGAAGGCTCGGCCGACAAGGCCTGCCGGCTGATCCGCGAGGCGGGCCAAAATGGCGCGCGCGTCATCGGCTTCCCGGAAGGATTCATTCCCGCGCATCCGGTCTGGTACCACCACCACGCCGCGACCGGCGCAATCGCAAACAAGCTCGCGGTCGAACTGTTCAAGAATTCCGTCGAGATTCCCGGGCCGGAAACCGATGCGCTCTGCGCCGCCGCGCGCGACGCCAACGCCTATGTCGTGATCGGCGTGTGCGAGAAAATCCCGAACACGCTCGGCACCATGTTCAACACCCAGCTCTACATCGGGCCGGACGGGCGGATCATCCGCAAGCACCAGAAGATCATGCCGACGGTCGGCGAGCGGCTCGTCCACATGGGCGGCTACGGCGACACGTTCGGCACCTTCGACAGCGAGTTCGGGCCGATGTCCGGCCTGATCTGCGGCGAAAACTCCAACCCGCTCGCGGTGTTCGCACTGATCGCGGAAGGCACGCGCATCCATGTGATGAGCTGGCCCAATCATTTTCCGACCAGCGGCGATCCGCTGCGCAACCGGGTCGCTATCGATTCGCAGGCGTTCGCGCAGATGAGCAAGGCGTTCGTGATCTCGGCCTGCGGCACGGTCGACGAGCGTATGATCGAGATGCTTCGGCCCGGCCCCGACGCTGAGAAGTTCCTGCGCAATCCCGATTGCTGCGGCGGCTCGCTGATCGTCGATCCGCTGGCGCGCATCGTCGCCGGTCCGATGGGTGCGGAGGAAGGCATCCTCTACGCCGAGTGCAATCTCGACCTCGGCATCCAGATGAAGCTGCGCCACGACTTCGCCGGCCACTACAACCGGCCCGACATTTTCCAGCTTCACGTCAACCGCGCGGCGCCCGCGCTCTACCGCGTGCACAACGATCCCGCGGCGCTGCCCGGCGCCGACGCCGAGCCCCTCCCCGCCCCGCCGCCGAGGCTCGCAGGCCCGGAATAGCAATCCTCTGCATAGCGTTTCAGGTGAACCGATGGACGTCTTCGAAGCGGTCGACTCGCGCATCTCCTGCCGCGCCTTTCTCGACAAGCCGGTCGATCCCGGGGTCGTCCGCGACCTGATCGTGCGGGCGCAACGCGCGGCCTCCGGCGGTAACCTCCAATCCTGGTTCGTCTATGCCCTGACCGGCGAGCCGCTGAAAGAGTTCAAGCGCCGCGCCGCGGATGCCATCGAGGGCAAGAACCCGCGCCAGTTTCCGACCGAATATCCGGTCTATCCGGAAAAGATGTGGGAGCCCTATCTCGGCCGCCGCGAGCACCACGGCGTGCAGCTCTACGGCGCACTCGGCATCGGACGCGACGATCACGTGGGACGGATCGAACAGCACAAGCGCAACTACGCCTTCTTCGGCGCGCCGGTCGGATTGTTCATCTGCATCGACCGCAAGCTCGGACCCGGCCAATGGGCCGACCTCGGCGGCTATATCCATACGCTCGCCCTCCTTGCACGCGCCCGCGGCCTCGACACCTGCCCGCAGGAGGCCTGGGCGCGGCTCTACAAGACGGTCGGTGAGTTCCTCGAACTGCCGCCCGAGCAGATGCTGTTCTGCGGCATGGCCATCGGCTACGGCGACCACGGCCATCCGGCCAACAGCTTCCGCTCGCCGCGCGCGGAGCTGCCGGAGTTCTGCAGGTTCCACGGGTTCGATTGACCGGCCAACGCTACAAACGGAAACCCCGGCGCGTGCGCCGGGGCTTCGCATGTCCACCGCTGTCGGCGGTCAGCAGTGCTTGCAGGGCGGGAAGTCGCGGCTATAGACCGGCTGCTTGAGGAACGCGTCCTTCCCATAGGTCCAGAACTGGCCGACATTCGGGTAGGTCTTGATGACCGTGTTCCAGAGCTCCGGCTTGTCGTAGCCGAACATCCGCTTCTTCTCGACCTTCTTGATGTAGATGTTGTGCACCGGATTGCGCATGTCGTCGAACGACACCGGGCCGCGCACGGCGTCGATCTTGAGCGCGGCCATCGACTTTACGAACGCCTCCGAGCCAGGCCACTTGCCCTTCGCGCCCTTCATGGCCTCGTGAATCATCTGCGCGGTGGTGTAGTTGGTCTCGGAGAAGTACGACGGAACCTTGTTGTACTTCGCGCGATACTTCTTCACGAAGGCGGCGTTCTTCGGCGTGTCGATTGCGGCGCTGTATTGCAGCGCGGAGACGTCGCCGATCACCTCGTCGCCCATGAACGGCAGCGCGAACTCGTCGTAGCTCGTGCCGCCGCCGACGATCGGCTTCTTGTAGCCGGAGCTGCGCAGCTGTTTGGGGAACTGCAGCGCCATCGGACCGACCATCAGCGTGAACACTGCGTCGGCATCCGCCTTGATGGTCGGGATGTAAGGCCCGAAATCCTTGGTGCCGAGCGGCGGCCAGATCTTCTGCACGAGTCGTCCGCCGCAGTCCTCGAACGCCTTCTGGAATCCGCCGACGACCTCATAGCCGAACGCATAGTCGGCGGCGATTGCGGCAATACGCTTGTAGCCCTGATCGCAGGCCCACTGCCCGAGCGGGTGATGCGGCTGCGAGCTGGTCCAGCCGGTGCGGATGAAATACGGATACTTCGACAGGTCGCGTTGCGTCAGGTCGTCGGCCGCGGGCACCGATGCGATGTACACTGTCTTGTCGGCCGTGCTGACCGGCGCGAGCGCGTAGCCGGTCGAGGCCAGCACGCCGCCGACGAACATCTGCACCTTGTCCTGCAGGATCAGCTTCTTCGCCTTGGTGACCGCGGTATCGGGTTTGCCCTGCGAGTCTTCGACGATCAGCCTGACCTTCGCCCCGCCGAACTCGCCCTTGGTTTCTTCGAGGTACAGGTTGAAGCCGTCGACCATGTCCTTGCCGACCTGGGCGAAGATGCCGGTCATCGGCGCGATGAAGCCGATGCGCAACTCCTGGGCCTGGGCGCTTGCGGGCTGCGCCGAACCGGCCGCGATCGCCGCACCGAATGCGGCGCAAAGAATCCCTGTCGTTCCGAATTTCATGGACATAGCCCTCCCTCGGGGAACCGGCGGCCCGTCTGATGCGGCCTTGCGGCGTCAATCGCGCGCTGCAATATCGCGCGCCGCAACGCTAGCACCCGCCCCCTTTGGGCGGAAGCCCACCGGGCGCCGCCGAATTTCCGGAAGTTCATTGGGATTTCAGAGGGCCGGGCGGGCTCTTAGGTCGACGCCGGCAGAGCCCTGACATGCTCACGGGCATTGCCGGAACGCTGCGCAACAGCGGCCGTTCGTGGTATAAGGTTCGAAATCGAGATGGGCGGCCCCGGAGAGCAGCTATGAGCTTGCAGACATTGGGATATATCGGGCTTCGCACCCAGAATCTGGACGACTGGACGGCCTACGCCAGCCGCTTCCTCGGCATGCAGCTCGTCGACAAGAGCCGCGGCACCGCCACGTTCCGGATGGACGACAAGAAACAGCGCCTGGTGGTTCAGGAAGACGCGGGCGACGCTCCGGGGTTCTTCGGGTGGGAAGTCGCCGACGCCTCCGCCCTCGACGCCTATGCCGCCAATCTCGAACGCCACAAGGTGCCGTTCGCGCGCGGCTCGCGGGCGCTGGCTGACGAGCGCAAGGTCCGCGACCTGATCGTGCTGTCGGACCCGGCCGGCAACCGGCTGGAGATGTTCCACGGCGCGGAGACCACGGCCGATCCGTTCAAGCCCGGCCGCGCCATCTCCGGCTTCCGCACCGGTCCGCTCGGCATGGGCCATGCCGTCCTGCATTGCGAGCAGATCGGCGACATCCTGCCGTTCTACCGGGACATCCTCGGTTTCAAGCTCAGCGACTACTTCCTCAAGCCGTTCGCGGCCTATTTCTTCCATCTCAACCCGCGCCACCACAGCGTCGCCTTCATCGAGTCCGGCAAGACCGGCATCCATCACCTGATGGTCGAGACCTGCTATCTCGACGACGTCGGCCAGGGCTACGACCTCGCGCTGAAGAATCCGGAGATGATCGCGACCACCTTCGGTCGCCACTTCAACGATCAGGTGCACTCGTTCTATTCGTGGTCGCCGTCCAAGTTCATGTTCGAGTACGGCTGGGGCGGCCGCTCGATCGACGTCGACAACTGGCAGGTCGAGGAGATCACGCAAGGGCCGAGCCTGTGGGGCCATGAGCGCTACTGGCTCAACGAGGAGCAGCGCAACGTGGCGCGCGACCTGCGCATCTCCAACGCCGAGAAGGGCTACCGCATCCCGCTCAACGTGATGGAAGGCAACTACAAGGTCGCGCGCGACGTCTGCCCGTGGTGGGACGCGACGGCGCCCGCGCGGAAGACGGGTTGAGCCTCTGTCATTCCGGGGCGCGCCGAAGGCGCGAACCCGGAATCCAGCGGGCGACTCCGTTCACTGCATCTGGATTCCGGATCGCCGCTTCGCGGCGTCCGGAATGACGGCGGAAAGGCTCTGCCATGAACGTCAACGTGCCGCCCGGCGCTATTGCGAACGCCCCTCATCCCGTGGAATGGCCCGAGGGCGCGCTGACGCGCGTGCCCTACTGGATTTACCAGTCGCCCGAGATCTTCGCAGCCGAACAGCAGCGGCTCTATGAAGGCCCGATCTGGAACTATCTCTGTCTCGAAGCCGAGGTGCAAAAGCCCGGCGACTACCGCGTCACCCACGTCGGCTCCATGCCGGTCGTGGTCGCGCGCGATTTCGACGACGAAGTCTACGCCTTCGAGAACCGCTGCGCGCACCGCGGCGCGCTAATCGTGCTCGACGGCGGCGGCAAGGCGCGCGACTTCACCTGCGTCTATCACGCCTGGAACTACGACCTGAAAGGCAACCTGAAGGCCGTCGCCTTCGAGGACGGCGTCAACGGCAAGGGCGGCATGGCCAGGACCTTCTGCCGCTCCGACCATGGGCCGCGCAAGCTGCGGATCGCTACGTTCTGCGGCCTGGTGTTCGGCTCGCTGCACGACGACGTGCCGCCGATCGAGGAATACCTGGGCGACGAGGTCGCAGCCAAGATCGCGCGCGTGCTGCACAAGCCCGTCGTCGTCACCGGCCGCTTCACCCAGGTGCTGCCGAACAACTGGAAGCTCTACTTCGAGAACGTCAAGGACACGTACCACGCGAGCCTGCTGCACACGTTCTTCACGACGTTCCGGATCAACCGGCTGTCGCAGCGCGGCGGGCTGGTCATCGCCCCGAACGGCGGCAGCCACGCCAGCTTCTCCTACGTCGACAAGACCAGCACCGATCACGACTATTCGGCGATGGGCATCCGCTCCGACAAGGACGACTTTGCGCTGAAAGACACCACGATCCTCGACACCGTCGACGAGTTCGGCGACGGCTGCCACATGCAGATTCTCAGCGTGTTCCCGAATTTCGTGCTGCAACAAATCCACAGCGCGCTGGCGATCCGGCAGATATTGCCGAATGGCATCGGTCGCACCGCGCTGAACTGGACTACGTTCGGTTTTTCGGACGACACGCCTGACATGAAGCGGCGGCGGCTGGTACACAACAACCTCGCCGGGCCCGCGGGCTACGTCTCGATGGAGGATGGCGCAGTCGGCGGCTTCGTCCAGCGCGGCATCGCCACGGCCTCCGGCGAGCGCGCAGTGCTGGAGATGGGCGGCACCGAGGCGGTGGCGGAAGGCACGCGCGCAACCGAGGCCTCGGTGCGCGGCTTCTGGAAGTGCTACCGCGCGCAAATGGGCATTTGAGCGGTCTGCCATGGCGGAAGCGATCACGCTCGAGCGCATCATGGCGCTGCAGGCCGCCTATATACGATGCATCGACGGCAACGAACTGGAGCGATGGCCGGAGTTCTTCGCCGACGAGTGCCTCTACAAGGTCACAAGCGCGGAGAACCATCGCGCGGGCCTGGAGAGCGCCATCATCTATGCCGACACCCGCGACATGCTGACCGACCGCGTCCTGTCGCTGCGCCAGGCCAACGTCTACGAGAAGCAGAGCTACCGTCACATCCTCGGCCTGCCGAGCATCCTGAAGAACGGCGGCGGCGAGGCCGAATGCGAGACGCCGTTCCTGGTGGTGCGGATCATGCACGACGGCCAGAGCGACCTGTTCGCAAGCGGCGTCTATCTCGACACCTATCGCCTGGACGGCGGCGATCTGAAGCTCGCCAGGCGCATCGCGGTCTGCGATTCCTCGCGGGTCGACACGCTGATGGCGCTGCCACTGTGATCCGACGATGACCTTTCAAGTCTCCGTCCAGGGCACCGAGCTTCGCTTTCCCTGCGAGCCGAACGAGTCCGTGCTCGATGCGGCGCAGCGCGCGGGCTTCGAGATTCCGTTCTCCTGCCGCAAGGGCGTCTGCGGGACCTGCAAGGGCCGCCTCGTGTCAGGCGAGACCCGCGCCTATGCCGGCGACGCGCTCGGCGACGCCGACAAGGCCGCGGGCCAGGTTCTGTTCTGCAACACACGGCCGCGCTCCGACCTCGTCATCGCGCCGCGCTCCATCGGCAAGGCCGATCCGTTCGCGCGCAAGACCGTCGACGCCCGCGTGTTCCGGCTGACGCGGCTTGCCGACGACGTGATGCTGGTGCACCTGCGGTTTCCCGCAGGCATTCGCGTGCGTTTCAGGGCCGGACAGCATCTCAACCTGATCCTCGCCAACGGCGAGCGGCGCGACTTCTCCATGGCGAACCCGCCGCGCGAGAGCGACGGCGCGCAACTGCACATCCGCCACGTCCCTGGCGGCGCGTTCACGAGCTCCGTGTTCACCGAACTCAAGCGCGGCGACATTCTGCGCGCGGAAATTCCGTTCGGCGATTTCATGCTGCGCGATAGCAGCAAGCCGATCCTGTTCGTAGCGGGGTCGACCGGCTTTGCGCCGATCAAGTCGATCATCGAGGACATGGTGCTTATGGGCGTCGCGCGCGACGCGTGGCTCTACTGGGGCGCGCGCCGGCAGCCGGGCCTCTACTCAGAGCTTCCGAAAAAATGGGCGTCGCAAAACCCTCGGTTCAAATACGTCCCGGTGCTGTCCGACGAGGCCGCACTCGGCATCCGCCACAACCTGGTGCACCGCGCAGTGCTGGAAGACCACCCGTCGCTTGCGGGCTTCGAGGCCTATGTCTGCGGCGTGCCCGCCATGACGCAGGCCGCGCATTCCGAATTCCTCGCGGCCGGGCTGCCCAGGGACGCGTTTTTCGCCGATGCCTTCGTCACGCGCGCGGATGTCGCCGCTGCCGGACCCTAGATGATTACGATTTTCCGCAATTTCTCGTTTCTTTGATTCACGGGCCTGAAACCTCTCTCAACTAGGGTGCGCCGGCCTTCTCACCGGACCGCGCCCGCCCATGAGCCATCCCCGCTCCGCCGCCGCGCTCGACATCCGCGGACTTGCCAAGTCGTTCAGCCGGCCCGCGGTCGACGGTCTCGATCTCACGGTGCGTCCGGGGGAGTTCTATTCGCTGCTCGGCCCGAACGGCGCGGGCAAGACCACGACGCTGCGCATGGTCGCGGGCCTGCTGCGGCCCGACGCCGGCTCGATCTCGATCTTCGGCGTCGACGCGCTGGCCGATCCCGTGGCCGCGAAGCGCATCATGGCCTGGGTGTCGGACGAGCCGATGATCTACGACAAGCTCACGCCCTACGAGTACCTCGAATTCGTCGCGGGGCTTTGGGGCATCGACGCCGCCACCGCCCAGCGCCGCGCCGACGACCTGATCGGCTGGCTCGGCCTCGGTCCGCACGCGCACGAGCGCTGCGAGGGATTTTCCAAAGGCATGCGCCAGAAGGTGGCGCTCGCGGGCGCGCTGGTGCACGACCCGCGCCTGATCATCCTCGACGAGCCGCTGACCGGCCTCGACGCGGGCTCCGCGCGGCAAGTCAAGACCGTGCTGCGCGAACGCGTCGCCAATGGCGACACGGTGATTATGACCACGCACATTCTCGAAGTCGCCGAACGCATGGCGGACCGCATCGGCGTCATCGCCGGCGGACGGCTGATCGCGCAAGGCACGCTCGCCGAATTGCGGATCAAGGCAGGCCGCGGCGACGACAGCCTCGAAGACACCTTCCTCGCGCTGGTCGCGGACGAGGCGCAGGCGGCGTGACCGGCGCAAGCTCGATACCCTGGCTGGCCCGCCACGAGTTCCGCCTCGCCTGGCGCGACTGGTGGTCGATGCTGACCGCCGGCAAGCGCCACCGCACGCGGATAGTCCTGATTGCGATGGCCGCGTTCGCGGCCTTCATGCACCTCATTGCGTTCGCTATCGTCGCCAAGTTCGCCGAGATCGCTCCCGATGCCGACCGCGGCACGCTGGTCGTCATCACCGGCTGCGCGCTGCTGGCCTGGTCGCTGATGATGTCGCAGGCCATGGAGGCGGTGACGCGCGCGTTCTACGCCCGCTCCGACTTCGACCTGATTCTGTCGTCGCCGGTCGCGGCGCGGCGGGTGTTCGCGGTCCGGATCGCGGCGCTCGCGGTTTCGACCGTCGTCATGGCGCTGATGCTGTCGGCGCCGTTCATCAACGTGCTGATCTGGCGCGGCGGATTACGCTGGCTTTCCGCCTACGGCGTGGTGATCGCGGTCGGCGCCGCGGCCGCCGCACTTTCGGTTGCGCTGACGGTGGCGTTGTTCCGCACCATCGGCCCGAAGCGGACGCGGCTTGCAGCGCAGATCGTCGCGGCGATCGTCGGCGCCACTTTCGTCATCGGGCTTCAGGTTGCGGCGATCCTGTCCTACGGCTCGCTGATCCCGATGACGTTCCTGCAATCGGAAGCCTTCATCGCCATGGTCCCGGCCATCGACAGCATCGCCTGGTGGCCGGCGCGCGCGATGCTTGGCGATATGAACGCGCTTGCCGCGGTCGCACTCGCGGGCTTCGGCCTGCTGGCGGCGGCCATCGCCCTGTTCTCTGCGCGTTTCGGCGAGCACGCGGTCGCGGCCGCCGGTGTGTCGAATGCCGGCGTCCTTCAGCGCCGCCGGACGCCCCATTTCCGCAACGCCTCGGCGCGGACCGTCCTGCGCCGCAAGGAATGGACCTTGCTGCGCCGCGATCCGTGGCTTGCATCGCAGACGCTGATGCAGCTGCTCTATCTGCTGCCACCGGCGCTCCTGCTGTGGCAGTCGTTCGGGCACAGCAACGACGACCTCGTTCTGCTGGTTCCGGTGCTGGTCATGGCCGCGGGCCAGCTCTCGGGCGGACTCGCGTGGCTTGCGATCTCCGGCGAGGACGCGCCGGATCTGGTGGCGACAGCGCCGGTGCCCGCGCGCTGGATCGTCCGCGCCAAGATCGAAGCCGTGGTGGCAAGCGTCGCGATGGTGTTTGCGCCGTTCGTTCTGATCCTGGCGCTGGTGGCGCCGAGGGATGCGCTGGCCGCAGCCGCCGGCGTCGCCATCGCCACCGTCTCCTCGACCATGATCCAGCTCTGGTTCCGGACCCAGGCCAAACGCAAGCACTTCCGACGGCGCCAGACGTCGTCGCGCTTTGCAACCTTTGCAGAAGCGCTGTCCTCCATCGCATGGGCCGCCACCGCCGGCCTTGCCGCGGCCGGCCGCTGGCAGGCCGCAATCACCGCCGCGCTGGCCCTTGGCATTCTCGCCACCGCGCGGGCGATCAGCCCGCAACGCAAGGACGAAGCGGCCTGAGGGTGGCGCTCCGGCTGACTACGCGCTCCGGCACAGCACTCAGCCGGGCGCGAGCTCTCTCATCTGGCAAGCGTTCCATCGATGGAGGTTATGGCCTATCGCCGCGGAGTTACGCCGAGGCGAAAACCCAGCGATCAGGCTAACGCGACGCGCTGCGCGTGCGCTTGGCTGACCTGCGATGGCCGCGGTGGCAGTCGACGCAGAACTTTTCCGCGTCCTTCTCCAGCACTTTCATTCCCGGCCCTTGGGTCCGCGACTTGCCCATGCGGATGATGGTCATAGGATTGAGCATCGACAGGCCGCTCGGTTGAGCCTGCGCCATGGCCGCCCCGGCACCCGTCAGTCCCGTCGATTCCGGCAGCATCGGCGGCACCGTGGCGCAGCCGACCAACATGGCTGCAGCCAAAAAGCCAATTCGAACAACCCGTTGCATTGTTGCCTCCGTCGCCGTCGGTTGCGGCGCCCGTCGCGGTTTGCGAATTCCCCGCGATCCCAGATTCTACGCGGTTTTCCCCACTCTCCCGATTGTTAACGCGCGGCTAAATTCACCACAAGATCAGACTGTCCAATAGTTCACACCTGTGCGATTCACGTCACGCCGTCGGCGCGTTCACTGCTTGCGCTGGACGCCCAGGATCCTCGCCGCTCCCGCGATGGTGGCGCGCTGCTCGTCGATCGCCTTGGCGAATTCGACCGGGCCGCCGGGATTGACGATCTGTCCGGTCAAAGTCAGGCGCTCGGTCAAAGTCTTGTCGCCGTCCATGACAGCCTTGACGTCCGCGGCGATGCGTTCGCGTAGCGGGAGCGGCATGGTCGGCGGGCCGAACAGCCCGACCAGCCCGTCGACCGCGAGCCCCGGATAGCCCAGCTCCGTCACCGTCGGCAGGTCGGGCGCCGCCGGCGCGCGCATGCTGTTGGTGATCGCGAGCGCCTTGATCTTGCCGGCGCGAAGCTGCGACTGGGCGATCGCGAGCGCGGAGCGATAGACCTGCACCCGCCCCTGCGCGAGATCGTTCACCGCCTCGACCGGATTGCGGTACGGCACCTTGGTCATCTGAATTCCGTTCGATTTCAGGAAGCTCTCGAACAGAAAATCCAGCGCGCCGGTGATGCCGGCCCAGTTGAGCTTGCCCGGCTGGGCACGCGCCTGGTCCAGCAGTTCCTTGAGCGACTTGACCGGCATGTCCGCCGGCACCGACAGCGCGATGACGGTGTTGGAGACCCGTGCGATGGTCGCGAGGTCCTCCGGCTTGTACGGCAGGTTGTCGTGCAGGAACTGATGCGCCGTAAACGAGGAGCTCGGCGCGAACAGCAGGATGTGATCGTCGCGCGCGTTCACGAACGCATTGATGGCGACGATGCCGTCGCCGCCCGGCCGGTTCTCCACCACCACCGCCTGGTTCCAGCGCTTGGCGAGGCGGTCGGCGAGCAGGCGCGCGCCGATGTCGGCCCCGCTGCCCGGCCCGAGCGTGACGATGAAGCGCACGTTGCGCTGCGGCCAAGCCTGTGCCTGTGCCGCCGCATCCGCGGGCCACAGCGCGGCCGCCACAACGCAGACGACCATGGCTGAAAGCATGCGTACTGCGCCGCGCATTGTCCCCTCCCAATGTTGTGTGCCGAGACCTGGCCGGCCCGAGATTTTCGAAAATCAGACTAGCGGCCGCGCCGGACCGGACAAAGCGGCAAATCGCCCCGGACAAACCGGCCCAGGGCCTGCATTGACAAGCGCCCGGCCGCCCCGAAGGATGCCGCCCACAACGCAAGACGGGGAGTGCAATGGAAAAGAAGCCAGTCCGACGCATCGTCACCGGCCACGACGCCGACGGCAAAGCCGTGATCCTGTGGGATGCCGCGACGCCGTATGTGAACCAGCGCGGCGAAGGCAACGTGGTCTCAAACGTCTGGATAACCAACGAGTCGCCGGTCGATCTGTCGCACACGCGCGACCAGATGAACCAGAAGACCGGCGTCCCGCCGCCCCGCAACGGCTCGATCTGCCGCGTCGTCGACTTCGCGCCGATCAAGGGCGAACTGCCGCACGGCGTCGATCATCATGAGATTCTCAAGCAGATGGGCATCGACCCGGCGACGCAGGGCTACCAGCGTCACATGTACACTCACCGCACCCGCTCGATCGACTACGCCATCGTGCTCGACGGCGAGATCGACATGCTGCTGGACGACACGCAGGTGCACCTGAAGGCCGGCGACATCATGGTGCAGCAGGGCACCAACCACGCCTGGGTCAATAATTCCGGCAAGCCGTGCCGCATCTGCTTCGTACTGATAGACTCGAACGATCCGCCGGCGTGGAAGAAGAACTGGATGCCGAAGAAATAACGTCCGGTCCGTCCGGTAAGGCCATCGTCATCGCCGGGCTCAGGCCCGGCGATTTCGATTCATCGGACGGGCCGCAGCCCTACTCCGCCTTCCACGGAATGACCTTGCGTTCGATCTCCTGGAACAGCACCGACGTGATCAGGCCCAGCACCCCGATGGTCACGATGCCGACGAACATGATGTCGACCTGCAGCAGTTCCCACGAGTTCCATATCATGTAGCCGATACCGACCTTGGAGGCGACAAACTCGGACGCGACCAGCACGATGAACGACACCGCAAGCGCAATGCGAAGCCCCGCGAAGATCGTCGGCAGCGCGCCGAAGAACACGATGCGGGTGAACATCACCGTCTGGCTCGCGCCGAAATTCTTCGCGACGTCCCAGTAGATCTTCTCGATGTTGGCGGCGCCGGTGTAGGTGTTCACGACCACCGGGAAGAACACCGCGATCGCCACCAGCGCGATCTTCGACGCGTCGCCGAAGCCGAACACCAGCAGCAGCAGCGGCATCAGCGCGATCTTCGGGATCGGGAACAGCGAGGCGATCAGCGGATCGACGAAAATCCGCACCGGCTTGAACATCGCCATCAGCAGGCCGACGGCGACCGCCGGAATGGTGCCTGCGAAGAAGCCGGCGAACACCCGCCAGAGCGTCGCGCCCACATGCTCGAACAACTCACCGTTCTCGATCAGCACGCCGAAGCGTACGGCGATGTCGGTCGGCGCCGGGATGAAGCGGCGGTCGCCGAGCCCGGCCATCAGCAGCAGTTGCCACAGCAGCAGCAGGCCGATCGGCGAAATCAGATATAGCGCCCGCTCGCGGGCTTTGGCGGACATGGCATTCATCGTTCCTCCTCCGCCCGTGCGCGCATCACCTCTTCCTCCAGCACCTTCCAGATATCGAGCTTCATCTGGCCGAACTCCGCCGACGCCGAAAGCGTGATCAGGTTGCGCGGATGCGGAAACGGCACGTCGATCACCCGTTTGATGCGGCCCGGCTGCGCGGTCATAATGACGGTGCGGTCGCCGAGCAGCAGCGCCTCCTCGATCGAATGCGTGATGTAGATCACGGTCTTGCCGGTCTGCTCCCAGATGCGCACCAGCTCGGCCTGGAGAATGACCCGGTTCTGCGCGTCGAGCGCCGCAAACGGCTCGTCCATCAGCAGCATGCCGGGATCGGTGACGAAAGCGCGCGCAATCGCGCAGCGCTGGCGCATGCCGCCCGATAGCTGATGCGGATAGTGGTTGCGGAACTTGGTCAGGCCGACGAGCTTGAGCGCGTCTTCGATGCGCGTTGCGGCCTCGTCCGAAGGCACCCCGCGGGTCATCAGCCCGAAGCCGACGTTGTCCGTGACGCTCATCCAGGGAAACAGCCCGCTCTCCTGGAACACCATGGCGTTCTGCACCGGCCAGCCCGCCGCATCGACCGAGATCGTGCCGCCGGTCTGGGTGTCGAGCCCCGCGAGGATGCGCAGCAGCGTGGACTTGCCGCAGCCGCTCGGGCCGACGATGCAGAGGAATTCGCCGGGCGCGACGCTGAGCGAAATATCGGACAGCGCGAGCACCTTACCCGCCGCGCCGAAATACTCCTTGCGCAGGCCGGCGATCTCCACCGCCGCCCCGCGCCGCTGGGCGTCCATCGGGTCGTTTCCTATCGCCGCGAGCCGCGTCAGCGGCAGCCCGGAATCTTGCTGGCCTTGTTCTGCAGCTCGAAAGGCCCAAGCTTCTGCTGTGCGAAATCGGAGTAGCTGTAGTCCACGAGCTGTTCGATCGGCAGCTTGGCGGTGATCAGCTTGTTCTTGAGAAACCAGTCTTGCACGTCGAGCAGGCTTGCGGACGAGAGCTTGCCGCTCAGGTTGCGCGCCGGCCACGGGTACTTGTTGAGAAGCTCCGACCGCGTCTCGGTCTTGCTGCTGATCAGGAGGTCGATCATCTCCTTGCGGTTCGCGCCACCGTGATAGGCGTTGCAGTAGTCGCGCACGCCCCGCAGCATCGCGACGTAGAAATTCTGCACCGTCTTCTGACGCGGCTTGGCCCAGTCGGTGTTGATCAGGTTCACCGCAATCGTCATCGGCTGCGGCTTGATCAGTTCGTCGGGCTTCGCAAACGGCAGCGCGAGCTTGTTCTCTTCGAGGCTGTAGGTGAACGGCGGGATCGCCAGCACGCCGTCGACCGCCTTGTTCTGCAGGGCGACCGCGTATTGCCCGAACGGCATGTTCTTTATTTCGACGTCGCGAATCGTGAGCCCCGCAGTTTCAAGCAGCTTGCCGATCTCGTAGGTCGTGATCGCGCCCGGCGCATTGCTGGCGATGGTCTTGCCCTTGAAGTCCTTCAGGCTCTTGATCTGGTCCTTCAGGTCGGGGCGGATCATCAGATCGTGGCCGATCGGCGTCGACACCCGGTCGATGGTGATCATCACCGGCAGCTTTTTCTCCAGCGCATTGAAGTAGCCCGCCGAAACGCCGCCCGCGATGATGTTGAGCTGGCCTTGCGCAAGTCCCGCCATGCCCGTGGCCGCGGACTGCAGCGTCTCAAGCTCGAGCTTGATGCCGGCGTCCTTGAAGTAGCCCTTCTCCTGCGCCATCAGCAGCGCGCCGTTCGCCATCGAGCGGACCACGCCGACCCGGATGGTTTCCTGGGCATTCGCCGCGCCCGCGGTCACGGCGACCCCGAGCCCAACGAGCAGAACATATCCGAGACGTTTCATGGTCGCCCCTCCCTGAGTTTTCAGCGGCCGCGCCAGTTTGGGCGCTTTAAGCCTTCGGCTTGAGGAAATACCGCCCTTCTGCATCGCGGTCGAGGGCCAGCTTGTCGCGCAGAGCGCCGAGCGTGCGAACCACCTCGCGGCCGTCGCGGCTGCCCACCGCAGCCATCAAATCCTCGAAGAATTTCGGCCCATCGGCGAGCGCGGCCTCCACAGTGGGAAAGCGCTTGCCGCCGAACGCCGGCGGGGCGGGGACGCGGACTTCGATGCGGTTGCCGGTTCCGAACGGCCAGGTCAGGTCGTAGCCGGCCTTGGCGCCGATCCGGCTGCCCGGCGGCAGCGAGGGATCGAGCGGCAGCGTCCGCATCCCGCCCATCACGATTAGGTCGCGGTCGGGCTGGAAGCGCGTCGCCATCGCCCAGTCCATCTGCTCGTCGGAGAAGATGTCCACGTCCGGATCGACCACGAACACGTTCTTGCAGTTGGCGAGCGCGCCCATGCACGCAGCGATTGCATTGCGCGCCTCGCCCGGCACGCGCTGGCGCAGCGCGACGCGCACGTTGAACGCGCCGCCGCTCGACCGGGTGGCGTAAACCGCAACCGGCTCGCGAACGGCGGCTTCAAGCGCGCGCCAGACGATGATCTCGGTGCGCAGTGCCGAAAGCTGCGCGGTGTCGGTGCGGCCGAGCGTCTTGCCGCCGATGGTCGAGGTCTGGAACAGCGCGTCCTTGCGGCGGGTGACGGCCGTCAGGTGGAACACCGGGTTGCGTTTCACCGCGCCGTAGTAGCCGAGGAACTCGCCGTACGGCCCTTCGGCTTCGACGTGGCCGCGCTCGTCGAGATAGCCTTCGAGCACGTATTCTGCGTCAGCCGGAACGCGGATGTCGTTGGTCACGCACTTGACCACCGGCAGCGGCGCGTCGCGCAGCGCGGCCACAAGACCAAGCTCGTCCACCGGCAGCCGCATGGTGCCCGCGACGTGATCGATGGGGTGTGCGCCGACCACGAAGCTCACCGGCGTGGGCTTGCCCGCCGCCGCATTCGCCTCGTAGATCGCCTTGAGATCGCTCGGCGCGACCAGATCGATGCCGGACTCCTTCTGCGAGCGCAGCATCAGCCGGCGCAGGCCGACGTTGGTCCAGCCGGTCTTCGGCTCGATCACGTAGTCGATCGACGCCGAGATATAGGGACCGCCGTCGCAGCCGTGCTGGAGATGCGCGGGCAGCGCCGTCAGGTCGGCGTCGTCGCCAGTCAGCACCACGGCCTGGCACGGCGCCTCCGCGCGAGACACTTCGAAGATTTCCGGCTTGTTGCGAAGCCGCCGCTGGATTTCCTTCGACAGCGCCTCGGGCTTAACGCCGAACGCCGTGGCGATGCGCTCGCGCCCGCCCATAACGTTGCCGACCAGTTCGGCCTTCTCAGGGCCCGCGGCGCGGAACAGCACCGCCTTGGGATTACCTTCGAGGACTTCGGCGATACCCGCGAGATCGACCGGCTCGGATCGCACCTCAAGCTCGCCGGTGCCTTCGAGGCTTTCGATGAAGCGCCGCAAGCGAAAGCGCTCGAAATCCGCGGCCTGCGCCTTCCGGGTCGTGTCGCTGCGCTCGATGACGTTCATCGCTTCCTCCAATTGCGCGAATTATAGAGGCTTCCCCGGACGATCCAACGGCGATTGCGCCGATTGGCAACGCCGCCCGTGCTTCGCTAGGGTTGCCGCGCCAAACTGGACCAGGACCGCGAATGGACCGCAATCCGAAAGCCGACGGCGGCCCGTATATCGGCCGCTCCCTGCCCCGTTTCGAGGACCTGCGGCTGGTCCGCGGCGGCGGCCGCTATTCGGACGACGTTTCGGTGCCCGGCCAGGCCTACGCCGCGTTTGTGCGCTCGCCGCACGCGCATGCGCGGATCGTCCGCATCGACGCCGCCGCGGCGCGCGCGATGCCCGGCGTAATCGCGGTGCTGACCGGGGCGGACTACGTCGCCGACGGGCTGAAGGGCGCGATGCAGCGGCCCAATCCCGCCGGCGCCATCGACATCAAGGTCCGCGCCTTCGATCCGGTGAAGCGTCCGGTGCTGGACGAGCCGCAGCATCCCATCGCAGTCGAGCGCGTGCGCTTCCCGGGCGAGGCTGTCGCGATGGTTGTGGCGGCGTCGATTTACGCCGCGCGCGACGCAGCCGAGGCCGTTCTGGTCGAATATGAGGTGCTGCGCGCGGCAACCGACGTGCTGTCCGCCGGCAACTCGGACGCGATCTGGGTGTCCGCGCCCGACAACGTGGCACTCGATCAGGAATTCGGCGACGCCGCGGCGGTGCAAGCGGCGCTCGCCAAAGCCGATCTCGTCGTCGAACACACGTTCCGCAACCAGCGCATCGTAAACTGCCAGATGGAGCCGCGCTCGGGTGTCGCGTCATACGATCACGCCAACGGCAACTACACGCTCGTCTCCGGCAACCAGGGCGTCCACGTGCCGCGCATGGTGGTGGCGGAGAGCTTCGGCCTGCCGCCGGATAAAATCCGGTTCGTCTGTCCCGACGTCGGCGGCGGCTTCGGCCTGCGCAACAATCTCTATCCGGAGCAGGCCGCGATCCTGTGGGCTGCGAAGCGCACGGGCAAGCCGGTGAAATGGACCAACGACCGATCCGAGTCGTTCCTCACCGACTACGGCGGGCGCGATCTCGTGACGACGGCGCGTCTCGCGCTGACCCGCGACGGCAAGATTACGGCCTACCAGGTCGACCACATCGGCACCTGCGGCGGGCACACCGTGACCTATGTGCCGCTCAGCAACGCTTATCGCGTGGCAACGACCACCTACGACATTCCGCTGATGCACATGCGCTGCCGCTCGATGATGACCAACACCGCACCGACCGCGCCGTTCCGCGGCGCCGGCCGTCCGGAGGCGACGCTAGTGCTGGAGCGGCTCATCGACCTTGCCGCCGCCCGCCTCGGCATGGACCGCGTCGCGCTGCGCCGGAAGAACCTCATCGGGCGCGGCAAGCTGCCCTACCGCACCGCGAGCGGGCTCCTCTACGACAGTGGCGATTTCACCGGCAACATGAAGCGCGTCTTGGAGAGCGCCGACTGGAAGGGCTTTGCCGCGCGCAAGCGCCAATCGAAGAAGCACGGCAAGCTGCGCGGCATCGGCATCTCGAACTACGTCGAGACGCCGGTCGGCATACCGCACGAGCGCGTCGAGGTCACGGTGCGCGCGGAGGGCGCGGTCGAGCTTGCGGTCGGCACGCAGTCGACTGGCCAGGGGCACGAAACGACGTTCGCGCAGGTGATGGCCGACCTGCTCGGCGTGAAGCCTGAAGAGATCGTGTTCATCGGCGGCGACACCGCCAAGGTCGCCTCCGGCAGCGGCACCCACTCCGACCGTTCGATGCGGCTTGGCGGCACGCTGATGGTGCAGGCCTCGGGCGACGTGGTGACGCAGGCCAAGGCCGCGGTGGCGAAGCTGCTCAGCGTTTCCGAGCGCGAGGTCGATTTCTCCGACGGGTCGTTTGCCGCGCCCGGCAGCAACCGGCGGCTGACGATCTACGACGTGGCGCGCGCGGTCGCCGACAACCCCGCGCTCGCCGCGAACGGGCAATTGCACGCCAAGGCGACATTCACCGGACGCATACCCGCATACCCGACGGGCTGTGCCATCTGCGAGGTCGAGGTCGACCCGGACACCGGGACGGTCGAGATCGTCCGCTATTCGTCCATCGACGACGCCGGCCAGGCGATCAATCCGATGATCCTGCACGGCCAGGTCCACGGCGGCATCGTGCAGGGCTTGGGCCAGGCCCTGTCCGAAGACGTGGCCTACGGCGACAACGGGCAGGTGTTGAGCGGCAGTTTCATGGATTACGCCCTGCCGCGCGCCCGCAGCGTGCCGTCGTTCGCCATCGAACTGGCCGAGGACCCGACCAAGGGGAACCCGCTGCGCGTCAAGGGCGGCGGTGAAGCCGGCATCACACCGGCGCTTGCTGTGGCCATGAACGCGATCATGGATGCGCTGAAGGGATACGGCATCGAGCACATCGACATGCCCGCGACGCCGCATCGGATTTGGCGCGCGATCCGGGACGCGAAGGGCGGCCATTCTTGAAGTCGCAGCGCATTTGTTGTCGTGCTTTCCGAAGTCGATGCAAAATCGATTGCCCTACTTATCGTTCTGTTAAAGCCCCGGCGGATAACTCGGACGGCCAGCGCGCCGGTTTAACGATTGGATTGCCGCCAGCGCCGCGGTACTGCGGTCATGACGCCTGAAACGGCGCTTCGCTCAGCCTGGGTTGACAGCCGACGTGGGTCGCGCGGTCGACCGGTTGGGAGAGCCTTCGTTGTCGATCTCGATCCGGAAGACTTCGGACAAGCCTGCCCTTCCAGACGGCGTCAGTTGGAGCGCCCGGCTGCCCGGCGCAGATTTGAGCCATCCGAGCACCAATAGACGCTCCAGAATTCGAGCGCCGACCAATCCCTTGAGGTGATAACGACGCTCGCTCCAGTCGAGACAAGGCTGGCAGAAAATCCGGCGAGTCCGCGGCGTCAGATCGACGCCGAACGCAGCAAGGAAAAGCGCGCCCGAAGCCGTGACCTCGCCGCCTTCATCGGTGAGTACGATGTGCCCCATGGCCACAAGCGCATAGGTCACAGCGACACCCAACCGGCCGGCCAGGTGATCGTAGCAGCTTCGGGCGAAACGAAGTGCATCGTCGTTTGCCGACCGCGGCTGACGGCGGGGCGGCGCCTCTATGGCGGCGACGACCTTCATGCTCTCCAGCATTGTCGCGACCAGTGGGGACGCGATCCGGTAATAGCTGAAGCGGCGGTTGCGAGTGACGGTCAAAAGCCGCGCGGCAACCAGCTTGCTCAGGTGGCTGCTCGCCGTCGAGCGCGAGACGTTGGCGCAGTAAGCGAGCTCGGTGGCTGTCAGCGACTGGCCGCCCATGAGCGCGTTAAGCATCGTCGCTCGCGCAGTGTCGCCCACGAGAGCGGCCACTTCCACCAAATTTGCGGCGGCGACCATTCTCAACCCTACCGCCGATACCGAAAGCACATCAATCGAAAACAGTTCGGCATGGACCGAACCGTTCGCGAAAGACAATCGTAAACCTCAGCGAAAGAATGCCGGCTCCATTCGATCCGGAGAGCGGCGCGAAGCCTGAGCAGGAATGACGGTCATCCAGGATATAAACGCCTTGCTGGCCCGCGCCCTCGATTTGGAGCAAGCGTGCATCGTTGCTGCCGTCGTTTGCAGCCTGATCGTCGCCGGCCTTCTGAAAGGGACAATCGGGGTCGGCATGCCGGTCGTCTCGCTGCCGCTCCTGTCGTTTTTCATCGACATCAAATCTGCGGCCATGCTGCTCAGCATGCCTTTGATCCTGAGCAACTTGCCGCAGGCGCTGGAGGGCGGAAAGACTGGGCGATGCCTCATGCAATTGATGCCGGTGATTGTCGGCATGGTTCCCGGTCTCTTTCTTGGAGTTCGAGTCCTGTTGGCGGTCGACGGGAACGTCGCAAGGATTTTCGCGGGCTTGGTGCTGATCGGAGTTGGCGGCATTACGCTGCTTGCGCCAAAGCTCCAGCTTCAGACTCGCTTGGTTTTACCGGCCGGCGTCGTGTTTGGATTTTTCGGCGGGGTTCTGGGAGGCATCGCAGCGATGTCAGGACCGCTCGTTTTCATATTTCTCCTTGCAAAGGGACTGCGCGGACAGGCCTTCACGAAGGAAGCATCGCTGCATCTCGTCATTTCTTCAGGCTTACTGGCAATTCTTCTGACGGTCAGCCGCCAGTTCAACTGGCTTGACGTCTTCGTTTCGGCGCTTGCGATGGTGCCAGTCGCAATCGGCATGTACGCAGGACAACATGTGCGCGATAGAATCGCACCCGAGACATTCAAGAGGCTGGTGCTGATCGCGGTCATTGCCGCAGGCGCCGAGTTGGTTCGGCATGGCCTGTTCCATTGACAGGCCGGCCAGTGGCATTGCGGTTGGTTCGTCAGGTGTCGCAGGGACTATTCCAGGATGGGTTTGTCTCCCGGTACCAGTGGCATTGCGGTTGGTTCGTCAGGTGTCGCAGGGGCTTTCGGCGCAAACAGGCCGTCGACTTTATGCCGGACAAATAGGCAGGCTCGCCGGACATCGCGCTTGTGGCAAAGCGACGGGGGTCAAAAGCGGCTACCCCCGACCCATGATTGCGCAAGCGACACGCGCGCCTCCGCCCCCGGCGGCGTGCAGACGTGCATTCGCAAAACGCAGGGGGTCCCGCTGCCGCAGGAACACATGGCCGAGGCATGTTTCGAGCGCCTCACCGCAACTTGACCCGGCCGGACGGCGCGTCGGATAATTCGCGCAATCAGCGGAGAGCGCACCATGAACATCCAGGTCGGCCGCGACGCGGAACTCGCCGAAAGCAAGCGGAGCATGGCGAGCGGGAACTACCTCAGCAACGCGTGGTACGTTGCGGCCTGGTCCGACGACGTCAAGGAAGGCCAACTGCTCGGCCGCATCATCCTGAAGGAGCCGGTCGTCATCTACCGCATGGAGGACGGCAAAATCGCGGCGCTGGCCGATCGCTGCGCGCACCGCTTCGCGCCGCTCAGCATGGGCAAGATCGTAGGCCGAAACCGCATCCAGTGCCCCTATCACGGCCTTGAGTACGACACGTCCGGTGCCTGCATGCTGCAGCCGCACGGGACCAAGAACATCCCCTCGCGCGCGCGGGTAAAGAGCTACCCGGTGATCGAGAAGCACAAGGCGATCTGGATCTGGATGGGCGACCAGCCGGCCGACGAATCCAAGGTTCCGAATTTCAGCGTGCTGGACAACGTTCCGGAGCTGTACTCGACCAAGCGCGACGGCTTCACCATCAAGGCCAATGTCGAGCTGATCATCGACAACCTGCTCGACCTCAGCCACACCTCCTATCTTCACGAAGGCATCCTCGGCAACGCGGAGACCGTGGAGTCCGACATCGGCGTCGATCTCGACGGCAGCGACGTGGTGGTGTCGCGCTACGCGAAGAGCGCGAAGCCGCCCGGCATGAACAAGCTGATGTGGCCCGACGTACCGGACAAGGTCGACAAGTTCACCGAGATGCGCTGGATGGCGCCGTCCACGCTGCGGCTGATCTCGGGCGTGTGCCTGCCAGGCTCCACCAAGGACAGCGGCTCGGGCTATCACGCGATCCATCTGCTGACGCCGGAGACCGACCGCACCACGCACTATTTCTTCACCGCGGTGCGCTTCGGCGTGTTCTCCAAGGGCGAGGAGCTGAACCGGCAGATTCAGCAGAAGATCGCCGAGACCCGCCGCTTCGCCTTCGAGGAGCAGGACGCGCCGGTGATCGAAGCGCAGCAGCGCATCATCGACGACGCGGTGCAGCCGGTGAACCCGGTGATTCTCGCCATCGACGTCGGCGTCGTGCGCTACAAGCAGGTGCTCAACCGCATGATCGCCGCCGAACAGGCGTCCTGATCGCGGCCGGTTATCGTCGCCGCGGCTGTTGGGCCGCGGCGACGTTGCGCCCGGCGATTCAAGCGCCGCAGTGCGCGGTCATGGATAGAAGCCCTTGATCGTGAGAACGATGCCCACGATCGCTCCGGCCATCAGCAGGTTGGGGAACGCGACGGCCAGGCCCCACTTGTTCGGAACCCGGCTTGCTTCGCCTTCCTTCGGCACGCCCCACAAATAGCCGGCGACGGTCGCGGTTATCAGGCCGATTCCCGCCCCTACAATGAACACGTTCATTGGTTTTGCGCACGCCTTGTGCGCTCCCTGACGATTTCAACAAGGATTGCCCGCCGCCGGCCACGCAGCGCACGAGCGTCGCGCAGCCGGGAGAGGCGATGAATGCGGCCGGTGTGGCCGCGGGCCGTCAGGCTGGGAGCGGCGGGCCGCGGGCGTCGAACGCGTCGGAAGCAGCCGAATGGACCGCTGCGGCTGTGGCAGGCGCGATCGACCGTCCTTCCCCATCGGGGCGGGCGGCGACCGTTGCACGAATCTGAACCGCGGCTGCGGCGCCGGCAGCCAGGAAGGGCTCGCCGCGTTTGGAATCGCTGGAATCTAGGCTAACCGTGCGCGGCTGAATCCGGGGCAGGTTCAGCGGTTGGGACGCCCAAAGACCGGACACATAGCCCGGGCCCAATTCGCCAAGGCCCATTCCACGCCCGGCCTGAACCGGACCGGCTTGCCAGGCGGCGGGCAATATCCAGTGCAGAACCAGCAGGATGGCAGCAACGGCCTGCATCGCCGTCCGCGGCGATCTCCACACCTGCTGCGCTGGCGATGCCCCGTTCATGGGTTCAGGCAATCCATGCGGGCCGTGCTTGAGTTCCACCAAGGCGGAACGTGACCGGCCCAAATCAATCCCTAAATTATACGCATGTTGAAATGTAGCTGAGCGCCCTTCATGGCAAGCGGCCGAACGACTATTATTTTGGCGACGTGATCTCCAAACCGCAGGACCCAACCGTGGACGCCCAAACGGACGGACGCCAGACCAAAGCCTATTCCCTCGGCGCCATCATTGCCGAAGGCAAGACCAAGAAGATCCACCGGATTTCCGGTGAGACCGACCTCGTGAGTATCGTCGCTAAGGACGACATCACAGCCGGCGACGGTGCCAAGCACGACATCATCCCCAACAAGGGGCGGCTCGCCACCGCCACCACCTGCAACGTATTCCGGCTGCTCAAGGCCTGCGGCCTGCCGGTTGCGTTCGAGGAGCAGGACAGCCCGATCTCATTCATCGCCCCGCCCTGCACCATGCTGCCCTACGAGGTGGTGGTGCGGCGCGAAGCGCACGGCTCCTATCTCAAGCGGACGCCGCATTTCGCCAAGGGCCAGTTGTTCCCCAAGCTGGTCGTCGAGTTCTTCCTCAAGACCAAGGACCGCGACTGGAAGGGCAAGCCGCTGGTCTGCGACGACCCGCTGATGGATTTCACCGAGGGCGGCTCGCAGATCAGGCTCTTGAACCCCGCGAAGCCGATCATCGGGCAGGAGCCGTTTCTGACGCTGGCCGCGTCCGACGTGCTGGCCAACAACGACGAATGGAAAATCTTCCCGGAGATGCGCCGCATCGCGCGTCACGCCTTCCTGGTGCTTGAGAAGGCCTGGCAGCTCGAAGGCGGCACGCTGGTCGATTTCAAGGTCGAGTTTGGTTACGACCCGAAGGGCCGCCTGCTCCTCGCCGACGTGATCGACAACGACTCCTGGCGGGTGATCGAGAACGGCCACTATATCGACAAGCAGGTCTATCGCGACGGCGGCGCGCTCGACGACGTGGCCGAGAAGTACCGGCTGGTCGCCGAGACCACCGGCCATTTCCACCTGCCGCAGCAGCGCATCATCCTGTGGCGCGGCTCGGCGAACGACCCCACGGACGCATTCGCGAACGCGCTCGGCGATCTGAAGGACATGATGACGGTTGTGACCTGCTCGATCCACAAGGAGCCGGTCGCGGGCGCGGCGATCCTGAACCGGATGATCCAGGAAGTTCCTGACACGGTCGTCATCGCCTACATCGGCCGCTCCAACGGCGCGGGCCCGACCTTGTCGGCGATGTCTACGATCCCGGTCATCACCGTGCCGGCCAGCGCCAAGGAATTCCCCGAGGACGTCTGGTCCTGCCTGCGCGCGCCGAGCGCGGTGCCGGTGATGACGGTGATGGAACCGTCGAACGCGGTACTCGCCGCGCTGCAGATCCTCTCCGCGCGCAATCCGATGATCTACGCCCACCTGCGGGCGGAGATCGAAAAGCGCACGATGAACACCATCGCGATCTGACCGGCCTTACCCTTCAGGGTCCGCACCGCCGCCGTTATGGCGGCGGTGTGCTTTTTTGCGGCCCCTTCATGGAACCGGTGCCGCCTTCGCCGCATTGATGGGGCGGAACTGCCATCCGTGACGTTTCGAAGACTTCCCTGGGGAGAGGCAAGCGATGCTTTGCCGCGTCATGATCCTTATTGCTGCAATCCTGACGATTGACGCACTGCCGGTGGCCGCGTCCGAACGGGCGGTCCGCGTCAGTGCATCGGACCGCGCCGCTTGCATGCCTGACGCACGGCGCCTGTGCCGCCACGCCATGCCGAATGTGCGCAATGTCGTGCTATGCTTCCTCAGCCAGAAATCCAAACTCAGCAACGGCTGCCGGGCGGTGCTGGCGAGCTATGGGCTCTGATCCGGCTCCCGTGCGGCGTGACGCTCGATCTCGTCGAGCGCTGCCGCGGGCTTCTCGGCCGCATCGAGCGCAAACGCGAATACCGCGTCCGCAGCCTCCGCGCCCAGTCCGGTCACGCGCGCGAACTTCCGCCGCAAGTCGTCCTCCCCGAACGACAGGCCCGGATCGCCCGGCACCTGCGTCACGGTCTTTTCGTGCCGGCGGTTTGCCGTGGTCACGGTGACGTGCGCGGCCCATGACCGCGGATAGCCCGAAGCAGCGAGGCTCTCTTCCGCCCGCACCTTGATACGCGCCATGAAGTTAGACAGCGCCGGCGGCGTCGCGCCGGAAGGTCCGCTCAGTTCGAACGCCAGGTCCGGCGACAGCGCCGCCACCGCCATCTGATACTGCACGCTGGTCAGATGCGAGAACCGGTCGCCCGGCGTCACGCCGTGGTCGATCATGCGCAGATGCTGCGGCAGCACCGCGACGCCCACGCGCGCGATGCTCTCGGGCGCGATGCCCTCGTCGACGATCTCCTTCAGCGCCTGCGTCGCCGCCATGGTCTGGCGCGCCGCGCACCAGGGCTTGAACGACACCTGGTGCAGCGCCAGCTCGCCGAGGCCGTGGCCCAGCACGTCCAGCGCCGGCGCAAGCCCGTAGATGTTCTTCAACAGCTCGCCGTCGGCGATGCCCATGTCGGAGGTGAAGCCTGCGCCCGCCGCAAGCGCCGCCTGGAACCCGCGCGCCGCGGCCTGCCCCACCGCAAGCCAGCGCACGGTGGTCGGCGCCGCATGATGGCCCGTCCCGGGCGAAGCCATGATCAGCGCGGCCGAAAGCGCGTTCGCCGTGCGCGCGGCCTCGAACCGCATCAGGCGCGCCGCCGCCGCGGCCACGCCGAATGGGGCGGCGAAGTAAGTCGGCCAGATGCCGCGATAGAGCACGCTCGGCCCGTCGATGGCCGCACCGAGCCGGACCATGGCCTCATAGCCCGCAACGATCGCCGCAGTCACGTCTTCGGCGTCGATGTCAGGCAGGCGCGCCGCCATGGTCAGCACCGCGGGGACGACGATGGAGCCCGGCGTGATCATCGCGCCGAGGTGGATGTCGTCCACCTCGCTCAGCCGGGTGAGCGCGCAATGGATCGCCACATGCTCCGTGAGCGTCGCGCCGTCTTGCCGGAACGCGAGCAGCGCCCTGCCCTCCGGCGTCCGCGTCGCCGCGATCCAGGCGCCGACCGTATCGGCGGCATGCAGACGCACGGCCGCCGCCGCGGCCTCGTCCGGCCGGTAGGCGGCGACGAACGCGCCAAGCTGTTCAAGCGAAGACATGCGTACGGCCCACCCCTGCGACGATAGACACCGTTGCCGGTGTCAACGCGCCTTTTTCGTGGCGGGCCGGCGTTTCACCGAACGCACCGTCTTTTGGGCGGGCTTTGTGGCGCGCGGACGGGATTTTGCGCTCGCCTTGCGCACCGAGCGCAATCGATCCCGGAGGCGCTTCGTCGCCGATTCGTCCGCCGTAAAATCGCGGCGCAGCACCACGCCATAGAGATTTTTCGCCGCACCCACGGAAACGAACTCCTCCGCCACGTCGCGCGCGACCAGCGCGGGATCGCGCTCCAGCGGATCGCCCCAGCCGCCGCCACCGCCGGTGCGGACGATGCCCTGCGAGTTCACCGGCACCGGGATGCCGGCGCCGGTGATCCACTTGAACGATTTCTCGCCTGCACTTTTCAGGAGATTGCCGCCGGCCGAGCCCGGCAAACCACCCGCAATGCCCCAGGGCGGACACTTGCTGCGCCGCGTGCGCTCGAAATTCCAGCGGCCTTCGACCAAGTTCCGGACCCGCGTGTCGAGCCCCAGCCCGCCCCGGTATTTGCCCGCGCCGCAGGAGTCGGTGCGAAGCCCGCGGCTCTCGACCACGACCGGGCATTTCAGTTCGATGCCCTCGATGGAGCCGTTGCGCACGTCACCCTGGCACACCGACACAGTCGCCGACTCGCCGTCCTCGAACGGCCGCCCGCCCCAGCCGCCGCCCTCGATGCTCTGCACGATGAAGCGGCGCTTGGTCTTGGGATGCAGGCCGTAGAACACCACCGAGCCGCCGAGCAGCCCGTGATGGCCGCCCGGCACGCGGTCCGGCATGGCCTTGGCAAGCGCCGCGACGATGGCGTCGACCACCGTCGGCACGATCGCGCTCCAGCCCGACATCGGCGCAGGGAAGCGCGCCATCATGATGTTGCCTTCGGGGATGACGACCTTGAGCGCGCGAAACGAGCCCTCGTTGACCGGATCGAGCGGGCCGGTCAGCGCCTTGTATGCGACGCGCGCGCCCGCATAGGTGCGCGAGTTGATCGCGGCCTTGCGTTCCGGCGAGCAGCCCGACAGGTCGATGACCATGTCGCTGCCCTTGATCGTGACCTTGACGCGGACCGGCACCTCTTCGTCCTTGATCACGCCGTCGTCGTCGATGGAGGCCTCGGCCTCGTAGACGCCGTCGGGAAGCTGCGCCACGACGTTGCGGCACTTCCGCTCGGTCTCGTCGAATATCTGCGCGATGGCGGCGAGGATCGTGTCCTTGCCGTACTTGTCGAACAATTCGTCCATGCGGCGCGCCGCGAGCCGACAGGCCGCCATCTGCGATTTCATGTCGCCGAGCGACGACTCCGGAAAGCGGATGTTGTCCTTGATGACGCGGTAGAGCGTATCGTTGAGCTTTCCCTCTTCGTAAATCTTGAGCTGGTCGAGCTGCAGTCCCTCGAACCACGGATCCTGCACCGTCGCGCCCGCGCCGAAGCCGGTGCTCTGGCCGCCGACGTCGATCCAGTGCGCGCGCACCATCATGAACATCAGGAGTTCGCCCTTATAGAAATAGGGCATATAGATCACGACGTTATTGAGGTGCTGGCCCGCCACCGCCTGGTGGTTGGTGACGATCACGTCGCCCGGCTTGAAGCCGTCGCGGCCGTAGCGCTTCATGCCGTCGACCACCAGCACGCCCAGGTCCGCCACGAAATGCGACACGCCGCCGACGTTCTGCGAGATCAGCTCGCCGTTCGGGTCGAGCAGCGCGGTGCAATAGTCGCGCACCTCGTAGATCATCATGTTGTAGGAGGTGCGCTGGAGATCCGCGGCCATCTCGTTGGCGACCGCCGGGAATGCGTTGCGCAACACTTCGAGCGTGACGGTGTCGAGCTTCATCGCGCAACTCCAATGGTAACGATCAATTCGCCCGAAGGCGCGACCTTGCAGCGGTCGTTCTCGAACAGAACCGTGGTCGTGCCGTGTTCCTGGATCAGCGCCGGGCCGGTCACCTCGGCTCCCGCGCCGAGCGCCTCGCGCCGATAGACCTTGGCCGCGAGCGGCCGTTCCGCCGACGAGAAATAGGCCTGCCGTTCGCCGGCCGGGATCGCCGCGCCCTTCGCGGACGCGCTCGGAAACGCAAGCTTGGTGCGCTTGCCGATGGCGCCGAGCCGGATGTTGACCAGCTCCACAGGCTCCTCCGGCGAGAAATGCGCGTAGCGATGCTCGTAGAGCTTGTCGAACGCGGTGCGGATGCCCTGCCGGTCGCCGCGCTGGAGCTGATCGAGCGTGACCGGCACCGACAGCGTGAATTCCTGGCCCATGTAGCGGATGTCGAGTTGGATTTGAGACTGCGCGTCCTTACCGTGCCGAAGCGCCGCCTTGGCTTCGGCCAGCATCTCGTCGTGGACCGCAACCAGCGCCTTGAAGTCCACGCCGGCGAGGTCCGAGTAGACCGTGCGGATGAAGTCGTGGCGTTCGTCGGCAAGCAACATGCCGAGCGCGGAGAAGTGCGAGGGGAACAGCGGCACAATCACCGTCGGAATGTAAAGCTCGCGCGCGATGGCGCAGACATGCAGCGGCCCTGCGCCACCCGACGCCACCAGGGCAAAGTCGCGCGGGTCGTAGCCCTTGGCGACCGACACTTCGCGCACTGCAAGCGACATCTTGTTGATTGCGATCTCGACGATGGCTTGCGCGGCCGCGACCGTGTCGAGCTTTAGCGGCTTGGCGATCATGCCCTCGATGCCGCGCCGCGCGCCGTCGGCGTCGAGCTTCATGGTGCCGCCGAGGAAGTTGTCCGGATCGAGCCGGCCCAGCACCACGTTGGCATCGGTGATGGTCGGCTCCGTGCCGCCGCCGCGGTAGCAGATCGGCCCCGGATCGGCGCCCGCGCTCTGCGGGCCGACCTTAAGCGCACCCACTTCGTCGCGCCAGGCAATGCTGCCGCCGCCCGCGCCGACCTCGACCACGTCGATCATCGGCAGCATCACCGGGTGACCCGCGGCATAGCCCCCGACGTAATAGCCGGGCGCGAGCGTCGGCTCGCCTTCCCGGATCAGGCTCGCCTTCGCGGTCGTGCCGCCCATGTCGAAGGAGATGACATTCGGATAGCCGAGCGCGAGGCCGACCTGCGCCGAGGCGATGATGCCGCCGACCGGCCCCGACTCCATCATCGCCACCGGGCGCTCGGTCGCGACCTCGGGCGTCATTACGCCGCCGTTGGAGCGCATGATCGACAGGTCGCCCCTAAATCCGATTCCACCAAGGCTGCGTTTCAGACTCGACACGTAGCCGCCGACCTTCGGCCCGATGTAGGCGTTGACCACCGTCGTCGACATGCGCTCGAACTCGCGGTACTCGCGCAGGATTTCGTGCGACAGCGAGAGATAGGCGTCCGGCAGCGCCTTGCGGATCATCGCGCCAGCCTGCCGTTCGTGCTCGGGATTGGCGTAGGCGTGCAGGAAACAGACCGCGACCGCCTCAACGCCCTCGCGCCTGAGCGCCTTGCAGGCTTCGGCGACGCTGGTCTTCTTCAGTGCCTGATAGACCTCGCCGCCGGCGAGCACGCGCTCGTCGACTTCGCGCGTCAGGCGGCGCGACACCAGCGGCCGGTGACGATGGAAGAACAGGTTGTAGGACTCCGGGCGGTTGCCGCGGCCGATGATGTACACGTCGCGCGCGCCGCGGGTGACGATGAGGCCGGTTTTCGCACCCTTCCTTTCGATCAGCGTGTTGATAGCGGTGGTGGAACCGTGGATCAGTTCGTCGATGGTCGCGGCCTCGATGCCGCTCTCGCGGAGACAGTTGATGACGCCCTGGGTCAGTTCCGACGGGGTCGTCAGGCTCTTGGCCTGGACAAAGGTTCTGGTTTCGTCGTCGAACCCGATCAGGTCGGTGAAGGTGCCCCCGATGTCGACCGCAACGAAAATCACGCGAACGCTCCAGTTTCAGCCGCGCACGATCCGGCGCTGGTTTTGTGAGGAAATCTGCGCTTCAATTCGCAGGTCGGGGACACTCCCGGCGACCATAACGGCAATCCGGGAGCCGCTCAATGGCGGGCAGTTTTCGCCAGATCATCGACAAGGCCATCCGCAACAAGCGAATGCTGGTTGTCCCCGGCGCGCATGACGCGCTGTCCGCGCGGCTGATCGAAAAGATCGGCTTCGAGACCTATTTCATCGGCGGCTTTCCCGCAGTCGGCGCGCGCTACGGCGTGCCGGACATCGGGCTCAAGGGCTTCGGCGAGATCGCGGCCTGCGTGCGCGACATCATGGCGGCCTGCAGCCTGCCGGTGTTCGTCGACGGCGACGACGGCTACGGCGACGTCAAGAACGCGGTCCACACCGTGCGGGCCTACGAGCGCATCGGCGTGTCCGCGATCCTGATCGAGGACCAGCAATGGCCCAAGCGCTGTGGCCACATGGCCGGCAAGAAGGTGGTGCCCATCGAGCTGGCCGAGGCGAAGATCCGCGCAGTCTGCGCGGAGCGCATGAACAAGGAAACGTGGATTCTCGCCCGCACCGACGCCCGCCAGGTCAACGGCCTCGACGACGCGCTCCGCCGCGCCGAGCGCTTCGTCAAGGCCGGCGCCGACGGCATCTTCATCGAGGCCCCGCGCAGCGTCGAGGAACTAGAACAGATCGGCAAGGCCTTCGACGTGCCGCAGATGTGCAACCCGCTGATGGGCGGGCACACGCCGATCCTCAGCATGGACGAACTCGCCGCGCTCGGCTTCAACTGCGCCGTGCTCGGCCTCGACACGCTGATGCACGCGGCGAAGGCCGTCGAAGCCGTGCTGCTCGACATGAAGTCGGGGAAATTCGCGCGCCGCAACGACGGCATGGATTTCGAGGACTACAAGCGCCTCGTCGGCTTCGACGACTGGGCGCGTATCGACGAGCAATTCGCGCCGCCCCAATAGCGCGCCCGGCGCATCTCAAGGAGAGAACACGGAATGCCTCCGCAAACCATCGGCGTCATCGGCGCGGGCCTGATGGGCCACGGCATCGCCTATCTGCTGGCCGCAGCCGGCCACACCGTCCGCATCTACGACCCGTCGGCGGAATGGCGGGCATCGCTCGCGGCGCGGCTGGAAAGCGCGCGTGCGCTGCTCGGCGGCGACCCGACCCTGCTCGGCCGCATCTCGGCGCACGAGACCCTCGCCCCCGCGATGAAGAGCGCGAGCTTCGTGTTCGAGGCCGCGCCGGAGAAGCTGCCGCTGAAGCAACAACTCTTCGCGGAACTCGAAGCCCTGACCGCGCCCGACACGATCCTGGCCAGCAACAGCTCTGCGATCCCCAGCACCCGAATCGGCGAGAAGCTCAAGCACCGCGAGCGCGTGGTCGGAACGCACTTCTGGAACCCGCCGCATCTCGTGCCGCTGGTCGAGGTGATCCAGAACGAGAAGACGTCGGACGAGACCGTGCGCCGGACCATGACATTGCTTGCGGACGCGGGGCGAAAACCCGTGCATGTAAAGAAGGACATCCCCGGCTTCATCGGCAACCGGCTGCAGCACGCCATCAAGCGTGAGGCCATCGCGCTGATCGCATCCGGCGTCTGCGACTCCGACACCATCGACGAGGTGGTGAAGTCCGGATTCGGCGCACGCATGGCGGTGCTCGGTCCGATGGAACAGTCCGACCTGGTGGGCCTCGACCTCACCCTCGACATTCAGAACGTGCTGCTCGCCGACCTCGACCGCTCCACCGAGCCGACGCAGTTCCTGAAAGACAAGGTCGCGTCGGGAAAAGTCGGCATGCGCGCGGGCGAAGGACTCCGGAAGTGGACGCCTGAGAGCGCCGACGCCGTGCGCGAGCGGCTGCGCCAGTTTTTGGTCGCGCAGGCCAAGGCGCAAGCGTCGCGCGGCTGACGTTGGCGCTTCTGCAACCGTGCAACGACAAGAATCGTCTCGCAATCGGCAATCTCGCGCACGCGGTGTGCCACACGGCTGGCTTGCCGTAGGAGAAGATTTTTCTTTTCTCAAGTAATTTCAACGAGTTATATAGAACAGAATTTCCGCAATCCGGAGTTTTGTTCCGATGCGTTTCCTTCCGGTGTTTCTCGACCTGACGTCGGGGCCGATTGTTCTCGTAGGGTCGGGCACCGCGGCGACGGCCAAGCTCCATCTGCTGCGCGCGGCCGGCGCGCATGTGCGCTGGTTCTCGCCAGAGATCGACGTCGCCGAAGAGCTGCTGCTCGCGAGCCACTACGCCGGCCGCATCGGAATCGCCATCGGCGAACCCGGCGAAGACGATCTCGCGGGTGCGTTGGCCGTGGTGTCCGCTGCCGGGTCCGGCATCGACGAACGCATCGCGCAACGGGCGCGCGCTTTGAGCGTGCCGGTCAATGTTGTGGACCGGCCCGACCTTTCGACCTTTGTATTCCCCGCAATCGTAGATCGCGGCGACGTGGTGGTGGCGACCGGCACCGGCGGCGCGTCGCCAGTCCTGGCGCGTCGCCTGCGCGAGCGGATCGAAGCCATCCTGCCCGCGCGCATCGGCGAATTCGCCGCCATGATGAGCCGCTATCGCGACCGTATCGCGGCCGCGCGCAAGCGCTATCCGGGCCTGTCGTTACGCCGATTCTGGGAGCGCGTGATCGACGGGCCGATCGGAGCGGCCTTTCACGCGGGCCGCACGCGCGACGCGGAAGCCGCGCTGGCGATGGCGATCGACAACGCCGGCACGTCTGCCACCAAGACCGAAGGCATCGTCCATCTGGTCGGCGCGGGGCCCGGCGATCCCGATCTTCTAACGCTGCGGGCGCTGCACGCGCTGCAGGCGGCGGATGCAATCTTCTACGACGACCTGGTCGGGCCCGACATTCTCGGCCGCGCGCGGCGCGACGCCGAGCTGATCTTCGTCGGCAAGCGCAAAGGCGAGCCCGGCATCGGACAGGCCGAAATCAACCGCCGGCTCGCCGCTGCAGCGAAGGCCGGCCGCCGGGTGGTGCGGCTGAAGGGCGGCGATCCGTTCATATTCGGACGCGGCGGCGAGGAACTCGAACACCTGCGCCAGGAGGGCATTCCGGTCCATGTGGTGCCGGGCATCACCGCGGCCCTCGGCTGCGCCGCCGAAGCCGGCCTGCCGCTGACGTTCCGCAGCGAAGCCACGCGGCTCGCCCTCGTCACTGCGAACACCGCCGAAGGTCCCGACAACGTGGACTGGAATGGCCTCGCCGATCCGCAAACCACCGTTATCGTATATATGGGCTTGACCGCAGCCGAGGACGTACGCCGCGGCCTGATCGGCGCGGGCCGCGATCCGCAGACGCCCGCCGCTGTGCTCGCGCGCGGCACCCGTCCGGATGCCGTGACCGCCGTCGGCCGGCTCGACGACCTGCCGGCGCTGGCCGCATCGGCCGGCGACGGCCCGGCGCTGTTGGTGATCGGCTACGTCGTCGCCCGGTCGGAACCCTGGCGCACGCAACAGGACGCCGCCATCGAGGTGGCCGCATGACCGCGCCGAGCCAACAGAAGCTCAAGGTTCAGGGCGCGGCGGTCATCACCGCAAACCGCCTGAGCGACGGCGCCGTCGTGTACCGCACGGCCGCCGGGGCCTGGACGACGCAGCTCGCAGACGCTGCGGTCGTCACCGGCACGCAGGCCGCCAAGGAACTGCTGGCGCGCGCCGCAGCCGACGAAAATATAGCTGTCGGAGCCTACGTCGCACCGGTCGACGTCGGTGCGGACCGGATCGAGCCCGGCAACCTGCGCGAACGCATCCGCGTTGCCGGCCCGACCTTCTCTCTCCCGGCCTGCATTGCGGGCTGACGGAGCCGCCGATGTACATCTACGACGATTTCGACCTCACGCTGGTCGCCGAACGCGTCGCCGAATTCCGCGACCAAGTCGCGCGGCGGCTGTCGGGTGAACTCAACGAGGAGGAGTTCAAGCCGCTTCGGCTGATGAACGGCGTCTACCTCCAGCTTCACGCCTACATGCTTCGCGTCGCCATTCCCTACGGCACGCTGTCGTCAAAGCAGCTTCGGGCGCTGGCCCATATTGGCCGCCGCTACGACCGAAATTACGGCCATTTCACCACGCGGCAGAACATCCAGTTTAATTGGATCAAGCTGTCCGACCTGCCGGACGTTATGGCCGACCTGGCCGAGGCCGGCCTGCACGGCATGCAGACCAGCGGCAATTGCGTGCGCAACGTCACCACCGACCAATGGGCCGGCGTCGCGCCGGATGAGATTGAGGACCCTCGGGTCTGGGCGGAAATCTTGCGTCAGCATTCCACGCTGCATCCGGAGTTCAGCTATCTGCCGCGCAAGTTCAAGATTGCGCTGACGGCCGCGGCGACGGATCGCGCCGCAGTGCGCGTGCACGACATCGGGCTTCGCCTGCACAAGAACGGCACGGGCGAAACCGGCTTTGAGGTCATGGTCGGCGGCGGGCTCGGCCGCACCCCGTTCATCGGCAAGACCATCAAGCCGTTCCTGCCCAAGCGCGATTTCCTGAGCTACATCGAGGCGATCCTGCGCGTCTACAACCAGTACGGACGCCGCGACAACATCTACAAGGCGCGGATCAAGATTCTCGTCCACGAGCTTGGCGCCGAGAAGTTTGCCGCCGAGGTCGAGGCCGAGTGGCGCAACATCAAGGACGGCGCGCTGGCGCTCGATCCGGCATTCGTCGCCGACATCGCCGCTCGCTTCCGTTATCCGGACTATAAGGCGCTTTCGGACAATCCCATCGAGCTAAAACGCGCGCGCGCCGCCGATCCAAAATTCGAGGGCTGGTTCCGCAACAGCGTTACCCCGCACAGGACGCCTGGCTACGCCATCGTCACACTGTCGCTGAAGCCGGAAGGAGCGCCACCCGGCGACGCCACCTCGGAGCAGATGGATGCCATCGCCGATCTCGCCGACCGCTACAGCTTCGGCGAGATCCGCGTTGGCCATGAGCAGAATCTCGCGCTGCCGCACGTCGCGCAGCGCAACCTGCCGGCGCTGTGGGAGGCGCTCGATGCCGTCGGCGTCGCTACGCCGAACGTCAACCTCGTCTCCGACATCATTGCCTGCCCCGGCCTCGATTATTGCAGCCTCGCCAACGCCCGTGCGATCCCGGTCGCGCAGGAACTGTCGCGCCGCTTCAAAAGTCTCGATACCCAGCGCGAGATCGGCCGCCTGCACATCAACATTTCCGGCTGCATCAACGCCTGCGGCCACCACCACATCGGCCACATCGGCATCCTCGGCGTCGAGAAGAACGGCCAGGAGTTCTACCAGATCACGCTCGGCGGGCGGGCCGACGAGAACGCGGAGCTTGGCGCGTTGCTCGGCCCCGCGGTGCCCTATGCCGAGGTTGCCGAAGCGATTGAGGACGTGGTCGCGGCCTATGTCGAACTTCGAGAACGGCCGAACGAACTGTTCGTCGATACCGTCAAGCGCGTCGGCATCGAGCCCTTCAAGGAGCGCGTCTATGCCACTCGTTAGGAACGGCGCAATTGCCGAAGACCGCTTCGTCCGCATCCTCGACGACATGCCGGTTCCGGACGGCCTCGCCGCAATCGTACCGGCCGCGCGGCTGCTCGCAGACGCCGGGGAGCTCGCGCGGCGCAACGGCGCGCTCGGCGTACTTTGGCCCAACGACCGCAATGTGTCGGAGCTCACTCCGCATCTCGATCGGCTGGCGCTGGTTGCGCTGGTGTTCCCGAACTTCCGCGACGGCCGGGCCTATTCGCAGGCGCGCATCGTGCGCGAGCGCTATCGTTTTCGCGGCGAACTGCGCGCCACCGGGCAGGTCCTGCGCGACCAATTCCTGTGCATGCTGCGCGCAGGTTTCGACGCGTTCGAGGTCAGCAAGGACGCGGATGCGCAGGCCTTTGCCGCGGTGGTGTCGCGCTACAGTGTCCACTATCAGCCGGCGGGCGACAGCACGCCCTCAATGTCAATGGCCCGGCTGTCGCGGGCGCGGCCCGCGGCCGTTCTGGCTGAAATGCCGCGCCAGGATTGACGCACGATAGCATCGCCGCACGCACCGAGCGCCAGCCTGCTCGGATTCCTCCCGCTATTGCCAGCCGACAAAGCTGATATCCTGCCGCCACTCCAGCGCCGGACTGGGGATCGCATGGCAAGGCAGCGCCGCGCACCTGCGGCACTAATGCCTATGCCGGAAACCGCTGTAACCGGCGCAACGACCTGAGCGCAGCCGCCGGACATGACATCCCTCCGCGAGACCATCCTCCCGCCCTCGCCCGGCCTCGATTTCGCGGCCGTCTTCGGCCACCACCAGTCGGCGGCCGTTCGCGCCGGCGGGCTGATCTTCTGCTCCGGCATGCTCGCCATCGACCCCGCGACCGGCGAACGCAGGCACGGCACGGTGACCAGCGAAACCCGGCAGATTTTCGAGAACCTCAAGCTGCTTTTGGAGTCGTGCGGCTCCTCGCTCGATCGCATCGTGCAGGTGCATGCGCTGATCTACGACCGGATCGAGTACGACGTGCTCAACCGCGTCTATCGCCAGTACGTGCCGAACGCACCGCCTGCGCGTACGGTCTGGAGCTGTCAGATCGAAGCCGGCCTGAAGGTGCAGCTCGACGTCATCGCAGCGGCATGAGGAGGCCATGAGCAACCGCAATACCGTCGCGCTTTCGAACGCAGCGCTGGACTGCCCGAAGACGTTCGGCCTGCCTCATGCCACCGCCGTTCGGGCTGGAAATCTCATCTACGTCTCCGGCCTGATCGCAATCGATCCCGTAACTGGCGAGCGCGCGCACGGTACGACCGTCAGCGAGACGACGACTATCCTCTCCAACATGGCGAAGATCTTGGAAGACGCCGGCTCCTCGCTCGGCCAGGTGGTCAAGATCACCGTGTGGCTGCACTCCATGCTGGAGCAGGAGGACATGGCTGGCGCCTACAAGCCGTTCTTCCCCGAAGCGCCGCCCGCACGCACGGTCTGCGGCGCCAGAATCAATTACGGCATGAAGGTGCAGATCGACTGCATCGCGGTATCGGGAGCCTGAGCGCATGCGCCTGACCCGCACCGTCCACGCTCCAAGCAACCCGATGCTCAACGTCTCGGCGCGCCAGGCCCGGCCGCATTCGCCCTGCGTGCGCGCGGGCGATTACGTGTTCGTCTCGGGCATGGTGCCGGTGAGCCCCGAAACCGGCGAGCGTACCCAAGGGCCGATCGCCGATCAGGTCGAGACTGTGCTCGCCAACATGCAGCACCTGCTCGAATCCAACGGCTGGTCGCTCGACCAGATCGTGCGGCTCAACATCACGCTTGCCGATCTGCTGCACGCCGACGACATGTGGCGTGTGTTCCGGAAATTCTTCCCCGACAACCCGCCGGCCGCGACCCTGATCGGCATGCAGCTCTCGTTCGGCAATCTCGTCGAGATCGAGTGCACGGCCTACGTCGGCGAGGGCTGACGCGGTGCTCGGCGCACTGTTTGCGATCCTGTCGGCGGCCTCGTTCGCGATGAACAACGCGGCGATGCGCCGCGGCGTCGTGACCGGAAGCCCGATCCAGGGCATGGCGGTCAGCGTTCCGGTCGGTGTGCTGTGCTTCCTGCCGGTCGTGGTGCTGTTCGGTGGGCTTGGGCCGCTGATGCAATTCACGCCCGCGGCCGCAGGCTGGATGGCCGCGCTCGGCATCGTGCATTTCATCATCGGCCGATACGGCAACTACCGCGCCAACCAGGCGGCGGGCGTCAATCTCACCGCGCCCGTGGTGCAGCTTCAGGTCGTCGTCACGCTGGTGCTCGCGGTCGCGATCCTGCGCGAGCCCTGCACGCTGCTGCAGGGCATCGGTGGCGCGATGATCCTGGCGGGATCGCTGATCACCCAGCGGCAGCCCACGAAGGCTGCGAAGTCCCGGGACAACGAGAAAACATCGGTCTTCGTGCCCCGCTATGTCGTCGGCTACGCCTTCGCCACGCTCGCCGCCGTCGCCTACGGCACCTCGCCGATCCTGGCGCGCTTTGCGCTCGCCGATACCGGACCCGTGACCGGCGTCGCGGGCGGTCTGATTTCCTATGCCGCGGCCACCGCCGTCATGGGCGCGCTGCTCCTCGTGCCGTCCTTGCGCCGTGACGCCTCGAGCCTGTCGCGCGGCAACGTACGCTGGTTCGCGGCCTCGGGCGTGTTCGTCGCCATGGCGCAGGGATTTTTCTTTGCGGCCGTGTCGGTCGCACCGATCCTGCTGGTGGTGCCGATTCTGCAATTCTCGCTGGTGTTCCGGATCCTGTTTTCGACCTGGCTCAGCCGCGACTATGAGCTGTTCGGGCCGATAGTCCTTGCAGGCACCGCGACGTGCCTGACCGGATCGCTGATCGTGGCGATCGACACGGAGTTTTTGTTGCGGACGCTGGCGCTGCCGGACGCTCTCGCGAATGCGCTGCGCTGGCGGATTTGACGCAGCCGACGCTACTTTAGCACATACCGGCCGGTCTCGTTGCGCGTGAGCTTCTCGGCCGCGTAGAGCTTGTCGAGCTCGCGCACGATCTCGCGGCCGTCGCGCGTGCCGGCGGCCGTCATCAGCTCCAGGAAGCTCGCGGGACCCGCCGCCAGCGTTTGGGCGACCGACATCGCGCCGTTCGCCCCCTTGCCGTTCATCACCGGCGGCATCGGCACGCCCCACTCCAGCGACTGGCGCTTGCCGAACGGAATGGTGCAGTCGAAGCCGATCTTGGCGCCGACGCGCTGGCCGCTAAGCGAAGGGTCGAGCGGCACGACACGGAAGCCCGAGGCCTGGATCGTGTCGCGGTCGCCCTGGTAGCGCGTGCCCAGCGCCCAGTCGCATTGCTCGTCGGAGAACACGTCGATGTCATCGTCGAACACGAACACCTGCTTGGCCTCGGCCATGCTGCCGAACACCGCGGCAATGGCGTTGCGCGCCTCACCCGGTACGCGCTGGCGCAGCGAGACGCGCACGTTGTACATGCCGCCCGACGACGGCGTTGCGAACACCGCCACCGGCTCGCGCACCGCGGTCACAAGCCCGGCCCACGCCGCGGACTCGGTCTTGACCGTCGTGAGCTGCGCCGTGTCGGTGCGCGCCAGGGACTTGCCGCCGATGGTGACGGTCTGGAACAGCGCATCCTTTCGGTGCGTGATCGCAGTCAGATGGAACACCGGGTTGCGCTTCACCACACCGTAGTAGCCGACGTACTCACCGAACGGCCCTTCCGGCTCGACGTGGCCCTTGCTGTCGAGATAGCCCTCCAGCACATATTCGGCATCGGCCGGCACCCATATGTCGTTGGTGACGCATTTGACGATCGGCACCGGCGCACCGCGCAGTGCGCCCAATACCTCAAGCTCGTCCATCGGCGGGTTCATGCACACCGCGGCCATGAAGTCGCAGGGATGCGAACCGACCGCGTAGGCCACCGGCGTCTTCTCGCCCTTAGCCACGCCTTCGAGATAGATCGCGCGCGCGTCGCTCGGAGCGATCATGTCGATGCCGGCCGTGCGCGGCCCGCGCAGCATGATCCGGCGGCAACCGATGTTGGTGTGGCCCGTATCGCGGAACTTCATCACATCGAGGCCCGCGGAAATGTAAGGCGCGCCGTCCTCGCCGTGCTGCAGATGCACCGGCAGCGCGCACATGTCGGCGTCTTCGCCCTTGAGCACCACCTGCTGCACCGGCGCGTCCCTGGCCTCGACCTTGACCGGCTTCACGGGCCTCGCGAGGCGTTTGGCGAGTTCCGGCATCAGGCCGGGTTCGTCCGTGTCGAGCGCCAGCGCAAGCCGCTTGCGCGAGCCCATGACGTTGCCCACAAGCTCAGCCTTCTCCGGCCCGACCGCCTTGAACCAGGTCGCGCGCGGATTGCCCTCCAGCACCGCCGCGACGTCGATCAGGTCGATCGGCTTGTCGTGGACTTCGCATTCGCCGAGCTGGACCAGCCGCTCGACAAGGCGGCGCAGGCGGAAGCGCTCGGTGTCGGTTGCAGTCATGGAATGCATCTCCGGCGATTGCTCTTGTCGGCACGGCCTGTACATTGCGACGCCAAGCGCAGGGAGTGCAAGCCATGCCGGCAGCGGTGTCGAGCCACAAGGTCCGCGACGTCACGGTGCGGATGATGCGGCAAGGCTCCGGCCCGCCGCTGCTTTATCTCCACGGTGCCAACGGCCTGCCGCCGTGGCTGCCGATGCTGGAGACGCTGTCCCGGCAGTTCGAGGTCATCGTTCCGGAGCATCCCGGCTTCGGATTGTCCGACAATCCGCCGTGGATCCGAAATGTCGGCGATCTGGCGATGTACTACCTCGATTTCATCGAGGCGCTGTCCCCGCATCCGGTCAATCTCGTCGGGCTGTCCCTTGGCGGCTGGGTCGCAGCCGAGGTCGCGGTGCGCAACTGCACGCGGCTTGCGACCCTGTCGCTGCTCGCGCCTGCGGGGCTGCGCGTCAAGGGCGTGCCGATGGGCGACAACTTCATCTGGGACGGCGAGGAGTCGGTCCGCAATCTCTATCACGACCAGTCCCTCGCCGACCGCCTGCTGGCGCAGGCGCAGTCGATGACCGACGACGACGCCGACCTCGCGCTGACCAACCGCTTCGCCGCCGCCAAGTTTGGCTGGGAGCCGCGCTGGTTCAACCCGGGGCTGGAGCGCTGGCTGCACCGCATCAGCGTGCGCACGCTGATCGTCTGGGGCGATGACGACAAGCTGTTCCCCGCCGCATATGCCGCGCGCTGGGGCGAGCGCATTCCCGGCAGCCGCGTCGAAATAATCCCGGACTGCGGCCACGGTATCGCGCTGGAGAAGCCCGACGCCGCCGCCAAGGAAATCATGCGCCTGATCGCGGGGATGCGCTGATGCAGTTCACATTCTTCCACCTGATGCCGTATCGCCCGCTCGACATGGCCGAGCGCCACAAGCACCGCGCCGCCTGGGTCGTGTTGCCGAATTCGCTCTACGACCCGAAGAAGGGCGCGGACGAATACCAGTCGTACGTCGACCAGCTCGTCTACGCCGAGCAGCTCGGCTTCGACGTGATCGCGGTCAATGAGCACCACCAGACCGCCTATGGCCTGATGCCCGCGCCCAACCTCATCGCCGGCATGCTGATAGCGCGCACCACCAAGGCAAAGATCGCGATCATCGGCCGCGCGCTGCCGCTGGTGAACAACCCGGTCAACATCGCGGAAGAATTCGCCATGCTCGACAACCTGTCGCGCGGGCGCATCATCACCGGGTTCGTGCGCGGCATCGGCAACGAATACCACGCCACCGGAATCAATCCGTTCTTCTCGCACGAGCGCTACCAGGAGGCGCACGATCTGATCGTGCAGGCGTGGACCAGGCCGGGCCCGTTTTCGTTCGAGGGCGAGCACTACAACGTGCGCTACGTGAATCTGTGGCCACGCCCCTACCAGACGCCGCATCCGCCGATCTGGATTCCATCGCAGGGGTCGTCCGAAACGATCAAGTGGGCGGCCGATCCTCAGCGCAAGTACCCGTTCCTGGTGACCTTCAGCGCCCGCGATCTGGTCGCCCGCTATCTCAACATGTACCGCGAGCAGGCCCGGCAGTTCGGCTACGAGGCCTCGCCCGACCAGATCGGCTGGGCCACGCCGATTTACGTTGCCGACACCGACGAGCGCGCCCGCGCCGAAGCCAGGGCCGGCGTGGAAACGCTGTTCAACGATTTCCTGGCGACGCCGTTCCAAATGCTGTTGCCGCCAGGCTACATGTCGCTGCCGTCGATGAAGAACACCATGCGGATGCGAAAGGCGCTCGGCGCCCGCAAGCGGCTGACGGCCGACGAACTGATCGAGAGCGGGACTGTGGTCGTGGGATCGCCGCGCACGGTGCGCGACGAGCTGTCGCGCCTGCGCGACGCCACCGGCGCGGGCAAGCTCATCGCGATGCTGCAGTTCGGCGTGCTCCCCGACGAACTGACCAGGCGCAACATGGAGATGTTCGCGTCCGAGGTGATGCCGCACTTGAAGAATTGATGTAGGCTGCACGGCGAAATTGAAATGAGGGAGGAGACGATGCGTTGGACGAATGCCGCGCTGGCCGCGGGCGTCAGCTTGGGCATGAGCGTGGGCAGCGCGTGGGCGCAGGACCTGCCCTGCTCGCAGGTCAAGCTGATCGTGCCCTACCCGGCCGGCGGCGCGACCGACGTGGCGACGCGCGTCGTCGCCGAGCGGCTCGACCCGGCGCTGAAAAAGTCCGTGATCGTGGAAAACCGCGGCGGCGCGACCGGCAACATCGGCACCGCGGCGGTGGTCAATGCGCCGGCCGACGGCTGCACGCTGCTCGTCAACGCCACCGTGATCGCGACCTTCGTCTACAGCTTCTCCAAATTGTCCTACGACCCGTTCAAGGACCTGGCGCCGGTCGGCGGCGTCGGCGTCACGCCGACCATCATGGTCGCGGCCCCGACCACGCCCGCCAACAACATCAAAGAGCTGGTGGCGCTCGCCAAAAGCAAGCCGGAGGGCCTGAACTATTCGACCGCGGGCTACGGGCTGCAGCAGCATCTGGCGACCGAAGACATCGCGCAGCGCAGCGGCGCGAAGTTCACCCACGTCGCGTATCGCGGCGGCGGGCCTGCGATGAACGACCTGATGGCGGGCCGGCTCGATTTCGGCACCTTCCTCGGCGGCACCACCAAGCCGCTGATCGCGTCGGGCAAGCTCAAGGCGCTCGCGATCGTCGCCGAGAAGCGCTCACCGCTGGTGCCTGAGATTCCGACGACCACCGAGCAGGGGCTGACCGGCATGAACGCGGGCGTGCACTTCATGGTGTTCGCGCCGGCGAAGACTCCGAAGGCGGTCGTCGACCACATCGGCGCGGCGCTGAAAGCCGTGATCTCCGACCCGAAGCTGCAGGAGCGGTTCGCCGCGATCGGTTTCGACGCGACGCCGATGACGCCCGACGAGGTCGCGGCCGCCATGCGCAAGGCCCGCGACGACTACGGGCCGATCATCAAGCGGCTGAACGTGAAGCTGGACTGAGCACCATACGCGCGCTCAAGAGCGAGTGCGCCGCGCGAGGCACGTTTGAAGCCGTTCGCGCGGCAACGCTCTTTCTGCGAACGGCGGCAGGATCGCTGCATTCCTGCTTCCAGAACGCGCGATTGCGACAACGATCTTCTTATTTTTCGAGCCGTATTGCCTTGAGTTGAAAGGCTATTCTTCATTGCCCTCACCTTCCACAGGAGCGAGGGCGTCATGTCCAATCCCGCAACTGCGCAAACCACGAGCCTCGGCCCGGCAGCCGCACCCGTCGTCCGGCGCTGGCGAACCGAAGACTGGATCGCCGTGGTGCTCGGCTTCCTGGTCATCGCCACGGTCCTTCTAGCCTTCCAGTGGAAGATCGCCGACCTGCGCAACGTCGTGCCGACGTTCCGCTGGACGACCGAGAGCCAGATTGCATCGATGACCCCGCGATGGATCGCAACGCTCGATTCCATCGCCGCGGAAGCCGCCGGCAAGCGGCAGCAGAACGTTGCGGACTTGAGCAAAGCCATGCGGGATGCGCTCGCCGGCGGCGACCGCAAGACTATCGAGGCGGCGGCGGCAAAGCTCGGCGCGCTGGGCAGCCGCAGCGTCGCCGGCGGGCTCGGACGCGAAATCCGCGGACACGCCGCAGCGGCCTTGGAAACGCGCGTGCTGACCTGGACCAACCTGTCCAAAGTGCTCGTCATCGCAGCCGGCCTTGCGATCGTCACCATGATCGGCGTCGCGCTGATCGGCTCGCCCGTTCTGCCGTTCCTGATCGGTCTGCCCGCCGTGTTCGCGCTGGCGTGGCTCGCGCGCTTTCTCGCGGGCAATGGGCTGTTCGTGAACTGGGGCATCGAATACGTGATCTTCGCGCTGGTCCTCGGGCTCCTGGTCAGCAACACTGTCGGCCTGCCGGATTGGCTGAAGCCCGCGGTGCAGACCGAGTTCTTCATCAAGACCGGGCTCGTGATCCTCGGCGCGGGCCTGTTGTTCCTCGAAGTGCTGCAGGCCGGTGCGCTCGGTATCGCGCAGGCCGTCGCCGTCGTGTTCGCGGTCTGGTACGTCTGCTTCTGGCTCTGCCGCAAGCTCAATGTCGACGACGAGTTCGGGGCGATGCTCTCGACAGCCGTCTCGATTTGCGGCGTTTCGGCGGCGATCGCAGCCTGCGGCGCGATCCAGGGCGACAAGAAGAAGCTGTCGTACGTCACCTCGCTGGTGCTGGTGGTCGCCGTGCCGATGATGATCGCGATGCCATGGGTCGCGAAGTCCACCGGCATGGACGAACTGGTGGCGGGCGCCTGGCTCGGCGGCACGCTCGACACCAGCGCCTCGGTGGTTGCGGCCGGCGCCCTGATCGGAGACGCCGCCATGAAGACCGGCGTGATCGTGAAGTTCTCGCAGAACGCACTGATCGGCGTCGCGGCCTTCATGCTGGCGGTGTGGTGGGCGTTCAAGGTGGGCGCCGCGAACGGCGGCGCGCGGCCGGGCGTCGGCGTGATCTGGGAGCGATTTCCGAAATTCGTGATCGGCTTCGTGCTGGCGTCGGCGGTGTTCTCGTTCCTGCTGCCGCCGGCACTCGTCGAAGGCACGCGCTCCGCGCTCGGCGAGATCCGCACCTGGTGGTTCGCCCTCGCCTTCGTCTGCATTGGGCTGGAGACGCGCTTCGTCGACCTGGTGCGGATCGGGCAAGGCCGGCCGGCGCTGGCCTTCATCGGCGCGCAGGCGTTCAACGTGTTCTGGACGCTGCTGATCGCCTGGCTGCTGTTCGGCGGCGTGCTGTTCGCGCAGCCGGCGATCAACTGAGACGGCGACGCCGCGGGACTGTCGTGCCCCGCGGCGTCCCCGGTCCGGAACCGGCGAGAGACTACGCCACCCGCACCACGGCGTTGTCGTAGGCCTTCGCGCCCAAGTCGCCGCCGTCGAAAATGCCGTGCTCCTTGATCCACTCGCGCGATTCCTCGAACACGTCGCGCGAATAGGGCTCGAACACGATGCGCTCGCCGGGGCCCCAGCGGCGCGTGTCCATCTTCGCATGGAATCGCGTCGGGAACTCGCGCTTGTAGTAGTGCGTGTAGAGCTCGGGCCGCAGATCGATATCGCTTTGCGCGCGCTTCAGGCCGCGGAAATACTTGTCGACGTCCGCCATGTCCGGATCGCCGGTGATCATGGTGGCCATCATGAAGGTGCAGTCGACGATCTTGCGGAAGCCGAGCTGCTCGGCGAAGTAGTACGGCCCGGAGAACAGCGTGCAGGCCGGCACCTCGCCGTGGAGCAGCTTCTCCATGCGGCCGAACAAGAGCCCGTCCTTGAACGACAGGTTGATCTTGTCGGCCGGCATGAACTGCTCGAGCGCCTGGATCGTGGCGTAATGGCTGCCGGACTGGAAGCCCACGGAAATCGGCACGCCGGCGAGATCCTCCGGCGTCTTGACCTTGGAATCCGGCGGCACGAACACGCCGCAGGTCGAGACCGAATAGGCCTCGCCGTAGAGCTTGCCGTGGCCCTTGGTCGCGGCGACGTTCACCGTCCAGTGGCAGGCGCAGGAGATGTCGGACTTGCGCCCGCGCTCGAAGGTCTGGAACGCGCCGACCTTGTCGCCGAGCTGGTGCGCCGCGCCGTCGCTCGACTGCACGGTCTCTCGGAAGATGTAGTCGAGGCCCTCCTGCTTGAAGTAGCCCTTCTCCTCCGCGACCCATTCCTGGAGCCGGAAGTGCGGCTCGATGATGAATGTCTCTTTTCCCATCTCTTCCTCCGTTTGAGTCCTGTCACTCTTTCTTCGTCAATTCAGCAGCAGCCCGTGTCTTCTCCGCCGTCGCCGGAGACAATCCGCAAACTCCGCTCGTTCCCGCGCAAGCGGGAAGCCAGAGACAGCTTGCGGGCGCCTGCATTGTTGCGCTGGGTCCCCGCTTTCGCGGGGACGAGCGGCCGAGACGCCTTGCCGTGCTCGCTCACCCGCCGGGCGCGGATCATCTTGACGTGATCGTCCATCATGCGCCGCGCGCCGGCGGCGTCGCGGATTTCGATCAGGCCGAGCAGTTCGCGGTGCACATCCTGGATGCGGCGCATGACTTTCTTGTCCAGCGTCGGATTGCGGCGCGGCCACGACACGTGCTGCAGCGACACCAGTTGCACGACGAGAACGCGGTTGTGCGAGACCTCGGCGACGGCCAGGTGAAACGCCGCGCCAAGCTCGGTGAAGCGCGCCGGGTCATTCATCGCGGCATCCGCGTCGGCGATCAGCGCGCGCAGCCTGGCCACGTCGTCCGCGGTCGCGTTCTCTGCCGCAAGCTCGGCCGCGAGCGCCTCGATCGCGCGCTGCGCGTCCATGATCTCGGCGGGTCCGACGCCCGTGAGGTCGAGCTGCACCGCCAGCGCCTCGGCGAACAACCGCGGATTGCCGCGCGCCACCCGCGCGCCGCCGCCCTTGCCCATCTTGATCTCGGCGATGCCGAGCGCCTGCAGCGTGCGCAGCGCATCGCGCGCCACGATCCGCGACACGCCGTAGCGCGACGCAATCTGGTTTTCGGTGCCGATGCTGTCGCCGGGCTTGAGCTTCTTTGCGAACAGCGCGTCGCGCACGTCGCCGACGATCTGCGCCGACAGCGAGGCGGCGCGGCCGGGAAAGAAAATCCGGCCGGGAAGCGCGTCGGCGAGCGGGTTCGGATCGCTGCTCATGGGACGCATCCTAGGCCGGGGCGATAAGTTAGTAAAGATATTATCTTATACGGAATTATCCCTTTGACATAGGCAGTGGCAACTGCTAGTGTTCGGTCATTGGAGCAGACCATGACCGTCAATCTCACCGATCCCGTGTTTACCGACGAAACGCTGGCCCGCGAGCATCTGGAAAATATCCGCTGGCCGGACGGCCCTGTGTGCCCGCATTGCGAGGGCACGGAGCGCGTCTATCGGCTGGCCGGCAAGTCGCATCGTCCGGGCCTCATTCACTGCAACGATTGCGACGGCTCGTTCACGGTGACGACGGGCAGCGTGATGGAAAGCAGCCACGTCCCGCTGAACAAGTGGGTGCTGGCGTTCCGGCTCATGGCGTCGTCCAAGAAGGGCATCAGCGCGCATCAGCTACACCGCACCATCGGCGTGACCTACAAGACCGCGTGGTTCATGGCGCACCGCATCCGCGAGGCCATGCGCGATGACAGCGACACCAAGATCGGCGGCGAGGGCGAGACGGTCGAAAGCGATGAGACGTATTGGGGTCCGAAGGACAAGGACACCGATCCGGCCATGAAGCGCCGTCGTCGCGGCAAGCCGGGCCGCGGTGCAAAGCAGGCGATCATGTCGCTGGTCCAGCGTGGCGGGGCCGCGCGCTCGCTGGTCATGGACAGCCTCAAAACCAAGGATATCCATGACGTGCTGCGCACCTACGCGGACCTGAAAAGCCACCTGATGACCGACGAAGGCACGTCGAACAATTGGGAGTTCAAGCGGCACGATCGCGTGAAGCACAGCGCCAAGGAATACGTGCGCTACGATCATCGCTTCGACGACAACAACAAGCTGCACACCACCGCGATCCACACCAACACGGTCGAAGGCCTGTTCGGCGTGTTCAAGCGCGGAATGCGCGGCACGTACCAGCATTGCGGACCGCAGCATTTGCAGCGGTATCTGGACGAATTCGATTTTCGCTACAACAACCGGATTGCCTTGGGAGTCGGTGACGCGGAACGCGCCCTGCGTGCGATCAAGGGCGCGGCGGGTAAGCGCCTCACCTACCGGCAAGCTGGTTCAGCGGAATAAGCTCGCGCGCGAGATACGGCTGCTGCGCCGGATCATGGCGATCTTGGAGACTTTCTAGCGCGCTTCTTTTTGTTCTTGGGCTCGGCCTTGCGGCCGAGCTTCATTTCGCTCTGCGGCTTGTAGGGTGTGGTGAGCGCACGGCGCAGTGCGTCGGTGGCACGGCGCTCGGCCTCCTGGTCGCTGTACGAGTCGTCTGGCCGTTGTTTGCCCATGCACAGCCTTGTAACCACTTGCAGGGACTCGATCTTTGCAATTGTGGCAGAATCTCTATATTTAGCTGGTGTGAACGCGCCGCCGGGTACGAGCCGACGACGCGCCACAGTTCATGCAGCTACCTTGGTGGTTGCATGATCCACCTCCGGTCCGGGGCCTTCCGTGACTGCCCCGGTTTAGGTGTCGGCATCTGCCATCCGACATGCTGTCCGCCCTCATGGCGGCTGCCGACTGCACCAGTGACACGGCCTGGATGCAGCCGGGATTATTTCGGCGGGGTCACGACCCCGCCGATTGCTTTCATGCAGCCGCCTTGTCGGCTCGCTGCGGGGCAGGCATCGGCTGGATGTCGATCCGCCCTTCGCCTTTGTAGATCAGCGTGAAGTTCTGAGCCGCCGCCATCAACCACGCGGCACGGCCTTCAATCGCCCAAACGGTTCCCGGTTCGGGCAACGTCTGCAACAAACCTTCGATGAAGGGATGATAGGAGCCGCCGCCGCCCGATCCTCCCGTGCGCGGTCCAGCGTCTGTGTTCGGCGCGCGATCAGCGCCGTCGTGTGGCATCGTCTCCGCAGGCGTCTGCTGTGCCGCGGCAGCGACATTCGGTTTGACAAGCCGATCTTCGCCCGCCCAGTGGAAGCCGGCCTGCCGCGCGGAGCGGCTCAACACTTGCCGTGCTAGTCCCTTCTGTTTGGCCGACACGCCGAGCCTGACCATTTCGGCTTCAAGCGCATTGTCTCCCGGAAGCTGATAGTTCCGATATTTCTCATAGACGGCCTTGTAGAGCGGGACATGAAGGAATGCATCGACTCTCGCTGCCGTCTCCTGGGTCCGATCAGAAATTCTCATCCCAAGCTGCGTCAGCGTGAATCTACCTTTGTCCACCGTCAGCAGACCGAAGGTCCGCGCTGGCGCATATCGAGCACGAAAGGCACCGCCCGTTGCGGCAATTCTCCAAAGGCCAGCGAGCTGTTCAGCCTCGCAGGTCTGGCCGCCGATCTGCTGAATATCGCGGACCACTGCAACTGCGGCGTCGAGATCGGCGTAGGGAAACGCGATGCCAGACTGTTCGCGCTTACCATCGTTTGCCGGGCTGGCCGCGCCCGCTTCCGTATGTGCGTTCGGTTTCCGTTCTGCCTGCATAACGGCGCTCCTCCGAATCGATGCCGCTTCACTTGCCTGTCCGCATAGGCGGGTTCCGATCCGGAGTCAAACGGCGCGTGAGAAATTTGTTATGCAGCGCGGGCAAATTCAGGCAACTCGACAGGCGCCGGTCATCCGCGCGCCTGTCGAGTTTTGGGGGTAACTTTTCGAGGACTTTCTAAACGATGTGTCTACCTACGTAAAAGGGATAATTCCGTATCTTATAATTTTTCAGGGGGCCTGTGGACCCCAACCCCGGCCGCGGGCACCCATCCCTCAGCCTCGCGCATCGGCCGCGATCTGAAGCGCGCCGGTCCAGGCGTCCCAGAGCTGGACGATCTCCTCGCTGCGCTCTGCGAACGCCTCCGCCGCCGTCATTCCGTCCTCATGCGCGAACGCGATCTCGATGGCGGCGTCGTACAGCGGCTCCGGCGCATAGAAGTCCATCGCAAAATTCAGGCAACGCTCCGGATCGCCGCGGCAGGCGCGGGCCCGGCGGCAGACCGACTTGCGGCAACCCAGATGCAGCTCGAGCTTGTTGCAGGTCCAGCGAAACGCCGCGCGCTTGGCGTCTTCGCGCGGCGGCGCGGGATCGCTCTTGCGGACTTCGCCGGCGTCCGGCGGCGTTGCGGCGGCGGACGCAACCGGCGGCGCGGATTGCGCCGCAACCTCCGCCGCGCGCCGCAAGGCTTCCGCCCTCTCCTCGTCCTGCCGCGCCTTCTCGCGCAGGGCTTCTTCGCGCAGGGCTTCCTCGCGCATGGCTTCGGTTTGCATCAGCGATTCCTGCACGGCGCGGTTCCAATCGATGTCCTCGGTGCCATCGAGACGGGTCTTGCCGAGCCTGGCGCAGACTTCCGCCACGTACGGCGTGTGCTCACCGAAAGGCGGCACAGCGGCAGGCGCCGGTTGCGGCGCGGGCGGCGCGTCCTGCGCCAAGACCTCCTGCGCCGGCGCCTGCTGCTGGAGCGCTTCTGCTTCGCGCTTTGCCGCTTCTGCGGCTTCCCGCTTTGCTGCTTCGGCGGCGCGCTGCCGTTTCGAGCCGAAGTGAATCTGCTTCTTTGGTTTCGGCTGGCCCGAGCCGCCAGGCTTCGGGTCGCCCTCGCCGTGCAGATGGCTCCAGGGGACGAGGCCGATCGGATAGTCGTGCAATGGGGACATGGGTTCTCCTTCCCGCGGTGGATTTTTCCGGGTGTGGGTGCCGCGCCCGCCCATTCGGGGCGGGGATTTTTCCCTCGGACTTAAAGTCCAAGGGGCGGAGCGCCGGACGGCGCTCGATCTTCAGAGCCACGCCTTGCGGCGTGGAGCGCGTCCCTTGCGATCGGGACGCGCGCGCCTTCCGGCGCTCCGCGGCGGCATTTTTCGGTCCCGGGCCGCGCTTTGCGGGGCATTTCCGCCCCGTCAGCCAGCTCCTGGCAGGAGGGTCTAATTTGTCCTCCGGGCGGAGCCCCGGGCCGCCCGGCGCCAGGGTTACGAGCCCTGACGGCAGGAGCCGCATCCCGCCCCGCTTTCACGACGTCTCATGAGAACGCCCTTGGGTGGGCAGGATGGGTATTAGGATAATATTGCTAGGAATAATGTCAAGAGGCTGGAATTGAAAAAATTCCGATCCGACTCCACGCGGAATTCAGCAGCAAGTAGCCCGGATTTCGCTGCGCTCAATCCGGGCTACGGTCGAGACCGATTTGCCCCCTACGCCGCCTTGCCCGTCTTCGCCTTTTGTATCGTCTCCCACACCCGCAGCGGCGTCGCAGGCATGTCGATCTGCGTGACGCCGAGCGGAGAGAGCGCGTCGATCACCGCGTTGATGATGGTCGGCGGCGCGCCGATGGTGCCGCTTTCGCCGATGCCCTTCACGCCGAGCGGATTGGTCTTGCAGGCAATCTCCTCCATCCTGGTGTCGATCGTCGGCAGCACGGACGCGCGCGGCATGGCGTAGTCGAGGAAGCTGCCGGTCAGGAGCTGACCCGACTTGCGGTCGTAGACCTGGTGCTCCATCAGCGCCTGGCCCATGCCCTGCACGCTGCCGCCCTGCATCTGGCCGACCACGATCATCGGGTTGAGGATGCGGCCGAGGTCGTCGATCATGTGGTAGCGGTCGAGCTTCACCTCGCCGGTCTCCGGGTCGATCTCGACCTCGCAGACGTGGCAGCCGTTCGGATGGCTCGGCGGCTCGGGGCTGAAGCTGCCTTCGGCCTCGAGACCGACGCCGAAGCGGTTGGTCAGCGGCCCCATCGGGGCGAACGAGGCCTTGGCGACGTCGACCAGCGCCACGGTCTTGTCGGTGCCCTTCACCACGTATTGGCCGTCCTTGAAGTCGATGTCGCCCTTGTCGGCCTCCATCATGGCGGCGGCGCGCTCCTTGCCCTTCTCGATCATCTGCTCGGCCGCGCGCTTGAGCGCCGAGCCGCCGACCACGGCCGAACGCGCGCCGTAGGTGCCGCGGCCTATAGCGACCTGGGCGGTGTCGCCCTGCACGTATTTGATCTGCTCGAACGGCACGCCGAGGATGTCGTGCGCGATCTGCGCGAACACAGTGGCATGGCCCTGGCCGTGCGAATGCGTGCCGCCATAGACCGTGAGCGCGCCGGAGGGATCGAACCGCATCTCCATGCGGTCGTTGAAGATGCCGCCGAACTCGATGTAGTAGCTGACCGCGCGGCCGCGCAGCTTGCCCTTCTTCTCGGTGGCGCGCTTGCGCTCCTTGTAGCCCTTGGGATCGGACGCCGCGATGCAGGTGTCCATCAGCTTCACGAACTCGCCCGAATCGTAGACCCAATGCGTCGGCGTCGTGTAGGGCAGCTTCGACGGCGGAATGAGGTTGCGGCGGCGGATCTCGGCCGGGTCCATGCCGATCTGGCGCGCGGCATGTTCGATCAGCCGCTCCATGAAGTAGGCGGCCTCCGGCCGGCCCGCGCCGCGATAGGGACCCGAGATCGAGGTGTTGGTGAACACGCCTTGCGACATCAGGTGCATGGTCTGGATGTCGTAGGCCTCGGGGATGAAGCGGATCGAGAACGCGCCTGCGGCGAGCGCCGCGTTGACGAAATACGCGCCCATCTGGAACAGCGACTTGGACTTGAGCGCGAGAATCTTGCCGTTGTCGTCGAGCGCAAGCTCGCCGTAATAGACCATCTCGCGGCCATGGGCGTCGTTCATCATCGCTTCCGAGCGCGAAGACACCCACTTCACCGGGCGGCGCAGCTTCTTCGACGCCCACATCACCAGCAGGTCGTCGGGGTACGCGCCGCCCTTGAGCCCGAAGCCGCCGCCGACGTCCGGCGAGTTCACGCGGATCTGATTCTCCGGCACGTGGAAGACGTGCGAGATTTCCATCCGCACGCCGTGCGGATTCTGCGAGGCTGTGTGCAGCGTGTAGTGATCGGTGGCGGCGTCATAGTCTCCGATGGAAACCCGCGGTTCCATCGAGACCGGCGACAGGCGGTTGTTCTCGACGCGCAGCTTGACGACGTGCCTGGCCTTGGCGAAGGCGGCTTCCGTCGCCTCCGCGTTGCCGAACATCAGGCGGAACGCCGTGTTGCCCATGTTGTTGTCGTCGTGGACCTTGGGCGAGCCGTCCTTGGCCGCGTCCTCGACATTCACCACGGCGGGCAGCGGCTCGTACTCGACCTCGACCAGTTCGGCCGCGTCGCGCGCCTGCGCGAGCGTCTCGGCGACGACAAAGGCCACGCGGTCGCCCACGTAGCGCACCTTGTCGGACAAGAGCAGCGGCATGAAGGTGCGGTGGCCCTTGGGCGCGCCGAAATCCTCCGGCATCAGGTGCGCGGTGATCCCGCCGAGCTTGTCGGCCTTGACGTCCGCCCCGGTCAGCACCGCGAGCACGCCGGGCGCCGCCTTGGCCTTCGCGACATTGACGCGCTTGATACGCGCGTGCGCGTGCGGCGAGAGCACGTTGACCCCGTGCGCCATCGCCGGCAGCGCCATGTCGTCGACGTAGCGCCCCTGGCCGGTGAGGAACCGCTGGTCCTCGACGCGCCGCACCGGCTGCCCGATTCCGAACTTGGCCATGGATGTTTCTCCCGAACGATGTTTGGGCAATCTTGCAGGATGTTTCAGGGCCGCGAAAGGGGCCGCATCGCCGCGCGCGCCCGCGGCGCTACCGGTTCAGCCACCGCCGCGCGAAGCCCAGGAGGCCCTGCGGCATGAAAATGATGATGGCGATGAAGATGAAGCCCAACGGGATCAGGTAGGGGAAGTTCTCCCCGAAGATGCGGCCGAGCAGCTCGCGCAGCAGCAGGAACGTCCCCGCCCCCAGGATCGGCCCCACCAGCGTGCCGATGCCGCCCATGACGTTGAAGATCACCGCCTCGCCCGAGATCAGGAAGAACACGAAGTCGGGCGCGGCGAAGCGGTTTTGCAGCGCGTAGAGCACGCCCGCGAGCCCCGCGAACAGACCCGACAGCATCACTGCCATGATCTTGTAGCGCTCGACCGGATAACCGATGGCGCGCGTGCGCGGCTCGTTCTCGCGGATCGACTGCAGCACCATGCCGAACGGCGACTGGGTGATGCGGCGCAGGATCAGGTAGGAGCCCGCGACAACGACGAGCACGAACCAGTGCAGCGTGGTGGCGGTGAACGGCTCGCTCCAGATGCCCGGAATGCCGAGCCGCGGGCGCGGGAAGTTCAGCCCGTTCTCGCCGCCGGTCACATCGGTCCAGGTGAAGATGATGACGTAGAAGATCTGCGAGAAGATCAACGTGGTGATGGCGAAGTAGATGTCGCGCAAGCGCGTCGAGAAATAGGCGACGAAGGCCGACACCACCGCCGCACCGATCAGCCCGAAGGCCAGCGCGAGCACGAGGCTCGGCGTGAACATCAGGAGCGCCGCGGCCGCGCCGTACATGCCGAGCCCGAAAAACGCCGAGTGCCCGAACGACACCATGCCGGTGTAGCCGATCAGCAGGTCCGACGACATCGCGAGCAGGCCCCAGATCAGCACCTCGGTCAGGAACCGCTGCCAGAACGGCGGCAGCACGTACGGCGAGACGAACAGCAGCGCCATGACGATGGCGAAGCCGGACCAGAACAGGATCGAGTGGCGCTTGTCGGTCATTTGGGCGTCGGCACGAAAAGGCCCGTGGGCCGGAACAGGAGCGTGAAGATCAGCACGACGAAGGACACGATCACCGCCTGCGCCGGGCTCACCACCAGCGAGGCGTAGGCTTCGAGCAGGCTGATGAAGATCGCCGCCCCGATCGCGCCGCCGAGATTGCCCATGCCGCCGACCACGACCACGATGAACGCCTTCAGCACCCAGTCGAGGCCCATGACGTGGTTGACGCCGACCAGCGGGCCGAACAGCACGCCGCTCGCCGCCGCCATCCCTGCGCCGATCGCGAAGGCCGCGGTGTGCACGAGCGGCACGGGAATCCCCATGGCCTGCGCCATGACGCGGTCCTGCGTGGTGGCGCGGATCCAGATGCCGTACTTGCCGTATTTCAGAAACAGCCAGAACGCGCCGATGATCCCGGCCGACAGCACCGCGATCAGGATGCGGTAGTATGGATATTCGAGATAGAAGAGGTTGAAGTGGCCGGAGATCGGCTCGCCGATCTTGCGCGGCACCGGGCCGAACTGCCACAGCGCATAGTTCTGCAGGATCAGCGACAGGCCGAAGGTGGCGAGAATCGTAGTCAACGGATCGCGCCCGACCAGCGGGCGCAGCGTCGTGATCTGGATCGCCGCGCCCAGAATCGCGACCATCATCACCGCCAGCACCAGCGCCAGCCAGAAATTGCCCGAGGTCGCAAATACCACGACGCCCATGTAGGCGCCGAGCATGAACAGCTCGCCGTGGGCGAAATTGACCACGTCCATGATGCCGAAGATCAAGGTCAGGCCGGACGCGATCAGGGCGAGAATCATGCCGGTGACGATGCCGTTCACCGTCTGAATGACGACCTGGTCCCAGGGGATCGCAGCGAGGAAACCCATCGCTCAAACTCCCAGATATTCCTGGATGACGGGATCGTTCACGTTCAGCTCCTTGGACGCGGCGTGATGCCGGATCGCGCCCTTCTCCATGATGTAGACGCGCTGGCTCGCTTCCAGCGTCATCGGCACGTTCTGCTCAACGAGGAGAATGGCGACGCCTTCCTTGTGCAGCACGCCGATGATCTCCCGGATCTGGGACACCATGCGCGGCATCAGCCCTTCGGTCGGCTCGTCGAGCAGGATGATCTTGGGCTCCAGCATCATGGCGCGGGCGATCGCCAGCATCTGCTGCTCGCCGCCCGACAGCGTGCCGCCGGCCTGGTCGCGGCGCTCGCCGAGCACCGGGAAATAGGCGAACACCTTGTCGAGCAGCTCCTTCTTGCGCGCCTCGGTGACGCCCGCGCGGTCGAGGCCGGTGCGCAAATTCTCCATCACCGTGAGCAGCTTGAAGATGCGGCGGTCCTCCGGCACGTAGCCGATGCCCATCCGGGCGAGCTTGTGCGGCGGCAGGCCGGCGATCGGCTGGGATTCCAGCGTGACCGCGCCCTTGGTCGGCTGCACCAGTCCCATGATCGATTTCAGCGTGGTGCTCTTGCCGACGCCGTTGCGCCCGAGCAGCCCCACGACCTCGCCCTTGCCGACGTGCAGCGTGACGCCGTGCAAGATGTGGCTCTTGCCGTAGAACGTGTGCAGATCCTCGACGCTGACGAGGGATGCGGCGGCCGGAGCGCTCATGTCTTGAGATAGACCTCCAGGACGCGCGGATTGCTCTGGATTTCTTCCGGCGTGCCCTCCGCGAGGATTTCGCCGTAGTGCAGCACGGTGATGCGATGGGCGAGTTCCATCACCACCTTCATGTCGTGCTCGACGATCAGGATGGTCAGGTCCTTGGCGATGCCGCGGATCAGTTCCATCGTGTCGTGCGTCTCGGCGGTGCTCATGCCGGCGGTCGGCTCGTCGAGGCACAGAAGCTGCGGCTCGGTCGCGAGCGCGATGCCGATCTCGAGATTGCGCTGCTCGCCGTGCGACAGATTGCAGGCCAGTTCGTCGGCCTTGGGAGAAAGCCCGACCGAATTCAGCACGGCCTCGGCCTTCGCCATGATGTCGCCGAAGGCGGTGTAGTGCCGGAACAAGCTCCAGCCGTGCCGGCGCGACTGCGCGGCGATCCGCACGTTCTCCAGCGTTGTGGCGTTCGGCAGGATGTTGGTGATCTGGTAGGAGCGCGCGATCCCCTTCTTTGAGATTTCGTTCGGCGGCAGGCCGGTGATGTCCTCGCCGTTGAACAGGATGCGTCCCGAGGTCGGGCGCAACACGCCGGTCAGGCAATTGAAGAATGTGCTTTTGCCCGCGCCGTTCGGCCCGATGATGGCGCGAATTTCGCCGCGCCCGATTTCGAAATTGACGTTGTTGAGCGCGGTGAGTCCGCCGAAGCGAATGGTCAGGCCTTCGGTGCGAAGCACGGAGGCCGCTTCGCCCTGCCGTCCGGCGGCGGACGGACCTCCCGACGACTGCAATTCCACTGACACCTTATGGACCCCGCCCCTCACACGTCGCCGTCTTCATCGCGGCCTCGTGTCCCGGATGCGGTGCAGCATGAGCGCGCAGCGCGAATGATGCATCGCTATTCCGGGACCCCAATCGATCCAGCCAACAGTCGAACCGGGGTCCCGGGTCTGCAGCGCACCGCTTCACTTCGTTACGCGCTGCGCTGCGCCCGGGACACACAATTTTATTGCCAGCTTACCTCACCCGAACCTGCAGGCCGGCGGGAACAGCGTCTTGTTGCCGTCGACCACGTTGACGATCTTCGGCTTGCCGCCGTCGATGCGGAAGATGAACTGCCGCAGGAACGCCTGATGGTCTTCCTTGCGCATGATCTTGTCGCCCTGCGGGAAGTCGTCGCCTTCCTTCATCACCATGCCTTCCAGCGCCTCGATCAGCTTGTTGGTGTCCTCGCGGCCGCGGAACTTCGACTTCTCCATGCCGAGCTTGAGCGCGTTGACCGCCTCGTAGTTCGACTGCACGTAGCGGTCCGGATCGGGCCCGGACGGGTCGATCTGCTTCAGCCGCGCCTTGGCGTCGTCGAAGAAGCGCTTGTGGTGCGGCGTATTCATCGGCGCATCGAACACCGGCAGGTAGCGGTTGATGCCGACGAAGCCTTCGATCTTCCTGCCGAGCGCGGGGATGTTGGTCGATTCCGCGATCGCGCCGTCGCCCGCCCACTTGTACTTCTTGGTCAGGCCGAGATCGAACGCCTGGTTGCCGATGGTCACGCCGTCGCGGCCGAAGAAGATGCCGAACAGGCCGTCGAAATTGCCGGTGATCCGCGACAGGAACGGCGTCATGTCGGCGGTGCCGAGCGGAATGCCGGTGGTGCCGGCGATCTCGCCGCCCGCCTTCTTGATCTCGGCGGCGTAGGCGTCGCGGGTCGACTGACCCCACGAGTAGTCGGCAAACGCGATGTGCCAGCGCTTGCCCATCTTCACCAGCTCCGGCGCGAACGCCACCGCCTGCGACGGCGCGTAGTCGAACGGACGGAAGGTGTAGCGGTTGCAGCGCGAGGTCGTGATCGTGGTGTCGAGACACACGCCGATCATGTTGACGACCTTGTGCTCCTCATACACCGGCATGCAGGCGAGGCAGATGTTGGAGAGGAAGCCGCCGACGTGGGCGTCGACGCGGTCCTCGACCAAGAGCTTCTCGGTCTTGCGGCGGCCGACGTCGGGCTTGGATTCGTCGTCGACGATTTCAAGCGCGATCGGACGGCCGTTGATGCCGCCGGACTTGTTGATGCGGTCGACGGCCATCTGCACGCCGACCAGCGCGGTCTTGCCGCCGGCCGCGCCCGCGCCGGACAGCGGCTGCGAGGTGCCGATCTTGTAGGGCTTGGCCTGGCCGAAGGCCGCCTGCCATGGCGCCGGCACCAGCATGGTGGCGCCGAGCGCGCCTGCGCTCACGCCGTAGCCGAGCACACGGCGGCGCGTGGTCTTGCCGTTGTACCAGAAGTCCTGCGGATCGCGACGATCGTCTGACATGATGCGTTCCTCTCCCGTCCGCCCGGGTTTGTTCACGGTCCGCGCCCCCGAGCCGAAAGGCAGCGGCCTGCAATGTGCGCGCCGCACCGCGGCGCGTGGCCGAGAACCGATCCGAAGGCTGAAAACCGGCGGCGATCGAGGCGGGATTCCCGCATTGCCCGATCAAGACATTAGGACCGCCGCTTCCCCCTCCAGGCTCGATCCATCGTCCGACTGAAAGGAATAATACACGTTGGGCGCGCGCTGCCAACAAGCGGAAAAACGTGCATCCGCGGGCTTGACTCGCGGGGCAACGCGGACGCACGCGCATTGGGCATCTGCGCGCCCGCAATGCTAGGATTACGGCGAACGGCGCGGCTCGATACCGCGCCATGCCGCAACCGAGAGAGCCGCAATGACCGCTGCCGCAAACTTGCGCAATTCCACCGCCATTCCGCAGACCGGCCACGACGCCCGGCTCGCCATCCGCCGCGGCGACTGGACCGGGCCGACGTCGGGCCTCGCACCGGGGTACGTGCAGGGCAACCTCGCCATCCTGCCGGCCAAGCTCGCGTCCGACTTCATGCGCTTCTGCCAGCTCAACCCGAAACCCTGCCCGCTGCTGGCCGCGAGCGCGCCCGGCGATCCGCACCTGCCCTCGCTCGGCGGCGACCTCGACATCCGCACCGACCTCTGCCGCTACAAGGTGTTCCGCAACGGCGATCTGGTCGACGAGCCGGACGACATTTCGAAATACTGGCGCGACGATCTGGTGATTTTCGCTCTCGGCTGCTCGTTCTCGTTCGAAGATGCGCTGATGCAGGACGGCATCGAGCTGCGCCACATCACCAACGGCTCGACCGTGCCGATGTACCGCACCTCGATCGAGACCACGCCGGCCGGGCCGTTCCACGGTCCGCTGGTGGTGTCGATGCGGCCGCTGAAGCCGAAGGACGCGATCCGCGCGGTGCAGATCACCACGCGCTTCCCCGCCGTGCACGGCGCGCCGGTGCATCTCGGCATGCCGGAGCAGATCGGCATCAAGGACATCATGAAGCCGGACTACGGCGATCCTGCGCAGATCAACGACGGCGAGATGCCGGTGTTTTGGGCCTGCGGGGTGACGCCGCAATCGGTGGTGGCGACCGTGAAGCCGGAGTTCTGCATCACGCATTATCCGGGCTGCATGCTGGTGACGGACCGGAAGAACACCGAATTCGCGATTATGTGAGAGCACGAAGCGCGCGCTATAAAAATTCCTTCGGTAGCGGCAACCATTTTTCCCGGCCGCGGTAGGCGAGCGGCTTTCGGTCGCCATTGCGCTTGCGATAGTCGCGATACCAGCGGCGCAGCCGCTTCACGCGCGCGCGCCGGCGCGGCAGCTTGCGGTGCCGGATGCGCAGCAGGTACTTCTCCACCGGCCAGACGTTGCGCCGCGAGAAGCGCCAGTCGCAACCCTCGACGTCGCGCAGGTCGGCGACCGCATAGCCGGTGAGCGAGCCGGTGTGGTCCACATACGGATCGAAGTAGCTGAGCGCGAGCGCACGCGGCGAACGGAACGCGGCCTTGCGCCCGTGCAGGCCCGGATCGCGCGAGCGGCCGATCGCGCCCCAGCGTCCGTTCGTCCCGCGGTAAACGTAGATCACGTGGTCGAGCATGTCGGCCGACATCAGGCTCATCACCAGCGGCGGATGGCCGTAGCGCTCCAAGACGCAGGCCGCGAACAGCGCGGCTTCGAGACAATGCGCGGTCTTGCGGCGGATCACTTCGCGGAAGCCGCGCAAAGAATCGCGCAGCGGATGCTTCTCGGTGTTGTACGGCAGACCATTGAGATAACGCTGCACCTTTGCGGGCGTGTTCAATCGCCGGATCAGCCGAAGTTCGGCCGGCGTGAAGGCGGACAGCGGCGGGATATCGTCAGGCTTTCGCATGCGCGGCAGCGGCGGCTTTCAGCTCTGCATCTGCCGGCCGGCCTGGGCGACCTGCACCGCGACCGTCAACGCCTCGCCCGCCCCGCCGGTGCGCGTGCCGCGCACGGGGGCGGCGCCGAGATAGTCGAGCCCGACCGCGACCCGCACATGGGCGTCGGTGGCGCTGATGCCGTTCGCGGGATCGAACGCGACCCAGCCGAGATCGGGCACGAAGGCCTCGGCCCAGGCGTGACCGGCCTCCTGCGCGACGACGCCGTCGTTGCGATGGAAATGCCCGCCGATGTAGCGCGCCGGCACGCCAAGGCTGCGGGCGGCGGCGATGAACACATGCGTCAGGTCCTGGCACACGCCGCGCTTCATCGCAAAGGCCTCCGCCGCGGTGGTCGCGGGATGCGTCGGGTCGGTGTCGAAGGCCATCTCGCCGTGCAGACGCGCGAGCAGGCCGTGCAGCGCCTTCAAAGCGCCGCCGCCGGCCGCGGCGCTCGCCGCGCGCGCAAACTCGGCGATGGCCGGGTCGAGCCGGGTCAGCGGCGTCTCGCGCAGGTAGAGGCTTTCCGGAAACCGCTCGATGGTGCCGCGCACCACCCCGCCGGTGTCCTGGGTCTCGACCTCGCCCTCGGCCAGCACACGCAATTCGGTGAACGGCCCGTCGGCGTTGAACGTGTGCACGATGTTGCCGAAGGCGTCCTCGTGCTGGGCGAGTTCGCAGTTCTCCGAGACGTCGATGCGCCAGTCCACGACGAACTGGCCCACGTGGTTGCGCGGCGTCAGCCGCAGCGTCTGGATCACGCCGCCCGCGGGCTGGTCGTAGCGATAGACGGTTTCGTGCGAGATACGGATGCGCATGGCGGCGGGCTGCGGGGCGTGATTCCGAACTATACCACGGCACGGCCGCAGACTTACGCCAGATACTGCTGCCGGATCGCTTCGCCGAGCCGGTTGTTGTCGGCGATGAAGCCGCCGATGAACTCGTGCAGGCCTTCGCCGAAGATCTCCTCCATGCGGCTGTTCTGCAGCTTGGTGCGGACGGCGCGGGCCTGCCGCTGCGCCGGGCCCTGGCGGCCGTAGGCGTTGGCGATGCGGTCGAGGTTCTGAACCAGGTTCTCGTAGCAGGACGACAGCGAGCGCGGCAGCTGGTCCTTGAGGATCAGGAGGTCCGCGACCAGCCAGGGTTTCAGGCTCTCGCGATAGACCCAGTGATAGGCGGTGAGTGCCGACACCGAGCGCAGGATGCCCGCCCACTGGTAGTAGTCGAGCGGACCGCCGATGTGCTCGTCCTCGGGCAGCAGCAGGTGATACTTCACGTCGAGGATGCGCGCGGTGTTGTCGGCGCGCTCGATGTAGACGCCGATGCGCGAGAACCAGTAAGCGTCGTTTCGCAGCATGGTGCGGTAGGCGGAGCCGTCGAAGCGCAGCGAGGATTCCTGCACCCAGCGCAGGAAGCGCGCGAACTCGTCGCGCGACTGCGGGCGGTTGCCGAAACGCTTCAGTTCGAGCCACGTGGTGTTGATCGCGTCCCACATTTCGACGGTGAGCGCGGTTCGGATCGCGCGGGCGTTCGAGCGCGCGACTTCGAAGCAGTTGAGGATCGACGACGGGTTGGCGGTGGAGAAGGCGAGGAATTCGGTGACGGTCTCCTCGTTCGCCTCCTCGTGGGCGGCGAAGAACGCGCCCGAGCAGCCCGCGGTTGCGACCGCCGAGGCCCATTCGTTGGTTTCGCCCACGTAGGCGAGCGGCATGGCGGTGATGCGCTGCGTGGCTTCCAGGATGCGCGCGAGATATTCGGCGCGCTCCACGTAGCGCGCGAGCCAGTACAGGTTGTCGGCGGTGCGGGAGAGCATGCGGCTACCGGTCCAGCACCCACGTGTCCTTCGTCCCGCCGCCCTGGCTCGAATTCACCACCAGCGAGCCGGCCTTCAGCGCCACGCGCGTCAGCCCGCCCGGCACGATGCGGATGCGGTCGCGGCCGGTGAGCACGAACGGCCGCAAGTCGACGTGGCGCGGCGCAACGCCCGCGTCGACGCACGTGGGACACGTCGACAGCGCCAGCGTCGGCTGCGCGATGAAGCCCTTGGGGTCGAGCTTGAGCTTGGTGCGGAAGGACGCGATCTGCGCCTTGTCGGCCGTGGGCCCGATCAGCATGCCGTAGCCGCCGGAGCCGTGGACCTCTTTCACCACCAGCTCTTCGAGATGGTCGAGCACGTAGGCCAGCGCGTCCGGCTCGCGGCAGCGCCAGGTCGGCACGTTCTTCAGAATCGGTTCCTCGCCGAGATAGAACTTCAGGATCTCGGGCATGTAACTGTAGATCGCCTTGTCGTCGGCGATGCCGGTGCCGACCGCGTTCGCAAGCGTGACGTTGCCGGCCTGGTAGGCCGACATCAGGCCCGCGACGCCGAGGCCGCTGTCAGGCCGGAACGCCAGCGGATCGAGGAAGTCGTCGTCCACGCGCCGGTAGATCACGTCGACGCGCTTGGGCCCCTGCGTCGTGCGCATGTAGACCACGCCGCCCTTCACGAACAGGTCGCGGCCTTCGACCAGCTCGACGCCGAGCTTGTCGGCCAGGAACGAATGCTCGTAATAGGCCGAGTTGTAGACGCCGGGCGTCAGCAGCACGACGGTCGGATCGCCGGGCGCGCTGTCGGGCGCGAGCGAGGTCAGCGTCGCAAGCAATTCGTCCGGATAGTTCTCCACCGGCGCGATGCGATGGCGCGCGAACAGCTCCGGGAACAGCCGCAGCATGATCTCGCGGTTCTCCAGCATATAGGAGACGCCGGACGGCGTGCGCGCGTTATCCTCCAGAACGTAGAAGGTGTCGGCGTCGACCCGCACGATGTCGATGCCCGCGATGTGCACGTAGATGTCGTGCGGCACCTTCTGGCCGTTCATCTCCGGGCGAAACACCGGGTTCTGGAACACCAGGTCGTCGGGAACGATGCCCGCGCGCAGCACCTCGCGCCGGGTGTAGATGTCGCGCAGGAACATGTTGAGCGCGCGCACGCGCTGTTCGAGCCCGCGGCGCAGCGTGTCCCACTCTCCGGCGGAGAGAATGCGCGGGATGACGTCGAACGGGATCAGCCGCTCCTGCGCGTCGGCCTCGCCGTAGACGGCGAAGGTGATGCCGATGCGGCGGAACAGGAGCTCCGCCTCCTGCCGGCGATGGTCGAGCGTGTCCGGGCGGATGTCCTTGAGCCAGTCGGCCAGTTCGGAATAGGCCGGCCGGACCGTCCCGTCGGCTCCCTTCATCTCGTCGAACGCAAGGCGCACCGGCATGCTCCCCTCGCCCGCCCGCCGGACCTCGGCCGGGCGGCTTCACCGTTGTCGTTGCAAGCCTCGCGCCAATCCCGGAACACGCAAAAGACCCCGGATTGTCGCGGCCGAGACAGCGGCTGCCTCAATTATGGGCAGCCCTGAGCATTCGGCAACGCCCGCGCCGGGGCCGACGCGTGCCGGCTTGGCTATGCGACGCGTGCCGCCTCAATCGGCGCTTCGCGCCAGAGCAGCGCCAGGAAGCGCCTGACCACCGGCGAGACATAGCTGCGCCGGAAGATCAGGTTGAGCGGCGCTTTCATCTGCGGCGCGCCCGAAAGCTTGCGATAGACGACCCCGCCGAGATGCATGCGCCGGTGCGCCGCCGGAACGATGGTCACGCCGTGGCCTGCGGCGACGAAGTTGAGCGCCGTGGTCGGCCGCGGCGCTTCCTGACCGAACTGCGGCAGGAAGCCCGCGGCCTTGCATCCCGCGACAATCACATCGGTCAGGCCGGGGCCTTCCGGCCGCCGATAGGACACGAAGGTTTCGCCTGCGAGCATCTCGAGCGGAATGGTTCCCCGCGCGAAGCGTCGGCGCGCCAGCGGATGCCGGCTCGGCAAGGCCACCACCATCTCCTCGTCGAGAAGATGGACCACGGACAGCCCCTCGGCCGGCGACTGCACCTCGCGGACAAATGCGACATCCAGGTGCCCGTCCCGCACCTGCCGTGTCAGGTCGCTGGTGCCGCCTTCCTGCAGTGCAACCGACACCAGCGGAAGAGTCTCCCTGTACGCGCTGATCGCGCGCGGCACCAGTTCGCAGAACTGAGCGGTGCTGGAAATGCCGACCGAAATGCGGCCCTGTGCCCCGCGCCCGGCGCGACGCACCGCTTCACAAGCACGATCGAGCCGCGCAAAGATCGCCCGCGTATCGTCGAGCAGGCATTGCCCGGCGCCGGTCAGCTCGACGCCGCGCGGCAAACGGCGGAACAACAGCACGCCAAGCTCGCTCTCCAGCGCCTTGATCTGCTGGCTGAGCGGCGGCTGCTGCATGCCGAGGCGCTCGGCCGCGCGCGTGATATGGCCTTCCTCGGCGACGGCGACGAAATAGCGAAGGTGACGCAGCTCCATTTGACATATCCATTCGATATGGATTTTGCATTAAGCATATTATGGATCGCCGGTCCGAGAAAGCCTACTCGCTGCCGTCCGGATCGTCCGCGGCGGAGAATCGCTCATGTCGGCTGCGCTGATCGCGGCGCTCGGCGCCACCATGGTTGCGACCGCGTTCCTGTCGGGCATCTTCGGCATGGCCGGCGGCCTGATCCTGATGGGCGTGCTGCTCGCGCTGCTGCCGCTGCCCGAGGCCATGGCGCTGCATTCGGTGACGCAGATGGCGTCGAACGGATGGCGCGGCCTGTTGTGGCTACGCTACGTGCACTGGTCCGCGGCGGCCACGTTCCTTGCCGGCTGCGCCGTCGCTTTTGCGGTCTGGACGGTGTGGCGTTACGTGCCGTCGAAGCCGGTGGCATTCATCCTGCTCGGCGTGTCGCCATTCGTGGTCCGCGTCATCCCGGCCCGCTTCAAGCCCGATCCGGAGCGCATCCTGCACGGCGCGCTTTACGGCTCGGCCTGCATGACGCTGATGCTGCTGTGCGGCGTGTCGGGGCCGCTGATCGACAGCTATTTCCTCGGCGGCAAGCTCGATCGGCGCGAGATCGTGGCGACCAAGGCGGTCTGCCAGATCGTCAGCCACGGAGCGAAGTTCGTATATTTCGGCGCGCTGGTGGATCAGGCCGCGGGTCTCGACTGGCCGATGGTGGCGCTGGCCATCGCCGCGTCGATGGTCGGCACGACCATGGCGAAGCCGATCCTGGAGCGATTGAGCGACACCCAGTACCGCACCTGGGCGATGCACATCATCACCGCCATCGCGCTCGTCTATCTGGCGCAGGGAAGCTATCTGCTGCTGCAGTGAGCGGGGCGGCAGGGTGCACTCGCCGGACGGTGAGGGTCATTGGGCGATTGTGCGCCATCGATTTCTGACCCAATACAGAATCCACCCGAAGAACAGCAACCATCCGTTCCAGGGTGCCCAGGCCAGCAGGAACACCAGAACCAAATAGATTAGAATGAAACGGTTTCGGCTCGTTGTTCCGGTTCGCGGCATCCTGGCGGCCATGGCCGCCCCCATGTCTCACTGTTTGAGCGCCTTGCGCCAGTCCACTCCGGTGTCGCGCTTGAGGAACTCCGACACATCGACCTCGTCCTCGCCCGGCACGCGGATGCGCTTGAACGTCATCTCCGGCGCAGCATAGGGCTTGGTCGCATCCATTCCCATCTTGGCGCCGACGCCGTCGCGGTTCGACGGATCGAGCTTGGAGCCCTGGCTTTCGGGCACGATCACCAGATCGCGGTCGGCCTGGAAGCGCGTCGCGACCGCCCACTCCACCTCCTGCGGATTGTGGATGTCGACGTCCTCGTCGACGACGATGACGTGCTTGAGGTCGAACGAGCCCGCGAACGCGCCGAGGATGACGTTCTTGCCCTGCCCTTCCTGGTCCTTGCGGAGCTTCACATAGAGGTGGAAGCGCATCACGCCGCCGGGCGACAGGTGCACGTCGAGCACGTTCGGGAAATTGCGCCGCAGGTGGGTGAGCAGCGTCGCTTCCTTCGGCACCGCCCCGAGAATGAGGTGTTCGAGGCCGCCGCCGACCATGGTGTGGAAGATCGCGTCCTTGCGGTGCGTGACCGCAGTGACCTCCATCACCTCGCGGTTGGCGCGCGGGCCGTAGTATTGCGGGAACTCGCCGAACGGGCCTTCCGGTTCGCGCACGCCGGGCAGAAAGCGCCCCTCGACCACGATCTCGGCCTCGGCCGGCACGCGGATGTCGCTCGTGACGCATTTCACCACAGGGAGTGGCCGGCCCTGCAGCGCGCCCGCGATCTCCAGTTCGTCGTGGTCGATCGGCACGATCGCCTGCGAAGACAGCAGCGTCAGCGGATCGACGCCGATGACGATGGCGGCGTCGAGCGGCTGGCCCGCCTCCTCCGCCATGCGGTGGAACGCAAACGTGTGCCGCGGCAGCACCAGCACGCCCAGGCGATTGGGGCCGGTGAGCTGGCAGCGGTGGATCGAGACGTTCTGCTTTCCGGTGCGCGGATTGCGCACGATCATCAGGCCCGCGCTGATGTAGGGCCCGCCGTCGTGCTCGTTGTGGGTCGGCAGCGGCAACACCTTGGCGAGGTCGAGCGGCGCGCGGTGCACCGCCTCCTGCACGGGCGCCTCGCGCGTCTCCTGCCACGGCAGCGGGTCGGTCGCCGCGTGCTGGAAATGCGTGAGCATCTCCGCGGGATCGACGCCCATGGCTTCCGCCATCCAGGCGCGGTCGGAGATCAGCCCCGACACCACCGGGATCGGATGCCCTGAGGGCTTCGGGAACAGCGTGGCGCGCCGGCCGTCCAGCCGCTTGGCGTAGGCCGACAGTTCGAATTTCAGATCGACGTTGGGGCGCAGGACCGCAAGGCGGCCGGTCGTGGAAAGCCGGTCGAGCCATTCGCGCAATGCGCGCACCGGCTGCGGCGCGTTATGTCCGGAATGCGGAGGTCTGTCGTGCTTGGTCATGGCACGCAGATGTATCATAAACCGGTGCCGCCCGGCTCCCTTGCGCGCCGGATTTCCGCCACGACGAAGGCCGCCCTATGACCGCACAATCCATGACGTTCTCCGATCCCCGGCTTGCGACGCTCGACGGGTTCCGCGTCGAGATCGACGACGCGCGCGAGCGCGCCGACGTGATCCTCGACCGGCCGCCGCTCAACGTCGTGTCGATGCCGCAGCGCGACCAGTTGCGGGTGGCGTTCGAGGCACTGGACGAGGACGCCCGCGTGCGCGTGATCGTGCTGCGCGCGGTCGGCGAGCACTTCTCGTCGGGCGGCAACATCAAGGGCTTCATGGAGGCGACGCCCGAGACGGTGTCGAAGCTCGCCTGGAACATCGCGGCGCCCGCGCGCTGCGGCAAGCCGGTGATCGCGGCGAACCGCGGCTTCTGCTTCGGCGTCGGCTTCGAGATTTCGCTCGCCTGCGACTTTCGCATCGTGTCGGAGACCGGCCAGTACGCCCTGCCCGAGCAGCGGCTCGGCCAGATTCCCGGTTCCGGCGGCTCGGCGCGGCTGCAGAAGATCGTCGGCATCACGCGGACCAAGGACATCGTGATGCGCTCGCGCCGCATTGCAGCCCGGCAGGCCTATGACTGGGGCATCGCGACCGAAATCGTCGCCGACGACAAGCTGGAGGCGGCGACCGACGCGCTGGTGGATGAACTGCGCGCATTCTCGCCCCTCGCCCAGCGCACGGCTAAGAAGCTCCTCAACGATACCGAGGATGCTATGCTGACCACGGCCATCGAACTGGAAGGACACTGCTACAGCCGGCTGCGGCAATCCGACGACTTCCGCGAAGGCGTCGAGGCGTTCCACGCGAAAAGGCCGGCGAAATTCAAAGGCACCTGAACAGACCGACCGGAGGAATTTCCATGACCACGACGAGGCGACGCGCCCTGCTCGGCGCGACGATGGGGCTTGCGGCGCTCGCGCTGCCGTTTTCCGCGCAGGCGCAGAACTATCCCACGCGAACCATCACGGTGGTGATCCCGTTTGCCGGCGGCAGCGCGAGCGACGTCGTGACCCGCATCATGCTCGACAAGATGTCGAAGTCGATGGGCCAGACCATCGTGGTCGAGAACCGGCCCGGCGCCGGCGGCAACACCGGCACGTTCCAGGTCTCCAAGGCCGCGCCCGACGGCTACACGCTGGTCGGCACCGGCATCGGGCCGCTCGGCCCGAACAAGGCGCTGGTGCGCGACCTCGGCTACGATCCCGCGAAGGACTTCGAGCCGATCTCGCTGCTCACGGTGTTTCCGAACATCATCGTTTCCAGCGCCAAGCTGCCGGTCAACTCGCTGAAGGAATTGATCGACCACGCCAAGGCCAATCCCGGCGCCTTGAACTTCGGATCGGTCGGCATCGGCTCGTCGCAGCATCTCGCGGGCGAATTGTTCCAGCAGATCACCGGAACCAAGCTGACCCACGTGCCCTATCGCAATATCGCGCAATACGGCCCCGACCTGATCGCGGGCCAGGTGCCGCTCGGCTTCCAGTGGCTGCCGAACGTCAACGCGCCGCTCAAGAGCGGCGGCGCCAAGCCGCTCGCGGTCGCCGACAAGCAGCGGCTCGCAGCGCTGCCGAACGTACCGACCACCGCCGAGGCCGGCTTGCCGGCCTACGTGTCGTCGGGATGGTTCGCGCTGCTCGCGCCGCGCGGCACGCCAAAGCCCATCGTCGACAAGTTGAGCGCGGAGGTCGCTCAGGCGATGAAGGACCCGGAGGTGCGGGAGAAGACGCAGGTGCTGGGCGCCTATCCCAATCCGACCTCGCCGGAGGAACTCCGCAAGTTCATCGCCGCGGAAACGGCGAAATGGATTGCGGTCATCGACAAGGCCGGCATCAAGCCGCAATAGCGACGGTTCGGCTTCCGGTGAACGATCGCGTCCTCATTGCCGGAGCCGGTCCCGTCGGCCTCGTCGCCGCGGCCCACCTCGCACGCGGCGGCGTGCCGGTGACGGTGTTCGAGGAAGGCGCGGACTTGAGCGAGGAGTCGCGCGCCTCGACCTTCCATCCACCGACGCTCGACATGCTGGACGATCTGGGGGCGGCCAAGCCCCTGATTGTGCAGGGGCTGATCGCTCCGGCGTTCCAGTACCGGACCAAGAAGCACGGGCTCTTGGCTCAGTTCGACTTCGACGCCATTGCCGACGCCACGCGGCATCCGTACCGCGTGCAATGCGAGCAGTCGAAGCTGACGCGCATTCTGGCCGACGGGCTGCGCGGCAATCCCTGCTTCGATTTGCAGTTCGATGCCCGCGTTACCGGCCTCAAGCAGGACGGCGCAGGCGTCGAGGTCACGCTCGACCGGCGCGGCGCCAGCGAGACGCACCGCGGCCGCTACCTGATCGGCGCCGACGGCGCGAGTTCGGTGGTGCGGCGCGCGCTCGGCGTCGAGTTCGAGGGCTTCACCTGGCCGGACCGGCTGCTGGTGGTGTCGACGCCGTTCGATTTCCACGCGGTCATCCCGGGCCTGACCGCGGTCAACTACGTGGCCGATCCGGAGCGCTGGTACTTTCTGCTGCAAATCCCCGGCCTGTGGCGGGTAATGTTCCTGGTCAACGAGGACGCCTCCGACGAGCGGGTGCAGACCCGCGAGTTCGCGCAGTCGCTGATGGCGGGCGTCATCCCCGGCATCTCCAACTACGAGATCGACCACATCACGCTCTACAAGGTGCACCAGCGCGTGGCCAAGTCGTTCCGCGAAGGCCGTGCCTTCCTGATCGGCGACGCCGCCCACATCAACAACCCGCTCGGCGGCATGGGCATGAACGGCGGCATCCACGACGCGGTCAACCTCGCGGCGCGGCTATGCGCGGTCTGGCGCGGCGAGAAGCCGGAGGCGGAGCTCGGCCGCTACGACAAGCAGCGCCGCCTCGTGACGCTCGAATACATCCAGAAGACCACGATCCAGAACAAGAAGAACCTTGAATCGTCCGGCGACGAGTTCCGCCAGAACCTGCTCGCGATCAAGGCCGATCCGGCGCGCACGCGCGAATATCTTTTGCGCGTGTCGATGATCGCGAGCCTCGCCCGCGCCGAGGAACTCGGATAGGCCGCGTTCGCAACGAGCGCTTTTCACTTGCCGCGCGCGGGGAATTGTCCGTGCAAGTGTTGCGGCTTTGCACACACTGCGAACGATGTCATCGGTACGCAGCATTGCCATTGCATATCGAGTTGATGGAACCGGACGAATCAGCGTTCATGGATTCGTTACCGGACAACACGCGGAAATTCGGAGAGGGCACCATGTCTCCAGCTGAGACGGGTTTGGGAGGGCGTGCGCGCGTGATCGTTGTCGCCAACGAGAAAGGCGGTTCCGGAAAATCCACGGTCGCGATGCATGTCGCGATCGCGTTGATCAAGCGCGGTCTGCGCGCCGCGACCGTCGATCTCGATTCCCGGCAGCGCAGCCTGAGCCGCACTATCGAGAACCGGCAGGCCTGGGCCGGGCGCGTCGGGCGCAATTTGGAGATTCCCGGGCACATCTGCTTCGACGGGCAGATCGACTATCCCAGCGCGGCCGGCCACGTGACCGCCGACCAGGTTCTGGCCGACACGATCGAGACGCTGATGCCGACCTACGACTGCATCGTGATCGACACGCCGGGCCACGACGGCGGCCCGATGCGGCAGGCGCATGCGCTCGCCGACTTGCTGATCACGCCGCTCAACGACAGCTTCGTCAATCTCGACGCGCTGGGATCGTTCGACGCCGAAACGCTCGGTGTCACCGGGCTGGGCCACTACGCCGCGACGGTGGACGAGGCGCGCGGCCGGCGGATCGCCGCGGGCCGGCAACCGGCCGACTGGATCGTGCTGCGCAACCGCCTGTCGATGACGGCCTCGCGCAACAAGAGGCAGGTCGACGCGGGGCTGCGGGCGCTCTCGGCCGCGCTCGGCTTCCGCTACGTCGAAGGGCTCGCGGAGCGCGTGGTGTACCGCGAGTTCTTCCTGCGCGGCCTGACCGCGCTGGACGATCTCGACGAGGCCACCATCGGCGCGCGGCCGACCATGTCGCATGTCACGGCGCGGCAGGAGGTGGAGCAGCTTTTGGCGGCGCTGAACCTGGAGGGCACTACGGGCTTATCCGCACCGGCCGAAGAGCGCGCACGCGACGCGGCTTAGAGCACACAGCGTTTGAGTCGATCATCGCCACATCCGCTCATTCCCGCTTTCGCGGGGACGAGCGGATGCCCGGGTCACCGCCGCAAGTCGGAGAAGGCGTCTTCCAGCCGGCCGAGTGCCTCGTTGAGCAGCGACCGCGGCAGCGCGAAGTTGAAGCGCAGCCAGCCCTCGCCGCCCGGCCCGAACTGCGGACCGGGGCTGGCGTAGATGCGCGCACGCTTGGCGACGCGGGCGGACACCTCGTCCGCCGAAAGCCCCGTTCGCGAGAAGTCGACCCACGCCAGATAGGTGGCGTCGAGCCGCATCGAGCGCGCACCCGGCGCCGCGGCCTCGATCCGGGCGTCGAACAGGTCGCGGCTCTTCTGAAGATACGGAACGAGCGCGTCGAGCCAGGCCTCGCCGGTGCGCCACGCCGCTTCCGTCGCGATCATGCCGAACCGATTGTAGGAGCCAAGCCCGCTCGCCATGATCCGCGCATCGAGGCGCTTCTTGATGTCCTTGTTGGCCGTGAAGCACGCGCCGACGTGGGCGCCCGCGAGATTGAAGGTCTTGGTCGCAGCGACGCAGGTGACGAGACGATCGGCGACCTCGGGCGCGGCGGTCAGCGTCGGGACGTGCTTGCGGCCCGCAAACACCAGGTCGTTGTGGATCTCGTCGGAGACCAGGATCAGATCGCGCTCGATGCAAATCGCGGCCAGCGCGCGAAGCTCGTCCGCGGACCAGACGTTGCCGCCCGGGTTGTGAGGGCTGCACAGGAACACGACCTTGCTGCGCGGCGTGAGCGCCTTGCGGAGCGCGTCGAGGTCCATGACATAGCGGCCGTTCCGCTCCACGAGCTGCGCGTCGAGGATTTTCCGGTTGTTGGAGACGATGATGCGGCGGAAGGCGTGATAGGCGGGCGGGAACACCACGACCTCGTCGCCCGGCTCGCTGACCGCCTGGAGAATGAGACCCAGGCCAGACACGATGCCGGGCGTGGGCGATACCCAGGCCGGATCGACTTTGAGCCCGTGCCGCCGTCCGACCCACTCCGCCATCGCCGCAGCCCAGCTTCCGGTGTCGGCGTAATAGCCGTGGACGCCGCGCGCGACCTCCGCCGTCAGCGCCTGCGTCACGCCGGGGGGCGCCGCGAAGTCCATGTCGGCGACCCACATCGGGATCGCGTCCGGCGCGTCGATGCCGGAGAGCGCCGCCATCTTGTCCCACTTGGACGAATGCGTGCCGCGGCGCTCGATGACGCGGTCGAAGTCGAACATGGGATTTGGCTCCAGGTGCGGATGGCGGCGCGAACGCCATTGATGGTGGCAGTGCCGCGGCCGGTCAAGCGGCCTCAGCCGCCCAACAGGCGCGGCAGCCATGTCGCCAGCGGCGGGAAAGCGAACACCAGCGCCAGCGCGAACAGGCCGAAGCCGACGTAGGGCCAGGCGGCGCGGAACACGTCCGACATGGCGACCGAGGGCGGCGCCACGCCCTTCATGGTGAACAGCAGCAGCCCGAACGGCGGCGTCAGCAGGCCGAGCTGCATGCAGATCAGGAACATCACCCCGAACCAGACCGGGTCGACGCCGAGCTGCGAGACGAGCGGCATGAAGAACGGCAGCGTGATCAGCATCATCGACACCTGATCGACGAAGCAACCGAGGAAAATCAGGATCGCCATCATGCCGCCAAGCACCGCAGTCGAAGACAGGCCCTGCGCCGTGACCAGGCCGACGATGCTGTTGGTCGCGCCGGAGAAGCTCAACACCTGCGCGAAGGTGGTGGCGCCGACGATGATGAACAGGATGGTGCCGGAGACCGCGACCGTGCCGAGCAGTGCCTTCATCAGATTGGCCGGCGTCAGGCTGCGGTAGAGCGCGGCGGCGGCGATGGTGCCGGCGGCGCCGAGCGCCGCGGCCTCGGTCGGCGTCGCCCAGCCCGCGGTCATCGCGCCGACCACCACGGCAAAGATCAGCACCAGCGGCAGCACATGGACGAGGAACGGCGTCCAGCGCGCGAATCCCGTGGCGGCGTGCGTGAGCGGTTCGTCGGGCGCGAGCGCGGGATTGAGCCAGGCGCGCAGCACGATATAGCCGACGAACAGCGCGGCAAGCATCAGCCCCGGCACGATGCCGCCGATCAGCAGGCCGGAGATCGAGATGCCGGCGAGGCTGCCGAGCAGCACGGCGAGCGCCGACGGCGGGATCAGCATGTCGACGCCGCCGATGCCGACGATCGGCCCCATGGCGAGGCGCTTGTCGTAGCCGCGCGCCAGCATGGTCGGCAGCAATAGGCTGCCGAGCAGCGCGGTGGTCGCGATGGTGGAACCCGAAATCGCGGAGAACACCGTGCCCGCGACGATAGCGATCACCGACAGCCGGCCAGGCACGCGGCGGATCAGCAGCGCAAAGGCGTCGATGGCCTTGAGCGCAACGCCTGAGTGGAACAGCACCTCGCCCATCAGCACGAAGAACGGGATCGGCGTCAGCGAGAAGCTGGTCACGGATTGCACGGCGTTGCGCGCGAGCTGCGTCAGGCCCTGCTCGCCGCCGAGGAAGATCAGCGCGCCGACGATGTTGACCGCGAGGAAGCCGAACGCGACCGGCAGGCCGAGGCCCATCAGCGCGACGAGACCGCCGAACAGGATCAACGAAGCTTCGATCCAGGTCATGGGGGCGCACCTGGAATTCGGCCGGGCCACGCGCACTCTTCACCCCTCCCCCTTGCGGGGAGGGGTCGGGGGTGGGTGTCGCCGCATTCGAAGTGCAGCGCATCGACTTCACCAAACCAAACGCCCCCCCTCCCTAACCCTCCCCCGCAAGGGGGGAGGGAACAGGGCGTGCTTGTGGCCGCGTTTCGCATCCCCCTACCCCACCGACGTCGCCTCGATGCGGCGGCTGCGCGGGCCGCGCATCAGGCGCTCGAAGCGGAACGCGAACTCGATCGCGAGCAACGCAAAGCAGACCGGCAGCGGCGCGAGCAGCCACCATTCCGGAAACACCAGGTTCTTGATGGTGATCGAGCCCTGCAGCGCGCTGTCGACGGTCATCTTCGTGCCGTAGCGCATGATGATGAGGCAGACGACGAACCCCACGACGTCGGCCAGCGCCTCCATGGCGAAGGCCACACGCGAAGGCACGAACGTCAGCACGAGATCGAGCCTCACATGCTGACCGCGGCGCAGGATCCAGGGCGCGGCGAGCAGCGTGATGGCGTAGAGCGCGTATTCGGTGACTTCGTTGGCCCAGGGAAAGCCGGTGCGCGTGACGTTGCGCAGCACGATGTCGGCGGACACCAGCACGACCATCGCCAGCAGCGTGAGGGCTGCGGCGGCGGCAAGCGCGTCGAGCAGGCGGCCGAAGGCGGAAGAGAGGCGGGTCATGAGCACCACGAAATGACGCCTCGTGTCCCGGGCGCAGCGCACCACTTCGTGCTGCGCTGCAGACCCGGGACCCCGATCTCATTTCTCTTACTTCGAAAAACCGGGGTCCCGGATCAGCGGCGCACCATTTCGCTTCGCTTCATGCTGCGCCGCATCCGGGACACGCACCCAACGTTAATTCCCCGCCAGTTGCCGCAGCTTCGGCGCGGTTTGCGGCGCGCGCTTGATCACCGAGGCCCAGGCGACGTCGTTGGCGGTCTTCAGGAACCGCTGGCTTTCGGCCGGCCCGAAGTCGAGCGCCTGGATGTTGGCCTTGGCCTGGCGCTCGCGCTCGGCCTTCACGATCCCGGCGTTCTCCGCGTCGAGGCCCTCGAGCCAGAGCGCGGCGTCGTTCAGCACCTTGCGCTGCGCGTTGGAGAGCCCCTTCCAGACGTCGAGGTTGACCAGCACGTTGACCTCGACGCTGTAGAACGCAGGCTCGACGCGGAACTTGGTCACCTTGTCCCAGCCGAGATCGAAGATGCCCAGAATGGGCCAGCCGTAGCCGTCGACCACGCCGCGCTCCATGGCGGTATAGACCTCGCCGGGCGGGGTCGTGACGGTGGTGCCGCCGAAGGCCTCGACCATGTCCCTGTAGACCGGCGTGACGCGGATCTTCGTACCCTTAAAGTCGAGCTTGTCGATCTTTTTGTTCAGATAGATGTGGAACGGCACGTTGTGGAACTGGCGCGCCAGATACTGCGAGTTCAGCTTCTGGTTATGCAGCTCGTTGATGTAGGCCCAGGTGCCGTTCTTGCGCTGCTCGCTCATCGGCTTGGAGACGAGCTTGAAGCCGTCGGCCTCCGGCATCAGGTTGGTGTAGAAGGCGCCGGTGACGTTGGCGATGTCGACCACCTTGGTGCGGACTGCGTTGCCGACCTCGAACGGCGGCATGGCGCGCGGCCCGCCGATGTAGTTGATCTTGACCTGGCCCTTGCCGGTCTCGTTGACGCGGTCGATGAAGCGCTCGAAGTTCTTCGAGAACTGGGTCTTTTCGGCAAAGGAGGACACCGCGCGCAGCGTGACCTCCTGGGCCTGTGCGGCGGCCGCCGACATCATCAGCGCTGCCGCAGCCATGGCGGTCGTTTTCAAGCTCATGTCCCCTCTCCCGTTGTTGTTTGGGTCCGTTCGCAACCCATGTTATTTCAAGCTTGAAGCATGTGCCAATGATGCGCCGATCGGCGCCAAAAGGCCCGCTTCACCCCGGATATGTAATTAGAATATAACCAGTTTCCGCAACGCCAGAAAATCGCCAAGGGATCGCATGGCCGAACGCTCGTTCAAGGAAGAGGTCGAGAAGCTGAAGCTCGCCGACGGCGACGAGTTCCACGGCGAGGGCATCCTGGCCGTGACCAAGGCGCTGCTGCAGTCCGGCGTTTCGTACGTGGCCGGCTACCAGGGCGCGCCGATCTCGCATTTGATGGACGTGCTGGCCGACGCCAACGACATCCTCGAAGGCCTCGGCGTCCACTTCGAGAACTCGGCGAGCGAGGCGACGGCGGCAGCGACCTTGGCGGCGTCCGTAAACTATCCGCTGCGTGGCGCCGTCACCTTCAAGTCCACCGTCGGCACCAACGTCGCCTCCGACGCGCTCGCCAACCTTGCCTCCGGCGGCGTCACCGGCGGCGCGCTGGTGATCATCGGCGAGGACTATGGCGAAGGCTCCTCGATCATGCAGGAGCGGGTGCACGCCTTCGCCATGAAGTCGCAGATGTGGCTGATCGACCCGCGGCCCAATCTTCCCTCGATCGTGCGCGCGGTCGAGACCGCGTTCGAGCTTTCGGAAATCTCCAACACGCCGGTGATGATGGAGCTGCGCATCCGCGCCTGCCACGTCTACGGCCGCTTCAAGACCAAGACCAACAAGCGCCCCGAGTTCGGCCTGAAGGACGCGCTGGAGAATCCGCGCCGCGATCTCAGCCGCATCGCCATGCCGCCGATGACCTACGTTCACGAGAAGGACAAGTGGGAGGTGCGCTGGCCCGCAGCGGTGAAATACATCGAGGACAACAGGCTCAACGAGTTCTTCGACGGCGAGGCGAACGACATCGGCATCGTGGTGCAGGGCGGCGTGTACAACACCGCGATCCGCGCGCTGGCGCTGAACGGGCTTGCCGACGCCTTCGGCGATTCCAAGGTGCCGATCTATGTGATGAACGTCACCTATCCGCTGGTCGACCGCGAGTTCATCCGCTTCTGCCAGGGCAAGAAGGCCATCCTCATCGTCGAGGAAGGCCAGCCCGACTACATCGAGCAGAACGTCAACACCATCCTTCGCCGCGCCGACATCCAGACCCGCGTGCATGGCAAGGACGTGCTGCCGATGGCCGGCGAATACACCGGCGGCGTGGTGCGCGAAGGCATCCGCAAGTTCATCGAGAAGGTGCGGCCGGACCTGCTTGGACCCGCCGCGCCCGTGTCCGAAATCGCGCCGGTCAACGAGCGCAAGGACAAGGCGATGGCCGCCGTCTCCGACAAGGTGCACGGCCGGCCGCCGGCGTTCTGCACCGGCTGTCCGGAACGGCCGATCTTCGCCGCAATGAAGCTGGTCGAGCGCGACCTGGGTCCGCATCACGTCTCGGCCGACATCGGCTGCCACCTGTTCTCGATCTTCCCGCCGTTCAACATCGGCGCCACCACCATGGGTTACGGCCTCGGAGCGGCAGGCGCGTCGGCGCTGAACGTCAAGGCCGGCAAGCGCGCCATCTCGATGATGGGCGACGGCGGCTTCTGGCATAACGGCCTGACCAGCGGCGTCGGCAATGCGGTGTTCAACAAGAGCGACAACGTGCTGATCGTCGTGGACAACGGCTACTCGGCCGCGACCGGCGGGCAAGACATCCCCTCCTCGTTCCATCCGCACCACAACCGCTCGACGCAGAACACCATCGAGAAGGCGGTGCGCGGCGTCGGCGTCAATTGGGTGAAGACCATCGACCGCACCTACGACGTGGCGCTGATGCGCGACACGCTGAAGGAGGCGCTGACCACCAAGGAGGAAGGCCCGAAGGTCATTGTCGCGCATTCCGAGTGCATGCTGAACAAGCAGCGCCGCATCCGGCCGCTGATGAAGCAGGCCGCCGACCGCGGCGAGCGCGTGGTGCGCGAGCGCTTCGGCGTCGACCACGACACCTGCACCGGCGACCACTCCTGCATCCGGCTGTCGGGCTGCCCGTCGCTGACGATTGCGCCGAATCCCGATCCGCTGCGGCGCGAGCCGGTGACGAAGGTGATCAACTCCTGCGTCGGCTGCGGGCTTTGCGGCGAGGTGAGCCACGCCGCAGTGCTGTGCCCGTCGTTCTACCGCGCCTCGATCGTCACCAATCCCACGGGTTGGGACCGCTTCAAGGCACGCTTCCGCGCGGCGGTGATCGGCTTCTTCCAGCGCCGCATCGCGCGCAAGCTTCAGGCTGCGTGATGACGACGGACCGCCCAACACACTCGGTCATTCCGGGGCGGCGCAAAGCGCCGAACCCGGAAGCCAGAGCGACACGGAAAACGCGGCCCTGGATTCCGGGTTCGCCCGCTGCGCGGGCACCCCGGAATGACCGGGGAGAGTCATTGCAATGACCGCCCCCGAGCAACAGCGCCCGATCACCATCGCCATCCTCGCCATGGGCGGCGAAGGCGGCGGCGTGCTGGCGGAATGGATCGTCGATCTCGCCGAGCACGCGGGCTACATCGCGCAGATGACCTCGGTGCCGGGCGTGGCGCAGCGCACCGGCGCGACCAACTATTACGTCGAACTGTTTCCGAAGACCGGCGCCAAGTCGAACATGCGCGCCCCGGTGCTGGGGCTCACGCCCGTCGCGGGCGACGTCGACATCGTGATCGCCTCCGAACTGATGGAGGCCGCGCGCGCGGTGCAGCGCGGCCTCGTGACGCCCGACCGCACGACGTTCATCGTCTCGACCAACCGCGTCTATGCGATGACCGAGAAGATCGCGCTCGCCGACGGCCGCGTGGATTCCGCAGCCCTGCTCGAAGCCTGCCGCACGGCGGCCAAGCGCCTGATCCACGGCGACATGGCGCAACTGTCCGAGGCGACCGGCAGCGTCATCAGCGCGGTGCTGTTCGGCGCGCTCGCGGGTTCGAAGGCCCTGCCGATGCAGCGCACGGCGTTCGAGGCCGCGATCCACCGCGGCGGCGTCGGCGTGAAGCAGAGCCTTGCGGCGTTCGCGGCGGGCCATGCGGCGGCCGAGAGCGGCCCCGCGCCGGCGCAGGCCCCGGCGCCGCAAGTCGCGCGCCTCTCGCCTGCGCTCGCCCCGCTCTACGCCGAGACCGACGCTTATGCCGAACCCGCGCGCACGATGATCCGCGCGGGCATCGTCAAGCTCGCCGACTACCAGGACGCAGCCTACGCGCGCGAATACCTCGACAAGCTCAGGCCCGTCGCCGAGGCCGAACGCAAACACGGCAACGGCTCGGGCGCGCTGCTGGCCGAGACTGCACGCGAGCTGGCGCTCGGCATGTCCTACGAGGACACCGTCCGCGTCGCCGAACTGAAGATCCGGCCCGACCGCTTCGCGCGCGTGCGGGAAGAGGTGCAGGCCGCCGACGGGCAGATCCTGGAGATCGCCGAATTCCTGCACCCTCGGGTGCAGGAGATTGCGGACACGCTGCCCGCAGGGCTCGGCAACTGGCTCCTGAACACTGGCTGGGCGCGGCGCTTTGTCGAGCGGTTCACAACCAAGGGCCGCGTGGTGAAGACCTCGACCGTGCGCGGGTTCCTGATGCTGTTCGTCGTCGCCTCGATGAAGGGCATGCGGCGGCGCTCGCTGCGCTTTTCGCACGAGCACAAGTTCCTGAACGACTGGCTCGCGACGATCCTGCGCACCGCCGCGACCGATTACACGCTCGCCGCCGAAATCGCCATGATCCGCACGCTGGTGAAGGGCTACAGCGACACCCACGAGCGCGGCCGCGCCCGCTACGAGACCATCGTGCAGATGCTGCCGCAGATCGCTTCGGGGCCAGCCCCGGCCGCAACGCTGGCGAAGCTGCGCAAGGCGGCGCTCGCCGACGACACCGGCGCGGCGCTGGATGCGGCGATCAAGGAACTGCGGCCGCTGGCACAGGCGGCGGAGTAGCGGTTTTCAGAACACGATCGGAGTACGGAGCAAGCCGCTTGCTCCCACCCTCCCCTGGAGGGAGAGGGTCGACGTCGAGCGCCCGCGAGACGTCGGGGTGGGGTGAATCGCAAAGCGAACAACGTCACCCCACCCCGCTCGCTTTGCTCGCGACCCTCCCCCTCCAGGGGAGGGTGAGTACCGTACTCGCGGCAACGCCCCGTTTCACGGCAGCACCGCCGTCGCCTCGATCTCCAGCAGCGCCTCGCGCTCGAACAGGCGGCCGACCTGCACCAGCGCCATCGCCGGGAAATTGTCGCCGATCACCGCACGATAGACGCTGCCAAGCTCGCGGCGCGCGGCGAGATATTCGTCCATGTCGAGGACATACCAGGTCATGCGGACGAGATGCGCGGGCTTAGCGCCGCCCTCGCGCAGCACCGCGACGATGTTTTCCAGCGCCTGCTTCGCCTGCGGCACGAAACCCTTCGGGAAGCGCTCCTTCTCGTCCCAGCCGACCTGGCCGCCGACATAGATCGCAACGCCGCGCGCCTTGATGCCGTTGGCGTAGCCCTTCGGCTTCGGCCAGCTCTTGGGTTGCAGCACCTGATGGCGCGCGGGCGCGCGGCGCTTGCGCTTGGGTCGGGCGGGCATTGCGAAACTCCTATGAAGCGAGCTTGCGCGCGGAGCCTTCCGACGCGCGGCGGCGCAGTTCGAAGCGCTGCAATTTTCCGGTCTGGGTCTTGGGCAGTTCGGCGACGTATTCGATCGCGCGCGGATACTTGTAGGGCGCGATCGACGCCTTGACGTGGTCCTGCAGGAGCCGCGTCAGCGCGGCTTCGGGCGCGAATCCGGGCCGCAGCACGACATAGGCCTTCACGATCATGCCGCGGTCCTCGTCGGGCGCGCCCACCACGCCGCATTCGGCGACCGCGGGATGCGCGAGCAGCGCGGATTCCACCTCGGGGCCGGCGATGTTGTAACCGGCCGACACGATCATGTCGTCGGAGCGCGCCTGGTACCAGAAGTAGCCGTCCTCATCCATCAGGTAGGTGTCGCCGGTGACGTTCCAGCCGCCCTGCACGTATTTCCTCTGCCGTTCGTCGGCGAGATAGCGGCAGCCGGTCGGCCCGCGCACCGCGAGACGACCGACGGTGCCGGGCTTCGCGATGTTTCCCGCGTCGTCGAGGATGCAGGCCTCGTAGCCCGGCACGGCGCGGCCGGTCGAACCCGCGCGCACCTCGTGCTCCGGCGAGCCGATGAAGATGTGCAGCATCTCGGTCGCGCCGATGCCGTCGAGGATTTTGATGCCGGTCGCCTTGTGCCAGGCCTCGAACGTGGCCCTGGGCAGCGCCTCGCCTGCGGACACGCATTTGCGCAGCGAGGACACGTCGAAGTCCTTGAGCTTGCCGAGCATTGCGCGATAGGCGGTCGGCGCGGTGAAGGGAACGGTGATGCGGTACCTTTGGATCGCGTCGAGCAGTTGATCCGGCCCGGCCTGTTCCAGCAGCACGGTCGAGGCGCCGATCCGCAGCGGAAACAGCACCAGCCCTCCGAGGCCGAAGGTGAAGGCGAGCGGCGGCGAGCCGGTAAACACGTCGGAGGGTTCCGCGCGCAGCACGTGCTTCGCATAGCTGTCGCAGATCGCCAGCATGTCGCGGTGGAAATGCATCGTGCCCTTGGGCTCGCCGGTGGTGCCCGAGGTGAACGCGATCAGGCAGACGTCGTCGGAGGCGGTTTCGCAGGCGGTGAAGCTTTCGTAGCCGGGCTTGGCCATCAGCGCTTCAAGCTCGCCCCCCTTTTCGCCCGGACCCCAGTACACGATGCGCTGCAAATCGGGCGACTGTGCCTTGGCCCTCTCCATCTCGTCCGAAAGCCGCGCGTCGCAGAGCGCAAGCGCGATCTTCGCCTTGGCCAGCGGATAGGACAGTTCCTTGGCGCGCAGCAGCGGCATGGTCGCAACCACGACGCCGCCGGCCTTGATGACCGCGAAATAGGCCGCGACCATCGTCGGGTTGTTCGGCGCGCGCAGCAGCACGCGGTTGCCGGGCACGAGGCCGAGGTCGCGCGTGAGCACGTTGGCGATGCGGTTCACGCGCTCGTGCAATCGGGCGTAGGTGAGCGTCTCCGACGGCGAGATCAGGCAGGGGCGTGCGCCCTGCCCCGTCGCCACCCAGCGGTCGACCCATTCGGTGACGCAATTGAGCCGCTCCGGATATTGCAGGTCCGGCAGCATGAAGGCGAACTCGGGCCAAAGCTCGCGCGGCGGCAGGTTGTCGCGCGCGAAGGTGTCGATATGGCCGCTCGTCGCCATCGTCGCCTCCTATTCAGCCGCCAGCGCAGGCTTGCCCGCCCGCGCCTTCAATGCCTCACGCGCAATCACGATCTTCTGCACCTCGGTCGCGCCCTCGTAGATGCGAAGCGCGCGGATCTCGCGGTAAAGCTCCTCGACCTTGACGCCCTTGCGGACGCCGTGGCCGCCGTGGAGCTGCACGGCGCGGTCGATGACGCGCTGCGCGGCTTCGGTCGCGTACATCTTGGCCATCGCGGCCTCGCGCGTGACGCGCTGCGCGCCCAATCCTGTTGGACCAATGTCCTTGGTCCAGGCGGCGCGATAGACCAAGAGCGCCGCGGCATCGACCTCGGTCGCGCTGTCGGCGATGGTCGCCTGCGTCATCTGCAGATCGCCGAGCGGCGCGCCGAACAGCTTGCGCTGCGCCGCGTGCTCCACCGTCTCGTGCAGCGCGCGGCGAGCGAAGCCGAGCGCCGCCGCGCCGACCGTCGAGCGGAAAATGTCGAGCGTCGCCATCGCCACCTTGAAGCCCTCGCCGGGCTTGCCCAAACGGTTGGACGCGGGCACGCGCACGCCATCGAACGAAAGCCGCGCCAGCGGATGCGGCGCGATAATTTCGATGCGCTCGGCGACCTTTAGCCCCGGCGCACCGGCATCGACCACGAACGCCGAGAGGCCCTTCGCGCCCGGCGCCTCGCCCGACCGCGCGAACACCACGTAATGGTCGGCGATTCCGCCGTTGGAAATCCAGGTCTTCTCGCCGTCGAGGCGGACATATGCACCGTCGGCCCTGGCGGTCGTCGCGAGCGCCGCGACATCCGAGCCCGCCTCCGGCTCCGACAGCGCAAACGCCGCAATGGCTTTGCCGTCGCGCACCGGCGGCAGGTATTTGCGCTTGAGGTCTTCGGAGCCGAACAGCGAGATCGACGCGCTGCCGAGCCCCTGCATGGCGAAGGAGAAGTCGGCAAGCCCGTCGTGGAACGCGAGGGTGTCGCGCGCAAGGCAGAGCGTGCGGACGTCGAGCGCATCGTGCGTCCCGCCATAGGCCGCGGGCACCACGGTCTTGAGGAACCCCGCCTCGCCCAGCGCCTTCACGCGCGCGCGGCAGGCGGCGTCGACGTCATCGTGCGGTAGCGAAGGCAGCGTGGCATCGGCCCAGCGCGATACCCTTTCGGCGAAGGCGCGATGGCCGTCGTCGAAGAAGGGCCAGATGAGCGTTTCGGCGAGCGCCATTTCAATTGCCTCTGTCAGTCGCCCTGAAACACCGGCTTCTGCTTCGCCGCGAAGGCGCGGAACGCGCGCTTGAAGTCCTCGGTCTCCATGCACAGCGCCTGCGCGACCGCTTCGGCTTCCACCGCCGTTTCCACCGACATCGCCCATTCCATCTCCAGCATCCGCTTGGTCATGGCGTTGCCGAAGGTCGGGCCGTTGGCGAGATCCTGCGCGAGCCTCGTGGCGTCCGCCAGCACCGCATCGGGCGCGGCGAGGCGATTGAAGAAGCCCATGCGCTCAGCCTCCTCCCCGCCCATGCTTCGGCCGGTGAACAAAAGCTCCGAGGCGCGGCCCTGCCCGACGATGCGCGGCAGGATCGCGCAGGCGCCCATGTCGCAGCCGGCGAGCCCGACACGATTGAACAGGAACGCGACTTTGGCGTTGGGCGTTCCGATCCGGATGTCGGAGGCCATGGCGAGAATCGCGCCGGCGCCGGCGCAGACGCCGTCGACCGCCGCGATAATCGGCTGCGGCGCGGCGCGCATCGCCTTCACCGCCTCGCCGGTCATGCGGGTGAAGTCGAGCAGTTCCACCGTGTTCATTTTCGTCAGCGGCTCGATGATCTCGAACACATCGCCGCCGGAACAGAAATTGCCGCCCGCGCCCGCGATGACGAAGGCCTTCACGCCCTTGTCGCGGGCCGCGGCGCGAAACAGCGAGCCGAGCTCGTCGTAGCTGTCGAACGTTAGCGGGTTCTTGCGGTCCGGGCGGTCGAGCGTGACGGTCGCGACCTTGCCCGCGACCTCGAAGCGCATGTGCCGCGCCTTGTAACCCGACAGCGGCAAGGTGACGGGGTTGGCGGCGCTCATGCCGCGCCTCCGTTGCGCACCGCCTTGCGTGCCGACGCCTTGGCCTTGGCGAGCAGCGCCATCAGCGCCTCGATATCGCCCGGCGAAAGTCCCTCGAAAATCTCGCCGACCCAGTCGGCGTTGACCCTGGCCATGGCGCGGAAATGGCGCTGGCCTTCCGCGGTGAGGCTGACGATCTGCACGCGGCGGTCCTTCGGCGACGGCCGCCGGCGGATCAGCCCCTGCTCGGCCAGGCGGTCGACAAGGCCGGTGATATTGCCGTTCGACACCATCATGCGCTGCGAAAGCTCGCCGAGCGTCATGCCGGACGGCGCACGATCGAGCTGCGCCAAGAGGTCGAAGCGCGGCAGCGTGGTGCTGAACTGCTCGCGCAGTCTGCGGCGCACTTCGTTCTCGATCAGCGTGGTGCAGGTCAGCATGCGCAGCCACAGCCGCAATTCGGTCTTGTGATCGTCCGGGCGCTCGGCGACCTTGGTCTCGGCGTCGAGCGGAATCGTCGTGCGGTCGTCCATCACATTTCTCCCCCTGCCACCACCAGCGTCGTGCCGGTGACGGCCGCCGCCTCGGGCGAGCACAGATAGACCACGGCCGCAGCGACCTCCTTCGGGTCGATCAGGCGGCCGAGCGGAATGTCCTTGAGCATGGCGGCGGCGGCGTCCTCGCGGGTGCGGCCGGTCTTCGCCGTCACTACATCGAGGCTTTCGCGCATCATTTCGGTGTCGGTGTAGCCGGGGCACACGGCGTTGACGGTGACGCCGGTCTTCGCGGTCTCGATTGCGAGCGCGCGCACGAGGCCGACGACCGCGTGCTTGGACGCGCAATAGGCCGACACGTAGCCGTAGCCCTTCAGCCCCGCGGTCGAGGCGACCGCGACGATGCGGCCCTGCCCGCGCGCGGTCATGCCGCCGAGCACGGCGCGGACCGCGTGCACCGTGCCCATGACGTTGAGATCGAACATGCGCCGGAACTGCTCCGGGTCCGCCTTGGCGAACGGCGCGCTTTCGGCGGTTCCGGCGTTGGCGATCAGCAGATCGACCGGGCCGCGCTCCGCGACCGCGCGCTTCACCCCGTTGTCCACAGCTTTCGGGTCGGTGACATCGGCGATCGCGTAGCCCGCGGCCTCGCCCTTCGCGACCGCCCCGGCCAGCGCGGCCTCGCCGCGGCCGACCACCGTGACTTTGGCGCCGGACGCCGTCAGCGCAGCCGCAACGGCACGGCCGATGCCGCGTCCGCCGCCGGTCACCAGAGCGTGCCGTCCTTGAAGCGCCGCCATCGCTGCCTCTTGTGCCGCAGATACTTTAAGCTTAAACTTTCTCAGCTTCAAGTACCGGCCAGGGACTGGCGATATGCGGCAGACTGTCCACGGTCATTCCGGGACGGCGTGAAACGCCGGACCCGGAATCCAGAGCGGCGAGCATTGTGCCTCCAACCCTGGATTCCGGGTTCGCTCGCTGACGCGAGCGCCCCGGAATGACGGCGGAGAGGCCGAGCGGAGACGCACATGAAGGTGAACGTCCTGGGCGGCGGGCCAGCGGGGCTCTACTTCGCCATCCTGATGAAGAAGGCGTGGCCGCAGACCCGCATCACGGTGTTCGAGCGCAACAAGCCTGACGACACCTTCGGCTTCGGCGTCGTGTTCTCCGACCAGACCCTGGAGGCCTTCGAGAGCTACGACCGCGAGACCTACCGCCAGATCGTCGGCCACTTCGCCTACTGGGACGACATCGAGATTCACTTCCGCGGCACCACCCACCGCATCGGCGGCAACGGCTTCTGCGGCACCTCGCGCACCATGCTTTTGAAAATCCTCGGCCGGCGCGCGCATTCGCTCGGCATCGAGATCAAGTACGGCGCGGAGGCGGACCCGTCGAAGATGACGGTGCGCGGCGCCGATCTCGTGGTCGCGGCCGACGGCGTCAATTCGCGCACGCGCGAATTGTTCAAGGAGCATTTCAAGCCGGCGATCGAGCTGCGCCCCAACCATTTCGCCTGGATGGGATCGAAGCGTCCGCTCGACGCGTTCAACTTCTTCTTCCGCGAGACCCCGCACGGCATCTTCATCGCGCATTGCTACCAGTACCAGCCCGGCCGCTCGACCTGGATTTTCGAGACCGACCCGGAGACCTTCAAGCGCGCGGGCCTTGCGGGCCTCGACGAGGCGGCCTCCGCCGCGCGCATGCAGGAGGTGTTCGCGCAGGAGCTCGACGGCCACAAGCTGATCACCAATCGCTCGATCTGGCGCAACTTCCCGACCATCCGCTGCGAGCAATGGACGCACGAGAACATGGTGCTGATCGGCGACGCCAAGGCGACGGCGCATTTCTCCATCGGCTCGGGGACGAAGCTTGCGATGGAGGACGCGATCGCGCTCTACGAGGCGTTCCGCGCCACGGGCGGGCGCGACGTGAAAGCGGCGCTTTCGCATTTCGAATCCGCGCGCCGCGACGAGGTCGAGAAGACCCAGCACTCCGCCGACGTTTCGCTGGTCTGGTTCGAACACGTCAAGCGGTTCTGGGACATGGACCCGGCACGCTTCGCCTTCGGGCTGATGACGCGCTCGAAAGCGATCACCTACGACAACCTCGCGCTGCGCGCGCCCGAATTCGTCAAGCTCGCCGACAAGACCGTGGCGCGCGAAGTGGCGGCGCAGGGCCTCGACACCGACACCGCCGAGCCCGTGGTGCCGATGTTCCAGCCCTTCAAGCTGCGCGGCATGACAGTCGCGAACCGCGTGGTCGTGTCGCCGATGGACCAATATTCGGCGAAGGACGGCCTGCCCGGCGACTGGCACATGGTGCATTACGGCTCGCGCGCCATCGGCGGCGCGGGCCTGCTGTTCACCGAAATGACCTGCGTGTCACCGGAGGCGCGCATATCGCCCGGCTGCACCGGCCTCTACAACGACGTGCAGGAAGCGGCCTGGAAGGCCATCGCCGATTTCGTGCACGGAAATTCCGCCGCCAAGTTCTGCCTCCAGCTCGGCCACGCCGGGCGCAAGGGCGCGACCAAGCTGATGTGGGAAGGCATGGACCAGCCGCTGCCCGAGGGCGGCTGGCCGGTGATGGCGGCGTCGCCCCTGCCCTATTTTCCGCACTCGCCGGTGCCGCGCGAAATGACCCGCGCCGACATGGACCAGGTCGTCGCCGATTTCGTGCAGGCGGTGCAGCGCGGCGAACGCGCGGGCTTCGACATGATCGAGCTGCACGCGGCGCACGGGTATCTGATCGCAAGCTTCATCTCGCCGCTGACCAACCGGCGCACGGACGAGTACGGCGGCTCGCTCGAAAATCGTCTGCGCTTTCCGCTGGAGCTGTTCCGCGCCATGCGCGCGGCGTGGCCGAAGGAGAAGCCGATGTCGGTGCGCATCTCCGCGACCGACTGGACCGACGGCGGGCTCACGGGCGACGACGCGGTGGAGGTCGCGCGCGCGTTCAAGGCCGCGGGCTGCGACCTGATCGACGTGTCGACCGGCCAGACCGTGCCGGACGCGCAGCCGGTTTACGGGCGCATGTACCAGACGCCGTTCTCCGACCAGATCCGGAACGACGCCGGCATTGCCACGATGTGCGTCGGCGCGGTGACCACCGCCGACCAGGTCAACACCATTGTCGCCGCGGGCCGCGCCGACCTCGTGGCGCTGGCGCGGCCGCATCTGGTCGATCCGTCATTCACGCTCAAGGCCGCGGCCTGGTACGGCGCGCGCGCGATCCACTGCCCGCCACAATACCGTTCGGGCCACGACCAGGCGTTCCGCAACTCGGCGCGCGACCGCGAGGAATTGACCGAATTGAAGCTGAAGGCGCGGCCGAAGGCCCACGCCCCGACGTTCAAGCAGGCGGCCGAGTAGCGTTCAGCTCTCGGCCCTCAGCCGCTCCGCGAGCGCGCGGAACTTTGCAGGACGGTCGAACGTCAGCTCCCGCTTCTCGTCGCGGCCGACGAACACCTTGAACATGCAGCCGCCGTCGATGTTGAAGAACGGCACCGATGCCGAGGGCCGGCCGAAGAACGGCCGCTTCACGATGGCGATGGTGAATGCGCGGCTAACGCAAACCGGCGACCTGTCCGCGTCCCTCAAACCGCGCCTTCACCGTGCCGGCGGCGCGCAGCCGCCCGCGCCGCCATGGCAACCCCGTGTCAACCGCGCGGGCGCAGGATGGCCGCGCAAATCCGGGACACGTTCAAAGACCGCTCGGGAGACGCCCATGCGCAAGCTTCTGCTCGCTGTGTCGCTGGTGAGCGCGTTCGTGCTGATCGCCGAGGAGTCCTCGGCCCGCCCGCGCGGCGCGCGGAGCGCAAAGGCTGCGACGCAGCCCGCGGCGGCCTCTGCCGTCAAGCGCCCCGATATCCGCGCAGCGAAGCCGCAGAAGGCTCAGAAGGCGCAGGAGTCCGCCGAGCCGCCGCGTCACTGGCGGGTCGCGGTGCCCTTGACGATCCCGCGAGCGCAGCGGCGCAACGACAGCGACGCGCAGGGATCGCAGCTTGCGGCGTCGGCCGGCGCGGACGACATCGCCCGCCCCTCCAGCGCGCCGCAATCCGACTCACCGCAAGTCGCCGCATTGCAGGCCGCTGCAGCCAGGCCCGAACCGGCAACCAGGCCCGAGACCAAGGCCCGCCCGGCTTCGGCACCCGCAGCGAGCGACCCCCAGCGCCCGGTCCGCACCGCTATGGCGAGGCCGGACGCACCGCGCAAGGCATCGCCCGTCGGGCCCAAGCTGCCGCACAAGTTCGCGGTCTGCTACTGGAACCAGACCGGCCAGTGCATCGCGCAGTAGCGTCAGCCCGTCGCTGCCGCTCCGATTTCGCTCTGCACCGCGCTACAGGCGGGTGGACCCGGCCTCCGGACCGCCCTATATAGTGCGCCGTTCGCTTCGGCCCGCGCCGGCGCGGACTCCCGAAAGCCGCCGCAAGGTTCGCGCTTTCACCGGCCCGCAGGCCGCGTTGGGGGATAGTTCAACGGTAGAACAGCGGACTCTGACTCCGTTAATCTAGGTTCGAATCCTAGTCCCCCAGCCAAATCCCAGTTTTGGCCGTTTTCGCCGTCTCACCGGCTGCGGCGCGCGCCGCGGTCAGGGTGGTTTCCGCCAATAGATCAAACGGTTGCCGGAAGGTGGCGACCACCTCGCCATCCTCCCAGGTGCAGTTCGATAGCAGGAAATTGAGCAGCCGGCGTTTTTCGCGCGGTTCCTGCTTCGCGAACAGCCTTTGCGCGTTCCGGGCGAGTTCGAGAAGCTGCACGCCCTCGTCCATGTAGGACTGCTCGGCGCTTTGATGGCGCTCGATGTCATCGAGGCAGCGGCTTTGTTCGTCGCGCCATTGCCTGGCCATGCGGTCGAAGAAGTCGTCGCCGATCTTGCCGTCGAGCTTGTCGATATACATGCCATCGATGCGGGCTTGCAGGCGCTTGTGTTCGGCCTTGAGCCGCTCGATCGCCTCCTCGTGCTCGCGGCGCTCGTCGGCGTGGCTGGCGTGCAGCGCCTCGCGCACCCATTCGAGCACCTCGTCGTCGAACCGCAACCGGCCAAGAAGCTCGGTGAATTGCCCTTCGATCGCCTCCTCGCGCACATGCTTGCGTCGGCAGGAAGCCGGATTGCCTTGGCACTTATCGGCGTAGCCGGTGCAATGATAATAGACGTAGCGCTGCTTCTTGATCTCGCCGACCACAGCGCAGCCGCATTGCGCGCAGGCGATCAGGCCCGAGAAGGCGAAATCGTGCCGGCCGCGCTTCGCCTTCTTGGCGAAGCGGCCGTCGAGCACCCCCTGCACGCGTTCCCATAGCTCGACCGGCACCAGCGCCTCGTGCCGGCCCTCGATCAGCTTGCCGTTCCATTCGAACCAGCCGGTATAGAGCCGGTTGCGCAGGATGGTGTGGATGGTGCTCACCGGCACCTTTCCGCCGCTCCGCGGATAGGCGAGCCCGGCCGAATGAGCCTTGCGCGCGGCCTCTTTCAATGAGATGTCGCCGCGCGCATACCATCCGAACAGCTTGGCGATGAGCGGCGCAATCGCCGGATCGGTGGCGATGATCTTCTTGCCGTCCGGGCCGGTGACGTTGCGATAGCCGAGCGGGCACTTGGTCGGCCAGATGCCCTGCTCGGCTTTCTCCTGCATCCCCTTGCGCGCTTCCTCGGACAGGTTGTCGATGTAGTTCTTCGCCATCAGCACCTTGATGCCGTGCATGAACTTTTCCGAGGAGCGCGACTCGCGAGACAGCACCACCCCTTCCTTCGGGAAGTGCATTTCCACGTCGAGTTCATCGACCGTCACCCAATCCTTGAGGTTGCGGTAGAGCCGGTCGGTCTTCTCGACCAGCATTACCCGAACCGAAGGATGCGCCTTGAGATATGAGACCATCTCGCCGAAGGCAGCGCGGCCGGTCTGCTTGGCCGTCTCCACGTCCACGTATTCCTGCGCCACCGCGAAGCCGTTGGCGGCGGCATATTCCTTGAGGAGTTTCAGTTGCGCCGGGATCGAGAAGCCTTCCTTCTCCTGCTCCTTGGAGGAGACGCGGGCATAGATCACCGCCTGGCGGCGGGCCGGATCGGCGGGTGCAGGCTTGGGGGCTCTTTTCATGTTGTTTAGTGTAACCTAAACACCCGCGGGTCGCAAGCGTCGGGCGGGTCGCCGCCGCTGCGGTGTCCTAGATTTTCCGGCTGTCATAGGCCCAATGCAAGAGCGCCTGGCGCTGGCGCGGCCGGCACATGCGATCGCCCGGTTCGCAATGCTTCCTTATCTGCGAAACGTGGCGCTGCATCGCTTTCCAGCGGCTGATCTGGCGCGCGTCCTCCTCAGCCAATCGACGGCCGAGGTAGTAGCGGCAATACCATTGAAACCAGCCGCGCGGATCGTCGGGATAAATCCAGCCCTTCCTTCGCCAGACCGAAAGCGGCTGGCTGGCATCGACGCCGAAATAGTTCAGCGAGCAGTCGCGGCCCGCCGGCGAGAGCTTCGCCCGCGCGTACCAGCTTGCGGGAAATTCGCTCCGGCAATCGGTGAGGTATCTGCCGCAGAACACGCCGAGTTCGAGCATCTGCTTCGGCGTCAGCTCGGGCTGAAACGCGGGATCGAAGCCGCGGCCGGCCGGCGCCGTCAGCTCATAGCGATAGTCCTGCTGCATCTTATCGTTGACGGTGACGATGCGGCGGCGCATCGGCCCCCCGATCAGTTCAGAGCGAGGATCGCCCCGTTGAGCACCAAGGCGAAAGCCACCCAGGCGCCATAGGGCAAGAACAGCCATGCGGAGAAGCGATCCTGCCGCCATGATGCAGCAATGAAGGCAAGGATCGCGGCCAGCATCAGCAGGACGATTGCGAGCGCGAGGCCGATCTGGTGAGCTACGAAGAACACCGGGGACCACAGGAAATTGAGCGCGAGCTGCGCCCACCACAGCCGCATCGGCCAGCCGCCGCGATTGCGCTCGAAAGTGCGCCAGCCGGCTACGGCGATCAGAATATAGAGCACGGTCCAGACGGGGCCGAATATCCAGCCCGGCGGGTTGAACCACGGTTTCGCGAGGGCGGCATACCATTCGCCCGGTGCGGTAACATAGCCGATGGCGAGCCCACCGCCGACGACGAGAAGGAGGAGCAGGATTAGGACTGAGCGCCGCTTGGCGACCGGAGTGTGTGCATCAACCATGGACGTCGCTCTTGTCATAGTGACATCCTATCCGCGGGCTCACACAAAGGAGACAGGGCCATGCTTGAGGAGTTCAAGAATTCGCCCTTCGCGGGAACGTCGTTGATCTGGCCGTGGGCGTCATCATCGGTGTCGCCTTCGGCGCCATCGTCACCTCCCTCGTCGGCGACATCATCATGCCGATTATCGGTGCCATTACCGGCGGGCTGGACTTTTCCAACTACTACCTGCCCCTTTCCTCCAACGTTCAAGCCGGGCTCAGTTACGCGGACGCCAAGAAGGCAGGCGCGGTCTTGGGCTATGGACAGTTCGCCACCGTTGCCCTGAATTTCGTCATCGTCGCCTTCGTGCTCTTTCTCGTCATCCGGTCGATGAACCGGCTGATGCGAAAGGAAGAAGCGAAGGCTGACGTTCCCAAGCCCGCCGAGCTTCCGGCAGACGTGAAGCTGCTGACGGAAATCCGCGATCAGATGACCGCGTTGAACAAGAACTTGGCTGCGCGCACAGGCATGTAACGGCTGTCATTCCGCCGCCTCCAGTTCGCGTTCCTCGACCGGCGCGAGCGCCTCCGCGAGGAGGGCTTCGAGCAGGCGGCGGCGGGTGTTGTCGGTGGCGGCGAGGCTTGCCTCCAGCCGGTCGCAAAGCGCCATCAGTTCATCGAGCTTGGCGACGATGCGGCGCTGCTCGTCGAGCGGTGGAAGGGGAACAACTTGGCTGATCGCCATTTGCGCGGTGAGTTCAACCTGATTTGTTGAACCCGCGGCGCGGTCCTCGATCAGCGCATAGACATGATCGGATCGCAGCCAGGTGCGTATGTATTCGGGATCGACCTCCAAGCACCGAACGACGGTGACGTGGCTATCGCAAACGAGGTTTTCGGGCGGATCGTCTAGTCGGATTACGCGCCCGATTGTGCCGGTGCCGGTCGAGTTCCAAAGTAAATCGCCGTCGCGAAGAAACCGGATAGCCTCGTAGTCGGCGAGTGACTCCCAAGTGACCTCCTTCGCAACAGTGAGGTCGAGGCCGCCCCATTGAACGCATTTTTGCGAAACGACGAGCGCTCCATCCGAAGCAGCATATTTCGGGGATTTCCCTCGCTGAATGTAACAAGTGACTATCCCGAGTCGCGTCCATTGCCACGACTTGGGAACCTCGAAGTCGGCATCATCCTCAACCGGTGGAAGCGGGTTTCCCTTCTTGATTTCCCCCGCCTTCACCAGCCGCGCCTTCTCGGCCGCGATCCGCTTCAGCAGTTCCGCCGCCGGCTCGTCGTTCGGGTCCTGCGGCACCAGTTTGCCGCGCACCGCCAGATCGAGCACGAAGCGGCGCAGCCGCGCGATGGCGTCGGGCGCGTCGGCGATCTTCTCGTAGTGGACAAGCAGGCGTTCGGCGTTCATCGCGCGAGCGCCTCCCCAAGGATCGCTTTCAACTGGTTGCGCAGGTTAACCGTCTCGGCCTCGGCGGCGTTCAAATCCGCCAGCAGCGTTTCCGGGTCGCCGTGATCGTCGGCCACGGTGTGCGGGTTCTTGATGTCAAGGTTGTAGCCACGCGCCTTCACTTCCTCGGCCGTGACCTTCCAGGCAAGCGGGCCTTCCTCGCGCCCCTTGCGCTTTGGCCCGCCCCACCAGTTGATGCAGGTTTGCAGATGCTCGAGGCGGATCGGCTTCGTCATCGAATAGGATTTTTGGCCCTCTGGCACGCGGTGTTCCCAAAACCAGATGTCTTTCGTCGGCTCGCCCTTCTCGAAGAACAGCAGATTGGTGCCGATCGAGGCGTAGGGCTTGAACACCGAATTGGGCAGGCGGACGATGGTGTGGAGGTTGCATTCCTCCATCAGGTGTTCTTTGAGCCGCGTCTTGACACCCTCGCCGAACAGCGTGCCGTCGGGCAGCACCACGGCGGCGCGCCCGCCGGGCTTCAACAGCCGGATGATGAGGGCGAGGAACAGGTCGGCGGTCTCGCGCGTGCGGAAGTGCTGCGGGAAGTTCTGCTCGATGCCGTCCTCCTCGCGCCCACCGAAGGGCGGATTGGTCAGCACGATGTCCACGCGGTCGCTTTGGGTATAGCTGATGTAGGGCCGCGCCAGCGTGTTGTCGTGGCGCACGAAGCTCGGGTCCTCGATGCCGTGCAGCAGCATGTTGGTGACGCAGAGCATGTGCGGAAGCTGCTTCTTCTCGACTGCGCGCAGGCTCGCCTGAATCCGCGCCTCGTCCTCGGGCCGCTTCACGTAGCGCTTGCGCATGTGATTGATGGCGCCGGTCAGGAAGCCGCCGGTGCCGCAGGCGGGATCGAGCAGAATTTCGCCCGGTTTCGGATCGATCATCTGGGTCATGAAGGCGGTGACGGCGCGCGGCGTATAATATTCCCCGGCATTGCCGGCCGATTGCAGGTCGTTGAGAAGTTGCTCGTAGAACTCGCCGAAGTCGCGGCGCTCCTTGAGGTCGTTGAAATCCACCTCGTTGATGCGGTTGATGACCTGCCGCATCAATTGGCCGGATTTCATGTAGTTGTGGGCATCCTCGAACACGTCGCGCACCACACGCCGACGGTCGCCGGGCTTGTTCGACACCGTGAGGTTCTTCAGCGCCGGGAACAGCTCGTCGTTGACGAAGGTTTGCAGTTCCTCGCCGGTGATGCCTTCCGGGTCGGCCGCCCAAGTGCGCCACTGATATTTCTTCGGGATCGGCGAGCGGTAGTCGTCCCTCGCCAGTTCCAAATCCTGATCCTGATCGTCGATGATCTTGAGGAAGAACATCCAGCACAACTGGCTGATGCGTTGCGCGTCGCCATCGACGCCCACGTCCTGGCGCATGATGTCCTGGATGGATTTAACGGTGGGGCGGACGATCATGGCTCAGGCGGTCTCCTGGTAGAGGGCTGCTTGCAGTTCATGGACCGCGGCGACGAAGCCGTCCTTGCCGCCGAATGCACGAACGAGTTCGACGCGGGTGCCGAGCGCGCTGAGCGGCGGGATCGTCAGCACGTTCGTGTCGTCGAGATTAAGCACGCCCTCGTCGGCATATTTGGCGAGCAGGGCATCGAGCACGGCGCGCGCCTGCCCACCGTATTTGGCGAACACGTCACGCTTCTTGACGTTCTCGGCGCGCTCGCGCCGCGTCAGCGGCTTCTTATCGAAGGCGACGTGGCAGATGAGATCGAACGGGTCGAGGTTCTTGCCCAGTTCCTCGGCGATCGGATCGAGCGGCAGGCCCTCGGCTTCCAGCTTCTCGACGATCGCGTGCTTGCGGTCCGCCGCCTTCCAGCGCTTGAGGAAATCGTCAAGGCTGGCGAAGCGCTTCTTCAGCGCCTTCTTGGTGAAGTCGCGCAGGGATTCGGTGACGAGCTTGCCGTGCTCGTCGAGATATTCGACGCGCTCGGCGATGATGGTGGCGGCGACGCCATCGACATAGACCTTCTTCTGCGGTCCGCCGGGCGGCAGTGGCAAGCCGGGTTGATCGACAATGGTTTCGTCGGCGCCGGGTGTCTCGGGCAGCGGCGCGCCGTCCTCGTCCGTCGGCAGCACGTCGTCGGGCGGTACGACGGGATCGCCTTCGCCCGGCTCGTAAATCTGCACCGGCTCGCCGTCGAAGGTCGGGTCGGCGAAGTGAGTCGTGGCTCCGCGAAAGTCGATCAGCGTGAAATAGAATTTGTGCGTGTCCTCGTGCACGCGGGTGCCGCGGCCGACGATCTGCTTGAACTCGGTCATCGAGTTCACGTCCCGGTCGAGCGCGATCACCCGGCAGGTTTGAACGTCCACACCGGTCGAAAGCAGCCGCGAAGTCGTGACCAGCACCGGATATTTCGATTCCGGGTCGATGAAATTACCGAGTTCGGCCTGGCCTTCCTGATCGCCGCCGGTGATACGCATGACGTAGCGGTGGTTCTCGGCGACCAGATCGGCGTTCTCGTTGATGAGCGCCTGGCGCATCCGCGCCGCGTGCTCCTGATCGACGCAGAACACGATGGTCTTCTGGAAGCGATCGCCGCTTTCCCTCAGGAACTCCGTGACCTTCCTGGCGACCAGCTTGGTGCGGTCGTCCAGCACCAGCGTGCGGTCGAAGTCCTTGGCGTTGTAGATGCGGTCCTCGACCTCCTCGCCCTCGCGGTCGAGCTGGCCCTTCTCGGGCCGATAGCCCTCCACGTCCCGGTCGATATGGACCTTCACCACCTTGTAGGGCGCGAGGAAGCCGTCGCGGATGCCCTGCTTCAGCGAATAGGAGTAAACCGGCTCGCCGAAATAGGCGATGTTGGAAATGTATTTGGTTTCCTTCGGCGTCGCCGTCATGCCGATCTGCGTCGCGCCCGAGAAATAGTCGAGGATTTCCCGCCATGCCGAATCCTCGGCGGCGCTGCCGCGGTGGCACTCGTCGATCACGATCAGGTCGAAGAACTCGCGCGAGAACTCGCGAAAGAGCTTCTGCCGCTCCTCCGGGCCGGTGATCGCCTGATAGAGGCCGAGATAGATTTCGTAAGCCGTATCGATCCGGCGACGCGAGTCCATCGCGGTCGTGATGTCGATGCTGGTGCCGTCGTCGCGCTCGATGGTCTTCGATCGGGTCGAAAGCTTCGCCATCGTGCCGCCGAACGGGCGGAAGTCGTTGACCATCGTCTGGTCGATCAGCACGTTGCGGTCGGCAAGGTAGAGCACGCGCTTGGCGCGGCCCGCCTTCCACAGCCTCCAGATGATCTGGAAGGCGGTGTAGGTCTTGCCGGTGCCGGTCGCCATGACCAGCAGCACGCGGTTGCGGCCCTTGGCGATGGCCTCGACCGCGGCGTTGACGGCGTTGACCTGATAGTAGCGTGGGGCCTTGTCGCCGCCGTCGGCGTAGTAGTCCTGAAGCACGACCTGCTCGGCGTCCGCGTCGAGGCCCTTCCAGGCGCGATAGCGCGCCCACAGATTGGCCGGCGACGGGAAGGCATCGAGGCCGAGATTGGCCTCCCTTGGCGCGCTGGCGCCGGTGCGGTCGTGGAAGACGAAGCCGTCGCCGTTCGATGAAAACACGAAGGGGATGTCGAGAGTGGCGGCGTAGTCGAGCGCCTGTTGCATCCCGTCGCCGACGCTATGGGAATTGTCTTTGGCCTCGATCAGGGCGAGCGGGATGTTCGGCTTGTAATAGAGGATGTAGTCGGCGCGCTTGGCCTGGCCGCGCGTGACCAGCTTGCCGCGCACGATAATTCGGCCCTTGGTGAAGCCGACCTCCTCGCGGATTTGAAGCATCTCGTCCCACCCGGCCTGGCGCAGGGCGGGCGTGATGAACTTGGTGCAGATGTCGCGTTCGCTAAGCCCCCGCTTGTCCATCCCCGGCGCGAATCCTTTCGGTTGTAGAGCGCGGTGAAACTATAGCCGCGAGCTGGGCGGGTGCGCACCCCGGTGCGCGAGGGTGCGCACTCGAAAATCGGCCCCATCCCTGGCGAATTGCCGCGCCTTTGCCGCCCGCATGCGCCGGCCGCCGGGAAGAACCTAAGGCCGCCCCGAGGTCGCCCGGAAGACTTATTCCGCCTCATCTGCCGCGCCGGCTAGGGTGCGCATGGCGCGAATGAGGGCCGCAACCTCGCGGCGGCGCGCGAGTGCCTCGGCGGTATAGCGGCCGTGCTTGAGCGCATTCCTATTGCCCTTCGGCGCGCCCGGCGACAGGCCGCCGTGCAGCCGGCAGCGGCCGTTCGGCATCGCCGGCGACCGGCACGGGCTCCCGCTCCGGGTCAGCGCGCCGCATCGCGGGCTGCGGTGCATGGGCAATCTGCTTTGCATGGGGTTGATCCTCCGATTTCCCGCGATCCCCACCCCCCGCCTGCTCCACCACGCCCACGACCGCCTGGCCGCCGGAATGGACGTGGACGTGCTCCACCGTGACCTTCTGCTGGCCCTTGCCGCGGTGGCGGTTGAGCGCTTCGACCAACGCGGCGAAACTGCGGGAGAGCTTGTTGGCCTGGGCGAGGTTCTCACGCCGGCCCTCGAACGTCTGCTCGCCGATCATGGCGCGGCGGTAGCATTCCATCGCGGCGTTGTGGGCAGCGATCAATTGCGCCGCCATCATCCCCTCCAGCTCGTCCTTCGGCCCGATCCCGATCAGCGCCGCGACGGTGGCGCTCAACTGCTTGTCCCGTTCCTCCGCGCTAGAGTTCTTCACCCAAAGCGCCTGCACCGCTTGATTGGCGAGCGTGTTGTTCCAATGATCCGATTGCGATCCGCCGATGCTTTTCAGTCGGCCCTTTCGGTCGTCGGGATCGTCGGCAACAACGGTTTTCGGTTCGGCCTTGGCGGCGTGCTTCTTTATGGTCATAGGCTCGTCCTCGATGTCGTGATCCCAAGCTGCGCCAAGGCGGCAATCGCCTCGGCTTTGCGTGCGGCGTGCCACGCCGGCCAGCAGCGCGAATGCAGCCAAGCATGTCCCGTCGGTTCGGTGCCGAACGGCAGGAGCGGATCGTCCGAATGCTCGGCTTGGCCGCAACCCAAGCATCGGCCCGGCGGCGACCGGACCGGGTTGCGATTGAGCCGTTCGACGACGCAGCAATCGAAAGCGCGCGCTTGGGCCTCGATCCCGGTCAATCCGTGAACCGCTGCCATGCGCGTCCGTTCGCAAAAGAACGTCCACCAATCCAGCGCAGACCATCCGTCATCGGCCGGGCGCAACAGAGCGATGATCTCGGCCTTGTGTCGCGACAGCGATTCGATCACCGCGGGCGGCGGTGGCGCCGATGCTTCCAGCGCGAGGGCATCTCCGTCGAGCCCGAGTTTCACGCCGGCGGCGCGAGCTTCCGCGATGGCCAGGATCGCATTCACAACCGCATCCTCCAGCCTGGCACCGTCTCGTCATCCCGCCCGGAACGATGGTGATGATTTGCGTCCGCACCGTCCGCATCGGTCGCATTGTTCGATTTCAACGGGTTATCGCGGACGATGGATGCTGGCGCGGCAATTGGACCGTCCGTCGAGTCTCCGACCGTCCGCATGCTCCCTGAAGCGAAACCGTTGGCAGAATTGATTATCGGCGGGATTGCGGACGGCGCGGACGGTGGGGACGGCCGCGCCCCTCCGGTTTCTGGCAGGGGTGATGGCCCGGTCGTGATGCGAATGATCCGCGTGCGCGCCCGGCCTTCGCGCTCGAAGCCGATCTCGATGCCGATCTTGCGAAGGAAGGTCGCCGCCCGGCGCAAGCGGCCCGCGAGCGCCCGCGGGCTGTCCGGCCAGGTCTTAGACTTGGCGATCCGTTCGCCTGCCATCTCGCCAAGGGCGCCCAGAAGCTCCGAGGCGGTGCCAGCCCACTCCGTCCGCGCTGCCATCAGCGCCCGCACGGCGGCGGCGATCGGATCGGCATCGATCACCCCTTCCACCGCCTCGTCACGATTGCCGCAATAGGCCGACCAGAACGTGCCGGCCGGCCACAGCGCCGTCTCGCAGGCCGTGGCCCACAGCGCGAAGTCCGCCATGCGCGGAAGCTTGTCGAGCCGGGTTTGCGGCAGCATCGCCAAACCCTTCGCCACCGCATCGAGCAGCGCGCCGAGAATGCGCGGGCGTTCGGCTTCGAACGCCGCCCACAATTCCTGTTCCGGGCGGCGGCGTTCTTCCGGGATCGGTTCGAGCGTGAGAAACAAGGCACGGTCGGCCAAGTCAGGCCGCGTCACGATGTCCTCTATGCCGTTGAGGATTACCGGACGCGCCGCGTCAAACAACACTTCGTCTTGGTCGGAATAGAGCTGCCGCACCGCAAAGCCGCCGCCGGTGGCAAGCCGGCAGAGCGTGTCAGAAATCCAGGCGGGCAGGCCCGACACATTGTCGAAGGCGAGCACGTGGCCGTTGCTGGCCGCGATAAACAGGTCGCGATCCTCGCGCGGCAGCGCCCGGAGTGGTGCCGTGTTCGGATCGAGCAGCGCCCGCAGCATTGCCGAGAAGGTGGACTTCGCCGAGCCCTGCTCGCCCGACAGCACGATCACCGGATAGGGTCCGCGCTTGCGCAGGCACGCCAGCGCCCAGGCGATCACCAGAACGAAATCGGCATCGGAACGGACGTTGAGGAACGAGCGCAGCGCTTCGACCGATCCGTCCGCAGCCGGCGCGGGCAATGCCTGCATGCCGGCGGCGCGGCGGAAGCGAACGGGCGGATTGTCGGTGAGGCGCCAGCCGAAGGCATCGATCTCCACCGCCCTCCATGTCTCGTCCCCGAGGTCGAGATAAAGCCGCCCATCGATCCCGCCGACGCGAACATGAACCACCCGCTCCGGCGCATCGAAATGCGCCCTGGCCTCGATCACGTTAAGTGCGGATTGCAGCGCCTCCGAACTCGGTGCGCCGCCCGTCGCCTCGAAGAAGCGGCGGGCAAGCCAGCGGCGGAATCCCTTGGCGCGGATCGGCCAGGTTTCACGGTGTCCGTTAATATCGAGGTCGGCAAAGCCGGTGCCGTCCGGTGCGTGGAAAAGCTCGGCGGATTGGGCGAGGTCGATCAGGATATCGGCCTGCGTCGGGCCGCGCCCGCCCGCTTCGCCGCTCTCCTCGGCGATCGCATCGTCGAGCGCCGTCACCCGGCATCCGGCCTTTTTCAATTGCGCCCGCAGCGCCTCGAAGGCGGCGCGATCCTCGCGCTTGAGCACCGCGAGTCGTTCCAGTACGTCCGGCGCGAAGGCGGCGCCGGGATCGCTGCCAGTCCGTTCGACGAGGCCCTCCAGCGGGTCGCGCACTTCCTCGGCGGCATCGATGGCGGCGCAGACCGGATCGTCATTGCCGCCGGTATCTAGAATGTTCATCGCGCGGCCTCCTCGACGCGCGGCGCGCGGCGCAGCAGCAGATCGTTGAAGTCCATGCCTTGCGGCGGACGGGCAATGCGGACGCGCCGGCCTTCGCGCTTCCATCGACACGCGCAATCCTGCGCCGCTGCTTCGCCGGGTTCATCGCCATCGGCGAGCACGATCACGTCGCAAACGTCGCTCGGCAGATCGAATGACCGAAGTCCCGATGTCGAAAGCGCTGCCCAGGCGGGACGACCGCTCGCTTGCATGGCGGCAAGGCAGGTCTCGATGCCTTCGCCAACTATCAGCAAATTGCCGACTGGTCCGAGCCGCACCGCGCCGCCGCGGCACGGCCCGAGCATCATCTTTGCCGGCTCAACCGGCGCTTTGGCGCGTCCGTCGCGTGACAGGAACGTGCGGTGAATGCCGATCGACTTGCCGTCAACGCCGTGCGTCACCAGCGCCACCATGGCCGGCCAGACGCCGCCAGAAGGATGCTTCAGCCCGATATGGAAGCGGATTGACGGCGGGATCGGAATTGTGAGGCCGCGCGATCGGAGATAGGCCTCGACCGGCGTTCCCTTGGCAGATTGCGCGCCATGCCAGAGCGCGAGCGCCGCCTCCATCCGCCGCATGGAGTCGGTGTCGGTCTCGGGCGATGGCACGCGATCGAGCTTGCGGCAAAAGCGGATTGGCCGTCGCTCGTCCGCGTCCCAAACGCCGCGCGCCCGAAGCGCGGCGATCACGTCTTGCTGATCGCATCCGGCATGGCAGCGCACGAGCACCTTGCCGTCGCGAGCGTCGGCGATCGAGAGGCTCGGCGCGCGATCGTCATGCGCCGGACAGCGCGCCATCCAGGCGGCGCCGGCTTTGCGCCCGCCGAGGGCCTTGGCGAGGGCTTCAGCGGTCATGGCACACCTCGCTGCCATCGGGCGCGGCGTGCACATCATTGTCATTGGCGGCGGCAAGACATTCGGCATGCGACCATTCGGCGAGAATGGCGAAGAAGCCGGTGACGTTTTCGACAAGCTGCCGGGCGTCTTCGTCGGTGAGGTCGCGCCCGATGCGCGGTTGCCAGATTCGCCGGGTGCGGGCGATCTGCCTGCCCGCATCATTGTCGTTTGCAGCATCGAGACGTTTCATCCGAAGACCTCACGCGGGCGGTTCTGCCGCTCCGTGCTCCTGGCCTCCGGTCTCGGATTCCCACCGATGACGCTGGACCTAAAGTGATCTACATCTTCGGCGTCCCCGTCGCAGGGATCGCCGTCTAAGCTCCCATTAGTGCGGCACTTCCTCCGCGGGGATTGTGAACTTGTGGCTCTTGCCAGCGCGGATCACGAGATGGCGCTTGCCGCCGTTGCCGACCTCGCAGGCGATCGAATAATCGAAGAAGCCGTGCTTCAGACCATCGATGACAAGACCTTCTAGCCGGTCGAGCGCCTCGCGGACCTGGCCTCGGGCAATGCGCTGCGACGACAATGTTCTTGGTGCCTCAACCATTGTGCAGCAGCCCTTTCATGTCCTTGATGGTGGCGGCGAATGCCTGCGGGCGAACGATGGCGGCGTCGCCATAGAATGCCATCACGTCGCCCCGCCGGCTCGGTCGGTCCTGAAACACGAAGACCTTGCGGCGCCCCTCGGTGCGAAGGTCGAGCAGCTCGTAGCCGGCGCAGCGCAGGAAACAGGCGAGATAGAAGTCGCGCGTCTCGAACACGGCTCGCCGCCCTTCGTCCGACCAGATCGTTTGTTCAGTTGACACTCGACGATCTCCTCAAAAAAAAGAGGTCAGAAGCCTTCGGTGAGAAGCCTCTGGCGCGGCACGACACGGTGCAGCAGCCCGAGCTTTTCGAGCCGGATGCGCATCGCGATCGGCGACACGAGAAAGCGCTCGGCAAACGGGCGGGCGAAGCTCTCAAGCACCCGGTCTTCGTCGTCGTCGAAATCGCGGCCGATCTCGACGAAGGGGTGTTCGATCCGTGTTTCCGGTTGCAGGACGCGCTGCTTGCGGTCGGGAAACGCTTCGTCCCAAGCGGCAAAAACCATCTTGCGCGGCATCAGCAGGCACGAAGCGTAAAAATCCGCCTGCCATTCCACCCGCTCCTTTGCTTGGCTTGAGCGGCAGATGATGGTTGGTCGCTCACGATCGACCAAGAGCGAACCTTGATCTCGGGTGGGACGGACCAGCGGTCGGTGCAGCCGCCAATGTCCACCGCCTTCATGGGCGAGCGTGAACCTGTAGCGGCCCTCACGCTCGGGCCGCTCCTCGGGATCGAGGCTCTCGTCGATGACGATCCTGCCGGCTTCGAGCCAGATCGCGCCGAACATGTCCGGGTCGAGGCTGAACCCGCTACGCGGAACATCGAGCAGTCGGTGCAAATCGTCGAACTCGACATGAAGCTTCAGGTGCTTCTCGACGATATCCTCAATCGGGATCGGCGCGCTCACCTCGATGCCTCTGGCGTGGGCGAACTCGCCGAGCAGGGCCGCGGCATCGCGTTCGATGGCGTCATCGGCGATATAGGGGACTCGAAGGGTCATTCACTTGATCCTCATCTGCATCATCGGTGCACCGCCCGCCGGCGCGCTACTTTCCCTTTGCCTTCTGTGCCTGGCGGGCCAGTCGGGCCATGTCCTCGGCCGTCAACCCTTTCACCGCCCGCAGAAAATCGGCCATTTCCCGAGGGCGCTCGCGGATGATGTCGGTCAACTCGGACGCGACCCGGCCGGCCAGCGCCAGCAGCTCGTCCGCGTCCTGCCCGATTATGGCCGCGATCTTTCGCACCTTGTCTTCCGCCGGTGGTGGAAACTCGTCCCGCTCCACCTTCGACAGATAGGTCGGGCTCACCCCGATCTTTTTCGCCATCTCCCTCAGCCCGATTTCCTTCGCCTCCCGCTCGCGGCGGATGAACGCCCCGAACTTCTCCCTCCCAACCTTCATGGTTTCGTGCTCCGTCGTCTGTTTAGGTGTCACTTTACACTCGATTCGCGGGCCGCTGTCAACCAACGACTAAACAGCGATCCACGGACAATTCACGCCGCCAGCCGCATGTCCCGGATTTCCTCGAGAACGCGCCGGAAATCAGGTTCCGGGGCGAGGCACATGGTTCTATAGGCGTTCAGGAACGGCAGCCAATTCGAACGATCCCGGCAGCAATCCAAGGCTCGATCGCGCTGCATCGCGGCCCCGAAGCCTCCCGGACAAATGTGAAATTGATTGTCGCGATGCAGTGAACAAGGCGGTATAATGAAGAATCCGACCGGGCTATCTCTTTTGATGGAACTCCATTAGCCTTGCGCGGTCGGCGGGGTCCGAACGGAGATCAAACGTGGCTACAGGCACTGTGAAGTGGTTCAATCCGACGAAGGGCTATGGATTCATCCAGCCTCAAGGCGGCGGCAAGGACGTGTTCGTGCACATCTCGGCAGTCGAACGTGCGGGCCTTTCCACTCTCAATGAGGGTGCGAAGGTGGAGTACGAGATTGTTAGCAACCGCGGCAAGGAATCCGCGGAAAATCTGAAGGTCAGCTGACAACGCTCCTGGGGCGTTCAGCCCATCGGGCCCCGCTCCGGCGGGGCCTTCCTATTTGTGGCGCGCAGTCCGCCGCCTACTGCGGCTTCGGCGGCGGTGGCGGCGTGTAGTCCTTCGCCGGCACGTTGGCGAGCTTGAGCAGGTTCGCCGCGTGCACGCGGTCCTGCTTCACGAAAGCCGCGAACGCCTCCGGCGTGGTCGGCGCCGGCACCACGGCCTGCTTGTCCAGGAACGCCGTGAACTTCGGATCGCTGAACAGCCGCACGAACTCGGCATTGAGCTTCGCGACGATCTCCTTCGACGTGCCCTTGGGCGCGGAGAGCCCCCACCAGCCGCGCTGCGGATAGCCGCCGAGCCCGGCCTCCTGGAAGGTCATGACGTTCGGCACCAGCGCCGAACGCTTGGGCGCGGACACCGCAATCACCTTCACCTTGCCGCCCTGGTGCAATCCCAAGAAATTGCCGAGGCCGACGCCCGCGACCTGCACCTCGTTCGCCGCCACCGCCTGCGCCATCGGTCCGCCACCGCGATACGGGATGCCGACGATCTCGGTGCCCCACTCCTTGTTGATCCACTTCAGGAACAGCTCGGGCGCGGAGCCCGCGCCGAGCGTTCCCCAGTTCAGCCCGCCCTTCTTGCTCTGCGCCAGCGTCTTGAGCTGCGCGACGGATTCGACGCCGAGCGAAGGATGCACCGCGATCGACTCGATCAGGAAATAGAGCCGCGCGATCGGTACGAGGTCCTTGTCTGCGTCGTAGGGCAGCTTGTTGAACATCACCGGATTGAAGGAGAGCTGGTTATGGAACACGTTGCACAGCGTGTAGCCGTCGCCCGGCGAGTTGGCGCAGGCCTGCGCAGCGGGAATGCCGGCCGCGCCGCCGCGGTTCTCGATCACCACCGGCTGCCCGAGCCGCGGCGACAGTTCGTTGGCCGCCGCCCGCATGATGACGTCGGTCAGGCTTCCGGCCGCGATCGACACGATCATCTTGATCGGCTTGTTCGGATAGGTCTGCGCCGATGCCGGCACAGCGAAAACGGCGGTCAGCGCGGCTGCGGCGGCAACGCGAGTCACGAAACGGAGCGTCATGGACGTTCCTCCCTCTTGCTATATTGGCTTCATCCTAGCGGCCGGTGCGGCGCGCGCCAGCGGTGCAGTCCGCATGGCGGTACAGACTTCGGGCCCGCATCGCGGTACAGCCGCACTTGACCAAGGCCGGCGGGCGTTGCCGACTGGGGCGCCTGACAATGCGCGGCGGCGCCGGAGGACGCGATGCTCGAACTCTATCACAGCGGCCTGACCACCTGCTCCAAGCAGGTGCGGCACTGCCTGCGCGAAAAGGGATTGCCCTACGTCAGCCGCTACGTCGAACTCTGGCGTTACGAAAACCTGAGCCCGGACTATCTCAAGCTCAACCCCAACGGCGTGGTGCCGACGCTGGTGCACGACGGCGTGCCGGTGATCAATTCGCTCTGCATCAACGAATACATCGAGGACGTCTTTCCCGATCCGCCGCTCAGCCCCGCCGATCCGCACGAGCGCGCACGCATGCGCTACTGGGCCTGGACCGCGGACGAGGTGCACCTGCAGCTGGCGCGCCTGACGCACGCGCGCCTGCTGCAGGCCCGGGTCGACGACCTTTCCCCGCGCGACAAGGAGATTATGCTCAAGAGCACGCCGGTGCCGGACAAGCGGCAGCGCTGGAACATTCTCGCCACCGGCGGTTATTCGCAGGCGCAGCTCGACACGGCGCTCGACAGCGTGCTGTTCACATTCGGCCGCATGGACGAGGAACTGGCGCGCCGCGGCCCGTGGCTTGCCGGTGCGACCTATTCGCTCGGGGACATTTCCATGCTGGCGATCGTGCACCGGATCACCGAACTGTTCCCCAACCGGCTCGACCGCGCCAAATTCCCGCGCCTTGTGGACTGGTGGGACCGCTCCATGGCGCGCCCGGCCGCGGCCTACGCCTATTCGGACGCGACCGAGGAGACACCGAAACGGCCGCCGACCAAATCCATCGACGGCATCGCCGCATTCCGGGTCGGTTGATTGCGGACGAGCCTTGCGCGATCTTGCGTAAGGACCGGCGGGGAGATTCGGACGATGAGGCGGGGCAACCGGACGTTCGCTCGCATTCTGGTCTGCGCGCTGGCGGCAGCCGCCGCTCCCGCGCTGGCGCAACAGCAGCCGCCCGCGCCGGTGCAGACCGCTCCGCAGCAGACCACCGCGACCTACGAGGACTGGGTGGTCCGCTGCGAGACGCGCGCCGGACCTCCGCCGGCCAAGAACTGCGAGATGGTGCAATTCACCCGCGCGCAGGGCCAGACCGGCGTGCTGACGCAGATCGCCATCGGCAAGCCGGTTCGTGGCCAGCCGATCAAGATCGTGGTGCAGGTGCCGATCGCGGTGTGGCTGCCGACCGGCGTGCGGCTCACCACGGGGGCCAGGGATCCGGGCGTGGCCGCAAGTTTCAAGCGCTGCCTGCCGACCGCATGCTTCGCCGACACCGACGTCAAGGACGACGTGATCAAGCGCTTCCGGTCGTCCAAGGACGCCGGACAGCTTCAATTCAAGGACGTCAATCTGAAGGACGTAGCCCTGCCGGTGTCGTTCAAGGGCTTCAGCGCCGCCTACGACGCACTGGCGAAGGAATAGCCCGCCCGCCCTAACGCACCGAGAACCGCACCGGCACCGTCAGCGCGATGCGCGCCTGCGTCATCGCGGGCGGAAACGGCGGCAGCGGCTGCGCGCGGTCGACCATGGCCAGCGCCTCGCGGTCGAGCTCGGAGTGACCCGAGCTGCGCACGAGACTGCGCCCGACCACGCGGCCGCTGCGGTCCACCGTGAAGCTGACCGCCGCGGTGCCCTGCCCGCCCGTGCCCGCGGGGTAACGCTTGGCGCTCTGCAGCCGCGCCACGACGCGGTC
>Ga0194132_10000097_pt1 | contig 159563 bp, 136 predicted proteins | sample TA2KigOf80mmetaG_FD_148612 | JGI IMG/M metagenome (GOLD analysis project Ga0194132, IMG submission 148612) | Freshwater microbial communities from Lake Tanganyika, Tanzania - TA2015054 Kigoma Offshore 80m | ecosystem: Environmental > Aquatic > Freshwater > Lake | place: Tanzania: Lake...
TGGCAGTAAGGGAGCGGTCCCTGGACCGGCCGCGACAGACAACGTGAAGTTTTTGCGCGGCGACGGCACATGGGCAACGCCGGATGCGACGGCTGCGGGGTCTAGCAACCAGATACAGTACAACAGCTCTGGTTTGCTTTCTGGTAGCGCGAGTTTTGTTTACGATGGTGGCAATGTTGGGATCGCAACAACGTCGCCTGGATCCAAACTTCAGGTGAACGGTAATGCTGCAATTGGCTATTCAGCCGCGACCGCAGGTCCAGCTAATGGCCTCGCAGTGAGTGGCAACGTCGGGATTGGTACACAAAACCCTGCCGGCAATCTTGATGTCGCAGGCTCTATCTGCCTTAACGGCACTAACTGCATCACGTCGTGGCCTAACGCCGGCGGTTACTGGGCGACGTCAGGAAGTGATTCATACGTCGCATCCGGTAAATTGGGCGTTGGCACTGCTACTCCCGACGCAGATTTGAGCTTTGGTGGAACGCTTGCACGAACTATACAAGTCGATCGCAATACCGGAGCAGGTACCAACGGCGGCAGTTTAACAGTGCAAGCCGGTGGTGCCGTCAGCGGCGGCAGTAATTACAACGGTGGCAACTTGACGCTCGCATCTGGTGTGGCTACGGGTACCGGGACTTCATCAATTGAATTCAAAACAGCTAGTGCCGGTGCGAGCGGAGTGAGCGATGCAGCTCCGACGACGAAGATGACGATACTCGGAAGTGGAAATGTCGGGATTGGGACGACGGCTCCGGTCGCTCCGCTCCACATCGTTTCTTCAGGAACTGCAACTATGCCGGAGCGCGGCATAGCGAATTTCTACTTTCCTGGGAACAACAATCTTGGTGGGGGGGTCAGTGCCTACAAAGCGCGAGGTAACTCCGCAGCCCCGACAGCTGTGGCAGACGGGGATTTTTTGGGCGGTCTAGTGCTCGGTGGACACGACGGCTCTGGATATCTCAATACGGCCGCGGTCTTATCTAGGGTATCAGGCAATGTTGCGACTGGTTCGATTCCCACCGATATTGTGTTTACGGCGGGATCGACTACTAACAACTGGTCAGAGCGCATGCGTATCACATCGAGCGGCAACATCGGTATCGGCACCACCTCCCCAGCCGGTAAACTGGACGTCGCTGGCTCTATCTGCCTAAACGGCGCCAACTGCATCACCTCCTGGCCAAGTGGTGGCAGCGGCAACTGGGCGACAACTGGCAGCGACTCGTATTTAGCCTCGGGCAAACTAGGCCTCGGCACTTCAACACCAGCAGCCGATCTGAGCTTTGGTGGTAGTCTCGCAAGAACCATCCAGGTTGATAGAAACACAGGTGCTGGCACAACTGGTGGTGGCCTCACTTTGCAAGCTGGCGGCGCCATCAGTGGCGGTAGCAACTATAACGGTGGCACTTTGACACTAGCCTCTGGTGTAGCCACGGGTACGGGTACTTCGAAAATTGAGTTTAAAACAGCAACCGGTGGTTCGACTGGTGCGACGGATTCCTCACCTTCGACCAAGATGACGATCCTTGGTAACGGGAATGTTGGGATTGGTACCACCGCGCCAGGCGCACCGATGGAGATCAAGGCCACCGGCAACACGGCGCCTAATAACAACGGTCTCTACGTCTATAACCCAACCAACTCAGCTAATAACAACGCTATACTGGCTGCCAGAGTGGCTGGATCCTCTGCCGGTAGCCCATTCGTGTCTTACGATGTTGCTGGTGTTGCCGGATGGTCTGCTGGTTTGGATAACGCTGATAGTCAGAAGTATAAAATTGCAAATTCTTGGAGCTCGCTCGGCACTAATACACGGATGACCATCACTACAGGAGGATTGGTTGGTGTCGGAACGACTGCTCCAGGCGATTTGATGCATATCTATAACTCTGGCGCTACCGCAAACTTAGGGTACATTTCACAGAACGCCACGCGGCAGTGGCGTGCAGGGGTACGGGGTGACACGAGCAGTAACTACGCCATCCAAGATGATACTGCCGGCGCGATTCGCATGGCCATCAATTCAAATGGTAACGTCGGGATCGGAACGACATCACCACTCGGCAAATTACAAGTCGCAGTTCCGGGGTACTGGGACTATCCTGTCGCAAACTTTAATGCATCCGATGCTACCGCTGGCAACGGAAGCTGGATCGATCTTGCGGCCAACGGTGTTTCGCGGGCGTCTCTGACGTGGGGACACGATAATGCAAATGGTGGCGGCGGTTTCGTCACCCTCGGAACTCTGGACAGGAGCAACGGAGCAGTGCTCGATAGAATTTTTGTTGCTTCGAATGGTGCCGTCGGTATCGGATCAGGAGATCCCGTCGCTAAACTCGATGTAGATGGCCCCATATACGCCAAAGGCCACGCTTTCCCCTGGCACTGGATAGCGACTGGTACGACTTCAGTTTCGTTTGCTACCACTTCATGGATTGACCTCGGTGTATCGATAACTTACACCTTGCCTGCTAAAGCTGACGTGCGCTTCCAATTCGATGCATCGATGCAAGCTAGCCAGGACAGCGTCCTCTGCAACATAGCCTTTGTTCTTGATGGAATCAATCAAGGGCATGGCACCTACGGCAACATCATTCAAATGGGCACGACTGGCAGTCATTGGAATTCTGTGTCCCGTACACTTTGGATCAGACCACAAGCTGCTGGCACTTATACGATCAAGATACAAGGACGCAGCCAACCGGCCGGCTCAACTTCAAGTGTATGCTTCATCGATGGCGCACAGGCATATTCACGCCCCAACCTTGAAGTCGTGGCGTTCCCCGTTAATTAGCACGATCCAAGCGGTTTGCGATCTACCATCTGCAACATTCACCTCTGCGCCCGATGCAGCCGCTCCCAAATCACTGGACCGTAGCGATTTGGGTCACACCCTCGATGTTGCAGCCGCTCATAAATGAGCCGTTCTAGGGCCGCATCATGAATCTGAGCTAAGGGACGCGCATCAGGTATCGGCATCGCTGACACTAAAGCAGTAGCAAGGCTAGCCTTGCGTCCGGGGTCGCTAATCTGACCGGGTAGTATGGCACCGATGCGGACCAATCGTTGCAGAGCTGTACCGCTGAGCCTCGACAACATCGCAGATACACCCTCGGTAGAGCCATGCATCACCCACCGCAAGTGGGCATGCCAGATAGTAAGACGCAGCGGCAGCGGGATCTCGCTCGTCTCCCGGTAGCTGAACCACTGCGATGGAGGCGCTTTCAGCATATAAGGCCATAGCCAACTCTTGGGCCTAGGCCTCTTGATCGCGCTGGTCCCCGCACCTTCATCGCGCCGCCGCACAAGAAAGAGCTCCAAATTATTCTCAAACCGTCGATCCGCAAGACGCGCCTCAAGCTCCTCCGTTGTAGGTGGGTGCCATAGCGGATTAGCGAGATCATCGAGCTCGGCGTAACGATCAAAAAGACCAACGACCTCAAGTCCAGCGCGCGCAATAGCCTGATACCACGTAGCGATAGGAAGACGCGCCTCGCGCGGATGCAAAAAAGTATCGGCAAAACGCGCGCGGTTACTCATCGTGCCCATACCCATTTGGCCTAGCCTATCTGCTACTGCAGGCAGCTTAGCTGCCGCCAATCTGAGTATGTGCAGGGCAAAAGCGATATCCGCGTTTGAAGCGGGATCGATGCCTAGCAGCTGAAACACACGTTGCAATTCGTGAATCCAAGATCGCGCCGCAGTGTTGTAGACCATTAACCGCACCGTGCCACCCGGCAGTAGCGACTCACCGAGCAGCTTCAGGGTCTCACTGGGATTAGCCATGTGATGGAGCACGCCGTATACATCGATATGACTAAAGGCCTCCGCACTGCAGGGCTGACTGCAGCGCTTTAGATACTGATCTAGGTCGCCATGTTCAAAACGGATGGAGCGGGGATACCATTTGCACCGCCACCGGGCTCGTCTCAAACTGGATGCCGATAGATCTACGGTCACGATCCGGTGATCCTGTGACTCCCATTTCCGCATGATATAGGGCAGGATTTCGCCGCCTCCACCGATCAGGACATTGGTCGCCGGCAAGCTAAACTGCGCGGGATCAACTCCCGCAGCTCCCCCGAGCAGGTCCCCGGCTAAACGTGCAGCAAAATGCGAATGTGTCAGGTATCCATCTTGCCAGCGCGGTTTGGCAAAGAGAGGATAATGCGGATAGGGGTGAACCTCATAGAGGGCGCGCACCGCCTTGACGATGTGTGCACCCAGAGCTCCGGACCTAGCGTCGATCGCATTCATAAGCACCTCCGCTCACCCAATCGTACACAAAACCAATCATACACGAACCCATTGATATACAAGCCCAACATACTATGGGTCACTGGATCGCGTATTCTCGAATCTTGCGCCAAAGTTTTGCGCGGCTATAGCCTAGTTTTTTAGCCGCCTCACCTTTGTGAAAGCCTGTCGCTCTCAACGCTTCCAAGATCAGATTAATTTCCTGCTGTTTAACGCTGAGGCCGGTTTGAGCCTCATGCTGAGGACTTGGGGCTCCCTGCACCTCAGGCGTCAACTCGCTTAACCGCAGGATTTCACCCTCACCCATTACCGACGCATACTCGATATTATTACGTAATTCCCGAATATTACCTGGCCATGAATATTTCAGCAGCGCAGCCATCGCATCGTCATCAATGGCGGTGATGATGCGTTGCCGGTGACGATTAAACTCATCTATGAATAACCAAGTCAGCACCTCTATATCCCGACCTCGTGCCGCCAATCTCGGGAGAAACAGTGGCACTACACGGACCCGGTACATTAAATCAGCACGAAACTCTCCGTCGTCCACCATCTTGCGCAGAGACCTATGAGTGGCGGAGACTAATCTCGTGTTGGCATTGATCAATTTAAAAGATCCAACTGGTGAAAACTGACGCTCTTGCAATACGCGCAACAGACGTGGCTGCAGGTCACGGGGCAGTTCGGCAATCTCATCTAAGAATAGCGTGCCATGATGAGCAATTTCAAAGACACCTTTTTTATCTGCATGAGCGCCAGTGAACGCCCCCTTAACATGACCAAAAAGCTCTGAGAGCATCAGCTCTGCCGTCAGCGTGGCACAATTGAGAGCCTGGAAAGGTCCTTTCGACCGCGGACTCAGATCATGGATAGCGCGTGCCACGAGCTCCTTACCCGTACCCGATTCACCGCGAATGAGAATGTTAGCCTCGCATTTGGCCGCGCGCTCTAAGAGCTTTACAAATGCGATCATGTTCTCAGATACAGTGACCATGCCATGGAATACGGTAGGCTGGATCTTTGGACGCTTGTGTAATTTTGCCATTACATCCGTCCCTTCATCATGCCCTGCCAGTATAGAGTCGGGAGCAGATCCTTCTTAAGATGCCAGTAAAGGCGGCGCTCTTTTGTAGGGTCCAGTGGAAATGATGGCATCAACTTACCGTCATAACCGAACTCGGCCAGTATCACCTTGCCGATATCTGTAATCAAAGGACATGACGAATATCCGTCATAGCGTAGGAAGTCGCTCTGGCCGGCCAGGTGCTTCGCTATATTGGCTGCCACAACGGGTGCCTGCTTCCTAATGGCGGCACCCGTCTTACTGTTTGGCACTCCTGTAACATCACCGACACCAAAGACGTTGGGGAACTTCAGATGCTGCAAGGTATGCTTATCAACAGCTAGCCAGCCACGTTGTGCATCTTCGTCAGAAGCCAGCGGCGAATCCTTGATAACGCGCGGAGCGCTCATGGGCGGCACAACGTGTAACAGGTCAAACTTGACCTCTTCTTTAATAACCTCGCCATTGGTGACTCGTTCAAAAACCGCCACCTGATCACTGGCTCTCACGCCAACCAGTTTAGTCTGGAACCAAGTTTCAATCTCTTTGCGCGCGATGACTTTACTTAGTGAGGCTGCAAACTCCGGAATGCCAAAGATTGCTGCACCGGCACTAGCAAAAATAATGCGTGATTTCGCCCGCACACCTCGACGCCGCCAAATATCATCCGCGAGATACATGACCTTTTGTGGGGCTCCAGCGCATTTGATAGGTACCGGTGGCATTGTGAAGATCGCCGTGCCACCGCTAAAGTTCTCGATCGCCTCTCTAGCTGCATCTAACTGATCAAATTGGTAAACGGAGATCACTCCCTGTTTCCCCAAAGACTCCTGAGCACCGGCCATATGATCGTAGTTTAGTGTAAGACCGAGAGCAACCACGAGGATATCGTAGCTAAACCTCTGACCATCGGCAGATACAACCTCACGGTTATCGGGGTCGATGGACTTAACGGAGGCCTTGATCCATGTGACTCCAGGCGGAACGACGGAGGTCATGGAACGACGACTTGAATTTTTTGATACGAGGCCAACGCCAGCTAAAGTCCAGTAAGGCTGGTAATCATGAAACTCACTTGGGTCGATGATTGCAATGTGACCACCTAGCCCGTCACGCATTAAGCGCGCCGCTACCGCAATGCCACCAGTGCCGCCGCCTAGAATGAGGACCTTAAATTTTTGCTGCATCATGCGGAATCCTCACTTTGCTTTTTTAACGGGTAGCTTCAAGTATACCGTTCCGTTCGATTCTGGCTCTGGAAATTTACCTGCGGCAATGTTTACCTGCACACTTGGGAAGAGAAGCCTAGGAGCCGCGAGAGTCGCATCCCTCTTATCTCGGAACGCGACAAATTCAGATTCCGTTGTTGTTGCCCTGAGCTGGACATTGGTGTTTTTAGAGGCTCCAATAGTAGTCTCATAAGCCAACTCTCGCCCATTGGGCTGATAGTCATGGCCGACGAATACACGCGTCGACTCGGGGAGTTTGTAAAGTCGTTCTGTTATGGAGTGGAACAGAGCTTTGGAGTCACCATTGGGGAAATCACATCGTCCTGTACCGTAGTCAGGCATAAAGAGGGCATCACCTGTAAACACAGCGTCGCCGCATAGGTAACTAACACAAGCCGGTGTATGACCTGGTGTGAATAATACGAGAAATGCAAGAGAACCTGCTCTTACAGTCTCGCCATCCTTCCAGAGGCGGTCAAACTGACTTCCGTCCGCATGAAATGACTCAGGGAAGTTAAAAACGGATTTGAAAGTTTTTTGTACCCTCGTGATACGCTCGCCAATAGCTATCTTCGCATCGTTGACGTAGCGATTCTTAAGCTCAAGGGCCCCAGACAAATGATCGGCGTGAGCATGGGTTTCCAGTATGTAATGAACACGCAACTGATGCGCATCAATAAACGCGTACAGTTTTTCCAGTGAGGCAGTTGACGTGGATACTGACGCCGGATCGTAATCCAATACGGGGTCGATAATGACCGCGTCCCTCGTTGCAGGATCAAACACCACATAAGTTAGGGTGAATGTAGTCGGATCGTAAAATGCCTTGATTTCCATGGTGCCCCCCATTTTCCTTTGGCCCTAAGCCTTCAGACCCCACACCAAGTCCTACGTACATCCAACCACAATCCGTGCCAGCCCTTACTGAACGTCAACCTCCAGTGACTACGGCGAAATTTTGCCGAGACTGCGCCTGACCGCCCAGGCATTGTTTCAATATGTATTAACATTGTATCATCATTTCGATACCAACATAGGCGTCTGGATACCACTCCCCGCACGTTTCTTTTGCTAACTATCAATCATGAATAGCCAAGTTCCAGAGAGCCGGACTGGCACAGCTTTTGGAATGTTAGTGGCTGTAGGCTGAACCAAAAGGAGACTCAAACAATGGCAGTCAAAAACATCACACCCACGGAACTTTACCGACTCCAGCAAGAATCAGGGGCCATCGGCGTGATCGATGTGCGGGAGCCAGAGGAGTTCGCCGCGCTGAGCTCCACGATCGCTCGCAACATGCCGCTGAGCTCATTTACTCCCACTGCCGTCGCAAAATTAATCGATCGCAAATCACCCGTGTACCTGCTCTGCAGATCAGGCTCGCGGTCCATGTACGCAGCGCAAATGCTCGCGAGTAGCGGATTTGAGGCGGTATACAACGTCACAGGTGGCATGAACGAATGGCAGGCTAAAGGCCTACCTACCGTGAGTGGTTAAGCCTGGAAAAAATAGGAGTAATACGATAAAAAACGACACTCCCAAGGCGGCGCCATGAGGCGAGACCGCCTTACCTGATCACCAAAATCGGAGTGCCTTGTGACACTTTTCGTAGCGCCTTTTACTGTACTGGGCAGGCTTGCCTCATGTATCGCGATGTGTCTAAGCGCCGCCGCGGTTGCTCCCGCCGCCACCGATGCGGTTCAGCGTCGCGAGAGCGGCAATCTGGTGATGGAAGAGATCCCAGAGATACCGGAATCTCTAAAGGAGCGTTTAGCCCAGTATGAGAACGTCCGTGCAGCTGGCGTGGTCGGCTGGTTACCGGCAAGCGAAGGACTCGTTGTCTCGACTAGATTTGGTGAGACCTCGCAGCTGCATAGCGTCCAGGCGCCGCTATTTTATCGGCGTCAGTTGACCTTTTTCAACGAACCCGTTGCCGGGGCTGAAGTTCACCCAGAGAGGCCTCTGATCCTCTTTTTACGTGATAGTGGCGGCAATGAAAATCTGCAGATCCATTTGCTCGATTTGAGATCGGGCCAAACGCGCCTACTCAGTGACGGCAAATCACGCCATCAAGCGGCACACTGGGATCACCAGGGTCGCCGCATCGCTTTCGCCAGCAATCAACGCAACGGTCGCGACGTCGATGTTTACGTCCAGGATCTCATGCGCGACGACGCCAAGGCTGAGCTGATCTTGCAAGAGGGCGGCAACTGGGTGCCACTTGAGTTTAGCTGGAGTGGCGACAAACTATTGGCCCTCAAGGAGATCTCGGCCAATGAATCGCAGCTTTATCTGGTTGATGTAAAAACAAAGCAGTTTAGAGAGATAACTGCAGGACCAAAAGTCGCCTTTGGCGCAGCCACTTTTGCCCGTGACGACAGCCGGATTTTTGTCACTCATGACGGCACGGGCGAATTTCAATCGCTCTATGAGATCGATGTAGCTAGTTTCAAAGCCAAGCCACTAACCGCTGCTATCCCCTGGGATGTGGAGAGTGTGCGACTCTCGGGCGATGGTAAAAATCTCGCATTTCTCGTCAATGCCGACGGCTATAGCAAACTTTACCTCCTAGACACGAAGTCGCGGCGTCATCGTGAGGTGGCCGAGCTACCGTTTGGACAAATCCACGGCCTCGAGTTCCACCCGAAAAAGCCAGAACTCCTCGCCCTGACCTACGGCAGCGCCAAGTCGTCTAGCGATGCCTATGTGCTCGATCTAAAGCACAAAAAGTTGGCTGCTTGGACGCAGAGTGAAATGGGTGGACTAGACGCGAGTCGTTTAGTGGAGCCATCGCTTATCCACTTCCCTACTTTTGATGAAATCGCCGGTAAGCGTCGTCTGATCCCAGCATTTCTCTACCGTGACCTAAAGCGGACTGGCAAATTACCTGTCATCATCAATATCCATGGGGGCCCAGAGGCCCAGTTTAGACCTGGATTTTCCGCCAATATTCAATACTTCGCCAGTGACCTTGGCGTTGCGGTGATCGCTCCAAACGTGCGTGGCTCTTCTGGCTACGGCAAGACCTACCTAACTCTTGATAACGGAACGTTGCGCGAGGACTCCGTGCGCGATATTGGCGCCCTGCTTGACTGGATTGCCACGCAGCCGGACCTCGATAGCTCACGCGTGATGGTGATGGGCGGATCCTACGGTGGCTACATGACACTTGCGAGTCTCACCCACTACAGTGATCGACTCGCTGGCGGTGTTGACGTGGTTGGTATCAGCCACTTCCTGAGTTTTCTAAAAAATACAAAATCCTACCGTCAAGATCTGCGCCGCGTGGAATACGGTGACGAGCGTGATCCAGAAATGGAGGCGTACTTGGAGCGCATATCTCCCCTGACTAATGTCGCTAAGATCGTCAAACCACTATTCGTGATTCAAGGACTCAACGACCCTAGAGTTCCCGTGAGTGAGGCCGAGCAGATCGTCAAGGCCGTCCGCGACAATGGTCATGAGGCTTGGTACCTGCTGGCCAAGGACGAGGGGCACGGCTTCCGCAAGAAGGCCAATCAATCGGTGTACTTGCAATCGGTGGCCTTATTTGTCGAAAATGTGTTGTTTCCCCGTCGCAGCTAAATGCATCATGCTCGGATCTTGAGATCATCGAGAGGTCAAATATGGCATCACGTTCTCCCTATGCGGCAGACCGCATCGCTGCGCTTGCTGAGTCTATAGTCCACCACAAAAGAGCCTATTATGCCGGTAAGCCGGAGATCGCTGATGCTGCATACGACCGCCTCGAAGACGAGCTGCGCACGCTAGCGCCAAATCACCCAGCGCTAAGCTTAGTGGGTGGCGCGCTAACGTCGGACCTACCTAAAGTGAAGCACGCGCAGCCTATGCTGAGCTTGCAAAAGACCTACGATGTCGCTGAGCTCCTGCGCTGGGCCGACGCCGATTGGGTGGTCGGTACGCTCAAAATTGACGGTGTGAGTATGAGCCTTATCTACGAGGATGGTTCGCTCACGCAGGCCAAGACTCGCGGCAACGGTCTGGTCGGTGAAGATGTCACAGTTAAGGTGCGCTGGGTAAGCGACGTTGTCCCTCAGGTACCACTCAAGGGGACCGTTGAGATACGTGGGGAGCTCTACTGCAGCGAGACCAACTTTATCCGTCTGGCCGAGGAGATGACCGCACTGGGTCTCGACCGGCCGACGAGCCCACGCAATATTGTGGCGGGACTTCTTGGGCGCAAGACACACAGTGAGCTCGCGCGACACTTCAATTTTTTCGGCTTCAACCTCTCCGGCATTGAGCAGGATCTCGGTCTTAAGAGCGAGATGGAGCAATTGACATGGCTAGGTAACAATGGCTTTAGGCTGCCGCTGCCTGAGCGCCTCCAGGGCGAGGCCGCTGTCAGCAGGTATCTTGAGCAGGTGCGGGAAGCGATGAACGAGGGCGAAGTCCCGGCCGATGGCGCCGTCTTCAGCTACGACAACCTAGCTAAGCAGCACGCGCTCGGTAATACGGCGCATCACCCCCGCTACAAAATCTCCTTCAAGTGGCAAGGCGAGACGGCAGTCAGTCGCATCAGCGATGTCACATGGGCCACGTCGCGCCTGGGCATTGTCACTCCCGTGGCGGTGATTGAGCCAGTCTCCTTAAGTGGCGCCATGATCACCAATGTGACCTTGCACAATGCTGCGCATGTCAATACTTTCGGCATCAAAGCCGGAGATCAGATCGAAATTGTGCGCTCGGGCGAGGTGATCCCCAAGTTTCTACAAATAATCGAAGCCGCCAGTGGCGCGCCTCAGCTACCAACGCACTGCCCCTCGTGTGGTGCAGGTCTCTTGTTTGATGATGTGAGGCTGATTTGCCCCAATACTGAGGGATGTCCCGCACAGCAGCTTGGTAGCATCCTCAACTGGATCAAAGTAGCTGAGATCGACGACCTGAGCGAAAAGCGCCTAAGCGCCCTGATGCAGGCTGATTTGGTCCGCTCCATCCCGGACCTTTACCGTTTGCAACTTGAGGACTTCTTCAAGATTCCACAAACTAAAGATAAGATGGCCTCCAAGTTACACGCCAACATCGACCGTAGCCGCAAGTTACCTCTGGCGCGGTTCCTTAGTGGCCTCGGTATCGAAGGCGCTGGCGTTACCACCTGGGAAAAATTAATCGCTGAGGCGCCGACGCTCAAAAACCTACGCGCACTCACGGCTGAGCAGATTGCCGCCATCGAAGGTTTTGCCGCTAAATCTGCCGTTCAATTAGTCGACGGCTTAAAGGCCAAAGCAGCCCTCATTGACGAGCTGCTCGCGGTCGGTATCACCGTAGAAGAGGGCGCCACGTTTTCCGGTGACGGCCCACTCTCGGGCAAGCAGCTGGTGATCACAGGAGCGCTCAGTCGCCCTCGTGCTGAGATCGAAAAAGCGATCAAGGCGGCCGGCGGTAAAGTTGGTAGTTCGGTGTCGTCAGCGACGCATGCCGTCATCACCGAAGATACCGACTCAACCTCAAGCAAGATGGTCAAAGCCAAAAAACTTGGTATCCCCATCTGGAACGAGGCTGATTTGCAAAAGGCACTCGCAGGCACCTAACGTCGCCGGAGGTGCCTTCAATCCTCTGGGATCCTCAGGGGCGCTGCCACGCCACTTCGCCCTGCAGCACATCGCGGTAGCAAAGCTTCTTGTCATCTGTGCAGACAAAAGCCGTCAGCGTATAAGGCAGAGTGCCTTTGGCAGCCTTAGGTTTGGTCACGGTTTGGACACTGAATCCTGGCAGCGCCTCGTCCAACTCAGTCCGGCCGAGTTTATTTTGCTTAAACTCGATATCTACCGCTGGCTGCAACTTGAGGGACCACGGCGCATCTTTATTGAGATGCAGTCCGTCGGCCACATTCACTTTGAAGGAAAATTTCACCAGGTCACCAGCAACCTCGGCCCGGGCATCGACTTGGCTGTGCGTTTTTTTATCCGCCGCCTGGGCGGTCGCGAGTGTGGCTGCGAGTAGTAAGGTAGCTATGCTCATAGTTTAAATCCTAGTTGCGGTTAATGCGATGCGTACTCATCCGCTCGACCTTCTGCACAAACGGTATCGCTTCAACCTTGCGGATGATGGCCTGCAGCTGTGTCAGACTCTGCAGCGTCATCTCGAATTCAAGGATACCGGAGAGGTCAGGGGTCACCCGTATCTGAGCACGCTGGATATTGGCTCCGCAAGATGAAATTGCACTCGTTACTTCGGCCAATACGCCTTGCCGGTCCTTGGCAGTCACGCGCAAAAAAGCTGCGTGCTGGCCATGACTAGACTCGGCCTCACTCGCCCACTGCACATCAACGCGTCGCTGCGGATCTAAATCAAGGGCCCGCGGACAGCTACCGCGATGCACCGTCACGCCACGACCACGGGTGATGAATCCAACAATGGATTCACCCGGAAGCGGATGGCAGCAACGAGCGAAATTGATCAGTACATTCTCGATACCGTGGACTAAAATACCGCCATTTGGTGCGGCTTTTTTATCGCCACCGGCAGCTTTTTGTTTATCACTCGCTGATGACTTGACCGTCTCCAGTTTATCGACGGCGACCTTCGGCTGTTTACTAGGATAAACGCGGGTCAGGAGCTCCTTAGGGTTCACCTTCCCGTAGCCGATAGCGACCAGTACATCCTCGAGCGTGCTCTCCTTGCCAAACTTGCAGAGCAACTCAACATCAGCGCTTTTGAGCTTATCAAATTCAAGGCCTAGCGCCTCCAGCTCCTGCGCAAGCATTTCACGCCCAAGAGCACGACTGCGGTCGCGCTGCTCCGAGCGTAAATAAGACCTGATTTTGTTACGAGCCTTCGAGGTGGTAACAAAGCTCAGCCAGTCTTTACCCGGTTTTTGTTGTGGCGACGTTAAAATCTCGACGATATCGCCATTCTTCAAATTCTTTTTGATCGGCACCATGCGCCCATTAACCTTGGCGCCGACGGTGGTGATGCCGATCTTGGTGTGCACATTAAACGCAAAATCCAGCGCCGTTGCCCCGGCGGGCAACTGAATGACATCACCCTTGGGAGTGAAAACAAAAATCTCCTCCTCAAAGAGGTCGACCTTGACCGCCTCGAGGAACTCGTCAGGGTCCTTGATTTCCTTTTGCCATTCCATGATCTGGCGCAGCCAGGAAAACTTCTTAAGGTCAGCGTTTGCACCTTGAGGCGGTGCATTACGCTCCTTGTAAACCCAGTGCGCGGCCACACCCAGCTCGCAGGTTTGATTCATTTCGTGCGTGCGAATCTGAATCTCGGCCGGTTCACCATTAGGTCGGATCACCGTGGTGTGTAAGGACTGATAGAGGTTGGCCTTGGGCATGGCGATATAGTCTTTGAACCGCCCAGGCATCGGCTTCCACATGGCGTGAACCACACCAAGGGCCTCGTAGCAGTCCTTGACGTTGTCGACAATGATGCGGAAAGCGAAGAGATCGTGGATATCCTCAAACTCAAGACCTCGGTCGGCCATCTTCTTATAAATCGAGTAGAAATGCTTAGGTCGCCCGTAAACGACTAAATTGGTGAAGCCATATTTAGCAAGCTCATTGGCGAGGATATTCCTAACTTCAGCAATATAGGCTTCGCGCTCAGCTTTCTTAATCGCGACCTTTTTGCTGATTTCGCGGTAGATGTCATACTTGAGCTCCCGCATACACAAATCTTCCATCTCGCTCTTAAGCCCGTAAAGGCCAAGGCGATTGGCGAGAGGCGCGTAAATCTCAAGGGTCTCCTCGGCAATACGCTGCCGCTTAACTTCTGGCAGATTATCCAAGGTCCGCATGTTGTGCAGACGATCAGCTAGCTTGACCAAAATGACACGGAGATCCTGTGCCATCGCCAAGACCATTTTGCGGAAGTTTTCCGCCAGACGCTCCTGACTCGAGCGAAACTTGATCTTGCTGATTTTGGTCAAACCATCGACCAGATTGCTGACATCGGCCCCAAACTCGCGTTCGATATCCTCAAGCGTGGCATCCGTATCCTCAACGGTGTCATGCAAGATAGCAGCTACTATCGAGGCAAGATCGATGCGCAAGGTAGTCAGAATATTCGCAACAGCTAAGGGATGCGTGATGTAAGGCTCACCCGACCGCCGCTTCTGATCGCGGTGATGAGCGGCGGCAAACTGGTAGGCCTTTTGGATAATGTCGAGCTTTTCGTCCCGCATGTAGGACTGCAGGTTACTGACCAACTCGCGATAGATGACGTCGGGATCATGCTCGGCGGCGACAAAACTCACCGGTTCTTTGGTTTTGCTGGGGCTGTCACTGGGGCTATTTGAGTTCATGCTGTCTGGATCCCGCCTGGTATCTGCAGTTTAACTCTAGAACCCGCACTAAGTCGCTACATTTGCACCGTTCTCGTTACCAAAATAAAAGCATCGGCTTACGTCGCCTTACTTAATTCCGCACGGAGAGCATCGATCCATGGCGCCGTCGCAAATTCACGGAGCAGGTCCTGGCACAGGGCGGCTCCGTTGGCGGCACTCATCTTTGATTTTTCACCATTTATTATAATACCTTGAAGCTCACTGTAGGCACCCTCGAGGGAGTGGTTCACGATAAAGTGGTCGTAGTTGCCGCCACTTTCGATCTCGGCCTTGGCCGCCATGAGACGGCGCCAACGCACGGCAAGTGGTTCCGTGCCACGGCCCTCGAGGCGTTGCCAAAGGGTCTCAACCGAGGGCGGCAAAATGAAGATCGACACGGCACCGGGCAGAAGTCCCTTAGCCTGCTTCCACCCTTGAACATCAATCTCAAGTAGCGCCTTCTTGCCGGCCTGCGCCAGACGTCTCAACTCATCCTTAGGCGTCCCGTACAAGGTGCCAAACACTTCGGCATACTCGAGCATCTCACCACGGTCGATTAACCCCTGAAAATACTCGCGCGTCACAAAGTGATAATGAACACCCTCAATCTCGCCTTGCCGCTTGGCGCGCGTCGTATAGCTGACAGAGAGCTCGACCTCTGGATGTTCCTTAACAAGACGGCGATTAAGCGTGGTCTTGCCTGTTCCAGAAGGAGCTGAAACGACGAATACAGGGGGAATTGGTGCTGGAGTGATCAATGACTACTACCCAATGACTGCTAGCTAATAACAACTACATGCGGATCTAGGACAAGCACTGGGCAAGACCGCCCAGCAGAGCTGAAGTGCATAGCAGTATTGTCTCACATCAGCCAGAAAAAAACAGGATAGGAGCCTGTTATTCGGCCTGCAGGACAGCGCTAAGCAATGCAACTTCTCGCTCAAGACATTGCACAGCGCGATGGATCGCGGCAATTTTTGCCTGGGCCAGCTCGTCCGCGAATCGGTAGCCCGATGTCAAAGCTTTGACACTCAGATCGAGAGTCCGAAGTGAAGCCCTTACGTCATGCTGCCTCCGGGCGAGGATTTGCCCATTTTCAGGACTATCCTCATGCAAAACCAGAGTCGAACGAAACCCAAGAGCTTTGGCCTCAGCAAACATGGACGCTACAGAGGACATCGTCCGAGGAGCGTCCTCTGGTTGGCGCACGATAATCTGCTTCTTTGCGTTGCTTACGCTCATGATTGCGACACCCTCATGTGACCTGTACTGCTTAGACTCGCTTTTGCTCCACGCCGATCGTATGATCGTACAATATGAATACTGTGACCCATAGCATCATAGTCTCGTTGGGTTGGTGCCTAGCGGCATGCGGCCAATTGAGAGACCCATGGCACGAGGCTGACTCCTCCCCTGCACCGGTTGTCAGAATGGCAACCCCGACCGAGGTCAAATCAGGGCAGGTCGTGCCCCACAGCTATATCGTGACGTTCCGCTCCCAGGTCGGAGCCACACTCTTAAAGTTTGCCTCGTTTAGAGACGAATATAGCCATCATTACAGTTATTTGTCATCCGACTTTCGGGGCGACACGAGGGTCCGCGATCTACGCTACCTGGCGACCGTAGACCTTGCTAATCCCGCCAAGCGCGGGATCACCTCCGGATTAGCCAAGATACCCAGCCCACTGCGTCTAGCTTGGGATCAGTCCTCGTTGGCCGAGATGCCGGCAGCAATCACAGCTGTGGATTTTGCCTCTCACGAGGATGCCCAGTCGATGCTCGCGGCATGGGAGGCCGAGGGAGCCATCTGGTTTGCTGAACCCAACTACACTAACCGCCTTATGGATAATCCTTTCACCGAAGAGTTGGCCGAACGATACAAGAGCGCAGGCATTTGGTGGCACGAGAAGATCAACTTACCTGAGGCCCTCTCGAAGCTGTCGACCGCTAACATCAACCCGAGTCAGACCCCTGTCATCGCCGTTCTCGACAGCGGTGTCGATATCGAGCACCCGGCGCTCAAGGATAAGATCTTCACCAATCCAACACCAGGCGTCTCCGGCTGCGTCGATGACGTACACGGCTGCGATACGACACAAGCAACGCGTGGCAATTTGGGCGTCGGTACGGTGATTCCTTACGGGTTGGCCGGATACAATCAAAATTGTCTGTCTGGACCCAATCCAGCCGACGCTTCGGTCTGCGAACACGGCACCCATGTTTCGGGCATCATTGCTGCTGAGTTGGGAATAAACACCGCGGAAAAATCTACACTCGGTCTTAGTACCTTTGTCGGTGGCGTGTGTCCCGTGTGCAAAATACTACCGGTCAAAATTATTTCGAACATCGAAGGTCAGGGCTCAGCGTCTGACGAATCGATTATCAACGCGATGCAGTATGTGGCGCTATTTCGCAACGCCGGTCGCGGCGCGGTCAGGGTTGTCAACTCGTCGTTTGGTAAATACACCTCCAACCGTGCCGTAGAACTCCTGGTCAACGTGCTGAGTCAGTCAGCCAGCCAAATTCTAGTCGTCGCCGCAGCAAGTAACGAAGACTCTATGCTGCGCTCATATCCGGCGGCCTACCCCGGCGTTGTGGGCGTTTCGGCTACCGGACCCGAAGATGAGAAGGCCACTTATTCCAACTTTGGGCCCTGGGTTAAAGTGTCGGCTCCAGGTGGAAATAACGGCACCGACATCGATTCGACCGTTCCGGGTGGCACTACTAAACTGAAAAAAGGCACCTCGATGGCATCACCTGTGGTGGCTGGTGTTGCTGGACTTGTCTTAGCTTACGATCCCGACCGGTCGGTTGATGCCCTTCGTAACAGCATCATCGCTACCGCCGACAAGCGCGTCTATGATCCAGACATAAATAACGGCATCAACTATCTGTACTACGACCCCCTGGTGGCAGGTTCGCCCCAGCGCTGGCCGCTCCTTGGATCAGGAATTGTCAATGCGGCAGCGGCCCTTGACGGCAAGTCGGCCTCCTACTCGGGCGGTGTTTACGACCGCGTACAGCCTGGCTGTGGAACGGTGGGCGCACAGCGTAGTGAGTCAAAAGCATGGTGGCTCATCCTTTTACCGCTAGTTCTGGTGCTCTTATGAATGCTGTCATCCATTTCTTTGCTGCGGTAGCGTCCATCGTGCTAGTGATCTTCATCTTGCGCCTGCAAAAGCGGCTAGGCTTCGTTACCGACCTTTTAAAAAACCAAAGCCAGCAGTCCGGACCTGAACGGATCCGACTAGTCGATCCAAGCCAATTCCTCACCGAGTTTAGCCGTGTGTTGCATATCCCATTTGAAAATGAATTGGGTGTGCATCTACCAATGTCCCGCATCAGTAGTCGGATCTGGACGGAAACCTTTTTGCGCTGCGGCATCCGCCTGATACGATGCGAGATGGAACCCGGGGGAGCAACGGTCGAGGTTAGACTTAGTGTTCCAGATAGTGCCACCAACGAGCTCGAGAGAGCTCTGTCACAAGCCCTTGGCAACCAAATCCGCGTCATCATAAGCACCATGAAGTCTGGCGCGTCGTAAGCGAATTTCCGCTCAAAAATGACCTGGGAGTAAACGATGAAGTATGCCTCTATGTTACTACTTGCCGTAGCTTTGACAGCCCTCCCCACCGCCTGCAAGACAACGGACAGTCAGACGCAGGAAACGGAGCGGAAGCCACTACCGCCACCACCAGCTATTAACGACAAAATTCCGCTGGACCAGGCCCTCAAGGCGGCTGTCGATTACGGTGGCGATACACTTGTGCAAGTAAAGAAAGAGGTTAAAAGGCGTGAGCAGGGTGTCGCTGCGGCAGATATAGTGCGAGACATGCTGCACAAAAATCTCGCCACTTATGACCATACCCAGCTCATTAACGCCGGTCACCTGTACGTAGCCATGCCAGTGCCCCTGGCGCCCGACTTCTTTCGTGAACTCATCGGATCGGGGCGTAATTTAGCACAGCAGCTTGGGTGGCAACTAGCTGCCGTAAAACCGTCTGCAGCACTTGCTAAGGTTATCGATATCGAGTTGTCCCGAGCCGTGGCGGAGGGTGAAGAGCAGAATATCATGATCCCGCAAATGGCTAATGCCGTGCGCGCTAACCACCTCTACAGTGCATACACCATGATGCGCGTCGGTCTCATGTCTAAGGGCGACGAAGAGTTTGCCCAGGCCATGATTCATCTCGATCCCAAACGGGCATCCGACGACTTCCTCCTCTACTTATCAATCCCTAAAGCAGAGGAACTCAGACAGCTCACGCTCTCAAGCATCAATCTCTATACGGCCATGGCCATTCTGAAACACATGAAATCCTACCCGCCAACGGCCGGCGCCGTGGGTTTTGAGCACCTTTTCTACTTCGCCGTCTCGCGCAATCTGACCTTAGCGGAGCAGGCCCAGGGCGTTGTGGAGGAATACATCCCAGCAAATACCGACTTGCTGGCAGCATTGCTGGCCAAACAAGCTAGCTGGGTACAGATCGCTTATCTTGAGGCGGCTCGGCGCCATATGACGCCTAAACAAGGTATTTTGGTTGGTGAGCTGCAAAGGACCACCGCTGAGACTGACGTCGTAGACGAAATTAAAGAAATGAAGTTTTAGTCGAAACCGTGCTCTGTCGTTGACCAGCGCTCGCCAAACAGTTAGCGTTTAGAGATTATCAATCTTCTTCACGGGCGGCTGGGGATGCAACAACTTACCGCACAAGATTTTGAGTCAATGCTACAAGACTATGGCTGGTCTTATGAGAAGGTTGACGAGCAGCAGTGGCATACGGGATTTCAGGGCGGTCAGCGCTATTTCCCGCTGAGCATTCGACTAAGTCAAACCTGCGTGTCGTTCGAGGTGCGCCCGCTGATCGATCTCTTGGTCGACTCACCTCGGGACCATGGGCTTAGTCGTGAGCTCTTAGAACTTAACAGTCGTCTACAGCTAGCCAAAATCGCAGTCTCTGAGCTAGGCGAAGTCAGTCTGTCGTGCCAGGTGTTAACCAATAATTTCGGCCTGGAGACATTAGGGCGTGTTCTTGGAATTTTGGGCTACTATGCCGACGAGATCGCCCCTGAAATCTATGAAAAATTGGCTACCGGGGGACTAGACGACATCCCGACAATGCTATCGTAAACACCCGCATTAATTGAGATCTGTGTCTGTGTTTGGGCATGTTACCAAATAAAATTCGGCAGTGAGCGCTCATTAGCTGGCTGAATCTCCCGATAAATCGGTTGCCAGGAGGATCATCCTTCCGGCGACAACCATAGGTTTACCGGAATTGTCGCAAGCCAACAGCAAAATGCCGCAGAAACTCGGAAACTACCGCATCATCGAAGAAGTCGGTGTAGGCGGCCTCGGACGCGTGTTTCGTGCCATTGATGAGAGAACTGGCGGGACCGTCGCAGTCAAGGTCTTGCACGATAAATACGCGCAGAACAGGCGATTTCTCGGTATTTTTCACCGTGAGCTCCTAATCATGGCTGGCATGCATCACAAGCACGTGGTTGGGTATTTAGATAGCTACTTCGAACCGCCAAACTGTTTTATCGTGACGGAGTTTGTCGAAGGCTGGTCTGGACACTCCTTCATCAAACAAGCCGGTTTAGTGCCACCGCTCATCGCCCTGAGTATCATTATCGATATGATGAAGGGTATCGATCACCTTCATCTTCACGACACCATTCACTCAGATCTGTCGGCGTCAAATATTCTGATCGATCGCAGCGGGCGCGTGATGGTGACGGACTTTGGGCTCTCTTGTCAGGTAGAAATCGAGGACTACAAAAACTACATGATTGGGACGCCAGGCTACTACTCGCCCGAGCATATATCCGAAGCAGCGATTTGCCCGCAAACGGATATCTACTGCGCTGGATTGATCTTGTATGAAATGATTGCTGGACGCAAAGCGGTGCCGGGTTTGACTGACCGCCAAAAAATCCTTCAGTCGATGCGAAAAATTAGTTTCGACCGACTCAACATCACCGATCGCGCGCTGAACGCCATGATGGTTAAGTTACTGAAACAGTGCTTGCAATTTAACGCCTCCAAACGCCTTCAAACTGCAGAACACATGATGTTTGGCTGCTACGAAATACTCAAGCGCCATAACATTCGCTACGCGAGACACGCCATCAAGAAATTCCTCATCGACCGTAAACTGGTACGCGGGCCTTTCACAGGCCAGGAGCAAGATATCTACCTTGGGTCGATCTTAGCGCCCAAACCCTAAAACCTGCTCCCGCTTGGCTGCTACGCTAGTTGGAGTCGTACGTTCTGGCCGGACGGCGCGTACGCTGCGAATTGCGCATGAAGCGCTTGCCGCGCGCCATTTCGTTAATCGAAAATCCTAGGGTCAAAACCAGCACCAGCACCTTCGCGATCGTCACACTTCCCATGGAGGTAGCTCCCGGTCCGAAAAGAGCGCTTGGTAAAGACGCACCTTGTGTCTATCCGTATTATACAACGTCATGGGCATTTCGACGTTGAGTTCTTCGGTGGTCATAAGCTTGATGCCAGCAGAGCGTAGCATCTCGAGTAACTTGACTTCAAACCCGGTCAAATCAAAGCGGCCGGGGTAAAGGAAGTCATCACCGGTCACCCGCGCCTTGACGCGGACGAAAATGCCAAAGGGGCCAACGATCGAAAGATCCAGGCGCCACATGGCGTTTTGTCCACGCACGAGATAGCTGAAGCAGACGTCATCTTCGGCCTCAACCAATTCTTCGATCACGGCAAAATCACGGAGCCGCTTGATCATGGGGTCGTAAGGACGTGAGCCGAAGGCTCGCTTGACGAAGCTGAAATCAGGCTGTTCGAGAGATTTGTAAGTACTGCAGATAATCTGACGGTAGTTCTGCAACGCTGCTAGCTCCCAAAGTTACCCGCGATGCAGGGCCACATCGTATCGCACTAGGTACCACTGATGGACCGGCCTAGCGCAGCGATCGGCTGACTCACGGGGTTCAGACGAGCTGATTACCTGAAGCTCACCGTCCTTGCAATCCCTAAGCTGCATCATTTCCTTGGCCACGTAGCCAGTTACGGTGCGTGGCAGGTCGGTTGTGACTAACCAAAAACCACCTGCTTTTTGTAACGACACATCCTGGCCGCCAGCCATTTCAGGCCGCCGGACAAACTCCGAATCTCGTGTAATACCCGGCCATTGCTTAAGCGTCCGAGAATGGCCATAGAAGTTGGCCATAGCCGTGATCTGATAGCTGTCAGCGTAGACTGGACGCTCGAGCTGATCCAATCGCGCCGCTAGCGCTGCATAGCCATGGGTCTCGGCCAATAACCGGTCACGGTCTGGTCTGACTGGTAATAACCCGGTCAGGGCATGAACGAGCAAAAGTAAGATCACAGCTAAGTTGGCCATCAGGCCAAAATAAACAAATTTAGATTTATATTTCAAGTGAGGGGTCAACAGCCCAGCGGCAGTTAAAAGGTACATGGCAGACCAGTTAGCTTCCACCTTCGATCCCAAACTAATCAAGCCGAACACGATGAGAGGTACAGCCGTTGCCGCGATCATGAGAGACTTGAGCTCGGGATAAATCGTCTCGCCAGTGTGCGCATCTTTATCCCCGTCACGGCGGCGCATAGATACGTAGACAGCTCCTAGGAGCCCCCCCCACGCAGCAATCTGACTCCCGTAATAACCCACATAGCGATTAAGAGACTTCAATACATCGTCATACGGTTTGGGCGCGGCATCGATCTTCTTCTCACTCTCGCGGAGATCACCCCAATATTTGCCCAATTCCCACTCGGCACTACCCGGTTTTGCCGCCTGCGGCACTGGCAAGTGAGTCGCAGCACCTACACCAAGGTGTTCGCTCGCAAAACCATGCCGTGCCTGAAAACGAATGGTTATCCAGTCATGTTGCGCGTTCCAATAGAGATGCGGCGCGATGACCAAGGCGGCAACGAGACCGCCAGCATAGGGCCACGGTCCACGCAGCCCCCGACGAGTGCCCCCTTGTTGACGCAACTGCGCCACCAGAGCCCACAAAAATACGGGACCAATCAGGAGCATCATATATTTGGACCAAAGACCAAGTCCGGTGACCAGACCCGCTGTTAGCCAGCGCCACTCCGCGCCGCGTAGCGCAAGTGCGGCTTCCGACACAGCTAAAACCCAGGCCAGCAGTAGTGCCGTGTCCGGCGTAGTAATAAAGCCGTAAGCCAAACCCATCAGATTGCCAAACGCGAGCAGCAAACCCGTGGCCTGTGCCCATCCAGCGCTTAAGCCGACGATACGGAGGAGGCGGCGCGTAGCGCATAGAGTCAGCACGCTCGTAACCAGAGTACCGAGTCGCGCAATGAGGAACGAACGCGCTGCGAAATTAGCAGGCCACCCGATCCAAGCCACCACGGGCGGATGATCGAAATAGCCGAGATCGAGGTATTTTGCCCATGCAAAATAATAGGCCTCATCCTGCACGACCGGTAAAAGCGTCGCTGCTAGAGTCCAAAAGGCAGCAATTCCGCCGATAACTTTCGCCGCGGGACTGAGGCTAACTTGGCTGGTCACGGAGTCTCTCTAAGTTTAGCACTGAGTCCTGTCTGCCGCTGACCACTCGTCTGATTACCAATGGCATGCTGTAATGCCTTGCTTGAACCGACAAAAATGGCCAGCTTCTTCGCTCGCGTCAGCGCTGTGTACATTAAATTACGTTGCAGCATGACGTAATGCTGCATGGTGCAAGGAATGACGACAACAGGAAATTCGCTACCCTGTGATTTATGCACCGTGATGGCATAGGCCAGTCGCAGTTCCTGCGCTTGTTCATCATCGTAGGCCACCACCTTATCGTCGCCAAACTCAACGAGAAGCCGTCCACCATCGACCCGCGTATCAACGACGTAGCCAATGTCTCCATTAAAAACGCCGAGATCGTAGTTGTTGGCGCTTTGGATTACTTTGTCACCCTGACGCAGCATGAGACCGCCACGCCTATATTCACGCTTACCCTGCCCCTCTGGGTTAAGCGATTTTTGCAGAGCCTCATTCAACGATACGGTACCTAGTTCACCACGATTCATCGGCGTGAGTATTTGGACGTCACTTATGGGATTGAAACCATAAACCCGCGGCAACTGACGCTCCACCAGGTCCAGAATGGTGGTCCTAATATCTTCGCCGCTCTCGACCTCGACAAACTGACAGTCACTGTCGCGTCCTAAACTGGCGACATGCAGAACACCACCACTGTTGATAGCATGGGCCGTCTGAATAATGCGTGAACACTGCGCCTGGCGAAACACCTTTTGCAAGCGCACACATGGTATGTCGCCGCAGTCTATTAGATCGCGCAACACATTACCTGGTCCCACCGAAGGCAACTGATCCACGTCACCGATCAGAATCAGCTGTGCCGTCGGTGGCACGGCCCTGATCAGCGCGTCAGCAAGACGGATATCGAGCATCGACGCCTCGTCGACGATCACCGCCTGGACAGGCAGGGGATTAGATTCGTCTCGTGCAAAGCTGTGCAAATGGGGCAGCCACTCAAGGAGGCGATGAATCGTTCGCGCCGGCGTCGCCGCGACTTCGGTCAACCGCTGTGCGGCCCTGCCGGTCGGTGCTGCCAAAGCGACCGTCTTGCCCATAGCTTTGAGCAGTCTGATGATCGTATTGGCCGTGGTCGTCTTGCCCACACCTGGGCCACCGGTCAAAATGAATAACCGCTGCGACGCTGCCTTGCGCACCGCTTCTAGCTGTTCATCGGCAAGGACGGTGCCTGAGGCTTCGCCGTACCGCGACAACCAGGCGTCGATGCGATCCATGTCATGGGGGAGATCACTGGCGAGTAGCTTCCGAGCTACACGGGTCACATTCCACTCTGCAACCAGGAGTTCAGTCCGGTAGTAAACGAGTTCTTTTTTGGGGCCATTATCGTCGTCATTATCGATAGTCATCGTCTCTGGCGCAATAGCACCAAGATCCGCAAGATCCGCCAATGCCACGGAAAAACGTTGAAGCACCTGAGCTTCCGTCAAATTGAGCGTGGTGACTAAGGCCCTTATCAGCTGAGCTGTCGTCAAATAACAATGACCGCGCTCTTCCCCTTGTTGTAGCTGATAAATAACTGCCGCGCGCAATCGCTCAACCGAGTCACCGGCGATGCCCATACTTTGCGCTATGCGATCGGCAGCAATAAATCCGATGCCTTGAATGTCATTAGCCAGCCGGTAGGGATCGGCCGATACAATTTTAATCGCATCGCCACCGTAGTGCCGCCGTATCCGCGCGGCAAAAAGGGGCGAAATACCGTGCGTACTGAGAAACAGCATGACATCCGCAACGGATTTCTGCTCGCGCCAAGATTCGATAATCTGCAGCCGCTTTTTGGTACCCAGGGACTGAATCTCGCTGAGTCTTTGCGGTTCATGATCAAGCACGTGTAACGTGTCACTGCCAAACTTAGCGACGATCTTGGTCGCGGTCTTGGGCCCTATGCCCTTGATCAATCCGGAAGCTAAATAGCGCTCGAGCGCCTCCGCAGTATCAGGTCGCACTGGGACCATGCGCTCAATCTTAAACTGCAACCCGTACTGGGGATGCCGCGACCAATTACCGACAAACTCAAACTGAGCCCCAGGGTGGGCAGCGGCAAAAAACCCCGTAGCCGTGACCTGAGATTGGTCATTGCAATTACGGATGCGGAGCACCGTCCAGCCGTTCTCATCGTTACGATAAGAGATGTGCTCGATCTCGGCCCGCAGCTGTGTAGACTTGTCGCGACTAGGCTCCAGATTCATCCTCTCAACTCACTCACAGACAACGCGCCGATGCGGCTTCTCATCCCACCGAAAATTGGCATCCCCTCAAATAGCAGACCAACACGCTGAAGCCTAGGCAGCCACCTTAGATGTCCGCATGAAAAATCGTAACGCACTGATTTGTATCAAATTAACGTGATGGTCGCGACATTTAGATGGCTCTCATCAAAGGCGGAGTAAATTTTTTATTAAAGGCCCCGGCTGATTCAGCCGATGACTGAGATGGAAGTGCAAGTGGTGCTGTGCATGGCGAGCTCTAACATGTCAAGATCAGTAGTCAAAATTAAATCCTATGCGAGAAATACCCGGCGCGGTGCGACCGGGTATTTTGTTTCTTGAACCCGATCGGAGGTTGAACGATGCAATTTCTCTATTCTTTCAAGCACATGGAAACTTCAGAGGCATTACAGAACTACACCGAGCAGAAACTGACGGAGCGCATTCACAAGTTCGTGACCAAGCCTATCGCAGCCCATGTGACCTTTTCAGTAATCCGCCACCAGCACACAGTGCACGTGAGTCTGGATGCGGGCGATGGCTTTGGCATCGAGGTCGAACACACTTCGATTGACATGTATGCCTCGATCGATCAACTGTCCGACAAGCTGGCCACACAGTTGAAAAAACACAAAGAGAAGCTGAAAGATCATAAGGGTGACCGGATGTTCCGCAGCTTAACGCTGATTGCCGAGGCCGATGGTGACGGTGAGAGCGTTGATGCAGACGACATCCTTAAGTATGAGGCGGCACGCCGCCGGATGGCACGGTAACAAAGTTTTTTTCCCTTAATGCGTTTTTTAGAAGCCGGCGTTACAGCCGGCTTTTTGTTTTCTTAGCGCTTAAATACAAAACATCTCGACCCCAATTTCGGGCGTGCCAAGGTGGCCATGCGGCCATGAGCGGTTTATACTTTAGCTACACCTAAAGATGTTTATTAAGGGGATGACTATGGCACGATGGGTCAGTCGCGGCTTATTCGTTTTGGTTGGTTGCATCCTGAACGCAACCATTAGCATGGCAAAGCCGGCCAACCTCGATAAAGAACATATACCCGGACAACTCATCGTCAAGTTTAAACCCAGCTTTGACTTCACAGCTCAATCGCAGTTTCTTGGCTCCATGGGCGCCCACGCACTGCACACCTTCAAGTCTAACGGTGCCCAACTCATAGAGTTCTACGAGGAGCCCACAGAGGCTATGCTCATCGACCGCGCCGCGTCGCTGCTCGAGAGCCCTGAGGTCGAGTACGTGGAAGCCAATACAATCCTGCGTGCTTATGAGGTCCTACCAAACGATCCCCGCTTTGGTGATCTTTATGGCTTGAAAAACACCGGCAGCGGTGGCGGCATCGCCGGAGCTGACATTAAAGCCACGGAAGCTTGGGAAAAGACCACCGGCTCATCGAAGGTCCTCGTTGGTATCATCGACACGGGGGTCGATTACAATCATCCCGACATCAAGCCCAATTATTGGACAAATTCGGGTGAAACCGGTGTCGACGCTAACGGCAAAGACAAAGCTAGTAACGGCATCGACGATGATCACAACGGCTATATCGACGACTTCCGCGGCTGGAACTTCGTTGACGGTAACAATAACCCCATGGACGACAACGAGCACGGTACCCATGTAGCAGGGACCATTGGCGCTCGTGGCAACGACGGTGTCGGTGTCGTCGGTGTGAACTGGAACGTATCCATAGTAGGCATTAAGTTCCTTGATGCCAGCGGCTCGGGCTCACTAGCTGACGCCACGAAAGCGATCGAATACGGCACAGCTCTAGGTGTCACGATGACCAGCAACAGCTGGGGCGGAGGCGGCTTTTCTGAGACGATGAAAGCGGCCATCCAAGCTGCTAACGCTAAAGGCGTGCTATTCATCGCCGCTGCCGGCAACGACGGCGTCAATAACGATAACTCTCCCCACTACCCGTCTTCCTACAACCTCGACAACGTCATCGCCGTAGCAGCTACTGATAACCGCGATCAACTTGCTGGATTCTCGTGCTACGGCCTAAGCTCGGTCCATCTAGCGGCACCCGGCGTCAATATCGTGTCCTCCATACCAAGCGGTGGTTACACTCGCTTGAGCGGAACCTCCATGGCCACACCCCATGTCTCTGGCGCCGCTGCTCTGATCAAAGCAGCATATCCCAACGCAACAGCCGCTGAGATCAAGTCGCGTCTAGTGAATACCGCCGATCTAGTTCCCGCACTCACGGGCAAAACCATAAGCGGCGGCCGCCTTAATGTTGCAGCTGCTTTAGTTGACGATCCATACCCGCCCACAGCCGTCGACGACCTAGCCGTTAACGCGGCTGGTATCACCACCGTTAAACTAACGTGGATCGCAGCCCAAGACGAGGGCACCAAAGCACCGGCCAAACGCTACGAAGTAAGGTTCTCCGATCGTCCCATCCTGACAGAAGACGACTGGAAGGCGGCCCGCCGCGTCAGCCACCGCCAAAACATGACCAGCAGCTCAGTAGTAACAGCGGAGATCAGTGGACTAGGCCTCAACAGCCACGGTTACGCAGCAGTTAAAGCGGTTAACCTGATCGGTATCGTCGGTCCTATATCTGAGTCGATTGCCTACGCTACACAGCCGGTCAAAGCTGTCTACTTCAACGACGCCAAAAACCTAGACAAGGTCAAAACAGAGGGTAATTGGAATCTGGCAACTGACCCTAGCAAAAACAAGAAAGTTTTTGCCTCGAACAGCATCGACAGTAAATACAAAGAAAACACCAACGCTGCATTGACGTTAGATCCAGTGGTAGTCAAAGGCGGCAAAGCCCTCCTAACCTTCGACACCTGGAACGAAATCGAGAAGGGCTTTGACTTTGGCTACGTCGAGGTAAGTAAAGACGGCTCCACCTGGCAGCTTGTCGATAAGATCTCAGGTCAAAGCGCTTGGACCACCAAGATGTACGACGTGTCTGAGTTCCTTGCCGGAGGCGAATCGCTACAAGTGCGCTTCCGTCTGGTTTCAGATTACTCCGTCAATGCCGCCGGATGGCGTCTAGATCAGATTGCCGTATACGCGCCACAAGCGACTCTGGACTGATCGACTGCATTTAGAATCGAAGTTTAGCTATCAGTTGCCGTGATCCTCTGAATGGGATCACGGCATTTTTTACAATCAGAATAGGGCAAAACTTGCCCATCCTTTCCGGAACATGAATCCAGTATAATTGGAAGAACTAGCCATAGCCGATCTTTAGCCCCAGTATGAATCCGCCAGTATCTCCACTCCTTTGGATCACAACATGAGCCAAGAAGACGCCCAGGGAATTCTCCACCCGAGCCCTCAAAAACTAAATAGTGTCGCCCCCAATCGCAGTGACTATGCGCGAAAATTTTGGCAACGCCAGCGTTCCTTCATGATGCTGATCGTCGCTATCTTACTACCCATAGCCATCTTTATCGCATGGGTTCAATCAGCGAGCTATACATCAAGTGTTGTGGCATTTTATGACGATCGCGGGAGCTTTGAGGGGGGACAAAGGGATCCTCTGTTCCCACGATTTGGTCAGGTTGCTGAAGCATTCCGCACCAGGCTCGCTGATAGCGATTTCCTCTGGCAAGTAGCGCAGGAGGTTGGCCTGCCAGCGCGCCTCATGGCACCGGCTCCGTGGCGAAAAACGCTAGCCGATTTAGTACCACCACTCGGACGGATGTTAACGCCAGAGCCAGTGGCTGTACCAACCGACGACATGACGCTCCGCGAAGAAGTAGTGCACCGACTCAAAGAAACGGCCAAAATAACGGTTGATGATCGCAAGAATTTCCTCCAAATCACTACAACTGCTCGCGATCCCTTACATGCGCGGCAGCTAGCCGACACTCTGATGGAAGAGTTTATACAGAGCCAATTACGCTTTGAAGCCGAGTCATACAGACGTCAGCATGAGCTTTTTGCAAGTTATCTCCATGATGTCAGTCGAGCCCTTGATGACAACATGCGTATTGATGTCGAGAAAAAAGCCACAGAAAATGCTCAGACCAGGTCTGAACAAGATCTGCTGCGCGACCAAGAGGCGGAGATCATCGACAAAATTCAGATCGTAAAGGCAGAGATTGACCAGGAAAAGGCACGTGTATCTGCATCAAGAGCGACACTGGAGTCAGAGCTGGCACGTCTTATTACGCGACTCCAACCATCGCACCCTGATGTGATCGCAAAGCAAGAAGAGATACGAGCTCTAGGACGTGGCCTTGACGATCGCGTGCTGCGCTCACGGCTGGTCGCACTTCGTCAACAACTCAGTGACGTGCGCTCTGCGCAACGCAAACTAGGCATGAAGGTAGACATCGGCGAGGGTAAAGAGGACGAGATGGGCCTACGGGGTGGTGTCTTTGTTCCTAACCTTTCTGATCGCGTCAACGAACTGAATCTTCAAGAAATGGACTTGTCGCGACAGGCTGAATCACCAGCACTAAGGACTCGCCTGCGCACGGTCCTGCCAGCTAGTTATGATCTCACATCTGACCTGCGCAAGCTGCGTCAATACGCCGCCGTATTTTTTGTGATCGCTCTAATTTTTGCGCTCTGCGCAGGAATCATCCGAGAACTTTCAAGCCCTTTGGTGCGTGACGGGTGGCGCGCATTCATAGCGACCGGTGTACCTGTTGTAGCTGAGATCACGGTAAAAAAAGATGGGGTAGAGATTTCTGACTGCCGCTATGCCGTGGGCTCAATGCAAAAGTTGCTGCACGGCAGGACGGTCCTTTTACTTGACGCTTCAATAAGTGATTCACTCAATAAATTTCATCTCAATCTTGCTAACGTGCAGGCATCAGACTCAGCCGTACCCACCCTGTTTTTTGACTGCAATCAAACTAAACCTATCGGAGATGTCATGCGCGAGTCGTTACCGACTTGCAAACTTAGCGATTTCCTGAACGGCAAGGTTGCCTGGAAGGATGTGCGCATTTCACGAAATTCACAGCGTCTTTTCGATCTCGTATTAAGTGACGACAAAACCAATGGCCCCTACACCGGGGAGCAGCTCTCACGATTCTTTGCAGCACTAGGCAAAAACTACCCACACATTTTGGTCCGCGGCCGTGAGCCAGAGCAGGTAGTCATCAACAATTCCCTCATTTACGAAGCGTCTGACGTGTTTATCTGTGTTGACTGCAATCTGACCACATATACCTCCTTACGAACCTTAATGAACGCTACGGATCTATCGCGACTACGCGGCCTCATTTTGGTTGGCAGCTGAAACCATGGCAATTTTTGGACGAGACCTAGTTCTAGCATTGGCAGCTGTCTTAACCGCAGCGGTGTCGATGATTAGCTATAGTTTTGGTCCCATGGGCACCGCTCAGGCATGCATTCCGCTCTTGCTGCTTCTCATTTTTTCTCTGTTGCCCAATCTTTTGCAGCTGAGGTCTTTTGCCGTCATCAGTGCCTTTGCTGTGTGCACTATTTTTTTTGATGAAAGCTACAATAATCCCTTTTACGAGGGCGCGCCTTTAAGTGAGCTCCTCGGTCCTCTACTCTTTGACCGGTGGCAAAGTCTACTTGAGATTCCAGGGCTCCAGTTTACGACCTTTGAGATACTGACTATTGCGACGGCTGGCGTCCTCTTTGTCTATCGACGGATGACTAAAGCAGACCATGCGACCGTAAAACATGCTGGGCTCATGCCCGCAATGGTTTTCATGCTCCCACTCACTTGCCTGGCGTCCGTTAGCTATGGACTTTGGCATAGCCAAGACCTGTCTATGGCTCTCACCCAAAACAGATTCATACCAGTACTGGGGGCATGGCTTTATCTAGGCTACTGCGTCTATGACCTTCCTGAACAGGCGACGCGTCTTTTTACATTACTTACCGTTGCCGTGGTCTTTAAATGTCTTGAGGCCTGGTACGTATTTATTTTCGACTTTGGACTTAAACTGGAAACACGCGAATATTTGATGGAACACATCACCTCCGAGTCCATAGCCATGGCCATGGTTTTTATCAGTTATACATGGTGGCACAAGAGGCGCCACCTCGGTGATGACATGGTGGCACTCCTAACCGCTCTGATGATGATCGGTCCCTATGTCTTAAATTTACGAAGGACCTCATATATCGGACTTGGCTTGACTGTTCTGCTGATTCCGCTTTTATATCGGAAAGCAGTGAAGTTTCGTCACTTAGTGGTAGCCATAGCTCTCGGCGCTGCCGCAGCTAGTGTGGTGTTCGTTACCTGGGATACACCTGGACCACTAGGTGCTCTCTCACGGCCAGTGAAGCGCTTTATAAATCCTCCGCCCCCGGGGGAGTTTGACTATCGTGACGTCGAAAACTATAACAATTATCGCTCGATTATGGATCAACCGCTATTAGGACGGGGCTTCGGCGTGTCGTTGGCTCGCTACATGCCGTTACTCGATATTTCTACCGTCTATCCTCTCTACGAAATCGTGCCTCATAACAATATTTTGTTTTTATGGTCCCATGGCGGTCCCCTGACTCTTGCAGCTTTTGCAACCACTGCAGCCATCGGGATTGGGGTGTGTCTGCGCCTCAGTCGGAAGGGGCAAGCCTACGGCGCGCGTCTCCTGGGGTTTATTGGCTGGGGGATGATCGTACGCTGGTTAATCTATTGCTGGGCGGACTTAGGGCTAGCATTCTTTCGCCTGCCAGCAATCACCGGACTCATCATAGGCATGTCGATACGAGCATTGTCTCAAACGGAGAGAGGGGTAAGCCATGCGCAGCTTAAAACCTAGGCATCGGACCTCGTGCAATTTAGGCTTGCTGGTTCTAGGCATCGCAGTACAACTCATAGTTAGTTGCACTGCCGCAGTGCCAGCCCAGGATCTCTCTAAGGCGCTGTCGGGATCTACATTCAATCGCGTCGGAGATTACGTCATCAGCGCCAATGACCAGATTAATGTAAAGGTCTTTGGCCAGGATAATCTCACCGGAACCTATGTCGTCTCGCCCACGGGCATGCTGACCATGCCGTTAGTGGGGTTTGTCACTGCAGCCGGCCGGACCAGCATGCAGCTTACAGACTCTTTACAGAAAGCTCTCAAGCCATTTGTTAAAAATCCAATCGTCACGGTCAATGTTGCTGGCCGTGACAGTTTCCAAGTTTATTTTTCGGGCGAAGTTGGGCGCCCCGGCGAGATAAATTTGCAGCGCAGCACCACGTTACTTCAAGGCTTAGCCATCGCTGGGGGTCTAACACGCTTTGCCAGTGGGCGCGTGGTTTTGCTGAGATCAAGTAGCAATGGCGTAGTCCAGCGCTATGCAACGACCTTTTACAAACTACTTAGCGGCAAAGATCAATTAGATCGCTTTCTGCTCGAACGCGGTGACTATATCCACGTCGAGTGACGAGAGGTTACTACTATGGCAAAGCTGATTGCACTCATAATACTTGGGAATATCATCGTCACAGGAATCTATCTTGGACAGCGGCAAAGCACCATTTCAGGGACAACATGCCTCAAAGTGGGCAGCTATTTCTTCCTGAGCTTTGTGGCGCTCGCATATTTTTTACGCCTAGTCCCAGAGTGGATTGAGCCACGGTTATAACATGCAGCGCCAATCCACAGTTCTATGGCTACTATTGGTGGGCGGCGCCCTCATGATGCTCGTCGGCTTTTGGCCTGTGCTCGGGAACGGTTTTGTTAACTGGGACGATCCCTATAATTTCATCAACAACTACTTCTTTCGGGGCCTAAACCAGGAACATTTGGTTTGGGCATTGAGCACGCGGCATTTAGGTGTTTATCAGCCAATTGCGTGGCTCATGCTTGAACTAGAGTATGTAATGTTTGGTCTTAAGGCTGAAGCTTTTCATCTCGTCAGTTTGGTCATACATGGGACAAATACGCTGCTCCTCGGATTATTTGCCCTCAGAGTCCAGACTCTATTCCGGGCACGGGAATTGACCCCAGTTGAGGTCTCATACATTGGCGCTGGCACGTTATTTTTCGCTTTGCATCCCCTACGCGTAGAGGCAGTGGCCTGGGCCTCCTGCCAACCCTATCTGGTCTGCCTCTTCTTCCTTCTGGCAAGCCTTGTTTGTTTTATGGAGAGCAAGCGATGCCAGAAGCATCAAGGACAGCACAATGCCGCGTCGATCTCGCGCAAGTGGTCCGTAGGCTCGCATGCTGCGTGGTCTGGAGGCACGCTGGTGTTTTACGTCGCAGCCTGCCTCAGCAAAGCTACTGCTGTTTTTTTCCCGGTGCTTTTGATCACCGTAGATTATCTCTGGCATAAGTCCCAGTCGCAGACTTTTAAAGTTCCAGAAGTTCTGTTGCGCCGGACCCCTTATTTTTTGGTGTCGATGCTCACTGCTGGATTTGCCATCTGGGCACGATCAGAAATTCATCAGAGTCCTTATGTATTGCGGTTGCCGCTAATAAATAGACTGGCCATGAGCTCTTATGCGATGGGTGTTTACCTTAGCAAAACTTGCCTTCCCGTGAATATTTCCCACTACTATCCTCCGCCTGATTTGCTCCAACCATCGAACATGGTAGTGGCTCTCCTGCCGCTAGTCTGCCTGATGGTCGTTGTTCGGAAGCGCAAAAGTGCCCCTGCCCTAATGCTTGCCTTTGGTGTATTCACGGCAGCCTTGGCGGCAAATCTCGGTATCTTTCAGATCGGATCCACAGTGGCTTCTGACCGCTATACTTATGTTGCGACTGCAGCAGCGATTTGCGTCCTTGCCTGCGGCACTCAGGTATCGGCGCAACGTCGTTTCAGAACCATATTGATTCTACCAATTTTGCTCGCACTCACGTGGGCTGCAAGATCGCAGAGCCAAATTTGGCGCGACTCCATCACGCTCTGGCGCCATGCGCTCGCCAAGGGTGGCGACGTAGCCGAAGATGTACACAACAATTTGGGCCTGGCCCTTGACGAAAGCGGCAACGCCGCAGAGGCTGAGACTGCCTATAAACGCGCCGTAGCGATCAATCCTGCGTATGGCCTAGCGCATACCAACTTGGGCATTCTATATGTGAAGCAGGCTAAATTTGACGATGCGTCGAGGCATTTTGCTACTGCCATCGAACTTGATCCCGAAGCTAACGAGGCGCTGAATGGCCTCGCCTATATCAAATTCCTCCAAAACGATCTCGCCGATGCGGCCAAGCTAAACGACATAGCTCTCAGCCTGCGCCCGAGCGACCTGAGTAACTTAGAACTGAAAGCTCAACTCGAGAGCCGGCGTGGACATTTTGATCTAGCTCTTGAAACAGCCAAGCGCGGCCTCGCATTTGAACCGAATCACGCCTCGCTACTCAATACTCTAGGCGCGATTCAAATGATGGTCGGGCAATTCGATCAAGCCAAAATATCATTCGAACGTGCTATCGCGGTGAGACCAGAGTTTGTTGAACCTATCGTCAACTTAGCCGACATTCTAGTGATGATGGGTGACCCAGGGGGCGCCCAGGACAAGTACCGGACGGCTCTCAAGATCGATCCCAACCATGCCAAAGCTCGCCGCGCGATCGGCGGGAATCCCTAGAGACCACCTACCAATTCGTTGGATCTGACTCAAACCCGTTCACCAGGAAGCCACCGTCAACAGCGAGACATTGGCCGGTAATATAGGAAGCCGCAGGCAGGCAAAAGAAGGCAATCGCTGCCGCCACCTCTTGGGCGTCACCGACGCGACGCATGGGTGTACGTGCAACGATGGCATTAGTTTTTACTGGATTAGAGAGTAATGCGGCGGTTAACGGAGTGGTGATGTACCACGGCGCAACGCAGTTCACCCGGATACCATCCCTAGCCCAATCGCAAGCCAAATTTTGCGTTAATTGACCGAGGGCGGCCTTCGTCATAGCGTACGGAGCACCAGTCCCCAGAGATGTTTGTCCTGCCACCGACGACACATTGACTACCGCACCAGCACCCGATGCCTTGAGTTGTGGGTATAACGCGCGGCAAAGTTCTACTGCTGCCATCAGATTGGTGCGGAATATGGTGTCAATTTCTGTGCGTGTGTAGTCTGTGAAAGGTTTGCGCAGATTGGTACCCACATTATTGATCAGGATATCTAAAGGCGCATCGCTGTCCCCAACTTGAGCTCTGACATACTCGATGCCTTGAGCTTCTGTAAGATCCGCCTGCAGTGTCGTGATCTGTAATCCAAGATTTGCGGCCTCTGCCTCTAAAGTTGCCAGATCCGCGGCACCTCTAGCTACGGCGTGCACAGCGGCACCAAACTCTGCCAAAAGCAAGGCCGTGGCACGGCCTATGCCTTTACTGCCGCCAGTGACCAGCGCCCTCTTGCCGTCGAGTCGCCAGCCCTCAAGCATGCTTTTGCCCACGCAGCTTCCGCTCCCATTCGTAGGCATGCTTCACAATCGTATCGAGATGATCGTAGCGTGGCTGCCAAGAGAGTAGGCGTCGAATTTTACTGGCGTCGGCGACGATACTGGCGACATCACCTGGACGCCGCGGCGCTAAATCTACGGGAAAGTCTCTACCGCTCACACGTTTGACGGCCGCCACGACATCGAGTACCGACGAGCCATGACCGTAGCCACAATTGAGTAGTTGGCTATCTCCGCCACGCAGCAAATGTTCAAGTGCCAAGATATGGGCACTGGCTAAATCTTCGACATGAATATAATCGCGCACACAAGTGCCATCGGGAGTTGGGTAGTCGGTACCAAACACCTTAAGCCGCTCGCGTTTACCTACGGCAACCTCGCAGGCCACCTTGATTAAATGCGATGCTTCGGGCGTCCTTTGGCCCATGCGTAGTTCCGGATCGGCTCCTGCAACATTAAAATAGCGGAGTATGACATGACGTAAGGCGTGAGCTGCACTCATATCCCGCAGCATCTGCTCACTCATCAACTTGGACCATCCATACGGACTTTCGGGGGATGTGGGAGCCGTCTCATCCACAGGCACCATGCGCGGTTGGCCGTAGGCAGCTGCCGTGGAGGAAAAGATGATATTTTTAACGCCCAGCTCAGCGGCCGTAGTGACAAGACGCAGCGTATTGACGGTGTTGTTGCTGTAATACTTTTCCGGTTGCGCCACCGACTCATCAACACGGATCGCCGCCGCAAAATGAATGATCGCGGATATCTTGTGCTTACCAAAGATCTGCTTGAGTAAGGCAGTGTCACCGACATCGCCCTGATAAAAGATCTCGTTATGGACTAAGGCATCACGAAATCCCGTGGAAAGGTTGTCGATCACTATGACCTGAAAGTCCCGCTCTGACAGCATGCGAGCCACATGGCTGCCGATGTAACCACAGGCTCCGGTAACCAGGATATTGGGCTTGGTGCCAGTAAGACTCATGAGATTCTCCTACTCTTGGTGCTAATGATCGCGTCAGCAGCGTAAAAATCGGTGGCATGGGATATACCAGGGGCTGGCTCGGTGCCGTGTCGCACGACTTGAAGTGTATTGAGACCGGCCTCGGAGGCTGCGTGTAGCTCTGCCGCAACATCCGAGAGAAACCACATTTGCGCTGGCTTCACTTGCAATGTATTCGCGATGACAGCATAGGACTCTGGCAATTTTTTGCCTCCGACGCCGGTGTCGAAGTGGTGGCTAAAATAATGCCGCAAATCACCGTGATTCGTGTGCTCAAAAAGTAAACGCTGCGCCTGGACGGAACCAGATGAATAAATTCCTAAGGGATGCCCCCGCTGGACCCAGCCTTTGAGCTGCGGCGGCACATCGTCGTAGACCGCACCACAGTAATCCCCCCGGCGGTAACCGGCCTCCCACATGATGCCTTGGATAGTCTTTAATGCAGGATGCTTGCGATCCTCGTCGATCCAACTCTGGAGACATACAACGAGATCATCAGTGACGACTGCGCGCGACTGCTGCTGAGAAATTTCCCGGCGCACCACATCCAAAGCCTCTGCCACCTCAGGGTGGCCTTGGTTTGTGGCCAGAAACTCGGTCAAATATTGCCTGGCGTAGGGAAATAGCACCTCATGGACGAAGCTGACAGGAGTCGTAGTGCCTTCGATATCGAGTAGTATAAAAGGACAATCCCCGCTCTGCATATTACCCCGCACTAGAACAAAGAATCGGCAAAATCAGCTGGATTAAAAGGCCGCAAGTCCGCGGCTGATTCTCCAACCCCGACGTAACGGATTGGCAATTTAAACTGCTCGGCAATGCTCAGGAGCACGCCGCCCTTGGCCGTGCCGTCTAACTTGGTGACTATGAGACCGCTCAGCTTGACCACTTGACTGAATGCCTTAACCTGCTGCAGCGCATTCTGTCCCGTCGTGGCGTCTATCACTAGCCAAGTCTCGTGCGGCGCTCCTGGCAAATCACGGCCGATAATCCGATTGATCTTACCGAGCTCGTCCATCAATTCTTGCTTGGCGTGTAATCGACCTGCGGTGTCGATCATCAACACATCGATGCCTCGCGCCACGGCAGCTTTGACCCCGTCATAGGCGACTGCCGCAGGATCTGCACCCTGCTTGTGCTTGACCACATCGACACCGAGACGCTCGCCCCATACCGATAGTTGCTCAATCGCAGCGGCGCGGAACGTATCAGCTGCGGCAAGGAGCACTTTCTTCTCGGCGGCGAGAAAATGCGCCGCAAGTTTACCAATCGTAGTTGTCTTGCCTACTCCATTGACACCGACCACCAAAATGACCCAGGGACCACTAGTTGGTTGATTGAGCGGATGAGTAGCACTCTGCGACAATATGGCAGCAGCACGCTCCTTCAGGGCCCTAGTGACAGCCTCAGGGTCTGCAGCCTGCTGATTGGCTAAGCTGCGTCGCACGTGATCGACCAAGGAATCAGCAGCGGCGACACCAATGTCGGCACGATAGAGGGCAGCATGAAGCTCTTCCAGCAACTGCTCGTCAATCTTAGCGCGACCACCGAAAATTTGACCAAGATTCTGCTGCAGACTCTGCCGACTGCGACTAAGTCCTGCCTTTAAACGCTCGAGCCACGAGGCCCGGTCCGTGGCGCGCACTGCCTTAACTTCAGCTGCTTCAGCTGCAGTTTCGCTCGCCTCAACGGCAGTGACCTCTACCACCTCGTTAAGGGTGACCTCGCCCTCCTGCTCCCCTAGTGGAAACTCGTCCTCCGGAACTTCCGGTAGTCCCTTAGAGAGAAGGTCAGCCTCCTGGCGGAGTTCCTGCTCCTCGCGGCGATTGCGCATCCATACCACTACCGCGTAGAAGGCGACAAACGCCAATACAACGAGGAGGGGGCCGCCGATCAGAATCCACGTATCTGGATCACTGCCCGCATGCATCAGGATGTCATAGGGGTCTTTAGTGGTGGTGCTATCCATAGGTTGCGTCGGGTCCATAAAGGTTTACCACGTCTGCGCATTGGCCGATGATTCAATTTACGGTAAAACAGATACTACTATGACCCAGCAATTAAAAACCAAAAAACCACTCTTAAAAATCTGTGGGGTCACAGTCGCTAGCGACGTCGCCACCTGCTTACAACTAGGCGTCGACTATGTTGGCTTCAACCTTTACTCGGGCTCAAAGCGCTACATCGCTCCGGCCCAGGCGAGGCTCATCTGGCTGCAAGCCAGAGATCAACACCAAGCCTCGACATTGGCCACTCTAGTTATTGTGGACCATACACCCGAACAACTAGCGACCGCATTAGTTGATTTCCCCGAGGCTCGCGTCGTCCAGGTGCACAACGTAAGAACCACTACGCAGCTAGGGTCCCTGCGTGCCGTCATTGGCGACCGCGAGCTGTGGGCTGGCGTGGCCGTTCACGAGGCGCAAGATATGGACCTGGCCGCTGCACTGCAAACACATGCCGCTCTGGTGCTGCTCGATGCGGCGGTGATCCCTATGGGAAGTACGGTCGCAGGAGGAAGCGGTCATACTTTTGACTGGAGTCTGCTGGCGAAGACTGCGGCGTTGGGTAAGTTGCCTAGGTTCGGTATAGCTGGCGGCCTCAACGATTCAAATCTGCCGGCATTAGCGGCTATTTGTAACCCGCAATTATTGGACGTTTGCTCAGGCGTTGAGACCGCACCTGGGAAAAAAGATCCCACCAAAATTGCCACACTCATACAAACAATGAGGTCCCAATGGTGAGGATATTGAGAAGGGTCTATCCGGCCCTGGCTGTGGCGCCATGGCTCATGACAACTGGTATCGCATCGGCTGACACGATGGCGCGCCTGCCCAGCGACGAACTCGAAATCACTGATGACAGCGAAACTAACGAACAGCTGCGCCAGCACCCATGGATCAGATACGTGCGTCGTTTTCGCGCCGATCATAATTTTGCTCTGGTAGCCGGTGGGGGCAGAGGCACTTATTTGATCGAAAGTTTCGGTGCACTCAAGGGTGCCAGAATTGATTCAGGCTCAGCTTGGGCCAAGCTACAATACAGCTACCACGTGCCACTTTACCGTGGCTTTGGCTACATACTTGGATCATCCCTGGGATACCAGTACTCACCGCGAGAGGCTCTCCGCCCGTTTCAACCGGTGCCGATGGTGATGTTTCCGGGTATCCTTGCCGGCCTCGTGCTCAACCTAAACCCGCTGTGGCGCACAGTCGTCGCCGCCGACGTCTACATGGCCCGCGCTAACGGCATCACCTATTACGATGCCGTAGATGCGACGAAAACAGAGCATATCTCGGTGACTTTAGTGGCCTACGATAGCCTCGTTGCCATCGACTACTTTTATGATCTCAATTGGGGTCTGCGTTTGGAGGCTCATCAGCGTGCTGTTTATTATTACCGTCCCCTACAGCAGCCGGGCGATACTGCCGTCTACGCCGCAGATGCGCTATTTCGCCTCGAGGATCGGTGGTACGGCATTGGCGTTGTTTACCACCTGCTCTGACCCCTGAGCCAAACAACAGGGGTCAAGCGCCTAAAAATACTGGCATTTAATCCAAGCACAGGACCCGAGAGGCTAAGGTATTTGCGGCTTTGTGACGATAGTCTGGTCATGGGGGTGTAACCATGACAGCAAAATCCGCAACTAATGCTGGAGAAAATACCGGCGCTAAGGGCAAACTGAAAAACGCAGACAGATCAGTCAGTGACGATCTCGAATTGCTGCGGATGATCATTCAGGAGTCTCCATCGCTAAGGAATGTCGTCATGGACAAACTGCAGCAGGCCAAGACTCGTATAGACAAAGAGGCAAAAAGCCCTGGTGCAAAATTGGCGGCAAACAAGAGTAAATAGCATCGCGCAGCGTGCTTTAAGCACGTGCTTCGTGGCGACGACGTTAGTACTTAGCCTGACAAGCTGCACGCAGCAAATGTCCAATCAGCCCGCTACTGCGGAAGAGCCTCTTGAGGTTGTCGTCGAGCGCAGCAAGGCTGTGCGCCCTCAATGGATGACGGCAAGCCCAGGGCAGCTGTTCGCAGCCGGGGGCGAGATTAGGATGCTGACCACGCGCAGTCGGCTCAGCAATCTCATCTTGGGACTCAACCAAACAGAAATTGCCGCACTGGATGCGACAAAGCTGGCTGTTGCCACCAGAATTCAGGCTCAATTAATCGATTTCACTCCCAATTCGACACCACTACTCAAACAGCGGTGGCAGAGAATGGTGCTCGAGAGCACGGCCAAGGTAGCGACATCGGTGATCAAAGTTAGTGACATCTACTACGAAGGCATCACCCGGCAGGTGGCAAACGCTCAAGACCCCATACGGCAATATTACCTAGTTGCCGTTCTGGTTAGCCTACCAAAGGAAACAATTACGGGGATTTATAACGATCTCGCGCGTCGCCTAGTCAATGAGCCTGAGTCCGATTGGCAGGCCCTAGTCGCCCGCCTAAAGCAGGTGTTGGCACTAGGAACAAAATGAATACCGATGGTCGGTCCGATTAAGTCGTCGACCTGGGGCTTACGACTATAGTATTTCACCAGCCGTGAGCGACCATAGCCTAAATTTCAACGCAACGCATTTACACCTGCCAGGTTGGTGGGTGCACGCCTTTGAGGTAGCTCATCGGGCCGAGGGTGAGAGCTTATCTGCGATGCAGCAAGCTTATGCAGCCGGCTTAGCTCCAGCACTGGGGTCGCTCGAATTAAATTCCCTCGCCATGGTACTGGCCAGTTTACAAGAGCAGATTTTACGCGGTGACTACCAAAACTTGTGGGTTCGGGCCGAGGAGCATCTGAAACATGCCGGCACGATCATGCGCACCCGACGCTTCATCTTCGAAAAGATCGTACAGCTACTTGTCGGCCTGCGCCTGCTCACTCCCACAAGTGATGCGAGTATGCGATCTTTTTCCCCAGTTGCGGCCGATCGCTGGCGCCGGCTTAGCGACGATGACGCATTTGAGCTTGGGGTATCTCTAAACCCACTTGGAGCCGAACTTCTCCTTGGCCTGTCAGATGCACATAGTGACCTGGTGCGCTTTGCCTCAGGTCAAACTGAGGCGCATACCTTGCTCCGCGGGCTGGCGCCACTGACCGTCTGGCGGAGTATCTGGCTCGAACTCGCTGGCATGGAGCAGCTCCTTTACTTGCGCCTAGAGCGTGGCATGCAGTGGGAGTTCCGGTGGTTACAACTTGAAGGTATTTTCGGTATCCCGCTGGGCGAACTTTTTGCCTCCATGAGCATTCCAGAACAGCGGGGCGTCGAGCTTGCTAGCGAGCTGGCAAAGCGCTTGCGCGTTATTAACAAACTCGGGCGCAAACTCGTCGATCAAGGATTTATGGCCTCGACCGTCCAGGATCAGTACTTAGCGTTTGGTGGACCGAGTGAGCATAGACCTACGGGTCCCATGATGGTTTGGCAGGCCTCGCGTGAGCGTTTAGCCTCCGATGCCACGCATGCCTACCGGCGTGCTGCAGCGCATGCCATCGTGCAAGGTTGGTTTGGCGATAGCGAACCATTATTGCTTCAACTTTGCTTTGACGATGCCACGGTTGGCAGTGTTGCCCCCATTGCCTCAGGGATGTGGCGCGAGTTAGCCAAAATCCCTGCTGATAGACAGCCCATGCCACTCGACGTGCAACCAGGCCAAATATTGCTGCCACAGGCCCTCTTTTATGAATACTGCCTGCGTTCCCATCCCGCCTGCCTATGGCCTTTGCCATCAGGAGTCGCCGGAGGGCCGCTGGGCGAGCTCATTCGCGATCCCCGTGCGCCTGATCTTGTTGTGCGCTTTGAAAAGTTTTGGGCCTATGTGGAAAGCGATCTTGAACTCCAACAAGCCTTAAATGACGAGCCGATGATGACTCTGTCATCTGCGGCGACAAGAGGGGTCATCGAGGTCGCCACCGCATTAAGGCAGCGGCTGACTACCAGGCCTGATACCACCACCATGATGGTATCGCCGTCTGAGGCAAAACCACGGCTTATCGCACAGGTTCCCGCAGCGTCGTCAAGGGAACCGACCGCGCAGGTCAACGACAAGCCGCTGCGTCCAGCGGCGGTGTCCGGCGCCCTCGCTGCGCGCATGATGAAAACAGCATCGGAGGAGCTTGCCAAAATGCGTGCCAGCGATCTCACCCGATACGAGCAACTCAAAAAAGCCTTTTTTGCAAGCCTGGACGACACCAGTCGCAAACTTCTACTAGATGTGCAAAAACGCATTCAGCCAAACTTGTTTGATGAGCAACTACGCCAGCGTCTTGTGCGTTTTATGGTGGAAAACCCGGGTTCTTGGCGATCCGCAGATGTGAGCAGGACTAGCAACAATTGAAAAATTAAGCCGTGAGCAAAGCAAAATACGGATGATTTTTCCGTTTGAGGCTTGATTTTTAGTATGACGCCGCCTAATGTGAAATGACGGAGTTGTTGATTTCCTGACATTACGGAGGGCCATCTCACATGGCAAAGAAGACGAAGAAGCCTACCAAGGCACATGCGAAGAAGAAAACCAACGTCGCTGCTAGCGCTGCAAAAGTTGCTAAGCCTGCAAAAGTGGTAGTTCCACTGAGCAAGATCCAACCAGCTGGCACCCCTCGCACCAAGAGCGAAATCCTCGGCGTTTTGGCTGAGACCACTGGTCTTAGCAAAAAAGACGTCAGCTCGGTTTTCGCTTCCTTGAGTGACCTCATCGGCAAAGATGTGGGCAAAAAAGGCTGCGGTCTTTTCACCGTCCCTGGCCTGCTCAAAATCCGCCGCATCAACAAGCCAGCTACCAAAGCTCGTAAAGGCATCAACCCCTTTACTGGCGAAGAGACCACGTTCAAAGCTAAACCAGCTCGTAACGTTGTCAAAGTCCGCCCCCTCAAAGCTCTGAAAGACATGGTCTAATCCATTGGTCTAATCCAGTCGCTTTGATGGTGTTATGACACCTTAGCCGGATCCATTTTGGATCCGGTTTTTTGTTTTTGGGCGCTTTTTCACTGCTTCCTGGGATCTAGTAGATCGCGCATCGCGTCTCCCACGAAGTTCAGTGCCAACACTAAAAGCGCTATGGCGATGCCTGGGACTATACTTAAATAAGGTGCTTCAACCAGCACCGTTCGCCCCTGGGCGAGTAGAGCCCCCCATGACGGAGCGCCGTCCTGAGCACCTAGTCCGAGGAAGCTGAGACTTGCCTCAACCACAATCACGCCCGATAGGGAAAATGTGGCATGGACCAAAAGCGGTGTTAAGGTAGCAGGGAAGATGTGGCGCCAAAGCAAACGGGCATCTTTGGCCCCAAGCGCCCGGCTGGCGGTGACGTACTCGCGCTCCCTAATCGACAATGTTTGGGCGCGCATCAGCCGTGCAGCACTAGTCCAACCGGTTGCTGAAATAGCCAAGATCACGTTGCTGCGACTGGGACCGAGCATGGCGGCTAGAGCCATAGCAAGGAGTATCCCTGGGAATGCCATGAGTAGGTCTACTAACCTCATGAGCATGGTGTCGATCCATCCGCGCTTGTACCCAGCCACAAGTCCCACCCAGGTGCCCACGCTGACCGAAAGAGCTACCGTAAGCACAGAGATATATAAGGAGGTCCGACCTCCGTACAGCATCGCTGTCAGGACGCTACCTCCTGTCAAATCCCGGCCCAAAAGGCCGCCGGGTCCTGGCGGCATGAGGCGCATGGCGATATCAATCTCATCTGGGGCTGTCGGCGCCAGCCACGGCGCTAGCAACGCTGCTACCGTGAACGTCACGATCACGGCCATACCAAATAGCAAACGTGGATTAGTCACCCACTTGGATCCGCGGATCGACGAGCGCATAGGTAAGGTCCGTAAGTAAATTAACCAGTAGATACGTGCAGGAGAATACCAGGACACATCCTTGGACCAAGGGGTAGTCCCGGTTGTTGATGCCGTCGAGGATGAGGGTACCGAGGCCTGGCCAGTCAAAAATGCGCTCCGTGATAATAGCACCTGTAAGGAGTACCCCAAATTGTAAACCAACAACTGTGATCAGTGGTAGCGCTGCGTTGCGTAACACATGTTTGAGCACTACGGCCGATGCGCTAACGCCTTTGGCCCTAGCTGTGCGCGCGTAGTCCTCGCGCAAATGATCGAGCATCGAGTTACGGGTCATGCGACTAAGTATGGCTGCGAGCGCTATCCCAAGTGTCAGGGCTGGTAGGACGTAAGAGCTGAGACCACTGCGCTCCGATACGGGTAGCCATCCTAGATGCAGCGAAAATAGTAGAACCATCATCGGACCGAGCCAGAAGTTTGGAATTGCAATACCGGTCATAGCGAGCGCCATTGCCGCATAATCTAGCGGTCGTCCAGCCTTAACCGCACTGATAGTACCTAGGGGTAAACTCACCATCATGGCAACGATGAGGGCCAATACAGCTAGTTGCGCCGTCGCCAGCCAACGGTCAGCTATGAGCGCGGTCACGGGCTTTGTGTATATCAGCGATGTCCCCAAGTCTCCGCGCAAGACTCCTTTAAAGTAATCCAGGAGCTGCTCCAAAAAAGGTTTATCAAGACCAAGAGATGCGTGTAACTGAGCCTTATCTGCGGCCGTCGCATAAGGGCCCAATATGGCATCCGCCGGATCTCCAGGCACAACATGAATCAGTAGCGCCACGATAGTCAGCACGCCCAGCGCCACTGGTAGTAGTGAGAGTAGTCGTCTTGCGATAAATACGATCATTCTGTTGGCCCTAGATACTAATGCTTCTGCACATGAGCTAATGAACTCAAGCGACCATCAGCGTAAAGCTCGAATCCGGACACCTTGTTACTGACAACGGCAAAAACATCTTCATGCCAGAGAAACACATACGGCGATTGCTCACCAACGATCTTCTGAACTTCATTATAAATAGACTGCCGCTTAGCTTGTTCCGTCTCTATCATGCCAGCCGTCAAAAGCGCGTCTAGCGGTGGCAAGGAGAACCACCCTCGGTTGCCTCCATTTGGCGGGATACTGCTCGTAGCGAAGGCAAACCTGTAAATATCGGGATCTTTGAAGCCCACCCAAGAAAGCCCCCACAACTCCACACGCCCATGGTCCACGTCAGCCTTGAATCGGCCCCACTCCAGGGTCTCCACTTTAGTAGCAATACCAACGCGGCGCAGATCGGCGGCTATCGCCTTAGCCACAACAATCCGCGTCTGATCCGTTGTGGTTTTGTAGCTGAGCGTTAGGCGTGGTTTTTCCCCCGTTTGGGTAAAACCCGCTTGATCCAGTAGGAGTCGCGCCTGGACTGGATCGTAAGACGGGACTGAGAGACCTGATGCATGAAAGGGACTCGAGTCGGTAATCAAGGTGTCAGCATTCAGCGCCATGCCGTTTAGTACGTATTTTATGATTTTCTCCTTATCGATCGCATGAGCAATGGCGCGTCTGACTAGCCGATTTGCGAGCGTCGCGTTCCTCACATTGAAACCTAAATAAGAGGTACTGAGACCTGGCCGATGGTAGACCTTTAGATCTGGTCGCTCCCGCGCCAGAACTTTTAATTTGTCGCGACTGATACTGTTTTGGACTAAGTCTAGCTCGCCCGCGATAAGCTTGGCGTACCGCGTATTTTCGTCCTTGACGATTTTGATCACGACAGCTGAGAGGCTGGGTGGCGGTCCAAAGCCCCAGTGCGGATTTGGCTTGAGCACGGTAGCCTGTGAGTTGGCGCTCACTAGCTGAAAGGGACCGCATCCACCCACGGGAGTTTTCTCTGTGATCACTGGCCCATCGGCAAAGGCGGCCGGCAACACACCGACCGCTAGGTTTGCGACAAAACTCGCGTCTGGACTGTCCAGCGTCATCGTCACAGTCCGCTCCGAGGTGGCTGTAACGCTCTGTAGATTCTTAAACGCGGCGCGTCGCGGAGCCTTGCTGTCATGCTTCAAAAAATGCTGAAACGTAGCCACCACATCTTTGGGGCCAACCTCCTGACCATCGGCAAATCGGATGTGTTCGCGCAAATGCAACTGCAAAGTCGTAGGGGTCGTCCACTGCCAGGACGCGGCTAATCCTGGGGTGATTTGCCCATCGCGGTCAAAGTTTATGAGCGCACAATGGAGTAGGTCCTCTAAATACTGGCTATTAGCATCGACCGCATACCTTGGGTCTAGACTGCGGGGTTCAGCTTCCCAGGCCAGCACGAGCTCCGTCCCGGCGCGGGCATGGGTGCCAAGGCCGGAAATTACCGCTGCTAGCAGCCACTGGAGAGCTTTGCCAGTATCCCGAGGAACCACGCGAACCTCTTAATATTGGTGCGTTTTTAACGAGAATAGCAGTCTAACCGGGGAGAGTCCACGCTGCAAATCGCCTTGACTCTCATGGGGGAGTTGAGGCAGATCATCTCTTCAAACTACACACCCGCGTAGTCACGTTTAATCGTCTGACCTAACCGCACGAGAGATCGGCATTCATGGAACGAGTGAAGAAGCCGCGCCGCAGCACTTCGGTAGCTGCGCGCAAAGACACTAGCGAAGCCCCTGTGAGCGAACAACCCACGGTTGACCCGGATCAATTAGCCGATGAACAGGCCGTTGCCCTAGCCCAGGGCGCCCCGTTAGTGCCACGCGATCTGACCTTAACCGTGAAACTTTCGCGCCAGCTTCATTCGAAGCTCCTGCATTCAGCTCAAGACGAAGGTGTGCCGCTAGAGGCCCTGGTTCAAGAGCTCCTGGCAGAAGGGGCGACTTTACGAGCCTGGGAAATTATCGAGCGCAAATCCGCTATGCGCGGTCAGGCTTCGCCCAATAGTAGTAACAACGGTAACGGCGGTCATCGCAACTTTAACGCCCAGTTCTCCAACCCCAGACATGGTCAGGGCGGGGGGCGCAATGGTGCTCATGGTGGTGGCCGCCCCGGAGGCGGAAACGGCCGTGGACAAGGCGGTGGCAGACTGCAGACTGGGACTGCCTGGATGGATGACAAGGCTGCCTTCCTTGAATACGTACGCAATCAAGAGAAGCGGCGCCGTTAAGGCACGAAAGCTCCTGATCCGTTATCGCCCTTGTTTGGCTGCGAGTGTCGTGGTCAAACCTGATTCACGAGCGATGACCACAGCGGCTTTCACACTTTTAGCTATGAATCTTTCATAGCGTTTGAAAAGCTCTTCCCGGGCGGTTTGGGTCGTCGTTACGGCATCGGGATCTTCGATCTCCAGACAATAAGCAAGCGTACCTTGGCCCCAAAATGCCCAGTCTTCAAAGGCTCCGCCATCACCTAGCTCCGCACCGGTTTTTACCTCATAGCCTGGTAAAAGCACGCTTTGTGCGAGCAGGGCCTGGCGCCAACCAGCGTAGGCTGCAAGTTTAGCCTGATTGGGCTCGTAACCGGTTGCCTTCAGCTGACTCGGTGCCGAGGGAGTGACTACCCAATTGATATACCCGTGCACATCGATAGCAACAGTATAAGAACGGTTCTGGAATAGCTTGCGTATTGCCCTAGTCTCTGGCTCGCTAAAGCTTGCACTACCAGGATTTTCCCGACTCAGGCCCCAAAGCACGCCAAAATTACGATTTAAATTAACACCGCGACTGTTACTCCGTTGTCCCTGAACGCCACCATCGGGATTTGCCGCTGGCAACAGATCAAATTGCACACCGTTAGTCAGAAAAGGGATCAATGGCCCTTCGCCACGTGCTAGCCGCCTTGTGATCCATTGCACAAATTCCGTCGTCGCAGTCTCGTTGCCATGCAGGCCACCTTCGATCAGTACACGTGTCGGTGTATGCTGCCGCGGGGCATGAGCACGAACGGAGATTAACGAGATATCACGACTCTCAAGGCTTTTCGCGCGAGGATCACCAACGGCTTTAGCTAGAGTTGTCACTTCAACCACCGGCAGAGACAACGTCTCGGCACGCGCTAGATTGGCAGTGAACGCAATTGAGATAAAGGCAATAACAGCCGGATACGACAGCTTCAGCGACATCAACTACAACTCCGCAGGGACAGTAGCAGCAGGAAGCACGACCACGAGTCGTCGCTACTACTTGGGACGCTGCAATCTTCGCTCCATGACTTAAGAAGCTACGAGAAGTCGCGAGACGCCGAATATCTTTGGTTTTTTAAGATAAACATAAAATGATTAGTTGCGCATAGCAGCGATGACTGTCAAAAGTTTTGACAGGTTTTGGGCGCAAAAAAACCGGCACCCTTAATCACATTGTGTCGAAAGGAGGTGCCGGTCCGCATGAAGATAAATGCTCCGTCAGCAATTGCTAACAGACACTTACCTCCGTGCTACTGGGATAATGACTTAACGTATCCAACAGCATCACCTCCTTTCCTAGGCATCTAGCCCATCAGAACTGCCACTTGGCCGGTTCTGTAACTCTATTCTAACAGAATTTGCATTTGGGTCGCAGAATATTTTTAAAGATTCGGTGAACTTTTAGGCTGTGTCTTGCCTCGGTCGCCTAGTTTACATATGCTTAAAATAGCAGCCAAAACATATCGTTTGTATGAATCCGCGTCAGAGAAGGAGCGCAAAAGTATGGCCTACTTCCGCGACAGAGATCCCAGTTCCGCCCATTGCGGTGCTCGCAAACTTGTACCACTTTGGGACGCCCATAGTTGGCCGTTTGCTAGCTGCCGCCGTTATCTGCCCTGGTACTATTCAGTCTTACTATTACAGGGAAGACATCCGGTCATGTCGTTACCAGTACCACCACCTGAGCTTGGTAAAACTCAATTACCGCGACCGATGCTCAATGCCGTTAAGATGAAGTGACGATCACGCTCCTGCAGTAGGCAAAAATCACCTTGCAGCCGCGTGCCCCGCGGCGTGCCCGGTGATGCGTCAATCATTAACTCCGCCGTGATGCGACCTGACCAAAGATCACCAGTTGCATTGGCTGCCGTCAAATCTTCGATCCTGGCATCGTGAAAATAGAATGGCTTAAGTCCAAGCGGGTAGATCGCCTTGTAAATAGACTCTTTAAAACTAAAGCAGCAAGTTAGCGCGAGGTTAAACGCTACTTGAGTTGCGTCGCATCGCTCTCGTAGCCACTGATTCTCACTCGCGCTAAGGATCTTGCCAGCAAATTCCGCTTTCATACGTTTGGGATCTTCAACATCGATGCCGACGCTAAGCCATTGAGTGCGCGGCACTATAGCCACTCCAACAAAGCCATCCTTATGCGTGATAGACCCAACCCATGGCTCTGGCCACGACGGATTACCGTGCCCATCGGCCGGCAGAGGATCGCGACTGCCAGTAAGTTTGCGCACGAGATAACGACTACGCAGAAACTCCGATCGTCGTCTCTCAGATTTGAATCCTTGAGCCCGCGCCCATTCATCCGCGATCAGCCATTGGCCCAGTGTGGCATCAGTGAGTGCAAAATCCGGTGGCAACCAGTGAACTTCAGTGGTGCCACAGGAGATGATCGTCACAGAATCAGCCCTCGACCTTGGGTTTAAAAAGATGAGTCCTGTAGTAGCGAAGCTCGTCGAGGCTCTCTTTGACATCGTCCAGAGCTCTGTGAGCTCCCTTGGGTTTTTTGAACTTGCTGCCTGGATACCAACGGCTGGCTAGCTCTTTGATCGTACTGACGTCGAGGATACGGTAATGCAAGTAAGCATCTAACTTGGGCATGTAGCGTACGAGAAAGCGGCGATCCTGCCAAATGGAGTTACCGCACAGGGGACTCTCGCGCTCACCACAGTGCTTGCGAATAAAATCGAGCGTTGCGACTTCCGCCTGAGCGATAGTCACCGTGGATGCTTGCACCTTGGCCCAAAGTCCGGACTTAGTATGGTGTTCCTGATTCCATGCATCCATCCGGGCAAACCGGTCCGCCGGTTGGTGAATGGCCAGTTCAGGTCCCTCAGCAATGACGTTGAGTTCGCTATCGGTGATTAGAGTAGCAATCTCGATGATACTATCGGTGTCTGGATCGAGACCGGTCATCTCCATGTCCATCCAGACCAGGCGATTGCTAGTTTTCGGATGCGCGTCGGTATTGTTTGAATCTGCCAAAGTATGCTCCGTGGGTTCCCTATATTTTTAAGAGCTTGGCAGGGAAAATGCAAATGCCCTTTGGCGCATCGCCACCCATTCAACAACCGAGTTGACGCTAATGTTTTTAATCAGCTGCTTGGCTTGCGGGTGGGTTTCAACCGCGCTTTTAGCATGAAGCTCTAAAAATGGATCCACTTCATAAACGTAGCGATCTTTGCCTAGGGCGCGTGGGTCATCGACACCGTGTTCTGCGAGAAAGTCCACCACCGCGGCATGCGGAACATCTTCTTGCACGTGGACAAGCAGAGTACCAGGTCGGTGACCATAGCTGCCAGGATAGCGCTGCTCACTGTCCAGTACTGCCACCTGCCTGTCCGTGAGCTTCCAGCTGTCCGGAACTAAAGGCAGATAGGCTACAACAGCTCCACCGCTCCAATAAAAAGCAGCCCGAGCTTGGGTGGCTGCGGGATTGGTCTCTGGAACAGCCAGCCAAAATTCGACCTCACCCTCGGGCGGCAGCGCCAATCCTTTAGACGCGAACCAGTCGTTCAGCACCCGCGCGAGACGCGCACGATAACTGTCCTTGGCATAACTGGTCTCACGACCGGCCACATTGAAAGTGTAGTGGGTCTCACCTTCGCAGGCTTGGACAACCGGCGCCTCTGCCTGCTCGGGGAACTGAACGCAACCGCCGGTCGCCTTTGCGTGACCGCTACCGAGACTGAAGGTGATCACAGCTAAGCTCACGAACAACTTAATTTTTTTCATGCGTCTTGGCTCCCTGCCAATTGTATCGACCAAACGAGTCATCGGCGGATGCCCAGCGAAGTTTAGGAAAAATTCATCAAAAAGTTGTAGTTTGCCATAACATCAGCTGGTTAAGGCTGAGCTGATGGTTGCCCTTGCTGCACCGGCTGAATGGTGGACAAAGGTAAAAAATGTGACCTATGATGGATCTTTCCAAGCACAAGCCTAATTTGGCTGCACTTTTTCGACGGGAGTAGGATGCTAATGTTGATCAAGATCAAGGCAGGACGCGTAGAGAGAGCGGGTCGGACCGTCGCGACGTATTTTCTGGCTGGGCTTCTACTGGCCGGATCGGCTGCTCGCGCGGATGACAAGGGCCAAGCGGCTTTCAAAATCAATGGCAAGGTTACGACGCTGGATGAGCTATATAAACAGGATCAGGCCTCCTTTTACGACCTCGACAAGAAGCGCTACGACCTAGTCGAGCGCTTGGCTAAAGAGCAGTACATCGACCACTTCTGGCAGCAACGCGCCAAGGAGACGGGCAAGTCGGTTGCCGAATCTAAAAAGGCCTATGAGGACAAGAACCTCAAGGTAAGTGAACGTGAGCTACAGGAGACGCTAGAGAAATTCAAAGATCACCCGTCACTGGCCAAGCTAGACCGCAAGGAACAAGAGCGTCAGGTGCGTGAGTATTTAATGGATCGGGGGCGCCGTGAATTACTCGATACCATCATTGAGACCGGCATCAAAAAGGGTGACTTGGTGATCGTCACACCTCAGCCCGAAGAGCCCATTTACTCAGTGCCAGTGACCGCCGATGATGTCATGCGTTACGGCCCGGAGATTAGTGACACCAAGCCGATTAGCTGCAAGGCAGACGACTGCGCTATCACCATCGTTGAATACTCTGAGTTTCAATGCCCATTCTGCAGTCGCGTGCAGCCCGACATGAAGCGCATTCTCACTGAGTTCAAGGGTAAGATTCGCTGGACGGTTCGCGACTTTCCCCTCAGCTTCCACGACCGCGCACGCCCCGCCGCCATCAGTGCTAAATGCGCTGCAGAGCAGGGCAAGTATTGGAACATGTATGCCATGTTGTTCGATAATCAGCGCAATCTTGCCGATGCTGACCTTAAGTCCTATGCCGAAAAGATCGGCCTAGATAAGGGTAAATACGACAAATGTGTCGCCAACCCAGCTGCCGTCGAGTCCAAGATCGAGCGCAACTTCCAATCGGGTGTAGCTCTGGGTGTATCTGGGACACCAGCTTACTTCATCAACGGTAGACGCCTATCTGGTGCCATGCCTTATGCTGAATTTAAGCGCGTGATCGACGAAGAATTGGCTGGAAAGAAGCGTAAAGCTAAATCATAAGCAATCAATATTATTAGTTAATTTATTCACTCCCTCAACTCCGGCGCTAGACTTTCCGATGACTCATCGGATGGGCACTAGCGCCGGAGTTGTTTCAATGACCGCTCGCAAAGAAAGTCGTAAAAACGGACGCATCAAATTTTCTGAACCACTGAAGGTGGTGATGGGATCCATTGGGGCTGAAGTTAAGTACGACATGTCAACGCGTAACATCTCGCACACGGGGTTTTTCCTAGATTTCGACAAGCCTGGACGCTTTCCGTTCACTCCAGCCAGTATCATGGAAATCTGGATCGAACTCGAGCCCGGCAACACTATATTTTTTAATGGCAAAATGGCACGGGTCGTGTTTCCAGGTGACCCTCAGGCCAGCGAAACTGGCCCGGGCATCGCCGTGCGCATTGTGCAGATTGATAACAAAAACGAGCGGGCTCTTTATGAGTTTATCGAACGCCGGCAGCGTGAAAGAGACGCCAAGAAAGATCCTCATAGCAGCGTCGCCTAGCCAATTTACCATTAATTTCATAGCTTTAAATTTTTATCTCAAGTTTTTTGAGGATTTGACGAAAAGCTTCAAGCAACGCAAGCGTGTCGTAGTGGTTAGCTTGCCCACAGCGGGCGTCCGTAACGGGAGACCACACGATGCGCACTGTCTTTGCCTTGCTTACCGCCTTTCTAGCTCTGATGAGTTCCTCGATAGCTGCCGGAGTCACCCCGGTGAGTGGTGTGACGCGGGCGAGAGCTGCAGAAGTATCGGTTACCACTAACCCTGCCTCCCGAGCTCAGACTGAAGTGCAGGTGCGACGCTTGCACAGCCTCTTGGTTAGCAAACACGCCGCCGGTGATGCTTCCGACCATTACAGACGCCTCCAGCAACGCCTTAGGGTCGTGAAGTAAACACCAGTTACATTTGTTAGCAGGCAAATTTGCCGCGATCTGGCATACTGGTACGAAACATGGTTTTACTTGTTGGCGATCATTGCGAGGGAGCGCGCGAAGATGAACTGGAAAGCTGTCGTCCGTCCTGAAGGGTCGAAACTATTCAAGGTCCACACCTTTACCTACGTCTACAAGGGATCTAATTATCACCTTGAAGTTGACGAATTTGCCGACGGCACTTGTACTGGACACGGTGAACACTCGACTGACAAGAACACGGTACTTGCCTCAGTTTCGGCTAACAACATCGAAGGTTGTTTGTCGGCACTCATCAAGAACATCAAGATGTGAATCTGAACGGGTGACCACACATGACGCTTGGCGGGATATCCTCGGGTCTCGAGGTAATAGCTAGTAATCCCAAGCTAGCGGCCTCCTGGGGCCGTTGCGGCTTACTTTCAAATCAGGCTTCAGTGACGACGGCTTTTGTACCTGCCTGGCGTGTCCTAAGTGACCTTTTGCAGCGACGCCTCGTCGCTCTATTTGGGCCTCAACACGGCTTCGCAGGCGTGGTTCAGGACAATATGATTGAAACTGGACACGCCCGTCATCAGCCTACAGGACTGCCCATTTATAGTCTGTACTCTGAAACCAGGCAACCCACCGCAGACATGATGCGGGACCTTGACACGTTGATCATCGACCTACAGATCGTTGGATGTCGCATTTATACGTGGAAATCGACGATCGCCGCGTGCTTGCGCGCCGCTAAACGTGACGGCAAACATATCGTCATTCTGGATCGCCCCAACCCAGTGGGTGGCGAACTCGTAGAAGGCCGCGTGCTCGATGATGATGCGCATTCATTCGTCGGCGAGTTTCCTATCCCCATGCGGCACGGCCTGACGGCGGCCGAGGCTGCCCGTTTTTTCAATGATGAAATTGGTGCATCTTTAGACGTGGTGCCCATGACACAGTGGGAACCCCATACTTACTGGTGTCATCTCACCCGACCTTGGGTGCTCACATCACCCAATCTTCCTACACCCGATCCGGTTTATGTCTATCCGGGCACGGTGATGCTTGAGGGGACGAATTTGTCCGAGGGACGGGGGACTGGACTGCCGTTCCAATTGATTGGAGCCCCGTACATTTCAAGCAGCATCGGTTTTATCAATAGGGTTCATGATCTGATTGGTAACCCTCCGGGCGTTTATCTGCGCGAGGCCAGCTTCCAGCCCACCTCACAAAAATGGCAGGGCAAAGAATGCCAGGGCCTACAGATTCACGTGATCGATCCAAGCAAAGTACGCAGTTATGAGCTAACCTTAGCGATCATCAAGGCTGCTTGGGACGTGGGCGGTGGTGGCTTCGCTTGGCAAAAGCCCCCTTACGAGTACGATCATGTGACAACACCGATTAAACTCATTGTAGGATCGCATCAAGTCACTGAACACCTCAGCGCCGATCGGTTTGACCCCTCAGATTCGTTCTGGAGCCACGGTATCCCAAATTATATAAAGCGGGCTGAGAAACACCTACTATACCGCCGTACTTTACGCGTCGCTGATTAGTGAGCTACATCGAATGTCGGACCTGGCGTTGTCGTATCGACAACGTGATGAAACTTGTCTGAATGCGCGATGCTGATAAAGTCATGGTCGGTCTTAGCACTCATGGCCAGCCGCGGATCTAATGCTATGGCCTCAGCTAGAATTTGCAGCGACTCCTCAGCACGCCCCAGAAGAGCAAGAACACAGGCTTGGTTGTAGCGCGGCACCGCGTCACCAGGATCTAGTTCTGACGCCGTCGTGAAAACTTTTAGTGCCGCCAGATAGGACTTCTTGCGGTACAGCGCAAGCCCCATCCCCGTGTAGTAGTCGGAGCGGCTTGGGTCTAGCGTTATGGCATCAGTGTAGGCTTTAATGGCTGCATCGTGCTTACTCAATCTCTCAGATAAAGTCTCGCCTAGCATGGCGTAGAGTGGACCTGCGCCACCGGCATGCTCGCTTAGCTCCGCAAGAAGCGACGCCAGATTAGCGTGAGCGTTAGCGCTCTTGTAGGTTTTACCTATGAATTCTGTCAGCTGTTGTTGACGCTCAGTCTCCAAATCCATCGCGCCGATAAAGGAGCGGCGTGCTTTGTCCCAGCTCTTGGCACCAACAAAAGCTGCGCCAAGATGACTGACTACTGTCGATCGTAGGGACGGTGTGAGATCTGCCAAGGGATCGCTGAGCAACTGCTCCAGCTGAACTACAGCTTTCCTAGGCTGCTGAAGATCACGGTACAGTAGGATGGCGTTGTTAATTCTGGCCTCAATGTTTTTCGGATTGGTCTTCAGCATAGCCTCGTAGATGGCATGCGCTTGCTTCACGGCACCCTGTTCGGAATAAGTTATCGCTAAAGTGAGATCGAAAAGCTGTGAAGGATAATGCTTATTCCAGGATTTTAACTGCGCAATCAGTTCGTCCGGCTGTGCGTCAGCATGCAATACGGCAACTACATAAGGTACGACGATATCCGGCAACGCGTCTTGATAGGATAAAGCCTGGCCGAGTAGATCGAGTACTTTGGTTGTCGTGCCGCTGTCAGCACTCAGCCTCGCTCTCGTGAACGCAAAGCGCCAGTTAGGTTTGATACCTCGCGATTCCGCGTTTTTCAGTAGTTTCAGAGCGCCGTCAGTATTCCCCATCAGATCTAAAATATCGGCGAGCGCCGTATAACCAGCCGGATCCTGAGGCGCTAAATCCACCGCCTGCTGCGCGAGGTCGGCAGCCTGTCTCAACATGTAAATATCACTCGGATCGTTGCTAAAGATGCGGACAAAGATGTGGCTCAACATGTGATGCGCAGGAACTGACTTAGCATTGACCTGCATCAGGTGGGTAACTTCGCGCTCTAATCCTGGTATTTTTGATTCGTCAGCAGTCCAGACCCGGACCTCTAGATCTCTTATATCCACTATCTCTGCAGGTGCGGCCACAACCGGGGAACGAGCATAGCCCGCCAGAAGACCTAGCCCGAGAAGTAGCGATTTCCAGCTGCGACTGATTTGCACTGATCACCCCGTAGACCATGAAGCCCAATGGTTTCGTGACTTCAAACGGCGCCGTGTGCGCGCCCTTTGTATGCTTTTCGGCAAAAAAATTTAAAAATTTAAAAAATGTTTCCTCAGGCGGGGACAATAAACCAAACAATTGTCAATTATATCAGAGCAATGCAAAACCTTTATGAGTTTACCAATATCTGAAAACGCAAACCTGCCAACGATGAATTTTTTGCCGCGCTAATGCTGCCCACCCATTCTGTCGATAGGCAAACTATGCTTACCAAACCACCACAACTAAACGATCAAAGCCGCCGCAAACGTCGGGCACCAATTGTGCTTGTCACCGTAACTGCTGCGATTTTTGCTGGCGTAGCGAGTTTAAGCCTGCGTCTTGGCCTAGGCCAATTTGGGGCGCGCCTGCAGACAAATACCGAGCGCGCTTATCAGCAGTCGCCGCGGTTGCCCTCGGCCGGCGACAAAAATCAAAGCATCATTACCGATTCCATCCTATCCATCATTCAGGGTTATTACGTCGACCCTGAACGCGTCGAAAATCGGGAGATCATCGAGCGCGCCCTTAGCGCTATAGCTTCAAGTCCGCGAGTCAAAGTCGGTAGCAGCCCGGGTGCCGTCTGGTTGCAGGTCGATGATGGCGAGAAACAGTTCTTCCCGCTTAAGAGAGCGACCAGTTATGCGGAAGTAGTTGATGTGCTCGTAGCCATGGCTCGGATCATCGATGATTCCGGGATCGAATTAACGTACGGAGAAGTTCCAGAGAAAAATCCTCCAGGTGCCGTCGCGCTGCTCAACGCTATGCTCGCCGAATTGGATGCACACAGTGCGCTACTAGGCCCAGAGGCTTACCGAGAACTTAGGCAGGGCACCGAGGGAACTTTTGGTGGATTAGGAGTGTTAGTTGGCATTCGTGATCACCTCCTGACGGTTATCAAACCCCTTCCTCATAGCCCCGCACAGCGCGCTGGTATCAAGCGGAACGATCGCATACTCAGCATCGGTGGTGTTTTCACCTATGGGTTCTCGCTGGACGATCTAGTTGAGTACATGCGTGGTGAACCAGGATCTCGGGTACAGCTCTCACTGCTTAGGCCGGGAGCTTCGGCGCCGTCTGAGATTTCTCTTAAGCGAGAAGTAATTCACGTCGACTCCGTTTCAGTGAAAGAGATCAACCAACAGGGCCTCAACGTACTCCACCTAACGGTGGAAACTTTTGCTAGCCGCACAGCCCGAGAAGTGCTCACGGCGATTAAGAAATTCAAACTCAAGCATAACGGCAATTTACATGGTGTGATTCTCGACCTAAGGGCTAATCCGGGCGGGTTACTCGACCAGGCCGTGCAAGTAGCCGACCTATTTCTTGAGTCAGGCGTCATAGTATCCACCAAGGGGCGTCACGACGAAGTCGAAACGGCCGGAAGCGGTTTTGATGAGGTCGGGTTCCCGATGGTAGTCCTCATTGACGGCGATTCGGCTTCGGCTAGCGAAATTGTCGCAGGTGCCTTACAGGATCATCAGCGCGCTATTATCCTGGGCCAACCTAGCTTTGGTAAAGGGTCTGTACAGACCGTATTTGAGTTACCCGGCGAACGTGCTTTGAAACTGACCATTGCCCGTTATTACACCCCGGCAGGTAGATCGATTCAGAATGTGGGAATCCTTCCCGATATTTGGTTGCAACCTGTCGCAAAACTGGATCAAAACGACAACCTCCTCGGCACAGGCCGTTATCGCAACGAACGATTTCTGAAAAACCATTTAGATAAGAGCGAAAATTATTCCCCTCTGACGCAGCGTCAACCGGTAAGAAAGTCTTATTATCTATCACCATCAACACCACGGGATGAGTTTGAGCTCACTCCAAAATACCAAGATCGAGAGGCAGAGCTTGCCCTAAAGATTTTCGATCGAATTCACGAAACTTACGGTGATCACCTACCAAAGAGTGGAGCTAGAGCCTCGCACTGGATGGGACTCATTGGTCCAGTGATACGTGATGTGACGACCCGCAATGACAAAGAGGTGGCCAGCTGGCTGATGGATAAATTTCGTCTTAAATGGTCCAAGCCTGATCATCTAAGCCCGGCTATCGCTCCTAATTTAAAACTGCTCCTCAGCAACAATAACAGCGGCTCGGTCACGCCGGGAGATACCGTCAATATCGCCTGGTCCGTTTTTAACACGGAAGACGTCCAGGTGGACCGCGTTTCGATCTTTGTGCGCTCTGATATTGCCGGCATTGACACGCGTGAGACTTTAATCGGAGATATAGCGCCAAAATCGACCAAAAAAGGCGTCATTCAAATTACCGTACCCACACAATTCCCAGCCGGGCCGCTAGCCCTCAGGATCGGAGTGGCCACGGATGCCTGGCCGATCAGCGGCGTCAGCTCAGATTTTGTCGTTCAAGTGGATGAAAAACCAACGGCGCAGGTATCTGTCCTGGCGACTCTTGTTGACGATAAAAACGGGCACATAAGTAGCGTCCTAGAACCAAGAGAAGCTGCCAGAATTCGCCTTGACGTCCGCAACGAGGGCGCCATCGATGCGGCAAATCTAAACGTGAAATTGGTCAACCTATCAGGCTACCAATTAAGCCTTATTAACGATTCCGTTGAAATTGAGGAGCTTGCTTCGGGCGAGGAAAAACACGTTTACTTCAACGTCCGCGCGGGAAAGACGATGTATACATCCGAGCTTAGCTTTGGTGTTTCCATCGAAAGTTTAGATTTAGGCGCACCATTCAGGCAGAGATTTGCGGTCAAAAGTTTACCTAGCTCAGAGGTTTCAGCAAAACCGGTTCGTGTCTTGAGTCATTAGAGAGATCATTTTATGACGAAAAAAATCCGCGTTGGCATCGTCTATGGGGGGTCCTTCGAACCTCGCTTCCTCAGCATTTTTGAGCCGCTCAAAGACGCTTTTGACACCTGCATCTACGCTCATCATAGTGAGAGGCTTATTACCCTGCACAGTACGGGGATGCGCCTTAGACTATTTGAAAACATAACAGAAATGCCAGGGTTCATGCGCGGCCTTGAGGAAGAGCTCAGTCACATGGACATGATCATTGGCGTGGAAACTTCACGCCTAGCAACCTTTCAGGCACTACGAGCAGCGCGCAGATACGGCGTCCCGCTGGCTGTGGTAGTCAATGAATATACTCCCTATCTTTACGAGCAATACGCAAACCTCAAAGCCATCAAATTTGACGTTACGGGTAAGGCATGTCACTTCTGGGCCACAACACAAATGGCACGAAGTACGCTACTGCTTGAACATGTAGCTCCGGAAAAAGTAACGGTGCTTCCACCAGTCATTGACACCCATAAATTCAGATTTTCTGTGGATGGGCGGCGTAAGTTCCGCGATTACGTCGGACTGAAAGCTGATGATGTGGTCATGCTACTGCAGCACGACCTTGTGCCTGAATGCCAAGGTGAACAGCTCATCAAAGCGCTCCACCTACTTCAGGGTCAAATCGGCGGGATAGCCTCACGATTGAAACTGATTTTTGTTGGCCAAGGGAGCGCCGCTATGGACTACAAATATCTGGCGCACGATCTAGGTTTAGGCAAACAGGTGTTTTTCCTCCACCAGGATCCGGAACCTTTCCTGCTAGACCTGTACTCAGCGGTCGACCTGATGTTCCATCCTAAGGTCGCCGCTGATGACACGCGTCAGGACTTGCCGCTTGCTTTGCTCGAAGGTATGGCCGTTGGGATCATGCCACTTGTCGGGGCTGGTACAGTTGCTGCCGAGCTAGTTGCACCACAGGGGTTAAGCTATGCCGATCCATCTGGCCCTCTGATTGCGGCTCAAATTCAAGAACTTGTGGTAGAACCTAAACTACTCGCAGTAAGGCGCGCGCAACTCATTGAGCATGTGCGGGTGCGCCACCATTTACAGACCGTCGGTCCACGTTTTATCACCGAAATAGAGGAAATCATCGCCACTTATGGCCGCCAACCGACCGACGCTAGATCGCCACAATCTCTGGTCGCAGCCATTGAAATGCTGATCAAGAGAGGAGCGCTGATCGAGGCCTTTGTTCAAATAGAAGAGGCACTCCTACTTGATGTTGTGACACCTCATGAACGTGCTGAAATCTTTAGATTACGCGGAGATGCTCACGTTGCAGCGCGCGATTACGACCGAGCATTGGAATCGTTTCAAGAAGGACTTCTACTGAACGATCACAACTTTCTCTGTCTCCGCGGCATGGCTCAAACTTATTGGCAGACCCATGACAACGAGGCTGCCTTAACGCATTTCCGCCGCGCACTCACTCACAAAGAGGGTGATGCCGATACCATGTTAGGCATCGCTATGGTCTTCAGGCGTCTTGGTCTTCTTGATGAGGCTGTGGTTTGGTTGGAAAAATGCGTCGTACGCCATCAGATACCCGCAGCCATCATCGCCCTGGCGCAGACATGCGGTCAACTTGCCAGGCAATCTACGGCCATTGCGGTGCTAAATCGCGCTCTAGAGGTCATTGGTGAACACCAGACCCTAATGATGGCTCTAGGCCAAGCCTATCTCAGCGCCGGCAAGCACGATGAGGGTCAAGAGTTGCTCCGTCGCGCTCTGGCCAGTGCCTAATGCCACGATTGTCTCAGCCGCCGAAATCAGTTTTTGCGTAGCATCGGATCTTCGCGCCGGGCCCGACAAGTCGCCCGCCAGACAAATCCTAAAATATTATTATCATTATTTATTGTATGCGTCGTCGCAATTTTTTCTAAAGCTTTTTGGCAAGGTCTCCGAAGCCTTTTTGTCTAAAGCGCAAGGGCCATGGAAAGCGCAGACAAAATCGGAAACCTACCCCATGCAAGAATTCATGCACAGCACGACTCAAATGAAGACAAGGACGGAAGTTAGCCTTAGTGGACACTCTTCCTACTTGTGGTTTGGGCAGGCCGGCATAGTTCTCATGTCCGGATAGACCAACCCCAGTTCCGCAGTAGACAGGTTGCCGTCCGCGGTAACCCCTGCACCCCGCGCCGGGATCTTCAACGGATCCTGGCGCCCTCCTTTTTTTGGCAGTTACGCTTGACCGTCGCACGGGCTACCCGTAGCCTTTGAAGCATTAGCCACTTTTTACCAGCACGAGAGAGTTGCGATGCAGCCTAGCTTTCTTCAGATTGTCCTTCTAGCTGTAGTACAGGGTCTGGCCGAGCTACTTCCAGTGTCCAGTTCGGCGCACGTGATCGTTGCCGAAAAACTCATGGGATTAGACCCAAGCGCCCCAGCTATGACCTTCCTTTTGGTTATGCTGCACACGGGAACAATGTTCGCCGTCATTTTATTTTTCTGGCCGAAATGGCGCGCACTTTGGCAGGCTGGGCTAAAAACTAGCCTTGATTACCTGCGCTACATCGTCATTGCGACGGGCTTTACCGGAGTCATTGGACTCGGGTTAAAGTTCGTGATTGAAAAAATTATACTCAGTGCTCAGCCAGATGCCGAAATTGAGCATCTCTTTAAAAACCTGCCTCTCATCGCTTGCAGCCTTACCGCTGCTGCATTGATAATCATCATCGCCGGTTTTGCGATTAGGCGACCGAGCATGGCAAACGTCACCCCGCGACCACTATCAGATCGGAGTGCAGCCGTCATCGGCATCGTCCAAGGTCTGTGCTTGCCTTTTCGCGGATTCTCGCGCTCAGGTGCCACTATTTCTGCCGGACTATTGCAACGACTGGCACGCGATCAGGCCGAAACGTTTAGCTTTGCCCTGGCAGTGGTGTTAACGCCACCGGTACTCGCTCTGCAAATTCACCGCCTGCTCAAAGCCAATGCAGCTACCGGTGTCGTCCAAGTAGACTTCAGTTTATTCACTCCAGGGATCACCGGTATGTTCTTCAGCTTCCTGGCTGGACTAGCTGCACTGCGTTGGTTATCAAGCTGGCTTGAGCATGGTCGCTGGCATCTATTCGGCTTTTACTGCCTCGCAGCATCTCTCGGAGTCTGGTCGGTACACTGGTTTATGCCATCGTAAAGATCGTGACTAGTGACAATCAGGCAGTGGCAGCCTTAGCGGCGGGTCCCTCAGACACAATACTGCCAATCGATGCCGCTATGATCAGACCAATCGATAGCCATTGTTGCCAGTGCAGATCCTCGTGCAACATGAAGTGGCCGAGAATTGCAGCAAACGCGGGCTCAAAACTCATCATCACACCAAAAGTCTTGGCCGGCAGGCGCGTCATGGCCATCATTTCGAGCGAATAGGGTAACGCGCTCGACAGCACCGCGACCAGTGGTGCATAGAGCCAAATCGTTTTGTTGCCTAAATCAGTGCCAGCGTGGTGAATACCGAATGGGATGATCACGAGAGCCGCAATGACAAGACCCAGGGCTGAAGCGCGTCCATCCGATAAGTGCTTACCTGCACGTTGCCCGAAGAAAATATAGAGAGCCCAGCACATGGCCGCGAGCAGGGCAAAGGTGACACCTTTCAGATCTAAGTGCTGATGGGGGCCTAAATCACCATTAGCCGAGAGTAGTAAGAAGATGCCAACGGCAGCGAGTCCTACCCATAGCAAATCCGTCAACCGATGAGACGAGCAGACGGCCACACCGAGTGGTCCCAGGAATTGCAGGGCCACACTGACGCCTAGTGGAATCCGCGCCAGCGAGAGGTAGAAGAAAAGACTCATCGCCCCTAGGGCACCGCCGTAGAGAGCCAACTCAGAAACAGCGACGCGTGTCAGGGGTCCGCCCTTCCACGGTTGGCGCACGGTGATAAGCAGCAGTGCGGCCAAAGTGCTACGCACCATAGCGGTACCGGCTACACCGACTAGCGGAAAGAGATTCTTAGCCAAGGCTGCTCCGAATTGAATGGAGGCCATCGACATTAGAATCATCGCTATGGCGAGGAGCCGGAAGTTCACGTGATTCCCCTAGTGTGAGGGATGGGTCTGACTGTTCAGAATATTACGCAGGATCGGCCACTGCAGTTAAATATTGCAGCGGCAGTAAGTTAAACTCTATAGGGCCCAGTGACAAGCCTGAGATTAGTTGGTGCCACCGAGAGCGGCGTGGTCACTCTTGAGGCTCGCATCCGAATACTGCGAAGCGCTGAAGGCCGACATGCTGCCGCGCCCCTGGCGTACCGCACTACGGTACTCCTGGAGCGACTTGTTCCGAATGCCGATCCGGCCGTTACCGTCGTGCCCATGACAGCCAGCACAGCTGCTAGCGTACTCGCTCGAGAGTGACTTGGTCGCCGCCACTGTGGCCGGTGCTTCTCCGATGTCGCTCACAGGCGGCGTCGGCGATGTTGCATCCGGTGCATTGACAGGCGGCCGCGTCGGCTTATTGGTGTTGCCGTTATTGCTGATCTTCTTGGTCTTTTTGTTGGGGGTCGCCGTCGGCGTGGGGGTCGGTGCGGGCGCCGGACTACTAGAATTGGCGCGGCCGCATGCGGCCAGAGCGATCACTAAAAAGGCCGCTGCTATCTGTAGCTTAGTCGGGGTGGGGCGCATCATGGCTTGGTTCCCTATCATTATTGGATTTTGTTATGATTATTAATCTGGCAGATAAAATAAATATATATTAACTAGATATATTAATTAAATATAAATGTAAATAATTAATTTTAATTACTGAAGGCACGGGTATTTTAAAGGCCATGAGCCGCCCCATGGCCGATGCTAAACCTTAAAAATTGGGCTGTTATAGGTGGCACATTGCGCTATGGTAACTGCCTATTAGGTTCCAGAACGGTTGCAGTGAAGGAAGCAGATCAAATGACCGTAGGGCGGGCTCGACCCAAACTCTACATCTTATGGATCGCGTGGCGAAACCTCGTTGTCAAAGGGAGACGAGGAGGCCTTTCGGTTATGACCACGGTATCGATTGCCGGTATTGCCATCGGCGTGGCGGCGCTCATCATCGTACTCTCGGTGATGGGGGGCTTTGAGCAAGATCTGCGCGGTAAGATGCTACGCGGTCAACCGAACCTAGAAATACTAAACCGTAATGCTGTCGCTGGTTTTGGTCTTAAGAACCATCCCGTAGCTACGTTCGAAAAGCTGATACCAGAAGCCACGGCCATCGAACCTTACACCGAGGCCGACGTCGTCCTGAAACAGCGCTCGCATTTGACCTCAGCAACGCTATTTGGCGTCGATCCACAGCGGCAAGGTCACCTATGGGGCTTTGGCAATTCTGTGGTCGAAGGCGATATGAAAGACATCGGCTCTCTGCAAGCTGTAGGTGGCATGACTGGGGCTAAACAGGTTCCCGGCATCATGCTGGGCCAGCAGCTCGCGGATCAGCTAGGAGCCGACATTGGTGACGAAATTGTGGTGCTCTCTCCCCAGAGCAACGTCGGTACTGCCCTAGCTGGAGGCACTGTGTCTCGCAGCTACGTCGTAGTCGGTAAATTTCGTACCGGGCTTTTCAATTATGATGCGCGGTGGGCCGTCGTGAGTTTGGCTGAGGGTCGTAAATTCATGGCTGATTACGACGAATCACTCGATCAGGACGAATACGTATCCGGCATCGCGGTTAATATTAAAGATCCGCTCGCCGTGCAAAAGACCGTCCATCGCCTTTTCGGTCACGAAGAGGTTGCCGGTACCTTACCAAAGGACTGCGGCGACCTAATACCCTTGACCTGGGAAAAGGCGAATTCGTCGCTGCTGTTTGCACTGAAGTTGGAAAAGTTTGCTATGGGGTCCATCCTCATGCTGATCGTGATCGTCGCTGCTTTTTCCATCAGCGGCACCATGATGATGACCGTGTTTCATAAACGGGGCCAAGTCAGTTTGCTAAGATCTTTGGGTATGAACCGCGGCGACATCACACGCCTCTACATGACCCATGGATTTACCATCGGCACCGTGGGTATACTGCTCGGCCTAGTGATAGGGATAGCCGTATGCGCGCTGATCAAAAGCTTTGCGTTGATACCGTTGCCAGCGGGCGTCTATCATCTCAGATCGCTACCGTGTCGATGGTTGTGGCTTGATTATGGAGTTATCTGTTTGTGCGCATGGGGTTTCAGCCTGCTGGCGTCGACTTATCCAGCGTTAACAGCTGCAAGGCAGGATCCCGGTCAGGGTTTACGTTATCTCTGATCACGACTGAGGTGTTATTTGTCTGAACAACATCAGAATATAGAGCACGGCGCGGCCAACGTTGGTAATTACAGCGTCGAGCTGCGCGACGTGCGTAAAGTTTACAAAATTGGTAACGAGCAAGTTGAGGCTCTGCGTGGGGTCGATCTGCGCATACCCCACGGCAGCGTCGTGGCTGTCATCGGCAAATCAGGAGCTGGCAAAAGTACGCTGCTCCATATCATTGGCACTCTGGACAGACCGACTTCCGGTCAGGTGATCCTCAACGGGACCGATGTATCAGGCATGAGCGATCAGGCCGCTTCCGAGTTTCGTAATGGCTCGGTGGGATTTGTCTTTCAGATGAACAATCTGCTGGCAGAGTTTTCTGCCCTTGAAAACGTCATGCTCCCTGGACTCATCGCCGGTGCTCCAAAACCAGCCGTGGCCGAGCGAGCTGCGAAGCTTTTGACCGCAGTCGGCCTCGGTGCAAGGCTACAGCATCGCCCGGGTGAATTGTCTGGTGGTGAGCAGCAACGCGTAGCGATTGCGAGAGCTTTGATCATGGCTCCCCCTATTCTTTTAGCTGACGAGCCCACGGGCAACTTGGATCAAAAGACCAGTCGTGAGATTCAAGAGCTGCTAATTAATGTTTGTGTAGCCAATAAGGTGACCATGATCCTAGTGACTCATGATTTGGATCTGGCGAGGCGCCTCCCAGCTCAAGTTGTCATGGAAGACGGACGTGTGGTTGAGGGAGGTGGTTACTCGTGAGATGTAATCATCAAGCAATGTATTGTTTACATACACTGGCGGCCTTGGCGTTTTGTGGGACAGTCCTGACACTCACTGGAGCATCGACCACTGCCCCGGCACAGGTTTTAGCAAGCGATGCACGGCCCACCGCCGTCGCCAACGGCCCGATCATCGAGGACGTCCAGATCAAGGGGAATGCCAAGGTCGAGAGCGACGCTGTTATTGGCCTGCTCAAGACGCACAAGGGGGCTGCCCTGAATCGTCAGACGGTGCAGGCAGACATTCGCACCTTATTTGACCTCGGTTACTTTTCCAGTGTGCGCTTTCTGCAAAAGCCAGGTAGCAGCGGTGGCATTATCCTTGTCATCGACGTCAAGGAAAAGCCCGCAATCACAAGTATATCTTACGAGGGCAACAAAGAGGTTTCCGACGACAACATCAAAGATAAGCTCGAAACCAAGCTATACACCATCGTCAATGAGGCAACGATCACCGCTGACGTCAGGATGATTGAGAAGCAGTACGCAGAAAAGGGCTACTACCTTGCGCGCGTCACCTACACTCTGGACCCTAAAGGGACCAACGACGTGGGGCTTACCTTTCACGTCGACGAGGGTGGCAAGCTACTTGTCGGCAGTGTGGAAATTCTCGGCGCTCATTACTTTTCCGTCAATGAACTGATTAGCGGCACTCCTGGCATGGCCTCACGTCCATATACCCGCGCTTCGGCATTGGGCTCTTCGTCCCTCTATCAAGAGGAGATGGTCAAGCGTGACCTAGAGTATCTCGCATACATCTATCGTGATCAGGGTTTTGCCGAGGTAAAAACGTCTAAGCCCTTCCAATTCCTCGATGCCGATCGCGATTTCGTCCGCCTGACCTTTCAGGTTGAAGAGGGACTGCAATATAGTGTTGGTTCGATCGACGTCAGCGGCGATTTGCTATTTACCAAAGATGAGCTGACCGCGGCGATGAAACTCCACCCAGGGGAGTTATTTCGGTATTCTAAGTTTGCTAAAGACATCGAGACGCTGAGCGATAAGTACGGCGACCTTGGATATGCCTATGCTGACGTCAACCCACGCACGACCTTTGATCGCGATAAGCGTCTGGTACACCTTAATTACGAAATCTCCAAAGGTGAGAAGATTTACTTTGGCAAGATGACGATTACGGGCAATACGAAGACGCGCGATAACGTGATCAGACGTGAGCTTAAAGTCGCTGATAGCGAGCTCTACAGTGGCACTAAACTCAACACCTCGCGTGCCAATGTCAGTCGTTTAGGTTTTTTTGAAGAAGTACAGGTCATCAAAGAGCGAGACGAGGAGCAGCAAAATCTCCTCAACCTAAAAATTAAAGTCAAAGAGAAACCCACGGGTCAATTGCAAGCCGCTGTCGGCTACACGCCGAACTCATCAACCGGCCAGGTTGGATCGCAGTTGTTCGGCCAGGGGCGCTATGACGAAAAAAATCAGTCCGGTAAGGGCTGGGCGACGAATGCCACTGGCAAGTGGAACGGGCAGGATAACTACTCGCTTGATCTTGGGTTCTCCGACCCATACGTCAACGATAGTGTGTGGAGTGCTGGTACCAACCTCTTCTTCAGCAACTCACAGGTAAGGTACCTAGACGAAAGCCAGGTCAAGGAGCGGCGCGTCGGCGGCGCGGTATTTGTCGGCAGGCAAATCTTTGAGCTGGTGCGGGCCCGCGCTACTTATAAATTGCAAAAAATCACGCGTGATCAGCAAGACAGCTATGTGTTGCCGGCCTTCCTCCAACAAGGCGTGGTATCGAGCATGATCTTCAGCTTGCTGCGCCTAGATGTGGACAACTATTTAGACCCAACCTCCGGATCAGACGTGTCGCTCAGCCAAAATTTCACCGGCGGTCCCCTGCTGCGCGGTGATTGGAGCTACATGGAGTCCTCGGCAGATGCCACGGCCTATCTCCCGGTTGATTTTACCGACAGCTACCGGACCTACTTTAAACTCCATGGACTTGTGTCCTATATCTACCCTCTCCTTGGGGCACCCGTCCCATTTGCAGATCGCTACCGTCTTGGTGGATTTAACGATATGCGGGGATGGGATTACTTCGATATCGGCCCGAGGTTTTCGCTCCTCCAATCACCTGGTGGCAGCCGCACACTGATCAACAAGGGTGGCGACAAAAAGCTGGTCTTCCAGGCCGAGTACTTTATGCCGCTTATTCCAGAGGCTGGCATCAAGTCCCTAGTCTTCACCGACATCGGACGTGTTTATGACGACAGTGAACCGCTGAGTCTTAATGGCATGTACCAAGACGTCGGCTTTGGGTTCCGTTGGATCACACCGATTGCCCCCTTTCGGTTTGAATGGGCATATCCGATCCAAGATGGCAAACTGGGTGATATGCAAATCATCTTCTATATTGGATACTGATTCCTCGGGAGGATATTTATGAAGTTAAATAAAGCATTCAAGGCACTTGCAGGTAAAATGACGATTGGTATGGCAGTTGGTATGACGGTTGGCATGGCACTCAGCGGCCATGCGCTCCCTGCATTGGCCGACACTGGCAGCGTCAAGTTCGGCGTTGTCGACATGCAGCAGGTTATCCTCACCGTCGAAGAGGGCAAGACCGCCCGGGCCCAGCTTGAAGCCGAAATCAAGGCTAAAGAGAGCGAGCTCGGAAAACAAAAAGAGGAGCTAGATAAGCTCAATAACGAGTGGAAGAATCAAGCGGCATTATTGAGTGAAGATGCTCGCATGAAGAAGCAGCAGGAATTTCAGGAAAAGTTTATGACGCTGCGCAATGCGGAGATGGAGTTTCAGGCAAACATTAAGCGCAAAGAGCAAAAAGCGACCCAGCAAATTGCCATGAAGGTTGCTCAGCTGGTTGACAGAATCGCCAAGGGCAAAAAGCTCACCGGAGTCTTTGAAACTAATAGCGCCGGTCTACTTTATCTGGACAGTCCAGTTGATCTCACCCAAGAGGTTATCAGTGAGTACGGCAAGCTGCCCGCGAGCAAGCCCGCAACTGACAAACCAGAGGCAGAGAAAAAGAAATAACTATATGCGCCCCCTGGGGGGCGCCGTTGAGGCTTAGGTCATGAACGTTGAAGTTCCACCCATGCCGATGGACATTAAGGCCATCGAGAAGTGTATTCCCCATCGCTATCCTTTTCTGCTGGTCGACCGCGTCCTAGAGTTGGTGCCCGATGAGCGGATTTTAGCCGTTAAAAACGTATCGGTGTCAGACCCTTTTCTGGCCGGACATTTTCCGGGCAACCCTGTGGTGCCAGGAGTCTTGCTGATCGAGGGCATAGCCCAAGCAGCTGGCATTTTGGGCCACCTCTATGTCGATGGAGGCCTCAGTCAATGCCTCCTGACCGAGGTGACTCATGCGCGGTTTCGCCGCCCCGTAGTCCCCGGTGATGTCGTTACCTATGATGTCCGCGTCACTAAACGGCGCGCTCCGTTCTTCTGGTTTGAGGCCAAATGTCTTGTTGATGGCCAACCAGTAGTCGAGGTCAAGTTATCGGCATTCATCAAATAGTCACAACGAGTGTCCGTCGTCGTGACACTGCCCTTGGGGTGCGAAGTTGGAAAAAGACAATAGCTTATTCGATATACCGGTCTCGGATCTAAATGCTCCGGTGGTTATACACCCAACAGCCGTGGTGGCTCCGGGAGCGCAGCTAGGTCGTGGGGTTGAGATCGGTCCCTTTTGCTTCGTTGGCCCCAAGGTGCAATTAGGCGATAACGTGAAGCTTGCCTCGCACGTTACCATTGAAAATCGCACGACCATCGGTGCGCGCAGCGTTATCTATCAATTCGCCACAATCGGCGTAGTACCACAAGATTTAAAGTTTCATGGCGAGGACGCTGAACTCATCGTCGGCGAGGAAAATTCCATCCGGCAATATGCCAACATCTCTATTGGTTCCGAGTCGGGCGGTGGTATCACGAAGATCGGTCGGCGTAATCTGCTGATGGTTTACACCCATGTGGCGCATGATTGTCAGATCGGCGACAACATCGTGCTCGTGAATGGTGTGTCCCTTGGTGGACACGTGATCATCCAGGACCGCGCCTTCGTGGGAGGACACTCCGCTGTTCACCAATTTTGTCGTATTGGCACAAGGGTGATGATCGGTGGTGGTAGTATGGTTGTGCAAGATGTGCCGCCGTACTGCATGGTGCAGGGGGATCGTGCAGCCCCAGTTGGCCTTAATGTCGTAGGGCTGAGACGCGCCGGTTACTCCGCTGAGTCTCTGCGTGATTTAAAGGCCATGTACAGGATGCTTTACAGTGAAAACCTCACTGTCGACGACGCCATCAAAAAAATTGAAACGGACATCGATAGTTCTGAAGAGCGTCGTATTTTTGTGGAGTTCTTGCGCAGTAGTGAACGAGGAGTCTGCCGCTGAGTCATAGAACCCAAACCTATTTGATCGCAGCTGGTGAGCACTCTGGCGACTTATTAGGCGCCGATCTCGTGGCAGCCCTGCGCGAGCGACTGCCGAGGCATCAAGCTTTTGGTATTGCTGGCGCCGCAATGACCAAGGCCAAGGTCAGCCCCATTGCGTCCATCGCAGAACTGAGCGTCATGGGAGTCGGCGAAGTCCTCGCAAAAATCGGTCAACTCAGGATGCTGGAATCACGCATCTTAGCCTACGTCGATCGCATGCACCCCAGTTTTGCCGTCTTGATTGACAATCCAGGCTTTAATCTCAGGCTTGCTGAGCAACTGACGATGCGACGGATACCCGTATTTCAATACGTCGCGCCCAAGCTCTGGGCATGGGGCGCCAATCGCGTGGAAAAACTACAGCGCGACGTCGATACGGTGTTGGGAATACTGCCGTTCGAGGAGGAGTTCTTCCGAACTCGGGGCGTGAATTACCAATATGTCGGTTCGCCACTTAAGGACCGTATCAGTAAGGTCGTCGTGCGCCGCGACAGTTTTGGTGTCGCCGCTCACAAGAAGATCCTGGCTTGTCTACCAGGTAGTCGGAATTCAGAAATTTTACTCAATCTACCGACAATTCTGCGCTTGCATCAGACCTTGAAGGCGCAATTACCCGACGCACTTTTCGTCATCCCGGTGGCACCTAATATCCCGATGCCTCTGGTGGCTGACGTCGTCAGGTCGTATATGGGGCAAGAGTTAAACTTAGCGCCCGTTAAGTCAGGTGGCGATATCCAAGTAGAATCGTGGCAACTGGAAAACATTCGCTTCGTACGTGGCATGAGTTTAGAAATCATGGCTATTGCTGATGCAGCCGTCGTAGCCTCGGGTACAGCGACGCTAGAGTGCGCTCTGCTCGGCACACCGATGGTGGTGGTTTACACCATGAGCTCGCTATCCTATGAAATTGCCCGGCGGATGGTACATCTGCCATACGTCAGCCTCGTCAACCTCATAGCGGGCAGGCGTGTCGTCGCGGAGTTTATTCAGGAATTCTCCATTCATGACGTCGCAGCTAGCGTGAGCTCCCTGCTCACCAATAGTGAGCGCAATCAAGAGATGCGTTTCCTCTTTGAGGACATTCGTAACAAATTACAGGGAATGGCGGCGCAAAATGCGGCAGATATCATAGCCCCGCGGTTTCCCGAGATACCGAAGGCTGTGGTTAAACCTGCATGAAACATCGCCAACTTGTTCGCGAGCTGTTTTTGCAGCCACTGGCCGCGCAGCGTCATAGGATCGTCGGGATCGGCGCTTCTCTTCTGATACTGTCGGCCTCACAGGCACTCCTGTTACTTTTGGTAAAGGGCTTTATCAAGGCACTTTTTCAATCCCAAGGCATTAGCCAATTCACCCTGGTTGAGTTACTACCGGAGAAATCGGCAGCCTGGTTTCCGCAACTCAAAGACATAACCATCGCAACCGAATCGCTCACCGTTGTCGTACCCACGTCTATTCTCCTAGCGGGTTTGACTAAGGCTCTGGCCAGCTACCTCTATCAATTGAATCAGCAAGGCTTAGCCCTCTACTTGGCCAAAAATTACCGTGAACGGCTATTCAGTGCGTTGTTGGGACTACCGTTCGTTGAGATTTGCAAAAGACCTGCAGGCGCATGGATGTCCCTCATCATGAACGACGTCATGCTACTACAAAGTAGATTCACCGACATTTTGACGAGTTTGGTCCGCGACAGCGTCGCCGTCGGTGGGTGTTTTGTCATCTTGAGTATCGTTCACTGGCCATCTGCCTTAGTTCTCGGCGTGCTTTCGCCTTTGATTGCCTTCGGTATGGGACGTACAGGTAAGAGGATTGCTAAATTTGCCGAGATCTACCAACGCGAGCTCGCCAGAATTGCAGCGTCGCTGCTTGATTTTCGCTCACGCTTTGATTTCATCAGGTCGCAGCAAGGTGAGGCCGTAGAGACTGCCAGTTTTCGCACTGTGAGCCGTGCGTATTACCATATGATCCGCCGCTCGATCATGGTGCGATCCGCATTTGCACCGGTGCTTGAATTTTTTGGGTTTAGTGTTTTTGCTAGCGCGGTCTACGCCATAGGTCACGGCTACCTAGGTAAATTCACACCCGATCTGATGCTGCAGTTTTTCGTGGCCTTAGGTCTACTTTTGCGCCCCCTAAGAGAAATAGGCGAGCAACTTGCCAGATATCATGAGACCAGAGGTGCTCTAGCTAGCAGTGTCAACGTCTTCGAAGCCATGATCGCCAACGCCCAGCATGAGCAGGAAACAGACCCTGCTACTGATAACAAAAAGCGCCCACTAAGCGCCAATATCAAACTCAAAGCAATCAAAGCCGGCATGGACGGGAAGTGTCGCTTCGAGGCCAGCGGCCTCGAGCTTACCTCAGGTCGCTCGGTCGCGATCATCGGACCTAGTGGGTCGGGTAAATCTACCTTACTAAAAACCTTGTCAGGACTGGCGCATCCCATCAGTTGGGATGCCGATTGCCGCTGGAGCGACTTTGCCAGCCAAGTGTCGATGGTGAGCCAAGATCCTTTCCTATTCGATGACACCCTAAAAGAAAACCTGATCTACGGACTTGAGCCGGAAGAGATCCCGTCCGATCCCGCGATCTGGGAGGCGCTAGCCACAGTCAATATAGAGGCTGAAGTCAAGTCATGGCCGGATGGATTAACGACTAGGCTCAGAGCTATAGGTAGTAATATTTCTGGAGGACAACTCCAGCGCCTAGTGATTGCCAGAGCTATACTCAGACGACGCCCCTTGTGGTTACTGGACGAAGCGACGGCAGCTGTAGACCCTCGGAGTGAACGTGATATCACCGTGCGCCTCATCGAAGCCTCGCGACGCGACCACCGCGTCCTCCTTGCGGTGACTCATCGGTTAACCTGGCTTGGTGCCTTCGATCAAGTTTGGTTTGTCGAAGGCGGCCACGTGACGATGGTCGGTTCCCACGATGAGCTGTTGCGCCAACAACGCTACCGCGACTATGTGACGGCGAGCGGAGGTTTAGATTGAGACCCATCCTGCTGCCGCTGCTGTGGGCTCTAAGTCTCATATTCCGTGCTGCGGTGGGTTGCAGAGCGCTCTACTACCGTCTGGGTCTAGGTAAGCGTACGCGGTTGCCGGGTAAAACCTGGTCTATCGGCAACATAGCAGTCGGCGGCACTGGCAAATCCCCGGTTACTATGGCTATGGCGCAGCTACTATTGGGTCGAGGGGCTCGCCCAGCTATCCTCACGCGAGGCTACGGTGCTCCTATCAAATCCGGGGATTGTTTGGTACTGCGCTCTGGACAGGTCGTGCGCCCAGCCTCAAACACCACCTTGATCCCAGATGAAGCGCGCATGCAATCGGCAAAACTACCTGAAGTGCCGGTGATCGCAGGTCCCGACCGGGTGCGCGCTGCCGCAATTTTTCTCCGCGAGTTCCCAAACTATCAGCCCACACATTGGCTCCTCGATGACGGCTTTCAGCACTTAAGGCTTGAGCGTGATCTCGATATCGTCCTCCTAGACGCGTCGCATCCCCTACCCGCTCTCTTGCCCTTGGGTCTAGCGCGCGAGTCAGCCCAAGGTCTTAGACGGGCCGATCTCGTCATATTTACGCGGAGCAGTGAAACCGCTCCTAGCGCCATGCAGGTGACTAAAGTTCAGTCACAAGTCCGACGTGGCACGCCCATATTGAAGACGCGCATGATCACGAGCGCACCGACCGTGAGTGTGAGTGGTCAGGTGCCCTTTGATCCCCAATTACATACTCCAGCAGCCTTAGTCAGCGGCATAGCTGCACCGCAACAACTTAGGGATGCCGTTGCATCTTTGGGTTTAAAAATCGGTGAGAGCCTCAGTCTTAAGGACCACCAACCCATACCTAAAGAGGCTCTGATCAAGCTAGCGGTAAGTCACAGATCGTTGTTCACCACGGCTAAAGACTACTGGCGCGACCCCGCGATCTTTAAAGACACGGGGGTGCCAGTATTTATTTTGGAGTTAGAGCTGTCTTGGGGCCAAACTCATCTTAATCAAATACTTCAGGATTACATTTAAGCTCGTAAGTTGATAGGCAGCCGATAGGGGGGATCTGTATGAGCGACGACGGCCTTAATTCCTTCCAGCTCGACATTGAGGGTATGAGCTGCACGAGTTGTGCGGCACGGATCGAAAAAGGCTTACAAGCCGACCTCCGTGTTAACGCAGCTACCGTCAATTTCGCCACCAAAACCGCCGTAGTCACCACAAGCGCACGGGCATCTGAGATAGCGGCATTGATCCGGTCGCTTGGTTATAAAGCTAACCTCTCAGGTCATTTAGATAAATTAGAAGAGCGCGAGCAACGTGAACTCAACGAGGCCAAGAGGATGGCGGCCCTAGCCGCTGCTCTAGCGCTACCAGTTTTTATATTAGCCATGATATTCCCGCCATTTCCAGGTTCTGCTTATATGCAGGCTGTGTTGACATTGGCGCTGATGGTCGGGCCGGGGCGTGGGTTTTTCCTGCGCGCATCGAAGCAGCTCCGACTGCGATCTTTGGGCATGGACACATTGGTTAGCATGGGCACTGGCGTCGCCTTTTGCTATTCGGTTTATCTCCAATTAGACGGTCATGCGCATTATTACTACGAGTCCGTCGCTGTGATCATCGCCTTCGTACTGCTTGGTAAGTTTCTGGAGGAGAGAGCACGGCAACAAATCTCGACGGCTTTGCGCCAGCTTGCCAAGTTACGACCCGAAACTGCCCAGCTTTGGCAGTGCGATGTTCATGGTGAGGAAACGGTGACTCCAGTCGCTGCAGCTCTCCTAAAATCTGGCGACTTTGTGTTAGTACGTGTCGGTGAGCGTATTCCCGTTGATGGCGTATGCGAGCGTGGTGACTCCACAGTTAACGCGGCCATGATGACTGGAGAGAGTATCCCTACAAAAGTTGAGCCGGGCACACAGGTGATGGCGGGCACCTTGAATCTATCTGGGCCCATAGTCATCAAGGCAATTGGTGTGGGCAGCGACACGGAGTTGGCGCGGATAGTAGGGGTCGTTGAGGCTGCGCAAAATAGTAAGGCCCCCATCCAGCGGCTCGCAGATCAAGTTGCCTCTTGGTTCGTACCAGCAGCGATGCTGACCGCACTCTTCACCTGGTTAGCATGGACCGTGGTCACGGGCAGTGCCACTCTCGGCCTAAGCCCAGCGGTCGCCGTGCTGGTCGTTGCCTGTCCGTGCACGCTTGGTTTAGCCACTCCTGTTGCTATCATGGCGGCGACCGGCATAGCGGCTAAGCATGGCATCCTAATCCGTGATGCTATGAGCCTACAGACGCTCCACAAAGTCGACACTTTGGTATTCGACAAGACTGGTACGTTGACTACTGGGCAAATGGAAGTTGACGGCTGTCATATCGTAATGCAGTCCATCCCACGGACGACGATTCTCAGTGCGGCACGTGCTCTTGAGATAGGATCGCTACATCCTGTAGCTGCCGCAGTGGTGCGCTTTATCGATACAGAACTTTCATCGAAAAAGTCCCTAGCCGCTCAAGACGTCACGGAGCGACCTGGTTACGGTGTGACAGGTAAATTCATCGGTATCGGTAATCTCACGATTGGATCGCTGGACCATTGCAAATCTTTCGATAACTATCAGCACAGCAAATCGTTGCTGAGTCCTAACGATCTCAGCAATGCCGTGGCATTAAGTGATGAAAAATCTGTGCTCGCCGTGTTTGCCATAAAAGATCATCTGCGTCCTGACGCGGCGTCTGCGATCGCTCAGCTTAAGCGATTGGGTGTAAGGAGCATCATTGCTAGCGGAGATCGCGCCGATATAGTCGCGGCGATTGCGCGCTCTGTCGGCGATATTCCATTCCATGCTCCCTTGACTCCTAAAGACAAGGCAACACTCGTTCAAGACTTACGAGCAGGAGGCCGCGTCGTTGCCATGGCAGGCGATGGTATCAACGACGCGCCGGCCCTAGCGGTAGCGGACGTCGGTCTAGCGATGGGCAGTGGAGCAGAAGCCGCCGTGGCCGTCGCTGGAGTCATTATCCGCGACAACGCCGTCACTAAGATCACCGAAGCCATGCAACTCTCACGTGCGACTTTCCGCAACATCAAAGAAAATCTATTTTGGGCTTTTGCCTATAATGCCATCTTGATCCCTGCTGCAGCGTTAGGTCGCCTGTCCCCTATGCTCGCTGGTGCAGCTATGGGTCTATCGAGTCTTTTTGTCGTGGGTAACGCTCTCCGTCTCAAAACCGGCTGGTGCCCGAACAAATAGTTTCCTGTTTAGGGTGGTCCAAATCGCACAAATCGGCAGTCACACGGCCCCAGAGCCGGGGCGCGACTGAATCGTAACCTACTGTAACTACTTATTTATAAAGAAAGTACGAAAGTTTTTTTTAAAACTGACGATAGACCCCTTACTAGAGGATAGCAGGTTTAACCTCGCTGATAGGAGGTCCTATGTCAGCAAAGCATCCTCGGGAAGATTTCAGAGCTAACGAAGAAGAATACTTTCACAAGTTAGATTCTGAATTAATTGACCAAATCCGCTCTCAGGAGAAAGCCAGAGCCGATGAAGCGGAGAGAGCAAATCATCGAGGTCACTGTGCTGAATGCGGTGGCAACATGTTGATGTGGACTTCACATGGTATGCAAGGCTACGTGTGCTCGGAATGCGAGCAAGTCGAGCTGCAGTTACAGACGCTTAAGATCCTGATTATGAACCGCGAAGGTAAAGAAGTTTTGAAAGAAATCAACCAAGCTGTGGGACGCGCTACCCTGAAAACTGCTTAAATTATTTGCTCGAAAGATCATCACGGCCGGAGAAGGATTTATCCTGATTTGCCGTGATGGTTATCTTTAGGTCTAAAACTTGCTCAAATCACAAAGCATTTTATCTCCGAGATGCAACTCTGGGTGGCTTCCAAAGCGGTCACCTGTTGCCACGCGGACGGAAGAAACTTTATAATAAAAACAGCATCTAGCGCCGCTCTCCTGATACGCCTTCGCCACTACGACTAAAGTTTGCACACCACATGTCGATCCCACGACGTAGAAGTCTAAGTAAACGATTTATCGTTTTCTTATATCCAGTACCTCGATCATGGAGACTAGAGCAATGAACGAAGCACCGAACAGCAACACGGGGATGAACGACTCGTTCTCATCCCAATCGACACCGCAGTCGAACCCTTTCACGGCGGACTTGAAAGGGGAGTTCACCAGCAACTTTGGGACCAACACCAATGCGGTCTCACAGATCTTTAAAGAAGGTGGATTCTCGAGCAGTAATAAAACCAAGTCGATTGTACTTGGTGGCGTATTGTTCCTAGTCATTTGCGTTGCACTGTTTATGTACATGAGCGGTGACGACACGGAATCGACTGGAGAAGATGTCGCCAGCGAAACCGATGCCGAAGGCGGCGCCGACGATGCCGAAGACCCAGCGGAAGCAACAGCGAGTGACACTAAGACCGAAGAAAAAGCGAAACCTGAAGCTCCTGTAGCAGCGGCAGCTGCACCTGCTGCTCCGGCACAAGCGGCTCCAGCTCCCGCACAAGCGGCAGCACCCAGGGTTCAGCGTAGCTTCTCAGCTAGCAGTGGTCCCATCAGTTTGGCTGAGCCTGCTGATGGCTCAAGCATCACCTACGACGAATCTCAAGGTCCAGCTACGTTCTCCTGGAACGGTGGCAGTGGCTACATCGTCTTCTCACGCAACTCCAGCATGAGCCCTGTGGTCATGCGCGTACCAGTCAGTGGTAGCTCTTATAATTTCAATCATCCGTGGCCGGGTACCTGGTTCTGGAAGGTAGAGAACAGCTCGGGTGCAACCGAGGTTCGGTCCTTCAAAGTCTCAGCGCCGCCGCGCCGCAATATCTCCCTGCAACAACCGGCCAGTGGCAGCACGATCGCTGGCAGCGGTGGTACCGTCTCCTGGCAGGGTGACAGTAAAGTCGCTTACTACAGAGTGGAGTTCACCAACGGTAGCTGGGCTAATCCCCAGTATCGGTTTGCCTCCTCGGGTAACTCTCTGCAGCTGCAAGGGGTACCAGCTGGACAATTCCAGATGCGCCTAGGTGCATTCTCAGAAATCTCTGGACGCTGGGAATACACCCAACCCGTAAGCGTCACTGTCCAGTAAGAGCTTAAGTTAGTTTTCCAAGTTTCCAGACTAGAGGTATAAAGAACGGGTCCGCTCGCTGCGTCGAGCGGGCCCTTTTTATTTTGTGACCTTTAGCAGGAAAGGCTCTGCCCATGGACCATTCCATCGACGTTACAAAAAAAACCTATCGTGAAGTTCTCCTCAGACAGCGCGCGCTGATATCACGCAACGTAAGCGACCACGTAAGCCGCATGATATGCCGCCATCTTGCTACCTGGTTGGTGGAGCAAAGAGTGACCACGGTTTTTCTCTACATGCCAGTCCGTGGGGAAATTGACCCCCTCCCCGTGACCACCATGCTACCCAACCTTGAATACGCATTACCGGTGACATCTAGTGACGGGATGCATTTTTACCGATGGTCTGCCGGCGATCCTCTACGCATAGGTGCTTACGGCATTCCAGAACCAATCCCAGATAGCCCGGCGCTAGTCCCAACAGCAGCAACGGCTATTCTCGTTCCGTCCCTAGCCGTGTCACACAATGGCGTACGGCTGGGCTATGGTGGCGGCTATTTCGATCGGTATCTCATGCGATCTGATGCCAAGGTCATTGCCGTGACTACCGACAACTTTCTTCTGCCCGAATTACCGGTGGAGCCCCATGATCAGCTCATGGGCTGGGTCGTCACAGAATCCGGTGTGCTCAAGTTGACGGAGTCAAAGCGTCCCTACCATCTCATCGAATCCGACTAGGGTACGGATGAATCTAAACTTATGCTTGAGCTTAGATTCCTTAAATTCGATCAAGGGACCACCCACCCAGATTTCACAAAAGGGTGGCAGTCTCTTGTCCAGCTCCTGCAAATATTCATGCTCGGTAATAGGCAAGGTCCCAGGAGGTAGCGACGTTGAGCCTATCACTATATGTCTGGCATTGAGTGCGATCACGGCCTCTGTCAGTGCCGGGACCGGCAAATTCGGACCGAGGAAGTAGTTGGTGACACCCCGTAAGGCACACAGCACGCTGGCTACTAAAATACCGATCTCGTGGAAATTACCTTCCATCGTGGTCAGGGCAAAAGAATTATTCTCACCATCAGCTGAAGTTTCGCGACGAGGAATTTCTAGCAGCATAAATGACAAGTGCGCGCGCACAATCGCGCTGAGTGCATGCTCGTGACCGATGGTGATCCGACCAGACAGTGTCATCCACCCTACCGCCTCCATAAGCGGCGTTACTAAATCTAAAACAAAACCGCGCGCGCCCATGAGATACCGTGACTCAGTCAGGGTGCCATGAATTTTAGCGAGATCAAACTGGAGGAGCGCTTCCTGAATCCGCTCCAGCTGCGTCGGCACGCGATTAGCTGCTGGATTTAGCGATGACTCCGCCTTCGGTGCGCCGTTACCAATATGGTCCAGCTCCAAATTATCGGCCAATAATTGCGCCAATTCCTGATCCGAGAGGGTAGCAATGCGACCGATGGCGAATCCGCGCTCGACCAGCGCCGCGATATTACGCAGCCGCTCGACGTCCTCGCGCGAGTAGACCCGGCGACCATTATCGCCGCGACGCGGTGTGACGGCACCATAACGACGCTCCCAGGCCCTCAGGGTATGCTCGTTGAGCCCCGTTAGTCTCGTCATAGCCTTTACACTGAAACTATCACCACTCATGAAAGTCACTAAATGCTAGGGGGGATGATTGGCCGGACTCTGGTCAAGCACCAGACACCCACCTCTATTATACAAATCCTATACACTTTGTACCAGTTTTGGTGGCTCTTGCCGCTCCGACATCCGCCGAAAATCCATGACGACGGTACCCATCGGCTGCTTCAGGCCTCTCCCGAGCTTGATTCAAGTCAATGAAATAATGGAATTTTAAATTATTTTCTAAAGGTTTTCCAAATGATTGCCGAAGGCCCCGGAGTCGATTTTGTCGGCGGTACCGCTGCCGGCTCGTTAGACCCACTACCTAGAGGAGATTTAGATGAGGCACGATTGGCAAAAACTTTCACGCGCTGCCGTGGCGGTGGTTACAGCTACTGGTTTGACGAGTTGCGGTGGACTTGTCCGCAAAGGGCCGCCCGCGGGCGGAAACGAAGTCGTCACCGCTCCTCCGAGGGCTTACTACGACCAGTTGTTTGCAGCAAAGTTGGGCTTACTTGACAGTGGCGCTGCGACGACAACCGCGACGTCCACGGGCGAAGTCCTTTGGCTGAACTTCGGGGGAGCCACTGTCGCCAAGGGAACGGCGAAGGGCGAGTCCTTTCAAGTCTGCGGGGACAAGGCACAAATTGCTGCGTCCACACTGACGACAGATAGCCAAGAGGTCATCGCAAGCACGGTGCAAAAATACTACACCGATGCCGGAGCTGATCTCAAAGTCACAGTGACTCAACCTACTAGCGGTGATTACACCACCGTCGTTGTCGGTGGCAGTTTAGCCGACCTAGGCTGCTCGGACCCAAGCGGTTTGGGCGTGGCCCCACTCGATGTTGGTAACGCCAACCATAACGACATAGCTTTTGTTTTCACCCCGGCTGACATCAGCGACAAGCAATTGGCCGTCAATATCGCCCACGTGTCAGCACACACTTATGGGCTGGCCACGATCACCGATCCAAATGATGTTATGGCCGAAAAGCCGCTGGATACGGCCAAGGGCTTCGGTGTAGGCAAACGCCTCGATAACGGTGCGGAGCAAAACGGGCTCATTATTCTTGCGGAAGCAACTGGCGTCCAAGTGACTAAGCCAGGTGAAGCTGACGCCACCAAAGGCGACGATACGACGAACGCACCAGCACCAACATCGGTACCGGCACCTATGCCACTGCCACCTGTTGTGGCTCCCGGCAAAGGAACTGACTTGATTGTGGACGACATGATCAACAAGATGCCGCACAACCCCAAATCTGCGCGTCATATCATCCCTATGCTTCGCGGCCTGCTACCGTTTGCCTTTAGCCTCGACCTCAAAGCTGTCACCGAAATCTTCGATGCGACAGGCTTTGGTTCCGGCGCTAATAGCGACAAATCTGGCACAGGACGCCGCTCGACGATCACTGTCAATGTCAAGGTAGACATTAGTCATGTGTGGAAACAAGGTGACGCCGTTGCGCAACCTGCTGACGAGCCCACCATCGCGACTGAACCGGGTACGGGAACAACCGCGGCACCAACTGGTGATAAAGCCGCAGCACCCGCAGCGACCACCGAAGTTGCTAAAACTGATGTAGGCGCCAATGAGCCGCCGAAAAATCCAGCCGAAGCAGCGAAAGTGATCAACAGCATGCCGACCATCGTTAACGTGATTACGATCAACTTTAATGCGTCAGACAGCCAACGTTTGCTACCCCTTATGAAAATGGGATGCCTGAAAAAATACATGGCAGCCCGTGGTGAGTAGAGGGACCTAATCTAAATTCTTTTGGAGGAAAAAAAGATGCCCAGTCTGAACACTTCAGACTGGGCATCGACCTTTTTAGCTTTAATGAGGCTGCTCGCAACTTAAGCTAAGTGCACCGTCCTTAACGTCGACAGTGACACGCGATCCGTCTTGAATGCTACCAGCGATGAGCTGTCTACCAAGGCGAGTTTCTAGCTCACGTTGTAGGTAGCGTTTAAGGGGACGAGCACCATAGACCGGATCATAAGCGGCTTTGGCCACAAAGGCCTTGGCACCCTCTGTCATCTCAAGTTTGATTTGGCGATCAGCCAACCGTAGCCTCAGACTGTCGATCAAGAGATCGACGATGTGCTCAACCTCAGACTGCGTTAGCGGCTTAAACAAAATGACGTCGTCAACACGGTTTAAAAACTCCGGCCTAAAATGCGCCTTCAACGCGCTTTCCACCGCCTTTTGCGCTTTGTCGGCAATCATGCCGTGTTTATCGATCCCGTCTAGCAGATACTGAGCACCGATATTACTGGTCATGATGATGATGGTATTCTTAAAGTTAACCGTACGACCTTGGTTATCGGTCGCTCGACCATCATCCAGAATCTGCAGCAACACATTGAACACATCGGCATGAGCTTTCTCAATTTCGTCGAAGAGCACAACCGAGTATGGCTTGCGCCTCACAGCCTCTGTGAGTTGTCCGCCTTCCTCGTATCCTACGTAGCCCGGAGGAGCTCCGATCAGGCGAGAAACCGAGTGTTTCTCCATGTACTCCGACAAATCCAGTCTGACGACAGCGTCACGACTATCGAAAAGCGCCTCGGCTAACGCTTTAGCTAGTTCGGTCTTACCTACCCCGGTCGGTCCGAGAAAGATAAAGGAGCCGATCGGACGATTAGGATCTTTGATCCCAGACCTCGCCCTAATCACGGCATCAGCCACGTGCTGCACGGCCACATCCTGCCCTATCACGCGTTGATGGAGAAGCTTATCCAAATTGAGCAACTTGTCGCGCTCACCCTCGACCAGCTTAGTCATCGGAATGCCGGTCCATTGACTGACGATCGCAGCGATTTCGTCAGCCGTGACCTCCTCGCTGAGAAGGCTTTCTCCGCCAGTTTTTTCTGCGAGTTTTTTCTCCTCACGTTCAAGCTCTGCCGTCAGCTGAGGTAGCTTACCGTGGCGCAGCTCGGCCGCTCGGTCCAAGTTGTAATCACGCTCGGCGACCTGGATGAGGCGCTTGGCCTCCTCGACCTTTTCGCGAAGTTCGGACACTTTGTTAAGGTGCTGCTTCTCCGTCTGGTAGCGTGCCCGCATGACGTGAGCACTGCTGCGCGCGTCTTGCAATTCTTTTTGCAGTTCCGCCAGACGCGTTTTACTAGCTGCATCCTTCTCTTTTTTAAGTGCAGCCTCCTCAATTTCAAGACGCATCACGCGACGCTGCGCCGTGTCTAGCTCAGCCGGCAGCGAGTCAATCTCCGTACGCAACTTAGCACATGCCTCGTCCACAAGGTCGATCGCCTTGTCGGGCAGGAATCGATCTGTGATATAACGATGCGACAAAGTCGCAGCGGCTACGAGAGAGTTATCGGCAATTTTAACCCCGTGGTGCACCTCGAAGCGCTCTTTTAGACCACGCAGGATCGATACCGTGTCCTCCACCGTCGGCTGATCCACCGTTACAGGTTGGAAACGCCGTTCAAGAGCGGCGTCCTTCTCAATGTATTGACGGTACTCGTCCAGAGTGGTGGCACCGATGCAGTGCAATTCGCCGCGCGCTAGCATGGGCTTTAGCATGTTGCCGGCGTCCATCGCACCTTCTGCCTTACCAGCACCGACGATCGTGTGGAGCTCGTCGATGAAGAGGATGGTCCGCCCCTCAGCCTGCTTCACCTCATTGAGCACAGCTTTGAGTCGCTCCTCAAATTCACCACGATATTTGGCACCAGCTACTAAAGAACCCATATCGAGAGCAAAGACGGTTTTGTCTTTGAGTCCCTCGGGTACGTCACCGCGCACAATTCTGTGCGCTAAACCCTCAACGATTGCCGTCTTGCCTACCCCTGGCTCACCGATGAGCACCGGGTTGTTTTTAGTTTTGCGGCTGAGAATGCGAATGACGCGCCTAATTTCTTCGTCGCGTCCAATCACTGGGTCTAACTTGCCGTCACGGGCAGCTTGCACCAAATCACGACCATACCGCGTCAGAGCCTCGTAGGTGTCCTCAGGCGTAGCACTTTCCACTCGCTGGTTACCGCGCACGGCGGTGAGAGCCTGCAGAAATCCTTGCTTATTCAGGCCGTAGTTGGCCAAGAGTTGCCCAACCTTGCCTTTATCGTTGATCAACTCGAGAAAGAGATGTTCCACCGATACGTAAGCATCTTTGAGGCGCTTTGCTTCTTTTTCGGCGCTGATAATGGCTTGCGACAGTTGCTGTGTCACGGTGATCCGATCAGGACTGTAGCCAGACCCAGAAACACTAGGTTTTTGCGTCAGTAGCCTCTCAACATCGCGGACGACGTCCTTGGCATTGATGTCCATCTTTTCGAGTAACCGAGGAATCAACCCCTGCTCCTGCGTCACCAGAGCGTGCAACAGGTGCTCCGCGCTCACCTCGCCGTGTCCATGTTCGACGGCCTCGCGCTGCGCCGCTACGAGAGCTTCCTGGGATTTTTGTGTGAGTTTTTGCATATCCATAAGAATCGTGTCTCCAATCTTTGTGGGGGCCATGCGGGCATGCTCGGAGCCAAGCTCTGAAACATAGATCCCGTCACTTCAAAGGTGGAGTCCCTAAGAGCAATGTCAAGGCACACCGCCTTAACTGACGGCCCAGCCAAATCCCACTGCTATGGCCTAAGATCTCAGAAGTTTTTGATAAACATCGAGGTTGCCGGCAATCATCGCACCGACAGAAAATTCCGCGTCGATGTGAGCACGCCCAGCCGCATTAAGACGCTTCCTTAAATCGTGTTCGTGCAGGAGCCGCGTCAAATTTAGGGCAAGTCCATCGGCATCGCCATCGGCGCTGAGTAGGCCCGTCACCTCCGGCATGATCACCTCGGGGATGCCACCGACCGCCGTAGCGGCGACGGCTAAACCAGCTGCCAATCCATCGAGCAGGATCGTGCCCAGTCCCTCAAAGTGAGAAGGCACCGCCAGAATGTCCAAGGCCCGGAGGAAAGTCGGAACTTCCTTAATAAAGCCGAGGAAAGTGACGTGATGCGCCAGTCCTAGGGTCTGCCTTTGGCACTCCAAGTCGCTCATAAGGGGGCCATCGCCCGCGATGAAAACATGAAAATTTTCGCCCTGCCGCTTCAGGATCGCCGCAGCATCGAGTAAGACCTCGTAACCTTTTTGATCGGTGAGCGCTGAGGCGTTGCCAATCAGCATGGTACCAAAGTCGAGACCGAAGCTCTGTGTTAGCTCACGCCGCGCCTGGACCGCGTCTATATGTTCGTAAATTGCCGGGTCTATGGCGCTGCGCACAACTTCCAGACGGGCCGCGGGCACTCCGTATTGGGTGAGCACGTTGGCTATGGCATGAGAGATCGCCACATAGCGATCCACCTTAGGAGACAGATACTTACGCCGATTGAGCAGGCCACGGTGCGGCGCATAGTCGACGCGCCGATGGACAACCAGACGCGTCCCTGGGCAAAAGTGCCGCAGCAGCAAACCCATGGCGTGCCCGTTAGATGTATGGGCATCGATGATATCGATTTTCTTAGACTTACAGTAGTTGGCTAGCTGTCTGGCGGCGAATAGATCAAAGCCACCGCGCATTGGCAGCACGATCTGCTGGGCTAGCCCCCGCAGGCGCTCTATGGCGAGGCTGCCAGGGCGCAAAGCCACATGGTTCTCGAGATCGGTGCCTTTTAGCCCGTTGAGCAAGAGTCGCAGTTGGTTTTCACCGCCGCGCCAAGTAAGCTCGGTATCGATATGGAGGATACGCATCAGTCGACCTCGCCCCCCCCTCTCTAGGCTAGCTGGTCATTTTGTAGGTGCGGGTGGGGCAAAAAAAAATTATCGTCGCCCCTCCAGGCTATATGTTTTGACGCAAGATGATAAGGAATTCTGATGTACTGCGAAAAATCCCGGCAGGCCATGCGCGCTGCTCGTGGTGTGATTCCTGGTGGTGTCAACTCACCCGTGAGGGCGTTTGGATCCGTCGGCGGTGATGCCCTGTTCATTGACCGCGCCCAGGGCGCTTACATTTATGATATCGATGGCAACAAATACATTGACTACGTCGGCAGCTGGGGACCGGCTATAGCCGGTCATGCGCATCCCGAGGTGGTTGAGACTTTAAGCCAGGTCATGCGACGCGGACTTAGTTTTGGTGCGCCGACGGAGGGCGAGACTAAGCTGGCCACGACGATTCGTGACATCTATCCCTCGATGGAGCGGGTACGTTTGGTCTCCAGCGGCACTGAGGCCTGCATGGCAGCGCTGCGGGTGGCACGGGCTTTCACACGGCGCGATAAGATTCTCAAGTTTACAGGGTGTTATCATGGCCATGCCGACATGCTCCTCGTGAAAGCCGGATCCGGCGCCCTGACTCTAGGACTGCCTGATAGCCCCGGAGTTACCGCGGCTGCGACACAAAATACCCTAGTAGCGACTTATAACGACCTGGACGAAGTTAAGTCAGTGTTCGCTGCGAACCGGGGCGAAATCGCTGTCGTCATTCTGGAACCAATCGTTGGCAACGCTGGCTTCATCAGGCCGGAGCCAGGATTCCTGGAAGGTCTACGCGAGCTTTGCACCGCGGCAGGTACACTGTTGCTCTTTGACGAGGTGATGACAGGTTGCCGCGTGTCTATAGGCGGGATGCAAGGTCTCACCAACATCGTCCCTGACCTGACGACGCTTGGTAAGGTGATCGGCGGTGGGCTACCTCTAGCCGCCTATGGTGGCCGCGCATCGATTATGGCTATGGTGGCACCTGAGGGGCCCGTTTACCAAGCAGGAACGCTGTCGGGTAATCCTCTAGCCGTAGCCAGCGGCCTAAAGACTCTCGAGATTATTAGACGGCCAGGAGCCTTTTCCGCCCTGGCGACCCGTACGGCCAAGCTAGTGTCAGGACTCAAAGCCACCATGGGTCGTCGCGGCGTGCCGTTCACGGCCGATAGTGAGGGTGGGATGTTTGGCTTCTTCTTCCATCCTGGACCGGTCACGTCACTGGAGCAGGCCAAGGAAGGTGATACCATTCGTTTTAAGAAATTCTTCCACGCCATGCTACAGCGCGGGATTTATTTTGCGCCTTCAGCCTTTGAGGCAGGTTTTGTCTCGATGGCCCATAGTGATGCCGACATCACTCGTACGATCGAATGCGCTGAGGAAGCGATCAAGGAGTGTTAATTTGTTAGGTCAATCCGGTAAGGCGCAAGCCTCGTCGCCTCTTCGTCTAGGTTGGATTCCTTATTGGAACCTATTACCACTAAGGCAAGAGCTTGAGCGTTTATTGGGACCCGAACTAGAGTTCCACCGTGGTCATCCAGCGCAAGTCAACAAGTGGCTAGCCGAGGCCAAGATTCAGTTAGCTCCTAGCTCCAGCGTTTGCTTGGTTAAAAACAGCGCCATGGAAGTGGCGGTGCCTGTCGGGATCGCTTCGCTAGGACCAGTGCTCAGTGTCTATCTTGGTCTCCATCAGGACGATGGTGAGTTGACTGAACTACTTCATCGTCGGCAAGCGCTCCTAAGAAAAATCTTTAAGATCGCGCTTCAAAGGTACGAAGGCGATGTGCGCAGTGCCGCCAACTACATATTTACCGCTGCTGACGCGTTACCCCCTGTGCCCACTGAGAAAGTGCCCGTGCTTTCGGTAACACCAGCTTCGGCCACTAGCACTCAGCTGGCACGCATCCTCTACCGGCTATGGTTTGGTGAGGCGAATTACGAGCAACGCGCTGGTTCCAGTAGCGGCCTAAGTGCCGTAGTCAGCACCATGCGTCCCATCGATTTGCTGATCGGTGACGAGGCTTTGGTCAAACGTCCTGCTTATCGCAGCGTGATTGATCTGAGCGAAATCTGGCGCGACCTCACTGATTTGCCTTTTGTGTTTGCCGTGTGGCAATGCTCGAAACGCCCACTTAGCACGCAGTGGCGACAAAAAATCATTGAGGCCGCCGAGTTGGCTCAAGCGCGGATGCACGTAGAGCCTAGTCATTACTTTCCAGATCCCATGGTCGTCGATATGCACGGTAGTGCCATTGACCTCGCCGCTTATTGGCGCGGCATTCAGTATCGCCTTGGGCCATCCCATTTTCGCGGTTTAGCGCTATTCCTCGCACTAACACGCGCTATGCAGCCTAGTGCGATTGACGATCAGGCCGTGGTCAAGATGATGCGTTGGGAGTCCTACGGTCAGATGACAATGCCCTCAAACTAAAAGGGCCTGAGACAAGAGTCTTAGGCCCACGAAGCTACTACCTCAGCCGACAGTCAAAGGCACTGTTGCTGATCTACCCTCTCGTATGTGTTCCAGCCAATTTCGACCGAGTAAACTGACTGATCGGTCGCGATTTTCTGATTGGTCTGGACATGAATCCAACGATTTTCGTTTATTTGCAGCGTATTTTGGCGACGCAGATGATCGTAAGGGCGATCACTGTCACGCCTTGGCTTCGCAGCTGGATCAGCGAGACAATTCCATTGATTTAGTATCCACGGACCCTCACAGCTATAACGCAAATCACCGAACGGACCGGTTACACTCTGGCGCCACTTGCCGTCCTCTAGCTCCGTCCACTCCTCTGTCCAATGAGGTTGATGGTGACCTTGTATAATTAGGGTCCGGTTTATGACTAAAGGTGATTCACTCACTAACTCGGCTTTTTCAATGACTGGGGGATAATCTTTGTCGTGTGTCCCGTCCTCAATATAATGAAAGACGACGCTAAAGCAGCCAGTCATCTGCCGTATCAAGCTGGCGGGTGCTGTGGGATCTGCTGCCGCATACGTTGGACTAGATATCGCCATCATTGCCAAGAGATATTTCACGCAATTCATTGCTGTTCTCCGTTAATCACCCGCAGTTTGGGCGCCTCGGCAGTTACAGATTGTTGCTGCAGTCTAGTCGCTGCGGCATGAATGACTGTCGCAACAGCCAAAAAACTCGTCTGATCAAGGCGCACCGTCATGGCCCCTATCGAAAGATGCACCAATCCGCCTGGGCACTGCTGGATCCTTATCATCTGCTGCATGGTTGGCTCCGTGAGTTACACAAAATGACGTCTACGAACCCAGACTGCCATCTTTGATATTGAGAATCAATATCATTTTGATGGCCTTCCCTCTTGAGCGCGCGATCTGGACAGAAACACTTTAACCTATTGTATTTATTTTGTTTTCAAAAGTTTCTAAAATTTGGTATTTTGAGAATCGTTTTCATTTGATAACCTCCCGCCTCCTAATTGAGAGGTACCCCTATGCCCCCATCCAACGCTTTTGTCGTCGTGACTAGTTTGTTGCTCCACTCCGCCCTGGGCCTTGCCGCTCCGTCGTCTCAACTAGCTTCAAGGGACATAACGAGAGCCAAAGATCTAGCTGTGGTGTTACCGGCCCTTGGTCATACAAAGATAGCCGCTGATGAGGCATTGTTCCCTGCACCGTGGTGGCACGCTATCTTTGACGCTTTTCATCAAACGAGTGTCGGCGACGCGTTGGAGACGGAAAATAAGCTAAAGGACTGGCGTTTAGTGGCGATGCGATTTGCCCCATGTCAGCCGCTTCTCCCTTTCGTCACACCACGCAATGCGAGACTTTGTCAGCCTGAGCTCCGTTTGGTGTGGCAACCCATCACTCAACATTTTGTCCGTGACAGATGGCAAGCCCACGCTGACGATCGAGCGTTTCATGCACTTTACAGATTTGAGCCGGAGGCTGGGCTTGATAAGGATCAGGCTCTCCGTTGGCAAGAACTTCACGAACGTGCTGAGCATCTCCAGGCTGCCGAAGAACTAGAGTTCGATAAGTTAAATCGGCAATTAGTCGATGTGCTGGTCACCAAGTTAAAACAGCTACGCGGCAGCAACCCGGTCTCACTATACGACGATCTAGGCGAGCGCCCTGAATTTTCCCAGCAGGAATCCACTGCTGACTTTTTGCAACGTTTAAGTAGCTTTCTCCACACTTTTGCCAAACCACAAAATCTCACACAACTCACCGCTTTCTCGTTGCCTGAGGGGCGTGATCCCCCGATGATCGATGAGTGGGTGTTTATCGCTTTTGAGCCCATTTCGGCAGGGAGCGAACTAAAACGCCAGGAGCTTACGGTTAAATCAGCACGTGATGGGCGTATTTTGGCTAGCTATGGACTTAAGGCACGAGGCACTGTGCGCCGCGACGACGAGTCCCTTGTCGACCTGAAGGATCAGCTAGAGCGGACCAACAAAGGCGCTGATTGGGCTGAGCTCGACGCTGCCGTAATCTGGACTTTTCCCGAGCGTAAACGCAAAGCGGCTCGTATTGCTGACCCACACCAAACCCACGTGGCGCACACTAGCTGTATATCCTGCCATAAACTGGGGCCAGTTAATTTCGATCTACACAATCTGAGCTATTTTGAAAATCACGACATATCGATAAGCCCCAGAGTAAAACACGATGTCGGTCGCGAGCTTGAATGGCTGAGCCAAAGCCAGAAGATAACTAAGTAAATATAAATTTTTGTTGGTCTTTACCGGTCGCAAATTAGTTTGCGCCACTTTCCTCGCCCAGTAATTTCTGCCAAACTAACAGGTAGGTTATTTCTGCCTACCTGCTCTACCTACCTATTCCAATTTCACCATCTGGACCGAGGATACTGCCTATGCTCCTGCCCTGGGACTGTGATCGCCTTACGAAGTTCATGTTTGCATGTTTGCTACTGGTTCTTGGCATCATGGATTTACCTGCAGCTTATGCAGGTCCTAATAGTGGCGATCGCGAGTTTGTCCAAGTCCAGGGCCGGCATTTTGTGATTGGCGCTAGACGTTACGCCTACCTCGGGACCAACCTCTGGTATGCCGCGAATCTCGGGGCAGAGGGTAATACTGCAGGACGCGCAAGACTCGTGCGCGAGCTCGATCGGCTGGCAAAACTGGGCGTTCGCAACTTGCGAATCATGGCCGGCACCGAGGGGCCAGACGATGCACCGTGGCGCATGTCCCCGTCGCTGCAACCCAGACCCGGAGAGTATAATCAAGCCGTACTCAGTGGTCTTGATTTTGCTCTGGTGGAAATGGCTAAACGTTCGATGCGGGCTGTCCTCTGTCTCGGTAACTATTGGCACTGGTCGGGTGGCTTTGCGCAATATTTGCAATGGGCTGGTGTAGGCCCCATACCCTATCCACCTCCGGCTGAGGGCGGCGATTGGAATACCTACAAAGGTTACGTCGAGCAGTTTTTTACTAACGCCGCGGCCAAAGCTGCGTTCGCGCGCCATATCGAATTCATGGTAAGGCGCGTCAACAGTATCTCGCAAGTCGCCTACACAGATGACCCAACTATCATGTCGTGGGAACTCGCTAACGAACCAGATGCCTACGACAATAAGCGCGCCTTCGTCGACTGGGTAGCTGACAGCGCTAGGCTCATTAAATCGCTCGACTCCCATCACCTGGTCATCTCGGGGAGCGAGGGCGAAACGATGCAGGACGTGAACGAGCTATCTGATATCGATTATGGTACGACTCATATCTGGGTTCAAAATGCTGGTTGGTATAATCCGGCTGACCCCAGGACTTATCGAGAAGCTGTCAAAAAAGCGATCGCAAGCCTCGCCAAATCACGCGCCGTTATGTCCAAAGTTGGTAAACCGCTGGTGCTTGCTGAATTTGGTATCGCTCGTGATCTAGGTCGTTATGAAGCAGAAGCCCCTGCGACGCATCGTTTGCATTTTTTCAACAAGCTACTTGGACGCGTCTATTCAGCGGCTAAAGTTAGCGACGAACTGGCCGGGGCCAACTTCTGGGCCTGGGGTGGCGAGGGACGTCCACGCCAACCCGGATCCTCATGGTCACTGGGCGATGACTTTACTGGTGATCCACCCCACGAACCTCAGGGCTGGTACTCTATCTATGACCGAGACATCGATATGGCTTTACTGTTAAAGCGTTATGCTGGCCTCTTTCGCACCATTCACTGATCGTCGATTGATTTAGATTCTTTGACGCATAATCCTTGATGGCACCTTGATGACGCGGGCAACGCATACTGAGTGGATTTGGCTCAATTTCAAGATTGGCACCTTCAGTATTGGTGTCGCTTCGCGTCTACAACTTTTTGAGGAAGCGATCGTCCGTAAACACAAGTGGTTAAGCGCAGATGAGTTTCAAGAATTACTTACACTAGCGCAGATGCTGCCTGGACCAAACCTGGTCAATTTCGCCATGTGCGCTGGATCGCTTTTGGTGGGAAGATTGGCGGCTATACTAGCCGTAGTGGCACTGATACTACCCGGCGCCATCTTAGCTATAGCTGTATATAGCATCGCGCCCCTTCATGATCTTCGTGTCAAAATCTGGTTCCAAGGAATGGCGATCGGTGCGTTCTTGTTAACGGCACGCTTCATCTGGCAGCTTGCTATTGGCCTGCGCTTGACCTTGAACGACCAAGGCAAGCCGGCCACTGGAGCTAGTCGTAAGTGGTGGGGCCGCGCCTTAATTGCTGCTAGTGTCACGGTTGCCAGCTTTTATGGGCTACCCGTGGTCATCGTGGTACTTGTCGCCGCGGCCGTCTGCCTCTTATGGGAGTTTAGCTGGTGATTTATTGGCAGCTATTTTTCCTCTTCGCCAGTGCCAGCCTTCTGGCGTTCGGCGGTGCCATAGGCATGCTTCCTTCGATCAGCGATGCCGTTGTAAACACTTTTCACTGGCTTGATACCGAATCCGTCATGCGCTCTTATGTACTAGGTCAGTTTATGCCTGGACCGAATATGGTTATGGCTACTCTCGTTGGTTATCAGGTTGCTGGATTTAAGGGGGCAACGGCTAGCACGATCGGCATGTATCTCGCTCCCATAGCGCTCACGAGTGTGGTTACGCAAATTTATTACCGCCACCGAAGTAAATCATACGTGCGCCGCATCGAGATCGCATTGCGCCCGCTTGCCCTGGGCTTGGTCTTGGCCGCAACACTGCGGTTTCTCAGCGACGAGATGAAACAGCATGTATTCATCGGTGCGAGCATCGGGTTACCAGTGGTATGGCTGCACTGGCGCGGGCACGTCAATACCGTGGTAGGTGTGCTCATGATGGGTGCTGGATGGTACGTGGCCTACCTACTAGAGCTGCTAAGCTAAACTCATGTAATGCAGAGAACTTTAAGATGATAGCGCTCAAAAAAAAGCAAACAATTAACTTTTATCTAAAGTTTTTACCCGAAAGTGCCGATAAGGGCCGTCAGTCGGAGTTGTCGCAGTCGGGGTTTTTTATGAAAAGAGTTCGAGCGGATGGTTGGTTACTATTAATTTCATTAAACATAGTAGGCTTAGTCGCGTGCAAGCCTGCCTCCAGCGGTAGCGCACGAGCACCGGCTCCTGGTGCCTCCGAAGAGGAGGACGAAGATGACACTGGCGGAGCTGCTGTGCCGCCGGCCACGACGCCTGCCACGACCACGGCTAGCGTTCCCACGACGCCCACGACGGCAGTGCCACCAACAACGATCACTCCTGGTGGCGGCAACGGCCAGCCCGGAGGCTTTATCGGCAATCTAATTAGTCAATTCACTAATGGCGGTGGGCTCGGTGGGCTCACCAGTAGCCTCGGTGGCCTCTTTAACGGCGGGGGACTCGGAGGTTTCGACCTCGGTAGTCTCCTGAATGGGCTTGGTGGAGGACTCGGCGGACTAAACAATAATGGTTTTGGTGGTCAGTCGAGCACCAACAGCGGTGCTAGCAATGGCACAACTACAAACTCAACCAACCAAATAGCCCTAGTTAGTAACTCTGGCGATCTGCGGGTTGACTGCCTCAATGCTATAAACGCCTACCGCGCTTCTATAGGGCGCTCGGCCTTGACGTTGAAAAATGACGCAACCACAAATAGCTGTGTCGATAAGCAGTCTGCTGACGACGGCGCCATCGGAGCCGCTCACCGTAACTTTGGTAAGTGCGGCGAATCCGCGCAAAACGAATGCCCGGGGTGGGGTGGTGAGACTGGCACGGCCCAAAACGGCTGTCTCAAAATGATGTGGGGCGAGGGCCCAGGTGGTGGTCACTACGAGAATATGGCCAACGCTGCCTACAGGCAGGTGTCCTGTGGTTATGCGCAAGTAGGTGGCAAGCTTTGGATGATCCAAAACTTTTATCGCTAAGGCTTGGACTCAGCGATTTCAGGATCCTTTGATCACCGCAAGTGCAGATTTATGAAGACGTCCATTGGTGGCGACACCGCTGCCACCGTGGATATCTGGCTTACCTTCAAACGTGGTATAAAGACCGCCGGCCTCCTCGAGAATAACCTGCATGGGTGCTGCGTCCCAGACACTGAGTTGGGGATCGACCATAATCTCGGCTCGACCGGTTGCTACCAAGGCGTAGCCGTAGCAGTCGCCCCAGCCTCTAAATACTCCCGTCGCCTCACACAGCCGCGAGAACACATCGACCCGGTTGGTCGCCACAAAACTTTGCATCCAAGTAGTGCAAAAGAGTGCTGATTTCAGATCACTGATTGCTGATACTTCTGCCTTAGTCCTCGCTACCTGCGAAAAACCACAGAGGCCATCCCAGTGCATACCACGCTCCCAAAAACACCCCTGTCCGCGCGCCGCGTAGACGATCTCTCCTAAGGCGGGCAAGAAGATGACTCCGACTTTAGACTCACCGCGGTATTCGGCACCGATTAATGTGCCAAAAAGCGGTACCCCACGCACGAAAGCTTGCGTGCCATCAATGGGGTCGAGATACCAAGTCCAACCACTCTCGCCTGCCTTCGCTCCATACTCCTCACCAACGATGGCGTCGTCGGGAAAATCCTGCGCGATAGCATTTCGTAGTTGTCGCTCTGCGAGTCGATCCGCCTCAGTTACGACCGATCTATCTAATTTAGTTTCAACCCGCAGAGCTCCGTCCTGGAAATAACGTAAAGTGATAGCACCGGCTGCTTTGGCGGCAGCTATGGCAAATTCAAGGCGCTTGGTGGTTGCTACTGGGGCTTGTTCGGGGGACATAGCTTACCTCACATGAGTGGCTTGAGTGGCTTGTTCTGACGGTTTTAACGCGATTCGCGCGTCGGGAACTGGCAATCCCCGTCGCTGGTATTCTTCGCTGAGAACATCTGCCCACTTGGATCCCATCAATTGGGCCTGCATCACGAGTTCGCGACCATAGGCCACGTAGCTATAGTCTGGTGACGACCACGAGCCAAGGGCCCTTAGCACCAGAATTTTGGCTGCGCGGAAACCATACCGCACCGCAACCTGCCAAAGCGGTTGATTGATGATAGCTGAACTAACATTCGGATCGAGCTGACTCAAATATTCGCTCTGCTGTGGTTCGTCTAGTTGCTTAAGTAGCCGCGATACATAGCCCGCGTACCGCGCAGCAAAACGTGGCGACTGCGTCAACTCTCTCATTATTTGCCGCCGCGTCATGACGACGTCGGGGAACCGGACAAAGGTGTCAACATCCTGCACGATAGGCGCATCCAGCGTATCGCTCGTCTGCGCCAAATTACCGGCGGTGCCTAATTCTAGCGCTGCAAGGATATTGGCCGTGCCCTCCTCAATGCCATCTTCTTCCGCACGAATTCGCGGTGCCAGAGGACTGTCACCGGACGCCATCCGCCAGCGAAAATGTGGCAGAAGCATTTGCAAAATAGCGCGGCCGACCTCTCGATCTATTGTGAATGGGTCGATCGCCGGACTTGAATAGCGGATCACTATCTGCGCTGATTTTCGTGACGATGTCGTACCCATGGTAGGAGCTGATGCATCTTTAACAAGGGTAAGAACGGTATCGCGTAGTTGCGGCAATTTCAGCTCGCGCAGCAGCTGATTGTAATTCACGATGGCATTATGGGCGTAATAAAAAGCATGAACAACCGCTAAACGGTCATCGTTGACATCATAGCAAAAACAGTTTTCAGACGTGGGCTGCAAATTATCTGGCAGCGGGCTCACCTGCAGCAGTGGCGTCGCTAGGATCCGCCCTGGAATCGCCTGTGGCAGCATTACACTCTTCACTACCGGCCGACCGTGATGCCACACGGCAACATGACCATAATTTAATTCCGACGGTTGACCTAAGCTGACTTCCGTCAAGCCGCACAATACCACCCACCATAGGCTACATAGTCGCACGGTTTCTCCTCAGGTTGCTGACTCAGTTACCGTAATGTTTAGCACCACGCCATTTGGTGGATCCTTCATCTACCGGCACCAATCCGATTAAAATTGCTGCAATCAGCGATACCGTTGCACTAAGTATGTACGGCAGGGCAGCCCCTAAGTCGAAAAGCCCGCCAGCTATCACGGGCATCAGGCCACGAGCCGCCGCCGCTAAAGACTGACTCAGACCCAATACTTCACCTTGCTCATCCACGCCTGCACATTTTGATAGCATGGTCGCTATCGTGGGCGAAGTAAAGGCTTGCCCTGCCGCAAGTAGACTCAAGGCAGCAACAGACCATGCCAGCGACGGCGCTAGGGGAATCAGGGTCAGCCCCATCATCATAATTACGGCTCCAAGCATGGCTACGCGCTGCTCACCAAGGCGCTTCACCATCCGTCCAATGAGACCACCTTGCACCACGACAATGACCACTCCGATATAGGTAAACACATAACCCAAACCTTGAGCCGACAGGTCAAATCTTTTAGCGCTAAGCAGCGCATAGGTGGTCTCCATACCGACGAAGGCAAACGTGATTAAGAAAGAGCCGATCAGTAAAAGTCGTAAGTGTCCCGCCTTTATCGACTGTATGATGCCGACCCACAGGCTCGCACGACGGCTCGTGGTGGAACCGCCGTGTCGCGACTCTACCAACAAAAAGTAGGCTCCGATCAGATTGGCAAAGGCGATCCCCGATGCCGCCAGCGCAGCCGTGCCAAAGCCAAATACCGAAAGCCCAGCCCCAAGAGCTGGTCCGAATACGAAACCCATACCGATGCTAGCACCGAGCATACCCATATACCGCGAACGCTCCCCCGGCGCGGTCACATCAGCTACATAGGCTTGTGCCGCAGCGATACTGCCGCCAAAAAGGCCGGCAAGGGCTCGGGCCACGATCAGCATGGTGAGGCTTGTGGCAAATCCGGCCAGGGCCAATGATACCGCTGAGCCCGCCAGGGCAGCCAGGAGAACCGGCCGGCGGCCAAAACGGTCGGAAAGCCAACCAACCACCGGCGCGCCGGCAAATTGCGCGGCAGAATAAGCGGTAGCCAATATGCCGATCCAAAGTCCGGATGCACCAAAGTGCATAGCGTAGAATGGCAGCAGTGGCAGAATCATGCCAAATCCCAGCAAATCGACAAACACTGTGACATAGACAACGACTAGAGAGGCCATTTTTGATGGCGCTGGCGCCTCGTCCTGCATCGGGCCCTCCTCAAAGCTTGGGACTTCGGAGTGTATGCGTCTTTCCCCATACGAGCAACCGCCACACCGCACCCAGCACCCACTACAAGTACCGGGAAGCCCTAGAATATCAGATATTAATTAGCAATTCAGCCGAACGTCACGAGGGGCTAGCAATGCAGACCGCGCTCCCGCCTCATGGTAAAATCAAGATATGCACACCAAACTTAAGACTTTTGCAGCAGTGAGCGTCCTGCTCCTAACTCCGCTATGCCTTTTGCTGGCTATCTACTGCATCAAGTTACGAGCTGAGTTATCCCCACAAATTGCACTCATCGAGCAACTCGGTACTAAGCGTGACACCCTCGCGTCCGAAGTGTTTGATCATCAGGGACGCAAGATTGGCGAATTTGCCACCGAGAGGCGCTACTTTGTCCCATTGAAGGCTATGCCACAAATGGTGGTGAAAGCTTTTTTAAGTGCGGAGGACAAAAGTTTTTACAACCACAGTGGTGTCAGCCCCATGGCCATCATCCGCGCTGCTTTCATCAATTTGCGTGGGGGTGGGTTTCGTCAAGGCGCGAGCACTATCACGCAACAGTTGGCGCGCCTCAGCTTTCTCAGCCAAGACCGTACGTTCGAGCGCAAAGTCAAAGAGGCTATTTTGGCATTGGCCATCGAAAGGCGCCTGAGCAAGGATCGCATCCTCGAGCTTTATCTCAATAAAATCTATCTAGGAAACGCTAGCTACGGGATCGAAGCTGCAGCAAGAAATTATTTTCGCAAGCATGCTACAGAACTCACCATTGGCGAGGCAGCCATGATTGCTGGCCTGGCAAAAAGTCCCTCACGTTATGCTCCGCACAAAAACCTGAGCGCTGCTCATCGACGCCAAAAATTTGTACTGCAGCGCATGCTGGTCGACCGCGTCATCACGCGAACGGCAGCTAGTTTATGGGCTAATTCGAGTGTGAAGGTATATCCGACACGCGAGAGCTTTGACGATCAAGCCCCGTACTTTATGCAGCAGGTGGCGAGCGAAATTGAACGCAAGTTGGGACTTCTCAATCTCGCCACCGATGGACTGAAGATCTACACGACGCTCCATGCGGATTTGCAACACGCGGCAGTGGAGACCGTGGGAAGCCTCATCCAAGCTGCGGCATTAAAGGCTCCCAAGCAGGGGCCGTCTCACGACCTACAAGCCGCACTGGTTTCAGTAAGTCCCGATAACGGGGCCATCCTCGCGATGCAAGGCGGCAGCAGCTTCAATTTGTCGCAATTTAATCGTGCCTCTGCCACGTGGCGTCCGATTGGGCAACTCATCGCTCCCATCTATGTGGCTTTGGCTCTTGAGCAAGGACTCAAGTTGACCAGCCATGTAGATGACGATCCTTACGGGATACCGAGGCGCGGAAAGAGCGTGGCCCCAACCCTATTTGATGTGTTGAGATCGGGAGATGCGACTTTAGGTCTGCCGCTAGTCGCGACTATGGGACTAGGTACCCTAGCGTCATTTGCCAAACGTCTGGGACTAGGCCCAGCCGCACCCGACTTCCGCCTTGCTCTAGGCGAGATCAAGTCTAGCCCCCTGCAGATTGCACTGACGTACGCGGCCTTTGCTGCACGTGGCAAGATCGAGGAGCCTTACGCCATCGAGCGGATTGTCGACGGCAGGGGTAAGTTGATCTACCAGCGTACCAGGCAGCCCGACACCATCGTCATGTCCTCTACGTGTGCGGATCACATCCGTGGCGCCCTTGATGTGGCGATGGCCGAGGGTCATGCCAAGCCCAAGGCTGGCGCCGTGGTAAACACAGGAGGCATGTCCGCAGCGAGCGATGATTTGCGCGATGGCTGGTATGTGGGCGTTGACCGGCAGATCGTGACCTCAGTGTGGCTGGGGTCGGAGCGGGGCGCCAGCCGCCTAGCACCCAGCACTCAAGCGGCCCGAGACTTGATGAGTCAAGCCTGGGCCCAATATGCCAGCTCACCAGCCTGTCAAGAAAGTCGACAGGCGACGCGGAGTCATGCCGCCCGAGGTAGGCGTAAGGGTCTATAAAAACTCGATTCTGTAGCTGGCCTAGGTTTTGCTCCGTGGGCCACAGCCGGACTGCGCTCGTCCGGACACGTTCCCTTGCCTGTTGTCGCTGAATCTGCTTTGTTGCTGTTGATGTGGAGTTGCCCGTGAGCCGTTTATTTGGTGTGATTTGTCTGGCCCTTGCCGGAGCGTCGGCTGTCGCTCGTGCCCAGGATTTTGATTACGAATCGATCCTCAAGGCGGAACCGCGGTCAACCGGTGGTTACTTCACCGTCAGTTCGGGCGTCGGACTTTTTCAAGACATTCAGGTGCCTATGAACCCGAGGACCGGTGTCCGGGCTAACGGCAGCACCGATAAAGCGGAAAACCAAACCCACTTAGGCATCCCAATCGGCCTCGCCATCGGACAGGAACGCGCCTTGGGAGCTCATTGGCACGTGCGCCCTTGGGAGATTACGGGCACTAAGATGGGAGCTTCTAATGGAGCTCCTGGAACCAATAATGCCACTTATACGCGTCTGGGTCTGAGCTCAGGATTGCGACGCACGTGGACTGCGGGCGCCTGGCAACTCGATCTTGGCGGTCATGTCGAGCTGCGCCGCTCGGCCTTTGGCAATGCTGCGGAATCCCATTTTATCAACGCTACTTTGCTCGGCTCCCAGCTGCGGCTCGGGAGCGGCAACTACAGTCTCGAGGTTGGTGGCGAAGTCGCTCCCAAGGCGACCTTCGGCTATAGTCCAGGGGGCTTTTTCGGTGGCAGCCCTTTCCCGGGAAGCACTGCAAAGCTCATGGGTTACAGCATAGTCAACGCTCTCCTGATCGACCGCAACGTCTGGATCGATTTAGGGTTGTCCACGGAGATGGCGACGGTTGTGATTCCCGATGTCAGCTACTACGAGGGCTACGGTCTTGCTGCCCGCAATCTGGACTCAAGTTCACGCCGCTATCAGCTCACCACACAAACGGTGCGACTAGGGCTTCGGCGGCTTTTTTAAGCGGTTTACTTAACGTGGTGCGCTGATTTAAACTCCGGCCCTAAGAAACCCCTGGGTTAGAGGTAGCAGTGCATGTCCGCTTCAAAGTCCGAGGCTCCAGCAAGCCGTCGATTTCTTGAAACCGCTCCGGAAAAGATGGGCACCTACAGCCCACGCCACAAAGTGCGTTTTGTCACCGCTACCGCGTTATTTGACGGTCATGACGCCAGCATCAATATCATGCGGCGCTTGCTCCAGGCTCGAGGCGCCGAGGTTGTGCACTTAGGTCACAATCGTAGCGCCATGGAGATCGTGCAAGCTGCCTTGCAGGAAGATGCTCAAGCCATCGCGCTCTCGTCCTATCAGGGCGGGCATATGGAGCTCTTTAAATACATCCGGGACCTCCTCAATCAAAACGGTGCCAGTGACGTCCTCATTTTCGGCGGTGGTGGTGGTGTCATCGTCCCGCGTGAAATCGCTGAGCTCGAGGCCTACGGCGTTACAAAAATCTATAGCCCCGAGGACGGCCAGCGTGCTGGTCTCGACGGTATCATCGGCCACATGTTGATGGAGGCAGATTTTGCCTACACGGATTGGGGTCAGCGGCGCGACCATCAGACGACCAAGCTGGCCAGAGCACTCACCTTACTCGAAAGCGGCAAGCACAGTGCAACAGAACTAGTCGCCTCGATCGCTGACCCACGCAAGCGCTTTGAGCAAGTGCCCGTGGTCGGGATCACCGGTACAGGTGGGGCTGGCAAGAGCTCGCTTACTGATGAGTTGATCATGCGTTTTCTTTGGGATTTCCCCGAGATTCGCATCGGTCTCCTGTGTATCGACCCATCGAAAAAGAAAACCGGTGGCGCCCTACTCGGTGACCGCATCCGCATCAACTCCGCTGCCGATCCGCGCGTTTTTATTCGGTCGCTAGCCACCAGAGATGCCGGACGCGAGTTAGCGAAGAGTACGGCAGACGCCATTAAGGTCATGCGCAGCCAAGACTTCGACTTTCTCATCGTCGAGACCAGTGGTATCGGCCAAGGTGACACGGGAATTGTCGATGTCGCTGATATCTCTATGTATGTGATGACTTGTGAGTACGGCGCTCAGACTCAGCTCGAAAAGATCGACATGCTTGATTTTGCCGATCTCATTGCGGTGAATAAGTTCGAGCGCCGGCAGGCTCCCGATGCCCTGCGCGATGTCCGCACCCAGCTCCGGCGGACGCGGTTTCAGGGACAACGCGTAAGTGACGAAAACTACCCAGTCTACGGCACCATAGCCAGCCGCTTCAGCGATGACGGCGTTAATGGCCTTTATCAAGCGCTGGCCGGTAAAATTAACGGTAAAATCAATGGCCGTCGGTACGACGTTGCGACCAAACGGAGCTACGCCGTGGTCTCGAGTAACCGCGATGCGCTGATTCCTGATGACAGAATCCATTATTTGGCAGAAATTGCTCACGCTGTCCGGCGCTACCATGCGGCTAGCGCCGAGCAAGTTAAGGCGGCACAAACGGCCGAGGCCCTTGAGATCGCCGCCCAACACTTCCGTGATAAAGGTAAGCATGAGGAAGCTCAAACCAGCGAAACTGCCGCGGCCGCCGCTTGGCGGGATGTTGATCCGCGTTGGCAAGAGCAGCTGGGGCGGTGGCAAGAGATCCGCACGTCCTATCTCGCGGACGAGTTCACCTATCAAGTCCGCGGCAAAGATATCAAGGTCCAACCGACCTTTGTGTCTCTCGCCCAACAGAAGCTTCCCAAAATCGCGCTACCGGCTGCCACGAGTAAGGCGGAAACGCTCCGCTTTCTTCTGAAAGAAAACTTGCCGGGTGAGTTCCCCTATACGGCTGGAGTTTTTCCCTTCCGTCGCGAGCAAGAGGAACCCAAACGCCAGTTTGCTGGCGAGGGTGGACCGTCGCGGACGAATACACGCTTTCACTACCTGAGTAAGAACGATCCCGCCAAAAGGCTCAGCACCGCTTTTGATAGCGTCACGCTTTACGGATCAGAGCCTGATCGTCGCCCTGATATCTATGGCAAGATCGGTGAATCCGGTGTCTCCATCGCCACACTTGATGACATGAAGCAGCTCTACAGCGGATTTGATCTTTGTGCCGCGTCTACTAGCGTCAGCATGACGATCAATGGACCTGCACCCATCATTCTCGCCATGTACCTAAACACAGCTATCGACCAGCAAGTCGATAAATTCTGCGGCGATAAAGGTAGAGCTCCAACTCCTGAGGAGCATCAGCGGATCTACGACCAAACGCTGCAAGTGGTCCGCGGTACGGTACAAGCCGACATCCTTAAGGAAGATCAGGCGCAGAACACCTGCATATTCTCGACGGAATGCGCCCTTAAACTCATGGGCGACGTGCAGCAGTACTTCATCGACAAAAAGGTACGCAACTACTACAGCGTATCGATTTCGGGTTACCACATTGCCGAGGCTGGAGCTAATCCCATCACGCAGCTAGCGTTCACCCTGGCTAATGGTTTTACCTACGTCGAGTACTACTTGGCGCGCGGTATGAACATCGATGATTTTGCGCCCAATCTCTCCTTCTTTTTTTCGAACGGGCTCGACCCCGAGTACGCCGTAATGGGCCGCGTCGCACGCCGCATTTGGGCTATCGCCATGCGCGACATATACCAAGGTGACGAACGGTCGCAGAAGCTCAAGTATCACATCCAGACATCTGGACGGTCGCTCCATGCGCAGGAGATGGACTTTAACGACATCCGCACTACGCTCCAGGCCCTGCTAGCTCTCTACGATAACTGTAATTCGCTCCACACCAACGCCTACGATGAGGCCGTAACCACGCCAACTGAGGAAAGCGTGCGGCGCGCCATGGCGATTCAGATGATCATCAACAAAGAGTTTGGCCCTAACTTCTGCCAGAACATCAACCAGGGATCCTACTTCCTTGATTACCTGACAGATCTGGTCGAGGAAGCCGTCCTGCGGGAATTCGAGGCGCTATCGCGACGTGGCGGCGTCCTTGGTTCGATGGAGACGCAGTATCAACGCACCAAGATTCAGGAGGAGAGCCTCTACTACGAGCACCTGAAACACACGGGCGAACTACCAATCATCGGCGTCAACACCTACCTAAATCCCAAAGTATTAAGTGGTGAATACGTGCGCCCCGAAATTCCGCTGATCCGCGCGTCTTATGAAGAGAAGGACGATCAGCTGACACGTCTGGCCGCCTTCAAGGACCGTCACACCAAGACGCGCGAGGAAGCTTTACGCCGTCTTAGCCAAGTCGTCATGCAAGGCGGCAACATCTTTGCTGAGTTGATGCACACGGTGCGTCACGCTAGCCTAGGCGACATCGTTAATACGCTCTACCGCGTGGGTGGGCAGTATCGTCGATCGATGTGAGTTTCGCTTTTGCGCGTGCGTGGGCCTTGGTTCTGTCTCATCTAGCCAGAACCTAGCTCCGGCGCACGACGCCAGGGCCTTCGTTCATTACGACTGAGCCACATATCCGTATCACCAGAGGCCATTGCTAGCATGGTCGGCAAGGTGTCTAGAAGCCGCTTTTGCGGCGTCCAACCTATGACCGCCTCGGTGTGCGCCAGGTCAAACTCGAAATGTTCCTCGGCAAATGCGATCATCCAGGGCTTAACAAAATTTGATCTACTGAAAAGACCGATGACTTGAGCACCGAGCCAAGCTAGGAAAGGCGGCACTTTTAGGATTGGCACGCGCACGCGACCGAAGGCCGCGCTAGCGGCGTCAAAGATCTCTTGGTTGGTCACCGGCCTTGCCTCGCCTACGAGCAGTCGCTGGATCAAACGAGGCGTGGGGTAGCTTGCACGCAGGGCAGAGCGGATGGCTCGCGTGACATCATCGACGTGGACATAGGTTAATCCACGGTCGGTACGCCCCGGAAAAAACCAACTCTGAATATTCCCACGGCGAATGCGCTCGATCGACTGAAATAGCGGCACTAGCTCACAAGCGTCCGAATAGACGCCTGCAAACACTAACTCAACTACTGGTTGCGTGATCGTGACCGATCGCAGAGCTTTTTCTCCCCGCACTTTCGAAGCGGGGTACTGCCACGCTGCAGAACGAGGCGACGCCGCCGTTTGTTTGACACCGGGAACAGTCGGTGCCATGGCTGCCATACTGGAGGCGAAAATAAACGGAGCGTCAGACGCGGCATAGCGCCCGAATGCTGCCACTAAAGTGGCCATGCTGTCAGCTGCCGCCTGATACCGCGGATGCGGCAGGTTTGAGAAATCGTAGTACCAAGCTAAATGAATCAGACCTGACAGTGGCTTTTGTAAACGGCGCAACAGACGCTCGACGGACGCCACGTCTGTGACATCCATTTGATGCCACTCCTCACCAGACGACAGGCTAGGCGCAGGTAGCAAGTCAATGCAAATAAGGTCATATTCCACACGGAGACACTGACGCAACGCAGTACCAATAAAGCCGGCCGCGCCAGTGATCATTAATGTAGGCTTAGACTCTCCGCTGGCAGCAGCTCTACTCATGGGGCAACCACTTAGCAATGGATGAAGTCACCCGGTCGAACAACCAAGGCTGCAAACGATTGACACTCTCGGCAACCTGGTTGAGCCGACCAACAACTAGAGGAAAGGCCGGTTTTTTCCAGCACTGCCATATCGCATCGGCCACATCCTCTGGCGCCGCACTGGGCAAGACTGACTCAAAGGACGCCGACATTTGCGTATCTGTTAGACCGGGAAGTACGGCGCTAATCTCAACATTTTTATATCCAGACTCTAGGCGTACCGAGCGCAGTAAGTGATAGAACGCCGCTTTAGATGCGGCGTAGGACGCGTTGTTGGGGAATGGCACGAGAGCCGTTAGGGAACTCACAGTAATGATTTTGCCTCGAGGCAACTTACTAAACCGCTTAAGGGCATGGCGGAGAAAAATAGACGGCGAGTGGAAGTTTAGATTCATTTCTAGTGATTGCGTGGCGCGGGAGGAATCGACGAACGTACTACTGGATGATACACCCGCGTTTAATACGATGCCGCTCAGGTTGAGTTTACGGTCTTTCAAAAGGGAGACGATCGTCGCCTCGGCATGATCCAAATCGCTCAGATCCGCTACTACGGGCACAAATGACTCCCCGAATTCCATCTGCAAAAGGTCCAGGGCTTTACGGGTGCGGGCGATACCTACGACTCTAAAACCTTTCTTGCAGAATAATCTTGCGGCAGCTGCTCCAATGCCTCTAGATGCACCGGTTATAATCAAAGTCTCAGTCTGGTTTTTCATACTTACCTCCGCTGCAAGACAATATGTGCGGCTTTTTCACCCGATAACATCGCTCCCTGAATGGACGGGTTCTCCATATAATCACCGGCGAAAATCAGTCCCTCTGATTCATAACCTTTGCGCCCAAACTGCACTGGTAAGGCGTGATCCACCTGGTAGGTACGCAAGCATTCCCACCTAGCCGCTTCCGGCCCCAGTAATCCTGTAAGTTCATGCCGCAAGAAATCTTGAGCCTGCGCGGAGGACTGTGTGGGTAACGGCAGTACACCACTCACAGCGACTAAATGCCTCCCCTTCCTGGCATAGGAAGGCTGAATATCGGACAAAGTCGCCAGGTGGTTGACCCAGCCCTGACCGGAGCTATTCAAGGCTAAAAGGCGCGACCTCCACGGTCTCGATGCCGCCGCAAAATAGGCCGTTGTCACCGATCTAAATGGCGGATCACTCTGATCGGCCATAAGAGTCGCCGCCGCACGCGCGTCAACAGCAAGGATCGTAGCTTTGGGTTGTACGACTGTTCCGTCGGAAAGCGTGATCTTCCCGTTTCTTATCGATTCTACAGCGACACCAAATCGCAAGTGATCCTGTGGGATCGCCTTGGCTAAATTGACGGCAACAGCATTCATGCCACCGGCAGGAAGTGCGACACGGGACTGGCTGAAAAAGGCAAAAAGATAGCGAAATAATTCCTCGGACACCGATAAATCGCGATCTAAAAAGACACCCGCAAAAAATGGCCGAAAAAAAGATTCAATGTATGCTTCAGAAAAGCCGAGAAGACGCAGTCCCTCTAGGGCTGTCGCCCCGTCATCTCGCGGCCTCTGCGGTGCTTTGGGTTGCAATCGCAAAGCTAAAGTCCGCAAGCGATCGCCCCAGGAGGGAAATCGTTGCGCCATCATCGAGAGCGCTCGCTCGGGATGGGACAGTGGATCAAACAGTGTGGACATCTGTCCTTTGCCGTGCAGTAACACGGCACCGGCATCAAAATACTGCAGACCAAGCTCAGATAAAGTTAAGTACTTGGCCGTCATGGGATAGGCCGGATTGAGAACGGCAAACCCAACATCGTACAAAAACTCGCCGTCAGTTTCCGTGGCTAAGCGTCCACCGACTTGCGTCTCACGCTCGTAAATCATAAAATCACGGCAGCCAGCGTTCAAAAGTGCACGCCCTGCAGTCAGACCAGCGAGCCCAGCTCCGATAATGACGATCATGACTATGTCTCCCCATGATACATAGTGACACCGATCAGCGGATTTGGGAACGACAGTTATCTCGTTACACATGATCATCACAGGGAGTAAAAGCTTATGGAAGATCCTATTGATGTGATTTGCCCTTGGTGCGGCGAGTCATTTACGACTTTTTTTGACTCATCTGTTGGTGCGCAACGCTACACAGAAGACTGTCAAGTGTGTTGTCGCCCCATTGATCTTAACTTCCGCGAACTCTCTGATGGTTCGTTTACGTGCGATACGGAACGGACCTTTTGATCAAGCTCATGATTCCAGCTGATGAAACGACAGCTGCCAGCGATACGCGGTTAAAGCACGCGCAAAAAATCAGTCCATAGCTCATCAATCACAGCTAGCGACAGACTAGTCGTCCAAGCACCGGAAGATGATCGGGCTGTGACTCCGGGAGTCGCGAGCAAAATCCACTCTGCGCGCTCCGCACCTGCAGGAGCCATGGTCTTCTTGTCGTTGGCCATGAGTGCCCGTAGTGCCGCACGCAGCGCGGATGAGGCCAGATCAGTGGCGCCGAGCCGCTTGCCTAGCTCCGCAGCAGACAAGACGCAGCCTGCGGCCTTAAGGACCTCAATGAGCTCCTGGCATTGAAGCGGTTTCAGTCCGGCATATTTGCTGCTAAGGAGCAAGGCAAAGACCATGCCGACGCCCACTGCTTCCCCGTGGGTCAATATTGCGGCGCCAGACTGGTGCGCATGCGCATAGGCCTCGAGCGCGTGCCCAAGTGTATGGCCAAAGTTGAGGATGGCCCGCATGCCATTTTCCGCTGGGTCTGCCGTCACGACATCGACTTTGAGTTTGATGACAGCCGGAAGCAAAGTCGCGAGTGCCGTCAGGTCGCGTTGACGCAGAGCTGCGGCTAAAGACTCAGCCAACACCATGTCACCTAGCAAAAAGGCGTGTTTGAGACACTCAGCAGCGCCGCCCAGCAGTTCACGCTCGGGTAAAGTCGCCAGCCATCCAGGCCAAATTGTGACGTGCGAGGGAAAATAAAAAGTTCCGATTTGGTTCTTGCCGTAGGGAGCAAAATTAACACCAGTTTTGCCGCCTACGCAGGCGTCCGCCATGGCGAGCAACGTCGTCGGTACAAATTGCACCGTCGCGCTGCAGAGTGAGGCGGCGAAAGCGGCGACATCAGTGAGTAGACCGCCGCCGACGACACACCAACGCGCGGATTTTTGCGCATGCGGTGACGCGAGGATTTGAGCAACTGAGGCCAGGCTTTTACTGTGCTCGTCTAGGGTCAAGACAAGCCGCTTTGGTCCCATGGTGAGCTTGGGCCAAAGTGCGGCAACACGCCCGTCTAAGATGTAAAATGTAGCGGCGTCATTCAGATCAGGCTGCTGCTGCACGATTGCGATATCATAGGTGCCCTGGATGACGCGCTCTAATGCCGTGTTGCCAACATGTCTGGCGGCAACGCCACGACGAAACACCCGCGCAGCCGCCTGCAGCGCGGCCAAGCCATGATCCTCGCCCACTGCGCCGTCTACTTCCCACCCTAATGTGCGACCGAGCCCCAACTTAAAGCCCTGTTCTAGGACAGCAACAGTACCAGCTGGCCAGCCTAGTGCTGCCTCTAGTTTGTTGTCGCTTGGTGAGAGGACAAAATCACGCCAATTGTGCCAGGACTTGGCGGCCACCGGAGGCTGACTCATACGCCACGAGACTGTGAGCTTAGACGATGTAGTCACTGTATAATTTTCCCAGTACTAACGGTTATTTGAGCATCATTTGCCGGGGCGCAAAGAATTATACCCCGGCCCTAAAGTTGAACGCCACGGTGCCGATAAGACTGAGTATCCCATGTGACTTGGCCACTCAGACCTAGGATCCTAGCATGAAGAAGGAAAATCTAGCACCGCAGGCCGAGAAGTCGCTCCGCCGCCAGATTGAGACGATCAAACGCCAAAAGATCGTCAACAAGAAGGTCGTGAGCCTTGCCGACTTTCGCGAACTACGCCAACGCATCGACACGCGCACCATTCTCGTTGTCGATGACGACGAGATTATGCGATCCGCTCTTAAACGCATCCTGGAAAACGAGGGCTACAAAGTCATCATGGCCGTCGATGGCCTGGAGCTCTCAAAAGTTCTGGAGACGACGCGACTCGATCTCATCTTGCTCGATGTGAATCTGCCTTGGGTAGACGGTTACGAGCTGTGCCGACTGATCAAGGACCATCATTCGCTGAAAGCCGTGCCACTCGTCCTGGTGTCGGCGCGCAAGAGCACCCAAGACATTCAAAATGGCTTTGCCGCAGGTGCTAATGACTACGTCACAAAGCCCTTTGATATCGATTATATGACCGGGGTGATCAATAAGATGCTGCTACAATCGGGCTAAACGCACGGAAGACGCTTGACGGGTCCTCAAAAATCATATATCAATCTGATCTGACTGGCATTTTTCTTTCCAAAGAAATTCCTCAGTAGCTCAGTAGGTAGAGCAAGTGACTGTTAATCACTGGGTCGGCGGTTCGAGCCCGTCCTGAGGAGCCATTCATCATAAGCAGGCTGCATGAGGCGAGTCTTAACAATATCGCTAGTTACGTGCCTGCTAAGCATAGCGTCTTCTGGATTCGCCGCTGACAAAGCCGCCGTCAAGAAGAGTAAAGCGTCCAAGGCCAAGAAAGCTACGAGCGATTTTGCTCCGTTGGTTGATGCTCCTTCTTCAGACCTGCCGTCCTCCTCAATGAAGCTACACAGCTTTGGTGCGGGTGTGGGTCTGTTTAGTGTTTTCCTGCCGCAGACTGCCGCGCAGGTTGCCTATATTTACAAAGGCAAGCTGATGGCCGGCTTGCAGCTGGGTTATCTCACGATCCCGCTGACGGAGTTTTCAGCGCAGAGTATTTACATAGGCGTCGATGGGAAGTTTTACCCCGTGCAAGGTGCGAGTTTTTTTGTCGGCGGTGCCGTCGGCAAGCGCGACTTGACGATCAAAACTCGCTCAACCGTGACCATCAACGATGACGTCACCGAGATCTTCTGGACTAGAAAGGCGAGCCAAACGCTCATCACGCCGCGCGTGGGTTGGCAGGCGCTTGGTAAAGGCAACTTCGGTACGGCTATAAGCCTGGGATTAACGCTGCCGCTAGGCACGGCCTTTAGCGTCGCGTCAGATCCGACCGCTGTGCCAGGCCTGACCGAGCAAGAGTATGCGGACGAAAAAGTGCGCAAGGGTAACGACGTTTTGACGTTCACCAGTAAGCCCATGCCCCATATGGAACTGAGCTTTTTCTGGTACTTTCCTAACTAGCCCACTCTGCTTTTTAAGTGGACGAGCTATCCACCTTCTTGCCAGCCTCTTTCCAAACCTTAATGCCGCCCTTGTAGTGTTTGATATTGGCGTAACCAAGGTCTTTAGTCTTTGCCGCGGCCGCTTCCCAGGCTGAACAGAGAGGTCCACCGCAGTAAGCAACGATCAACGCCGATTTGTCTTTAGGCAAAACAGTGGCCAGTTTATCTTCGTTAGCAGCGAAGTTAATGGCACCAGGGATGTGGCCCTTGGCATAGGTCTTAGCGCCGTTAGCATCGATCAAGAACACGGCCTTGGAGCTGACAAGTTTGTCCAATTCATCAGTCGAAACCTCAGCAAACGCCGCGTGCTCAGAAGCTTGCACCAAGGCAGGCTTAAAAGTCATGCCGCCCGCGACCAAGAAGAGCGCTGTCAGAGCCTGTTTCATAAGCCGATTCCTCCGAGGTTAAGCAAAATTAATCGTGTCTTTTGACCACAGCACCACCGGTCGTGACCGGTAGCATCAGCGATGCATTATCGGCGAAAAAACTCGCTAAATTGGGATAGCGGCTGCGTAGCTGATAGGCCCAAAACAGCTGACGCCGCGGATGTCGGTGTTTCACCAGGATTTGAAGTACGGTCCGCTCTTCTTCAGTCAGAGCGCTTTGGGCCTCAGCCAGCAGGGCCTCGCCCTGATCACGCAGCTTTTGGTCAAGCTCCTGATGCTTCTGGCGCGCTCCGAGCATGTCGACCTTTTGCGTCTCACTCTCGAATATTTCCTGATAATGCTGCCAGCTACTAGCAAGAAGACTGAGAGTGGGAATGCGCAGATTAAAGTGCCTCAGCATCAGCAGCACCTGATCGACCGGGTGCACCTCGACCAAGATCTTGGCAGCCGCCTCGACTTGCTCGAGTTCGTCATCGTCTAAACTCCGGTTTTGGATGAATGACTCGATCACCCGCTGCCAGGTATGATTACCCTCACCCTCGGCACGCTTACTACTGCGAGGATCGCGCTTTTGGCCCTCAAGCACCTGTAGGGCAGCACTGCCGGTACGCCTAAACGGAAACACAATCGCATCGTGGGATGTGGCCTGAACGTCGTAAGTCAGGACCCATTTACTGACATCGTACTGCAGGCCGACACTGGCTGAAGTCGAGTCACCGTTGGCATTGAGATCGCCGTAGTGGATCTTGATGATGTGCTTGGTAGCGAGCTCGCTCAGCGTCGTCCGAAGCGTCGCATCATCGTAGCCAATGAGCGACGCCAACTCTGCCTCAGTCGTGATGAACTGGTCTAGCCCCGAGGCGGCGCAATTGAGGAGATAGAAGACAACGCTGTATTCGCATTGGCTGAGTCTGGCCAAAGCCAGTACTTTAAAACCAGACTCTTTGATAAAGCGTTTAAAGTTATGCTCACTAGCCACGCTCCACCTCGCCTATGTGCTTTAAGGGTTTTGCCTCTAAGTAGCCCAGACCGCCAACTGCTGCCCTGCGGCCACTTGATCATCTTGCTTGACGCTGAACTGAGCGATAGTCCCAGCCCCCGACGCCTTTACTTCGAATTCCATCTTCATCGACTCTAACACAAGCAGGGTCTGACCGATCGTGACCGTATCACCTGCTGCTACCTTGATGGCGATGACTTTACCTGGAACAGGTGCCACCACTTCAGAAGTATTACCGCCCCGACGCTGTCTGTCCAGCCTCGCGGCAGCTCCGGCCAGAACGCGCGTGTAAACTACGCCGCCTAGACCGATCCACCCCATCTGCTCTTTACTGGTATTTAGATAAGCATACCAGAAGGGTTGGGATTTCAAACCTTTAACTATGCCGTGACCCGACCTGCTTGCAATCTCCTGGCCATAACCCGCTCCCAGAGTCGCCTGACTAGATTTGGTGCTGATGAGGCTAACGGCGTTGCCAGTTGCCCTGTCGGTGGCCGCCCCAAAAATGGCCTGGGTCCGACTCAGATGCCCGCCCCCTACCTCTTTAGTCTCTGCGGCGACAACCAGCTTATGACTGAGCAAGTCATCGAGCAGGCTTTCGGCCGCGGCAGCGTGAGGCTCGCGGCGCGCCGCCACCTTGGCTTTAAGCTGATCAGTCACCTCGCCCAAGTAGTGCGTCGTCACTGGAGCTATGGCAAAAGCGCTATCGCTCACCAGAACGTCCAGTAGCTCCATGTTATTGGCCGGGCCGGCAAACACCGTACGCCGCAAGGCATCTGCCAGACGCGCCAGGGCAGCTGGTCGATCGGCAGCAGTGGTGACTAACTTTGCAATCATCGGGTCAAAGCGTCCGGTAACCTCATCGACCTCACCTAGCCCTAGCTCCCACCTGACCCCAGGACCCAATGCGGGCTCAAAGGCAGCAACCGGACCAGGGGCAGGGAAAAAGTCCCGCTCCGGATCTTCGGCATAGATGCGCGCCTCGACGCTATGGCCACGAGGACGCAGGCTCGCAAATTCGGTCGGCAATTTCTCACCTCGTGCCACCCGCAATTGCCACTCGACGAGATCGAGACCGAACACCTCTTCGGTGACGGGATGCTCCACCTGCAGCCGTGTATTCATTTCAAGAAAATAAAACCTCTGGAGTTCTGCTGTGCGCGATCCCTCGGACCAGTCGACCAAGAACTCCACTGTGCCCGCAGAATCATAGCCCACGGCAGCAGCAAGATTGACAGCAGCTTGATGCAGAGCAGCGCGCGTTGTGGCAGTGAGGCCAACGGCTGGCGCTTCTTCAATGATCTTCTGATGGCGGCGCTGCAAGGAACAGTCGCGGTCACCAATGGCTACAACACGACCGTGTTTATCTGCCAGGATCTGAACCTCAACGTGACGCGGCGCGCCCAGATACTGCTCGCAGATGAGACTACCGTTACCGAATGAGTTTTTCGCCTCAGACTGTGCTCGGAGGGCATTAGGTCTCAGCTCTTCGCGCTTATGCACAAGTCTCATGCCCTTACCACCGCCACCATAGGCAGCTTTTAGTAGCAAAGGGTAACCAGCGGTCGCAGCAAATGCCTCGAGTTCACTAAAGTCGCCCTGCTCACTGTCGGGCACGTTGAATCCGGAGACTCCTTTGACACAAGGTACATGGGATTTCTCGGCATAGGATCGCGCCGATGCCTTGCTCGCCATGGCCGTGATGGCGACCGGATTCGGTCCCACCCAAGTCATGCCACATGCCTCAGTCTGCGCTGCAAACTCAGCATTTTCTGAGAGAAAACCGAAGCCCGGATGCACCGCATCACAGCCTGCCTGCCGCGCATAACTAAGCATGCGCGCAGCATCTAAATATACCGCTGGCGATTCCTCGTCAATTTTGACGAAATCGGTCACGATCCCCAATAAATAGGCTGGCGGCGTCGGACGGTCGGTCAAGACTACTGTCTCGATCCCAAGCCTTTGCGACGTCATAGCGATCCGCCGCGCAATTTCTCCGCGATTGGCGATAAATAAACGTTTGATAGTCTTTGTCACGATCAGTCCAGTCTCCAGTTGGGAGCAAGTTGAATGGCCCAAGATGGGGAGCTCTTAGCAAAAAATGCGGCAAGACCTGCACGTCCACTCGGCGATACGCGCGCTTCGGCAATCGCCGCAGCTGTGTAGGGACCTTGCTTAGCCCCATCTGCGATAACTTCGCGTAGTAGCTGCTTAACCGCCGCCTGTGCCTCAGGTGCTGCTTGGAGTAAGGAATTAAGTTCCTCGATCACCGCCTGATCGCGTTCAGATGCTGCGACAACACGCTGCACCAGTCCCGCTGCTAAAGCCTCGGATGTAGCGATGAGGCGTCCCGTCACAGCCCAGTATCTGAGAGTACCGGGGGCCACCTTGCGCACTAGATACGGCAGGATCACTGCCGGTATCAATCCGAGCTTCACCTCGCTTAAACAAAAGCGTGCGCCCTCTACCGCCACTACTATGTCACAAGCTGCGGCCAACCCCACGGCACCGCCGTAAGCGGATCCCTGCACGCAGGCCAAGGAGGGGAAGGGCAGATTAGCCAGGGACTCAAAGAGACCGATCAACTTGTCGGCGTCACGCACATTGCCATCGTAATCTAACTGAGTGGCCTCTTTCATCCAGCCCAGATCGGCACCAGCTGAGAAGTGCTTCCCGTTGCCGCGCAGCACTAAGGCACGGCAGTGAGGATCAGTGGCCACGCATTGCAGATGAGTGGTGAGTTCAGTGATCACAGAAGCACTTAGGGCGTTAGCAACATCGGGACGGTTTAACGTAAGCACAGCCACGAAGTCGTCGTGACCCACGCCAACCGGTACTTTTTTCAGTTGAGTTACGTGCTCAGTCATTAGGTCCCCGTTGCGGTGCGAAGCTGCTTCACCTCAGCCAGCACTTGCTCAGGAATGGGCGCAAGCTGACGTAAAAGTGCTTGCGCAAAAGTCTTACCCTGCGCATCTGCTCTTAGGGTCAAGGTACCGCCGCCACCCAAAGCATGTTCGAGCAGGAAGTTAAAGCCTTGCATATTATCCAGACGGTAACGCACGACGCGACCTAAACACAGTTCCTGGAATACATCCTTAACCCTCTGCGCGGTCAGGTATTCGTTGAGGAAAGCCATGGCCAGGGGGCTGCGCGCCATGACACCAATGTTAGCAGTGTCACCCTTATCACCACTGCGAGCTAAACAAATTTCATATAGTGGCGCGCCGGCTGTCGCGACGGCAGCGCGCACCGGATCACGCGGCTTTTCTGCTACCTGAATATCGCTTTCGTTGGCACGGAAACGCCCTGACTGCGTATTGGTAACGTCCTTATCTTCTTTGAATCCATCACTATAAAGCGCCACACGTGGATGGATGGCAGCCTTGGGCATGAGCGCCGGCCAGTAGCTGACGATATCTTGAACTTTGCCGACGCCTCCAAGGATACAAACTCCTGGAGGGCCACCAAGAATGACCGATGGCACTACTTTGGCAAACTGTCTCAGCTTCTTTGTATCGTAGTCACGAGCGCCTAGGCGCATGATGATCTCATTGGCCTCCTCGTCGCGCCCCATACTGCGGTGAAAGGCATTGAGGCCAAAGAATTCCGTCTCAGTCGCGACAAAGTCCTTGCCGGCGCGGTCCCAAAAGATCGCGGCAAAAGCTTCGGCCTTGCGCCGTGCGTTAGGTCCCGAGATCGCAATCTCGCCCACACATTTGGCACCGTCACTGTAGGCCATAGAGACCTTGTAGGAGTCAGTAGGTTCATAGCCCTTGACTCCACTGACACGCACACGATCCGGACCTTCTTGCTCTAGGTGAATAGTCGAAAAGTCCGCCACGACATCCGGCGTAATGTAAGCCTTTGGTGACCCCATCTCATAAAATAGCTGCTCGCGCACGGTATCAACCGATACCAGTCCACCCGTCCCGGGATGTTTTGTGACGACAAAACTACCATCGGCATGCATCTCAACAATCGGATAGCCGATGTTCTTATACGACTTCACGAGGTGCCAATCGCTGAAGTTGCCGCCCGTGGCCTGGCTACCACACTCGATAATGTGACCAGCAACCACACCCGCGGCAAGTTTATCCCAATCGTCCCAGCGCCAGCCGAACGTATGGACCATGGGGCCTATGGAAATACCCGTGTCTGTGACGCGTCCCGTGATGATGATATCTGGATCCCATGCCAGCGCGGCTGCCACTGGCGTCGCACCGAAGTAGACATTGGCTGCTTCGATCTGCTTTTCGACATCGGCAAATGCCTTGCCATTTTCCATATTCTTGAAGTCACAACCCTTGGCCTTTAGCTCAGAGAGTTGATCAAGAATATTGTCACCGTAAACGACGGCAATCCGCGGGTTGAGTCCAAGGCGCCCCGCCATAGCACTAATAGCCGCAGCACAAGCACCGGGATTAATGCCACCCGCATTGGTGATGAGCTTAGTTTTGTTGGCCAGAAGTCGCGGCAGTACCTTTTCGAGCATGGGCAAGAAATCCTTGGCATACCCGGCTTCAGGATCGCGCTTGCGTTGTTTTTGCATGATCGACATGGTGATCTCGGCGAGAAAATCCATCGAGATATAGTCGAGTTTGCCGCCGTTTACTTGCCGCGTGAGCGCCTCAGGATCGTCACCCCAATAGCCACTGGCATTGCCGATGGTAATCACCTTCTTAGTCATACTTAATCCTCGCCCAGCGGGCATTTACATGCGGAAAATTCCGAAATTAGTCGGGGCCCATTGATGGTGCAGCGTCGAGGCCAAGGCCATCGCCAACACCTGGCGCGTATCCCTGGGATCAATCACACCGTCGTCCCATAGGCGGGAGGACGAGTAGTAACAGGAGCTCTCACGCTCGTATTTGTCGAGTATAGGCTCCTTGAGCCGTTGACGTTCGGCATCGTCCAACTGCGCGCCTTGTCTTGCCAACTGTTGCTCTTTGACCGTCACCAACACGTTAGCTGCTTGCTCGCCACCCATGACCGAGATCCTTGCGTTTGGCCACATAAAGAGGTAGCGCGGATCATAGGCGCGACCGCACATACCGTAATTGCCGGCACCGTAGCTGCCACCGATCACCAAAGTGATTTTGGGTACGTTCGCACACGCCACGGCGTGCACCAATTTAGCGCCGTCTTTAGCGATGCCGCGGTGTTCATACTGCTTACCGACGATAAACCCGGTAATGTTTTGCAAGAAAAGAAGAGGTACCCGCTCTTGCGCGCAGAGCTCGATGAAATGCGCCGCTTTCAAGGCGCTCTCAGAGAAAAGCACCCCATTGTTGGCCAAAATGCCGACAGGAATACCCTCGATGTGAGCAAACCCAGCAAGGAGCGTCGTCGCATAATTGCGCTTAAATTCAAAAAACTCAGACCCATCGACTACGCGTGCAATCACCTCACGCGCGTCAAAAAATTTACGAGGATCACTTGGAATCACCCCGAGTAGCTCGCACGGATCATAAACGGGCGGCCGTGACGGGCGTAATTTAATCGGTGCGGCCTCAGGAGCCCCGAGATGAGCAACAATATCCCGAAGAATCTCTACGGCGTGCGTATCATCCTCGGCAAGATGATCCGCTACACCCGAAATCCCGGTGTGTACGTCAGCACCCCCTAGCTCTTCGGCTGTGACATCCTCACCCGTCGCCGCTTTAACCAGCGGCGGCCCGGCGAGAAAGATGGTGCCTGTACCACGAACAATAACATTCTGATCCGACATCGCCGGGATGTATGCGCCTCCAGCGGTACAAAGTCCGTGCACTGAGGATATCTGCTGAATACCCTGAGCACTCATGCGGGCCTGGTTGAAGAAAATGCGCCCGAAATCATCCTTGTCCGGAAACACTTCGTCCTGCATCGGCAAAAAAGCACCGCCTGAATCCACCATGTAAATACAAGGTAGATGATTCGCTGCCGCGACTTCCTGTGCGCGCAAATGCTTCTTCACCGTAATGGGATAGTAGGTACCACCTTTAACGGTCTGGTCGTTGGCAACGATCACGCAGGTCCGGCCGGCAACCTGGCCTACACCGGTCACAATACCACCGGATGGCACTTGATCTTCGTAAAGATCGACTCCCGCTAGTTGCGAGAGTTCAAGGAAACGACTCCCAGGATCGATCAGCGCAGCCACGCGCTCGCGTGCCAGCATCTTGCCTTGCTGTTTTTGGTACGACGCTGCCTTCTCCCCACCACCACTAGCGGCAACCTGCTGCCGCTCCTTGAGCTCGTTAGCAAGACGTTCATGATGCGCTTGGTTTTCGAGGAAACTGGCACTGCCAGTTTGGATCTGACTCGTTATCTTCATACGCTCTTACACCAAATAAGGTTGAAAGTGTGACCACTGGGACAAAGAGGCTCCCTCACCGCTCAGCATGCCTTCTAGTACGCCCACCGTGACCTTGATGTCACCAATAGCGCGGTGACGCGCCTCAAAGCTGAGACCATAGTGAGCAGCCAATGTGTCCAATTTTTTATTTTCAAGCTCAGGCAAAAGTTGCCTAGCCATCTTGAGTGTGCAGAAACACGGCCACTCAAGATCAATGCCCTGGCGCGAACACGCGGCCTTGAGCATCGACATGTCGAATTCGGCGTTATGCGCGACCAGTATGCTGCCCTCAATGAAGGCCAAGAACTCGGGCAAAACCTTTGCGATCGTGGGCTGACCAACCAGCATATCAGGGCTAATACCGGTCAGTTTAATAATATCGTCCGTCAACTCGATATCGGTATGTACTAAACAAGAAAATTGATCAACTGGTCCCAACGCACTGAGTTTGATAGCACCAATTTCGATAATGCGATCAGCGTTGGCATCGAGCCCTGTGGTCTCTAAGTCAAAGATGACGATACTGCCACGGCGCACAGGCACCTCAGGAGCAGGTACGTAACGCTTGAGGCGACGCAGGTGCAGGACGGCATCGGCGTCACTCTCCCCCCCAGATTCGGTCTCGGGAAAAAGCACGTCTTGAAACATGGAATATACGAGCTGCGCACTCACGCTAAGCCCTCGTCAGTCAAAAAGGTCGTTGGAACTGCCGAGGCATTATTTAGCTGATTGGCGCAGGCTTGTCATCCACCTCAATCAGCTAAGCTGAACGGAGTAAAATCGGTATCCCGGTCGTAATAGTCCTCGCCCTCGCGGCTCTTGAGGAAATCGACCACGGCATAGGTGACAGGGGTCGCAAGGACCTCCCAGCCCACCTTGATCACATAATTACCGAGCATCATCGCCAGGAGCAACTTAGTCTCCAGGAGACCGTAAAAGGCCATTGGATAGAAGAGCGAGCTATCGATCGCCTCGCCAATCGCCGTAGAGCTGATGGTCCGCACCCACAGGCGGCGGCCGGACATGGCGACTTTCATCTTAGCCATTACAAAGGAATTGGCAAATTCGCCGAGAAAATAGGCTAACATCGACGCCAGAGTCACCCGCGGCGTCGCACCAAAAACCTGCTGTAAGGCCTCCTGCCCCGTGAAGCCGGCGGCCGGGGGGATGGCTAAGACCACCCAGCTCATGACCGAGGCAAACATGAGGGCTCCAAAACCAGCCCATACCACGCGCCGCGAGCGCGCGTAGCCATAGACCTCAGTCAGCACATCGCCAAACATGTAACTAAGCGGAAAAAAAAGAGCTCCGCCACCGAAGGTAAAACCCATCACCGTCACGGGCTTGCCCACTCCTATGAGGTTGGAGCACAGAAGTGAGGCCACAAAGGCAGCCATGATCAAATCGTAATAGCGATAGGAGCGGCGCAAGGTCGCCTCCAGCGGCGTTATAGTATCAGTACCAGTCGTTAACTACCGCCAGCAGGGCTGCTGGGGCTTGTAGCGTACCGCGCACTATAGTCCTGAGCCACTCGTGCTGGCTAATGTATTCTGCTACGGGCGGACTGAGTCGGTAGTATGTGGCTACCAAATATCGGCCAAGCGGATGCGTCAGCAGAATTCTGTCACGGAACTTCCGGAATAGGTAGAGATCACGATGGAGTGTGGTCCCGTAAGCAGCAGTTGCGACCATGCAGCGAAAATCTACAGTCCTACCGCCAGGTTCGCCATTGAGCTCCGAGAGCGTATAGTTAGGCGAGGGCACACCGATCACGCATTGCTGACCCGCCGCGGGTGTCGTGCTCGGGGTGTCGTACTGGAGGAACACCACATAGCGGTGATTGTTGGTCAGTCCATTGATGGTGACAGCGCCCGCGCTTGCCGGCGCTGACTGCACCTGAAAGCCCGAGATATTCTTGGCGATATCAGCGGTGGCAAGGTAATAATTACTGGTGGTTGAGGCATCTGCATCGTTCGCAGGGCATTTGATACAGGTGCTGAAGACGTCCGTAGGTTGCGTGTAGGCACACGTGGCGGCCGTGTCGTTATCCGTGGTGCCGGTGGTTCCACCCTTATACAGGTAGCCAGGCACATCGCGGCTGGCGACGTCGATATCGACCACGAAGACATTGACGCTACTTGGCGTAGCTTTTGTCGTGCTCCCAGTCACTGCCACTTGCCCGGGTGGGTCCCAAGAGACGGTGATCTGCTCCATGCTCCCGACCACGGGAGCTGTGGTCGCAAACTTGGGCACCTCGGTCGCTATGTAGTTTGCCTGCTGGATACTGGTCGGCGTATTGACGTTCGACCCGATCAAGTTGCTCGATCCAGTCCCTCCCAGATAAAACGCGGCTCCCACTTGCACGGCCCCGGGCGATGATTTAGCTGCCAGTACGGCCGGGGAGTTCTTACCGCCAGCGTCAAACCCAGGCATGTACCAGAAGGTTACCTGGTACACGAAGTCGAAGGTCGATCCATTGGGCGTTCCCGTATCCGGAGTCGACGAGGTGACCGTCACGTAATAGGGCATGCCCGTGGTTACACGGGCCGAGGTGCTTGCAGCTGGAGCGTTGGTGCCGCCCACCGACTGCGGTAGATAGAGAAAGAGCCGATTGGTCGGTGTCCGATCCGTCCGACCAAGCGCCACCTGCTGCGCCGTGACCCCAACAACTTGCACCGTAACGGTAAAGCTACCTGCACTGAGATTCCGAGGCAGAGTCCCAGTGATATTGAAATTGACTGCCCACGCAGGAGCAGCCACCATGAGCGCTACCGTCACAACCAACCAGCGCAAAATTTGCCGCATGCGCTCTACCCTCACGTGTATCTGATCCCAGACCGCTAGGTCACAACTCGACCTTTAGGCCATCGTAAGCCAGACGTAGCGTCGGCCCCTCTGGTTGAACTTTTTCCCACACATTCCGGTAGGAGTCTAACTGTGACTGCATGTACTTCTTGGCGTTGGCATACATACGCCGCAGCTTCTCTTCGCTCGACCAAGGGTCATGATGGGTGAAGAGTACGTTTTTGATACCTTCGCGGAGGGCTAGATCCACACCGATATTAGGACTGCAGTGTCCCCAATCAAACCGACTGGCGAGCTCCGACATCTCGTACTGGGCATCAAAAAGAAGGCCATCGAGATTTTGGTAATACACCAGATCGCGTCCCAGCTCAGCCGGGGTGAGCCGCTTGAACTCCCCGTCCACGCCAATAGCAAACGATTTGGTTCCACCCTCAATGCGGAAACCAAAGGAGCCACCGGGGTGGTCCAGAACGAAGGGCTTCACGGTCATCGGGCCAACCTGCGTGGCTTCGTAGAGTTTGATTTGGTGAAATTCGATGGTGCTACCCAACTGACTCCATGTCAGGGGGAAGTTGACGCCGTTGAAGTTGATTTTAATGAACTCAGGTGCATTGCGATGCACGTGGTAGATATGGATTTTATACCCTGGGATATGCACAGGAATGAAAAACGGCATGCCCATGATGTGGTCCCAGTGCATATGGGTCATGAAGACATGAAACTCTTTGGCACCTTGCTGCATGGCAAGCGTTCCGGCGTCGCGAAATCCTGACCCCATGTCGATGTAGACCGACTGGCCGTCGTGGTGAATCTCGGTACAGGTGGTGTTGCCGCCGAAGACTACAGGATTGTTTAGACGCCCGTCCTTGATAGCAGCGATCAGTTCAAAAGCACTCGTGAGGCCGATCTTGCTGCCCTGGACGACAATGTCCTCCAGCACTGACAGGAACTTGTCATGACTAGTCGGCACAGGCAGAGAGCCACGGGTGCCCCAGCATTTGATGTACACACAGTCCCCCGTGCATCCGGCGCCCTACAGGCACCCACTTCTGCTAAAAAACTAGGTGGTTAGTGTCTTTTAGTATAGCTCAAATCGGGTAACTGGGTATACAATTTTAGGAAATAGGAGTCAGCAGTGAGCAATCAAGGCATCCAGATCGAAGACAAGGGTGGGGTTTACTTCGTCCGCGGAGTGCTGGACGAGTATGCCGATCTGAGTAGCTTGCTGACCAAGCCAGCGCCTCTCAGGTTGAACCTCCAGGGTCTGACCAGACTGAACAGTATCGGCGTCCGCAACCTACTCAAGTTCCTCGCCAGCTGGGGCGACAAGCCGTTGATTTATGAACACTGCACCAGTGAATTTATCGATCAGTTGAGCATGATTCCGGCCCTCCTTGGCATCAAAAAGCAGGGGCAGGTGGCATCACTCTATGTCCCATTTGAGTGCACGAGCTGCGATCATGAGGCCGATATTTTTGGCCAAATGAGCGAATATCACGGATCTTTAAAAACCAATGCGTGGCCCAGCAAGGTCTGCACTAAGTGCGGCGGCTCGATGCAAGTGATCAGCGATACGTTTTTTGCCTTCGCCCAGAGCAAGTCAGCGTAGCCGGGCACACTGAAAATTCTTGGTTTAGTCCTAGCCTCTCGCTAAACGCTGTGTTATACCCTCCCGTCCATAGGGCCTACGCCCTTGTTTTTTGGAGGATAAGTTTACATGGCAGTGCACGTGCGCCTATCTCGGCACGGAACCCGCAACCGTCCCTTCTACCACATTGTCGCCGCGGATCATAAGATGCGCCGGGATGGTCGTTTTATCGAGAAGTTAGGCGTCTATGACCCAGGTCAAGAGCCGTCTCTAGTTGACGTTAAAGAAGACCGCCTACAACACTGGTACGAGCGTGGCGCTCACCTGAGCGACACCGTAGCTAAGCTCTTGAAAGTTAAGAACATCAAGCTTGCGCGCAAAAACACCAGCAAAAAAGCCTGAGTCTAAAGCTCTCCCGAGCAAGACATCAACCCCTGCCTCAGCTTTCGTCGTGATCGGCCAAGTCGGCCGACCACATGGGCTGGGTGGGGCTTTTTTTGTCTCGGGCCGCAAGGAAGCCATCGACCCCAAATACGGTGAGCTCAAGATTGGTCCAAGTTTGGCCCAAGCCACTACCGTCAAGGTCGAGACTTCAGCCATGCAGTCCGGCAGGCCATTGCTCAAATGCAGTTTAGCCTTTGACAGGACGACAGCAGCACAGATTACCGGACACCTTATCTTTGCAGATCGGCGGCATATCCAGGCACAACGTGGCGACGATATGCTGTGGAGTGATCTTGAGCGGGCCGAAGTCCTCGATTGTGAGGGCGTCGTGATTGGCCGCATCCATCATGTCTACAACGCAGGGTCCAGTGACATCATCGAGGTCACCGACGGAATTCGCAGTGTCGACATCCCCCTCATTCCTGACTATCTAGCCGGTGATGACGCTCTGGCAACTGGCGCGGACGGGCGATTTCAACTTCATCTAAAAGTACCCCGCAGCACTTTCGACGATGTATGGAATGACCAGACCAAGGATAGGCCGGCCTCTGAGCCCAGTGATGCGTAGCTTCTACGTCCTTACAGTCCACCCGGAGTTCATCCGCGCTTATGGTGAGTTCGGGGCACTTAGAGCCGCTGCAGCCAAGGGTAAAGCCGTGGTACAGCCGGTAGCCCTGCGAGATTTCGCCGTCGATCGCCACGGTAGTGTTGACGATCATCCCTACGGTGGTGGTGACGGAATGGTGCTTAGACCGGAGCCGTTGGCCGCAGCCCTGCGCTCCTTGCCTGTGCGGCCGCGGGTCATCCTGATGTCGCCGGTCGGTAAGGTTTGGACCCAGCAGGATGCCGTAGACTATGCCGCCGATGACCGCCCCGTTGCCTTTGTCTGCGGTCGCTTCGCTGGCGTTGATCAGCGCTTCATCGACCGCTACGTTGACGCAGAATATTCGTGCGGAGACGTGATCCTTACTGGTGGTGAATTACCGGCCCTGATGATGATCGACTCGATCGTCAGGTTGTTGCCTGATGTACTAGGCAATCCCGAAAGTCCACGCTGCGACTCATTTGCAGCGTCCTTTGGTGGCGGACTTGAGTACGCCCTGTACACGCGTCCGCCGGTATTTGAGGGCGTGAGTGTCCCGGCCGTGTTACTGTCGGGAGATCACAATGCGATCACCCAGTGGCGCACTGCTAATGCGACGGAGCGCACCGCCCGTCTCAGACCAGATTTGGTGAGAGTAGGAAATACGAACAAAGGAAAGACGTAGCAATGGACGTCCTGAGTCCTGGTCAGAGCATGCAAACCATAGCCACGGTTTTCTTTGCCTTGGCTGTGGTACACACCTTTGCGGTGAAATACCTAGCGGCACTGGCCCGCCGGTTTCCTGCCGGATCAGTTGGCGAAAATCTCCTGCATTTTTTGGCTGAGGTCGAGGTGGTCTTTGGCCTGTGGGCGGCGCTTCTCATAGCAGTCTGGACCACTCGCTTTGGCATCGATTCAGCCGTCGGCTACCTCGATGGCGTCAACTTCACCGAGGCAGGATTTGTCTTCGTCATTATGTGCATGGCTGCTACGCGCCCTGTCTTGGATCTAGCTCGGTGGGGTACACTTGCACTTGCGAGGCTCTTGCCGCTGAGACCACGTCTAGGCATCTACGTCACCACCTTGACCGTGGGGCCGCTACTTGGCTCTCTCATCACGGAACCAGCCGCTATGACGGTGACAGCATTACTACTGCGCGATCATTTCTTTACCCATGAGATGAGTGCCAGGTTCCGATACTGCACTTTGGCACTACTCTTTGTGTCCGTATCCATAGGTGGCACTTTGACCTCATTTGCAGCGCCGCCAGTGCTCATGGTAGCGCACAGTTGGAACTGGTCAGACAGCTTCATGCTACACAGATTTGGCTGGAGATCTGTGGTGGCCATTGGCACCAGCGTATGCGGCACTGCATGGTACTTTCGGCAGGAATTGCGCGCTGCTTCCAGCGACGCCAAGCGGAAACTCGGTCACGAGCGCCCGCCCCTCTGGGTGGCCGCAGTACACTTGTTGTTTATTGCTTTAACGATCAGCTGCAGCCATCACATGCGCCTATTTGTGCCGGTGTTCCTCTTTTTCCTTGGTTGGTGTGCCGTAACGCGCGAGTACCAAGACGAGCTTAGGCTGAGGGAAAGCCTCTTGGTTGCCTTTTTTCTTGGCGGCCTTGTGACACTCGGGGGTCTACAGAATTGGTGGCTGGAACCCCTACTGGCGCATCTGGAGCCCGTCCAACTCTTTTGGGGCACCACAGCCCTAACTGCCATTACAGACAATGCTGCCCTGACCTACCTTGGCAGCCTGGTGACAGACATCAGCACGCCAGCAAAATACGCCCTAGTTGCGGGCGCAGTCTGTGGAGGTGGTCTTACAGTCATCGCAAACGCGCCAAATCCTGCAGGCCACGGCCTACTGCGGGACACCTTTGGCGAGGACGGCATTAGCCCTATGTGGCTCCTCATCAGCGCCGTACCTTACACGCTACTCGCTGCAGCGGTGTTTCTCATCTAATACGACTTCAGAGATCAGCCCTGCAGCAACTTGAGGGCAATCTCCGGCTGCTGATTAGCCTGCGTCAGCACTGCAGCGCCCGCCTGTTGGAGAATACGGCTTTGCGTCAAAGCCGCCGTCTCACTGGCAAAGTCGACATCCTTGATCCGGGAACGCGCCGCCGACAGGTTTTCCGTCGACACGGCAATAGCCTTGTCGGTTTTTTCCAGACGGTTTTGAACTGCACCGAGCTCCGCACGGTACCTCGCCACTCTCTCGAGCGCGTCGTCGATTTTGGTGATCGAACTCTGAGCTCCAACTTTAGAATCGATCCGCGTACCATCGGGATTCTGGGCGCTGCCTAGCCCCAGTGAACCATCACCCTCTGTGAAAGCATTGAGCGTCGACATATCGATACGGATAATGTTGGTAGGGTTGGGATGGTTCAGCGCGTCGGATTTCTGGTAGTAGTTCTTACCGACTTGAATCTCGAGCGGCGGTGGATTGTGCAAGCGCCGCATCTCTTCCGGAATCTCGCGCGTACCAGTCAAGAGGCGGGTACCGTTAAATTCGGTACTAGCAGCGATACGGTCAATCTCGTCCTTGAGCTGGAAGAATTCCTGGTTTAGATAGTTACGCTCCCGCTGACCGATCGTATCTGAGGCGGCTTGGATTGATAACTCGCGCAACCGCACCATGATGTTATTAATCTCGGAGAGGCCACCCTCGGCCGTCTCGACGAGCGAGATACCGTCGTTGGCGTTGCGCCTTGCTTGGTTGAGACCACGCACATCGGCGCGCAGCACCTCAGCGATGGCGAACCCGGCAGCGTCGTCGGAGCCTTTGTTGACGCGGTAACCCGAGGCCAAGCGCTCTGTAGACTTGGATACCTCTTCACCCGACATCATCATGTATCGTTGAGCGATGAGGGACTGGACGTTTGTACGTACACGTAAGCCCATGGGCTACCCTTCCGAGACGGTCACCTTTTAATCAGATCACGATTTAATCAGATCACGATTTAATCAGATCATAAGATAAGATTACTAGGTTTCCTACGACCTGAGAAGAAGCCAGGCTAAACATAATTGATTTGTTGACTGGTGGTTGCACGAGGGGGAGCGCCTCTGACCGAGCAACAATTAAGGGGCAAACCGTCACGATTAAGCGATCGACCAACCCGGCAGAATAAAATTCTCGGTTAACACTTGCCCCCCCGAAAAGCAGGACGCGCTCGCAACCAGCTGCGGCGAGGGCGTTCACGATGGTGTCTGGGGCAGGATCGTTACCATAGGCAAGATGCCGCACCTCACCCTTGTGTGCGGGCAACTTCGCTGCAGTCTCGGTGACTATCCACCGAGGGAGCTCGGCCTGGTCATAGAACGGCTGCCCGGCCGGCAGACCCTTGCGACTCATGACCACCCAGATGGGATAGCGCCCGCGATCGTTGACGACCGAAAAGGCCTGGCCACTTGCTTGCAGCGAACTGCTACCCACGATGATCGCATCCGCGGAGCGGATAAGTCCCAGCAAATGCTCGAAATCGTCCTGGCTGGTAAAGCCAGACTCAAGGCGCTCCTTGTCGGTCTCGCCCGGATGGGAGGCAATCCGGCCATCGAGACTGATGGCCATGACATTCGTGATCTTGAGTGCGGCATGCTTAACTAGAGAGGCGCTCTTCACAGGCAACTCAACGCAGTGGTTGATGCCCAGAACCCGCTCAGTTTGGCATCAACAGTTGACTCAGCTCGACCTCGACCTCGTTAGCCTCACGACTTGCTGCGGCGCTGATCTCCGAGACCAACATGGCCAGGGCCTTGTCCATCATCTTCTTCTCGCCGTATGACAGGTCCTTATCGCCCTTGAGGGAGCAAAGATCCCGCAACACTTCAGCAATATCAGCAACGGAGCCAGTCCGCAGCTTATCATTAAATTCCCGAAACCGGCGATTCCAAGTCGTGTGCGAAACTTTACCCGGGCTTCTGAGGATCGAGTAAATGGAGTTGATCTGCTCATCGCTGATCAGCCCGCGCATGCCGGCCCGCTCGCAGCCACTAATAGGTACCATGAGCGTGGCGCCAGATGCCAAGATCTGCAACACATAGAAGTCTTGATTGGTACCGCCGATCTTGCGAGACTCAATCCGCTTGATCACGCCGACACCGTGGGCAGGGTAAACAGCCTTGTCTCCGACTTTGAATTGCATACATGACTCCGGGTTGTTTCTTATCGGTCAATGATGCGAGCCAAGCTGTGCACGATAGCAAAGGGGACGAGACTGATGCAGACAAGTCAGATCGCGACTGCTTAGCGGATGGAGCGTCCCAGGCCACCAGCGGATAGAAGTCCTAGGTGGGGCACACTCTAAGCCAAAATAGATCGACACTCACAAAAACTAGTCAATTTTAAATGAATTGTCAAACTATTTATAATAAAAGATACATTAGTTTGTTTACTTTTAATTATTACAGCAATTTGAAACAGCTTCGCTTGCCTACTTCGTTTATTTGCGCTAAACCACCATGCTTACTACTCGCCTACAGAGGGTTTCCCGAATAGGTTGTAGTCATCATTCAGTAATTATTGGAGATCGCGTTCATGTCATTGTCTGCCGCTCAAACCGCGGAACTATTGAAGAAGTACGGCCGTCACGAGAACGACACTGGTTCCCCGGAAGCTCAAGTAGCTCTCCTAACCGCCCGTCTTAACTACCTTAATGACCACTTCAAGGCGCACAACAAAGACCACCACTCGCGGACGGGTCTGATGAAGCTCGTAGGACAACGTCGTCGTTTGCTCGATTTCTTGCACCGCCAAGATTACGAAGCTTACAAGAAGCTCATCAGCGATCTAGGAATCCGTAAGTAACGGTTACTTGGTCTCTTGTTGTTGTGATGCGGAAGTGCTTTTGCCAAGTTAAGGATGCTGCGAATGAGTCTGATTAGAGAAGTAACCGTCGGTGATAAGTTAATTAAGCTGGAGTTTCAGCGGTTTGCTAAGCAAGCCAATGGGTCCGTGATGGTCAGCTGTGGCGACACTCAGGTCCTAGTGACCGTGTGTGCTGCTGACGAGGTCAAAGAAGGCCAGGACTTCTTCCCGCTCACCGTCGATTATATCGAGAAGTTCTACGCAGCAGGCCGGATCCCCGGTGGATACATTAAACGTGAAACCAAACCTAGCGAGCGGGAAGCACTGATCAGCCGGGTGATTGACCGTCCTCTCAGGCCATCGTTCCCTGAGGAGTACATGTGCGACACCCAAATCGTGGCGACAGTGATGTCCTTCGATCCCCAGCACAACCCAGCTCCGCTCGCCCTGCTAGGTGCCAGTGCAGCGCTGATGGTCAGCGACATTCCGTTCAATGGTCCTGTCGCCTCGCTGCGGATCGGGCTCCATGACGGCAAGTTGATCTTGGACCCGCTGAATAACCAACCCTCTGACCTCGATCTCAACGTAGCCTGCCGTCCTGACGCCATCTTGATGGTGGAAGCCGGCGCCAACTTCTTGAGTGAAGAGCAAATGCTCAGCGCCATCACGACGGCACAGCAGTGGATGAAGCCGCTGTTCGACGTGCAACTCGAGGCGCAACGCTTGATTGGCAAGCCGAAGCGCACGGTCGTCAAGAAAGCTGTCGATGAAGCCCTGAAAGCCAAGGTGTACGCCGCTGCTAAAGGACCGATCGCAGCTGGGTTTGCTGTGAGCGACAAGCAGGAGCGCAACAAGGCACTCAAAGCCGCCGGCAAGCAAGTGATCGAAGCCGTTGTTGGCGAAGGTGACGGACCGGAAGTAAAGGGCGCTGTTAAGGGCATCCTTGAAGAGCTCAAGTACAACATGATGCGTAGCCAAATTCTCGATGAGAAGAGGCGTATCGGTGGTCGTGGCTTCCGCGACGTCCGTGACATCCTCTGTGAGACCCGGGTATTGCGTCGCCCTCACGGTTCATCGCTGTTTCAACGTGGCGAGACTCAAGCTGTGGCGACCGTGACTTTAGGTGCCGGTGATGACGAGCAGCGTTTGGACTCCATTCACGCTGCTGACGAATTCAAAAGCTTCATGCTGCACTATAACTTCCCACCGTTCTCCGTTGGTGAAGCTAAGCCCCTGCGCGGGCTGAGCCGTCGCGAGATGGGACACGGAGCTCTGGCCGAGCGTGCGCTCGCTCAGATCATCCCGACCAAGAACAAGTTCGGCTACACGGTTCGTCTCGTATCCGAAGTGCTTGAGTCCAATGGTAGTTCCTCGATGGCAACCGTGTGCGCGGGCACCATGGCACTACTCGACGCTGGCGTGCCAATCGTTGAGCCAGTAGCCGGTATCGCCATGGGCTTGATCAAAGAGGGCGACAAGTACGCCATCTTGACCGACATCCTTGGTGACGAAGACCACCTCGGTGACATGGACTTTAAAGTATGCGGCGGCGAGAACGGTATCACTGCTTTGCAGATGGATATCAAGATCGGTGGTCTATCGAATGAGATCATGAGCGCTGCTCTGGAGCAGGCTAAAGAGGGCCGGCGTCACATTCTCGGCAAGATGCGCGCTTGTATTGCGCAGCCGAAGGAGCTGAGCGAATACGCGCCGCGGATCTTCCACCTGAAGATCCCAACTGATCGTATCCGTGACTTGATCGGCCCAGGCGGCAAGATGGTCAAGAAGATCGTGGCTGACACTGGCGTCAAGATCGACATCAGCGATGACGGCATGGTCAATATCGTATCGCCGGATGTAGTATCGGCTGAAGCCGCGAAATCAATGATCCGGACCGTGACTACCGATCCTGAGATCGGTGGCATCTATCTCGGCAACGTTAAGCGCATCGTTGATTTCGGTGCCTTCATCGAAATCAGGCCGGGCCAGGAAGGTCTTTGCCACATTTCCGAGCTGGAAGAGGGTCGCGTTAACAAAGTGACGGACGTCCTCAAGGAAGGCGAAGAAGTGATGGTTAAAGTCTTGGACATCGACCGCCAAGGCAAGATCAAGCTCAGCCGCCGTGGGGCCTTTGGTAAAAAACCAACGCCCTAATCGACTTAAGATTGTTCAAACATAAGTGGCTACAGAGTTGCTCACGCAACTATGTAGCCATTCTTGTTAAGGTCACTTGCATCAGCCTGGGCGAGAGTGATTTTATGTGAGGTGAGACACTCACAGCAGCAGCCGATACTGGAGCCCCCTTCTATGCCCGCAACGATCGCTCCCCACAATCAAGAGCTACTTTTACTCTCTCAAGAGCGTGCGCGTCACTTACTCCAGTCAGATCCCGTACTGAGTAAGAGCGTCACCATCCCGGCCTTGGTGAGCGAAATTCTGGGCAAGAGCAAAGTCGCTATCGATTTTGTGACCCATGCTTGCCGCGTTTATGCCGAGAGGCCAGCTCTAGGATATCGCCAGCCTGGCGAACGCCATTTCCGCACTGTCAGCTACGGTGAGGTTTGGGAGCAAGCTTCAGGTTTAGCCTCCGGATGGAGTCACAGCGGCCTCGTAAGCACCGAGCATGCCGTTGGAATCCTGGGATTTGCCAGTCCAGAGTTTGTAATTGCCGAGCTGGCCTGTCTCTATTTGGGTGCCGTAGCGGTGCCTCTTCAAGCTCATATGCCAGCGAGTGACTTTGAATACATTATTAACGAAGCTGAGATCTCCTGCATGGTCGTGAGCTGGGAGCACCTACCATCTATACTCCGTGTGTTACCCAGATGCCCCTCTGTCAAAAGCCTGGTGCTGATTGACCTAGCCACCAGTGATCACCATGCCTCTGATGTTGTTCGGATACAAAAAGAGCTGACGGACTCTGGAAGCAGCGTGCGACTGGCGACGATCAATGACGTCATTGCCCTTGGAGCATCTGAGGGCGTTATCCGCCCTTATCGTCCGTCGCCCGATACCGACCCAACGGTCACCGTCATGTATACCTCTGGAAGCACTGGTAGGCCCAAAGGCGCGGTATTCCATGAGCGTCTGTGGGCCGCATATTGGCACAGCTCGACGCGACTAGATCAAGGCGCAAACTTGCCCCTAGTTTACCTATCGTTTTCTCCCCTGAATCATATAGCAGGTCGCATCAGCGTCCTGCGTAGTTTTGTCAATGGCGGCCTTATTCACTTTACGCAGAAGAGTGACATGTCGACGCTATTTGACGACTTTAGAGTAGCAAGACCGACGACCTTTTTCTTGGTACCACGCGTGTCGACCCTGATTTACCAGGAATTCCAGCGCGAAGTCATGCTACTGAGGGCTGAGGCTTCGAACTTGACAGACGTCTCTGACATCGAGAATCAGGTGATGGAGACCATGCGCTACAACTTTCTCGGTGATCGCCTTTTATCGGTTACAACAGGCTCAGCGCCAACAGCGCCAGTGATCCTGGATTTCCTCAAAAATACGTTTCTGGTTCCAGTCTTTAATACCTATGGTTCTACCGAGGGCGGGATTATTTCTGTTGATAATCGCCTACTGCGTCCAGCGGTAGAAGACTACAAGCTCGCCGACGTCCCAGAGTTAGACTACCGAACTACCGACAAACCTTATCCTCGTGGGGAACTCCACGTTAAATTACGCCATCATGTCCGTTACTATCTTAAGAATGCCGCTGCGTCGGCAGAATTATTTGATCAGGATGGTTACCTACGTACTGGCGACATTGTCGAAGAACATGGACCTGACGAACTACACTGGATTGATCGCAAGAAGAATATTCTGAAGCTGTCACAAGGCGAATTTGTCAGCCTGTGGCGCCTAGAAAGTATTTACACGGGCGGTAACGGTCTCATCGATCAGATTTTCCTATACGGTACGGGTATGCGTTCTTATTTACTCGCCGTCGTCGTACCAAATAGTGAGGCCCTAGCTAAATTGGACATCGCATCATCAGACGATGTAGCTATTAAAAGGGCAGTGCAATCCGAGATCAATCATATCGCAAAAATTGAATCACTTTTCCCTTACGAAATCCCGCGCGACGTTATCATCGAACGCAGCAGATTTACGAAAGATGAGGGACTTGTAACCGAAAGCGGTAAACAGATCGCCGGTAAATTAAAAGCTCGCTACGCTGACGAACTAGAGCGCCTCTACGATCTACACGACAATCAACAATTACTTGAGTTAGCAAAATTGCGGGCGGCATCGCAAGATTTAGACCTAGGGGTTAAAATCCTACGCGCCGTAGCAGCCACCCTTGGACTTCCCGAGCACGATCTTGATCAGACACACAGCTTCGCCAGCATTGGTGGTGACTCAATGAGCGCCGTACAGCTGAGTTCAACTCTGGAATCACTTTGTGCCATTAAGGTGCCTGTGGGTTTAATTCTTAATCCCCATCAGTCGATCGCAAACCTCATCAAGCATTTAGATAACATGACGCAGACGGAGAGCCCGGATCGCCCAGGTGCGTTTAACGCCGTTCACGGCTCAACTCCGACTGAGGTTCTGGCTAAAGATCTGAGTATCGAGCGCTATTTTACGCGGGATGAGTTAGATGCCGGCCACTTGGCTCCGCTCACCGATTTGCCACCCGATCCAGCTGTGCTGCTTACGGGTGCTAACGGTTTCCTAGGTCGCTTTCTTGCCCTCGAGATGGCCTTGAAAGCGCATAAATCGCGACCCATTTACTGTGTCGTCCGCGCTCCCCATGATGCTGCCGCCAAAGATCGATTTATAGATAGTTTTGAAGGCGCCGATGACTCGTTAAGAAACAAGGTAACGAAACTCGTAGAGTCGAGGCGACTCATCCCCATTGCTGGTGACCTGATGCAACCTAAACTCGGTTGGTCGGAGGATCAATGGCAGTCGCTCACCACTGAGGTCGACATCGTGCTACACAATGGCGCCCTGGTAAACCATGCCTTCACCTACGAGCAACTATATGAGCCCAACGTACTTGGGACGGCAGAAATTGTGCGCTTTGCAGTGGCCAAAAAAAGAAAACCACTAACCTTCGTCTCGAGTGTGGGTGTTGCCAGTTATCTGCCGCGGCATACGGTTGTCACTGAGGATGAGACTGCCAGCAGGCTATTCTCAGGAGTACCATTATTAGATACCTACGCCGCCGGATACGGCACAACCAAGTGGGCTGCCGAAATACTGCTAGAGCAAGCTGCGAGTAAATTTAACCTTCCCGTCACGACGGTACGCTGCGGCATGATATTGTCGCATACAAAGGAATCAGGGCAGATCAATAGCAACGACTTTTTTAGCCGCCTCCTTTGCGGTCTAGTATATACCAAATTGGCGCCCGCCTCCTTTTATACGCACAATTCAAACTCAGAGGCCCACTTCGACGGATTACCAGTAAATTTTGTGGCGGAGTCGATCGCTAGCTTTGCGCTAAAACCATCCGCTGGTTATTCGCTCTACCATTGTGTCAATGACCACCAGGATCGCGTATCGCTTGATCAAATCGTCCAATGGGTAAGATCGGCAGGATACGATATCACCATGATCGCTGATTTTGACAACTGGTACCGTCGCTTTTCCGATCGCTTGCAGCAACTCCCTAGCCATAAACGCCAGCAGTCGCCGCTTCCCATTATCTATCAATGGGAACATCCGATTAACGCTAACGACGAAATACGCTTTGCCGGCGCTAACATGCGCAGTAAACGCGCACAACTCGGACTAGATGAGACAGTGCCACACATTACTGAGACTTTTATCCACAAGTGCCTACGTGATCTGCACAATCTTGAACTAATACCCGGTACTTAATTGAGGCGCCCTAGAGTGGTTTAGGGCGCTGAGAACACAGCGAAGGCCTGCTGAGCATCAGCAAATTTATCGAGCTCAATACGCTTCAACCGCGTGATGTAGTCTCCAGCCCCCTCCTGCACGTACCAGGTGAGGTATGTGTTACCTTTTGAAGTAGCTAGTTTCTGAGTGATTTTCCTGAAGGCTCCGCTGTATCCGCTGAGCGATGTTGTGGTTGTGATACTTTGTACCTCACACGACGAGTATGACGGAACGTCTACGACTGCTCCATTGGCACTCGTAGCCTTTACCGTTACCTCGGGAGTCAGCGTGACCGTACGCCTAAAGAGTGGATCGGTGCCAATTATATCCCAGGACTTGCCGTCAGCGGACGCCGTCACCGATATCTTGCCGGCACTGAGGTCGCCATTCACCGCAAGGCTAAACTCAACGCGACCCGATGGTGCACCAGACCCGTAAAGTGGCGATGCACAGCCGGTCATGGCTAAGTCTACAAGCGAGTTAGGGAGTCTGGTATTTTGGAGCATAGCATCATCAATCCTGCTGATTGGGCGAATGGACTTGATGGATTCCGTGCTAGTTTTTGAATTAATCGAAGCGACAGTCGCGGCACTCCCCATACCAGAGTCACTACTAATCACGGCGTCGCCTCGTTCAAAAAGTCCGTCAGTTGCTATGTCTTCCGTAGAATCATTCGGGAAGGCTTTTTTGGGCATCTGTGTGCGTGAATCACCACCACCGTCCTTGCCAGGCTTAAACCCGTTACCGACTTCCGTGCCTAAACTACAACCAACGCCGCTAAAGCATAGGCTTGTGAAAAATAAAGCATGGATCATCGGTTGGTGAAGTTTCATCCGTTCACCTTCCTCGTAACGGGGTACATCTGCACATTGATTTGAATCACCGACTCGGGATCAGCTTCGGTGACGGTATGCACCGCCCAGCTATGGATGTCGCGTCGAAATTGTTTGATCCGTTCCTTGAGGGCCGGAACCGCCATCTCTGGTAGCATCACAGTCAAGGCGCCGAATTCACGCTCACTGATGTCCAAAGTGTCGATGGCATGTTTAGCCAAGTCGAGCATTTGCCGGTGGTAGTTGCGAATCGCCAGGCTGCGCATTTCGTCACTGGAAAATATCATGTTGTCGCTGGGTATCAGGCGGTCCCCATTACGCACCACAAATCCTGCATCGATTAAAAAGCGCAGACCTTGACTGACTTCATTCACTGATGCGGCTCCGACCAAACGGCGCGAAATCCAATAGGGATCTTCGCGAAACTCTGGTAGTGACACCATTTCCCGCAGCACGGGATACAACCAATGACTTAGATAAGTGACTTCATCGGCGTGGAGGTCACGTCGCTTAGCCTGCGGCGTGAGTTGCTGGAGGATCCGAAAACAGGCCTCCTTATCGCTGTCGTTCTTGGCCTGGTTCATCTGGACCAGCGTGGCAAAATAGGCGGCCATGGCACCTTTCAGATTGAGGCCCTGCACAAACTGATCGATGGCGCCTTGTCCTATATTACGCTCACCTTCGATCACTAACTTTAAGGTGTTGGGAGCTGAAAAGCCCGCTGCTTTAGAGAAGGCCCGGTAACTATAGCCCCGATGGCTAGCCTTCTTAAACTCGTAAAAGTCCCGAAGATAGACCCGGTAGTCCATGTAGCCATAAACGGACAGCGTCGCCTGCTCTCCTGATGAGCCAGCTTTCTGATTCCCGTTTTGACTCGCTTTCGCCATGGGGCCTGATCTCCATACTGCATTAGCGTATTCGGAATAATCAGGCCAAAACTTGAGGGTTTTTTCTATATATTTGTTATTACTAAAAAAATACTGAGGGTGTGTATACAGGATTTACTTGAGTAGGCGCAACCGCTCACGGATGGTGTCAGCTAGTTTGGGGTCAAACTTTGGAGCTTCCAAAAACTTTTTGAGGCGCAGTAGCGACTTAGGAGGATTTTCCCGCGCAATTCCCTCTTGGATAGCCTTTGGCGCATCAACGTTCGGGTCCACGGCTAACCCGAATTCCACTTCGGTTGCCTTGTCGTTACCGTCGACTGGCGTAAGCCGAATATTTACCACCATCTTTTTCACCCGGACATATTCCGACTTCACGGGAACTTTATCGTCGACCGAGACAGCCTTAAACACGATTTGCGGCGCGGAGCCTGGCTTCTCCCGATCGATATTCATCACGGCTTTTACGGCAAAATCTCGCTTCGATAGGGGCCACGGAGCTTTATTGATGCCATAAATCACATTAAATTGATCTGCGAGAGACGTCTTGGGATCGTGCGACACTTTACGCTCAATCTCCTGACTCTCCACACAGCCCTCGATCCAATTGGCAAAGTTTGACCCCTCGATCAGCGTAGCTGCGGTCGTGGCCATATCAGAGGGGACCACCATACTACTCAGAAACTCCGTAACTCCGGCCTCACTCGACGCCTTGCTGTATACAGCAACTCCGTCGATTTCCCCAGAATGCTGCCAGGATTTATCCGGTGTACGCCCTAGGGCCGTCAACCCGAAGAATAGGGAGACTGAGGCAATGACTAGGCGGAAGTAAGGTTTCATATGGTCCCCTGTCACAACAAATTCTTGTCAAAAAGCTGTTTCTTCACCTTATCAGATTCAATCTCGACCTCGGTGATTTTTAATGCCGATGAATCACCAGAATCCGCCATCTTCATGACTACCATCGTGGGAATCTGATAGCCCTTAACATCCTTGCGCTCGTCAATCATGAGCTCACGGATAAGTTTACCGTCTTTCGCATAATATTCGACCTTGTCCACCGAGCTGTCACTGACGCGCACCACATTGACCAGATAAGCAAAGTCTGCATCCGCTGTATCGGGTACCGATTTGATACGATAATGCGGTGCACCTTTGTAGTCTACTTCGCATTTAGCGCCTTCGCACAGGGCCTCGTGTTTGAAGTTTTTGGATCGCGCAAAATCAAGGTCGCCGTAGGAAAAATGAGATTGTACAAAGTACTGATCACCACCAGAATTAGCGACCCTTTTCGGAGCTCCTGAGCTGGTCTTAATCCAGCGATCGTCGTTACCTTTGCGCCTTGAGTGAGCTAGAATTTTCGTATTGTTCGGTTTTGTAAATTCGATGAGTGTGTGCTGCTCGTCATCGTTGACTTTCATACTCCAGCTCTTAAACGCCTTTTCAACCGACGACCCGCCCTTGCTAATGGTCAAGGTGACCACGGTAAAGACGCTGGCGGGGGTCTTCGTGTCGTTCAACTTCTTCATAATCTCATCGGCGTTAGGTTTAGCTTCGCCTGCAATCGAACTGCTAGAGATCAAGGACACCAAAAGACCCAACTTTAAGTCTAACCTACGCATAGTGCCTCCTTAACGATCCAAAACGATCGCCATGAAATAACAAACTGATCAAGTGTCCCTCATCGCATCAGCAATTACCATCATTGCTGCCCGCCTTGACGCTAAATTCGCCGTTAAGGTCGCAAGTACAACTAACACCATACCGGTCACGGCCCAGGTCATCGGCAGGCTGATCACTTGGATACTGATCGGATTGCTCATCATACCTGCGCTGAATTTGATCTCAGCTAAATGTATCAGCTCGCGTAGGACAAATGTGCTACCAAGTCCCGCCATGCAGGCAAAAAGGCTCAGATACATACCCTCAAGCGAGAACATGGCCACAATGTGGCGCCGGAGAAATCCCAGGCTCCTCAGGGTGCCAATCTCGCGAGTCCGCTCTTTGACTGCCTTCATCATCGTATTGGTCACGGCCATCACCACGATAAAGACCACGATCACGAGGAAAATATTGCGAATGGTCCGTTGGAGACTCAGCCCCTTGACGACCTGGTCGATCATCGGGTGCTTGAAGGTCTTCACCACTTCTAGATGAAAAGGCATGGCTGCTTCGGCGGCTTTCAGCCTGCTAGTGAACTCGTCAATTTTTGATGGATCACGCAATTGCACGTGAAACGAAGAAATTTTGTCGGTGTCGAGCATTTGCTGCGCCGAAGCTAAGTCCGTTACCGCATGTCGCTTGAGTAGATCCCGTACACCAGGGTCGTGGATACCCGCTACGGGAAAATTGACGATGTTAGCTTGGCCGGCCTCAGTCGTCACGGTTAGACTCACTTGGTCTGTCGCACATTTAAAGGCTCTCTCCTCAGGCACAAAGCTGCCGTCAGATCTGAGGAACTTACCACCTTTATCGTTTACTAAGGGATCGCACCCTACAATCCGCCCTAACCCACTGGCAAGAATCACTGACGGTTCCTTGGCCCTTTCCAGAGGCACCCCAGCTGAAGTATTCCAAAACCATTTATCACCACGCATGGCTCCACCGGCTTCTAACTCGTAGCCGTATCCAGCAAATACAGCCGATTGCTGCCCGGCCGACACAATGCCATACATATCAAGAATCTTGGTGTATCGCTCCACCTCAGGATCTTGACCCAGAAATTCTGTGATGAATTTCTGCTGCTTCTGATCGAGGGAATGATGCCAAGGATCCTGGTGTCCGGCTTGCAAAGCACCGTGTTGCTGGATCATCAGGTCCCCTAACATACCGCGATGACGCGTCGACTCGACAACTTGTCGATCCAGTAAAGCCATAAAACCGTCAAACAAAGCCACCGAAGCGAATCCCGCAGCAATGGCAAGTATGGTGGAAAAACTCTGACGCCAGTTACGCATGACATTACGACGGGCTATGCGCGAAATCTGCCTAAATATGAGACCACTGCTTTGCATGATGACCTCTTTCTTCACTTGATGAAATTTTTGACGTCCAGACTGCCATCAGGAACATCGATAATTTTCGGTGTTGATACCACAATCGTCGAACTGCTATCAGCTCGTTGGGCATCTTTGATAAGAATCTTGCTCATAAAGGGCCGCTCTTTGCCGCTGCTTGAAATTTTGTTTTCGTACTTGAATTCGGCTAACTTGAACGGCTCGCCTTTGATGCTTAGAAATTCGGCTTTCAGACCTAGATGGTTAGCCTTAGCTACCCAGTAACGAATGCCGTTATAGCTGACATTTTTTGCCTTTGCCTTAAGCTCCATCTTCCAACAATCAACACCACCTACTTTTTCCTCACCGACTATGGACCCGTCGTAATCACGAAAATAATTGGTCGAAACTATGTCTGCGTTGGACGCCGGCCCCGTTAACTTCTGTCGCGCCGAGATAACGACGGGACGCTTCATACCTGGCTTGACGAACCAAAGATTCCGCTCCTTAAACACCATATATTCACCCTTACTGGTATCTGGTTCCATGGTCTCTGCAACGGCCTGATCACCTTTAGCTTTAATGAGGTAGACAATCTTACTGGTGTTTTTGCCGTCAACAGTTTCAACGTTTGAATTCCAAGTCATGCCGACATCGACCGCTCCTCGCGCACGGTCGGCATCCTTCAAAAGTTCCTCTGCCGAGGGCGCATCAGCTGCCTGGGCCGTGGCCAGTAGTGGAAATGTGAACGCCACAAACAATTTACGCGTAGTACTGAAAACTTTTGACATGGTTGCTCTCCGTAATAGACTCAGGTTGATCGACCTCATCAACGGTGAGTTCCAGTGAGTAAATAGGCAATGTTGTTTTTGGCTACATTCCAGACCGCGTAAAGTGCGCTTGTCACGGCAAGAACAAATATGGCAATCCCACCGCGGCTTATTGTACCCTGGTCGATCAGCATCTTTACTTTGAGACCTGATATAATCCCTGGAATATCGAGCGGTAGGCCCAGCGCATTTAGTCCCATGATCATCACAAAGCCAAACGCTGCACCAGAAATCAGTGCTATGAGAGCGATACAGGCGATTTCTGTGACGAAAAGAACGCGTATCCATCGCCTTGTAAAACCCAGCGACCGCATCATGCCGACTTCGCGTGCGCGCTCAATGATGGTCATTGTTGCAGAGTTGGAAACCGACAAAGCTACCACGGCCGCGATGATGGTTGCTATAAATCCAGTCACTGTTACGATAAATTTGGACATCCCGTCGTAGTGCGGCGAGACACCAGGATCGTTCCACGCGAAAACATCGAAGTTCAGACCAGCCGTAGCCAGTTTCGATTTTAGGCTCATCATCACGGCTGGAACATCTTCCTCGTCCTTCAGCCACAGCGAATACGATGTCGCTCCACGCGTGCCGTAGAGCTTTTGCAACTGGGCTAGGGGCAACCGAGCCGCGGCGCTGTCGAAAAAGGAATTGGATGTAGCGAAGATGCCCGTCACACTGGCATCGTAACCCGTCATCATACCTGCCCAGCTGTAGCCAGCGAGCTGAACGAGAGAATCAGCATTCAGCTTGTCATTGAGATCTGCCGCAGCACAGTCAATGGGATCACTGCTGCCACCGGCTTGCTCGGGATCTCTCGGGCTATTTTTCCCGACCAAAGTGGCAAGACCAGTGCTAAGCATGATGACCGACTCATCCGCGTTGTAGGCCCACAGTTCCCGCCCTTTCTTAAGACTACTCAGACCGCCGTTCCACCGTACGTTGTAAGCGTGCTGCTGCAGCCGCCGATCGAGCTCGGGGTCGATACCTGTGGCGTAAAACGGTACGGACTGGCACCCGTTACTCACCAATCCAGGCCCGATTAACTGCGCCCCCTCGTATTCAACCTCCGGCATCTCTGCCGTGATTCTCTTGATGGCTTGTAGGTCTCGTTCGTCGAGACCATATTCGCGGGGATTTGTTTCAAACTTATCAAGCCCCTCGTGCTTGTATAAAAGTATGTGGCCGGTTCTCGCACCATATACGGTATACGCCCGCAGGTTGTGCTCGACCTGTTCATGAAAGCCGGTGATGGCCAGTAGCCCGGCAAACCCGAGCCCTAAAGCCGAACCCGTAGCTATATTTCGACGCCGATTGCGCGACAGGTTGCGCGCAGCAATCCTGAATAGTTGAAGATTCATGACTTAATGACCCCGTCGGCTATGTGAACGATGCGCGACACGCGGCCCATCAACTTCTCGTCGTGGGTCGAGAAGAGAAAAGTCACGCGCCGCCGCGCATTGAGATCCAACATAAGATCGATGATGCGATGGGAATTCTCGGAGTCCAGGTTTGCAGTGGGCTCGTCGGCCAGTACCAAATCCGGATTACCAGCTAGCGCTCGAGCGATCGCTACACGCTGACGCTGCCCACCGGATAGCTGATCTGGAAGGTTACGCACAAACCGACTACAGCCTACGTCTTCGAGAGCCTGATGCACCCGCTCCCGCCGTTCTGAGGCTGGGACGGTGGGGTTAATCAGTAGTGGAAGCTCGACGTTCTCGGCGACAGTAAGTACCGGTACTAGGTTAAATGACTGGAATATGAATCCAATCTTTTGGTTACGCAGCCGGCTTCTCTCATTATCATCAAGCGACAGTACATCAACACCATCAATGACAATAGAACCCGACTCAGGTTCATCGATACACCCGATCATGTTCAGTAGTGTACTTTTGCCGGAACCAGAGGCACCGATCACAGCTGTGAACTCACCACGGTTGAGTTCCAGACTGAGCCCTCGCAAGGCAGGGACGACGGTCTGCCCGAGCTTATAGCTTTTAACTAGGCTACTGAGCCTTACGATAGCATCGGCTGTGGCAGTGAGGAGTTGGGGCTCTCGGTTTTCAGCATCATTGAGGTGCTTGACATGCATAACCATCGTAACACTCCTTTGTGACTGAACCTAAAAACTGACCGTTTTATCGGAGCAGCAGGAGAAATTCTTTAGGTCCACAAAGAAATATTTTTAGGTCAATGCTTTCAGCTAATTACTCCCATTAGGCACCGTTGCGACCCAGCTAAGTACGCTTCCGAGGGCTATGGCCTTGTTGAAGCTGTGCTCGACTCTACAGCGTTCAGGACTTTCAGAACTCATGCATTTTTTGTTCGAAATCTCATCGGCAGACTCAAATCGCTGATGTTCTTGAAACCACCTATAAGAATTTTGTACGCGCCCACTGCGATGAAGAGCCAATATATGTTGCTGATCAGCGGATATCAGGACACCTGCTGAAGAACCAGGTAGAGAATCACAGTCGTGGCGCGAAAATGGTTCATTTATCGGGGGGACATACCAGCAATTGCTTGATCGAGCCAACGGATGACTGTTGGGGAAGTGATACAGCTCAGCTCTCAGCGCGACTTTCGAGTCCATTAACTCTAATTTAGATTGCCCTGTATCACTTGAAGCCTGAAGTAATCCTAGGTCCAATTCCTGATTTTGCGCTACGACGCGTTCCATGGCGATATCGCCAGGACCAGGTTTTAGATCCCGCCTTACCTGACCGTTGAGAGTTAAGCGCAGCAAGTCGATATCGTTATCCGCGATACCATGCACCTCCAACGCACTTCCAGGCGAAGCCATGTAACCACGCAAAAAATGAAGTTTAGCTCCTATATCCTTCAAGCAATGAGCATTCGTGATGAGGCGACGCGCGTCAATAATAAGAGCACCACAAATAGGCCAGAAAGATGGACTATCCCCCTCAATAGCTGCCGGGAGCTCTGCCACTAGCAACCCGAAGCGCGAGGTTATGGATACCGGTACATCCGCGTCTGAGGTCACTAGCTCGATGTCGTTTTCGCCAAAGGCAGAGCGCGTACTATAGGCGCTGTCTCTTGAGCCACACCCAACAACGACGCAAAGGGACACTAAGAGATTGGCCGCTAGCAACCGAGACAGCACCCGATGCATATTCATCCCTCTATTTCGCAGTTACGTGGTAGCGTTAGGTTCTGAATACTGCCGATCATTTTGTCCAACGTAGCTTTATCATCGGCACTCAGCAAATCCAGCTGCGACAACCTTAGTTTGATCGCAGCAAGAATGGCGATCATGCCCGCCTGCGTTGATTTAACCACGATCTCACTGCTTTTCAGCAGATCACTATCATCAACATGGGCAAGCGCCTTGTCCGTCTCCGCCCGGATGTTTGCAAGGTTTTTGCTCAACCTTGCAGGTGCTTGACGTAAAGGCTCACGCTCCCCTAATCGATCCGTTAGTTGCCGCATGCGACTGACGACCTCGTCTAACTCTAGCGATCGAAAATGAGCGCGAACTAAATTGGTCGCTGCCATTTCAGACTGACCAACCTCTGCCCTTGCCTGGGCAGAGCCAAGACTCAGACTAGCAATAAACGTCATGAATACGGCGAACTGTTGACGATTGCACTTCATCAAGACGGCACCTCCAAAGACGAAACATGTGGCTTCAGCAACCAATCAGGGCTTGAGCTTCACTGGCATCACGGACGATGACGTCAAAATCCTGCACCGTAAGAGTTTGGGGGCCAGGAATGAGCAGTGTCAACTTGCCAGCCTCTGCCTTAAATCTAGCCGCAGCTAAGAATTCGCATGCTGACCTAGTAAGATTTTGTGATCTATTAAAATCACCAGCAATAGCTGCGTTAGTAGCTTCGCTCAGATTTGCATCGCTAACCCGCAACTTGAATTTAATAAGTGTTAAGACAAATGCAGCAGCATAGTCATTTTCGTTGACGTCCGCTCCATCGTTAGCCATTTCAAAAGACTGCTGTCCGTAATTGCAAAATCCCTCGGTCCACAGACATCCTTGCCTGATGCACTGAGAATATTCGGTGATTTGGTCACACCTATGCGACGTTCCGCCATAAACACGACCTATCACGGCATCTACATGTAGTATGGACCTCTGAATGATCATCCGCGCTTCGTTAAGCCGCTCAACGTCGGCAGCCGCAACAGGTGATGTAAAAGCAAATGAGCTGATACAGAGGAACATAAGGAGTCTGGCTAAGTCATTTATCCATCTCATATTTAAAAGCCTTTATGAGTAATTAGTGAAATAATTTGATGGCCAAAAAGACAGGTCGGAGCGGCGGATCTCACCGCCCCTCCGACACACGATCTAAAATCCACACTGAGCTGATTGTGTCACAAACTGAGCATCGTCGATTGCTTGTGTCATGGCAAAATAAGCTGCCGTCCCTTGCGCGTAGATACCAGCATCAAATGATGTCGTAGCGCGTAATCTCGAACCAGCTACAAGAGCACGAGCACCCGCGACTTCACTGCAAAGCATCACCGCTTGCGCATTGATACTTGCAGCGTCGGCACCGAAGTTAATCATATTGTTCATATTTTCAATACGCGTTACAGACCCAGCCACCCGGATCGCAGCAGTTGACAAGGCATTTTGGATTGCTAACTCTGTTGGAGACGCCTCTAAAATATCTTTATCAATTCCAGAAGAAACCTCATCAGCAGACGTAAATTCGTTCACCGCAAAACCAAAATTGCGCTGTAATGCTGCATTTACATGCTGCTGAAGTACGTGAACCCGGGAATTCAAGGCTTCAATATTGCCCCTATGGACGGAGGCACCAAATGCGGGAGTGATACCAGCAACAGAGACAGCAAACATAAGCGCCAAACGCGAACCAACCACATGGAATTTCATGACCCACCTCCTCAAAAAAATGTTTTATTAACAACCCAGACCGATACGGGAATCGTTATAGACCGTGATTTCATTACTTATAAACTCAGGTGTAATGAAACCAACGGGAATCAGAGCGATGGTGCCTCGAGCCTGTTCTGCATAGATCATGCCCTGCTGTATCGCTGTACAGGATGCTAGTCGTAGACTATTAGCGGATGCGACATCACCAACTTGAGCAGCATTTACTGCCTGAAAGGCGAGGGTTGCCCCGTCTACAATCCTTGGTGTTACATTCATTTTGATGTAGGGACCGGCGAGAGCGTCACGCTCGAGTACTTCTCCCGTGTGAACTCCACTGGCCTGTTGCACTACGGCATTTAATCGAGCGGCGCTGGCCTGCAGACTCATCGCCACCTGATTCCAACGCGCGTAAGGACTGTCGCGTCCTGGATAGTTTGGGTAGTTGGGAAATTCTCCTGGATACCCGTTTCCGCTGTGGCCATACCCTCCCTCGCTTGGTGGGTAAGAGGCAGCGAAGGCTTGACTTGAGAGAAGCACTACAAAAGACATCTTCAACCACTGGCGCATAATCAAATCCTCTGCTCGTTACACAATGAGTGCTAATACTGGTAACAAAGCAAAGACCATGCCAACTTCGAAACATTTACACGAAACGACTGCTAGTCGCGGCTTTCATCCATCTCCTCACAACTGGGATTCCACCTTCAGTGGCAGTATCAAAAAGTTTTTTTGGTAACAATTTGTCACCACAGCCTCAGCGGCTCGGCGGCTTCAGTTGCCGAGACCGAACGGCCAATTCTGAAGCACACTGCCAAGACGGTTAGCCGCACCGTTGAATATCAACGACCCCGAGAGATTATTACTTGTCAGGCCTATGGTTTTGAGCACCGGACCCACACTAGCTGACTCCGTATAGAAAGCTGCTGGCTCGGTGTTTTCGAACTTGCCGTTGCCATTATCATCACGGAACCCGACGATCAGAACGTTGCCAACGGACCGTGTTGACGCATTTACAAGGCTGGGACCCAGTGCTGGCAAAATCGGTAATGTTATTTTGGTGGGGCCAGTGTATGCCAATTTCCCAAACGAGATCACTTTGGAGAATTCAATATTTGAGAGCTGTGACGAGGCATTCAAAATATTGACGTCATTGCCGTTCCCCACGGCATAAGCTGCCAGAGTGATAGTATCTCCCGAGCGTAACTGGGTGCTCCCATCAAGGCGAAATTGAATGGATCCATTATGTTCATAATAGATTCGGTCCAGATTGACTTTGAAACCCGCCCCGCTGAGATCGTTGTTTCCCGCTTGCAGCCTATAAGCGGTTTCAAAATTATCAGGATTGAACAACACCCCAACATGCGCTCCCTCAACCAACTGCCCTGGTCCCTGAGTGGACCCAGGGGCTCGGTTGAAGGCTAGCATCGTCACCCGATCACCAGGTTTGAGATCGGTAGACTTCAACGCAAACGTTTGCGGAGAACTTAGATCCGTAATGGCCCTGAGAGTCTTGACATACTTCAGGGGCTCGCGGGCGAGGTCGCTCATCGGGGCCTCGAGCAACACAGCCACGTTCACAGGGTTTTGCTCTGCGTCAATTCCAAAGGAACTCTCCACGGGAGTGACGAGTGCCATGTCAACGCCCGAGGGAACCGGTAACGTATACTTAGTGTTGATGTATAACGTATCCGCAAATTGTGCTGTCACATTTAAAGGCGCCGGAAGCCCTCCCGCCTTTGTCGCTACGAGTCCGATGTCTTCTCCGGGATCGGGTTGACCGTTATCATTCTTGTCAAAAATCGTGATTAATGACGCCCCGGCCAGAGGTAGCTCGGCGATCGGCAAAAGCGGCATCGCCAGCGTCGTTTTGTTCGCTAGTTTAGTAAAGTCGACGTAGCCTGCAATTTTGGCTACATCAATCGACTGCGGATCCAAGGCCGTCAGAGAGCCCGCCAACAATGCCACGATCACACGGCCACTGTAGGTCGCGAGGCTAGGCTCCGTAATGATCGCATCGATTATTTTTTGCGTATTGAAAATTGTGAGGCTGACGTTCACATCAAGACCACCGAGACCACCGGAGCTCAGTGTCTTGGTGTATCCGGCAATACTCAACCCAGCAATCCCTAACCTGTCACCAGAGGTGAGAGATAAGGATGAGTCTTTGTCCAAAAAGACGCCGATCATGACCTTGTCACCTGGCACCAAATCCGTACCTTCGAGACTGATATCGAAGTCCCCCGGGCGACCGCCAAGTCTCTTGAGATACTTGATCGCCTTTAGAGGGCTTTGCGTGATGTCCTCGATTCTGTCCCCTTTGGCGACGAAGATAAACGCAGGCTCAGTCCCTGTGGCATCCTGCGGCATCCACGCGACAGCGCCAGAAAGTGGCATCGCATAACCTCGTGGTATCTGCGTTTTGAATGCTAGGTTTAAGTCGACTTCCATCCCCTGTCCCTGGCTCAAATCAACTTTCTCAGGGACCTTATCACCGCGTGCGCTATGAAAATAAACTGTTTCCCCAGGATCGAGCTTCTGGTTGCCGTTGGTATCAGCGACACCAAGAATGTACGCCTTGACCGGGAACGGTGTGCCAATCGCGCTGATCGGGAGCTCGAATCGTGGGTCAGACCCGCCCGAGACTTCAGAAAAGCCAAGGACTTTGCTGTAATCCAGTTCAAAATCGGTAAGACCGTCAAAGTCGCCCGCATAGGCTGCAACAAGGACGCTAGGTGCATCGACCTGGCCCAAGACACGGCCAAAGACTGCCGTTTGCCCCTCGTACACTTGCCGATCGATGACGAGATCGTATCCTGCGTTGTCTCCCGCGCTGAGCGTACTTGCAAAACTATCGGCGCCGGTACGAATGCCGATCAGGTCATTAGGTGTTAATTGGGGAAACCCCTGCCCCGTGCCATCTTTGTCGTAAACACCAACTACGAGTACGCGGTCCCCAACCTTCAACCCCGAGCGACTAAGATCTATCGCGTAGGTACCACCCTTAGTGGGCACCTCTTTAACGGCAACGATATGACGAGCAATCTCCGTAGGACTGAAGGACGGCAAATTATCATCGAGCAGCAACACATAGGTGCGGCCCTTGGCCGAGGATCCTGTATTGACGCGAATGTTGCCGCTTATGCTGATGTTGACTGGGCTGGCGTCTGGAATCAACTTCGACTCATTGAAGTCAAATACACGCACAGTTCCCAGATCGACCTGAATCGCGAGCGGTGCCGCTTTTTCAGCATCAAAACCGTACCACACTCTTTCGCCACCATCTGCTTGACCGTTACCATTGTTGTCTTCGAGGAGTAGGGGCATACAGCTGAGCGGCAACGGGAGATTACTCACGAGCGTCTGGAACTTGAAGCTAAAGCGCTCTGTCTCTTTGGTTGCTTGAGACACGGCAACAATGGAGTCGGCAGTAAACGATTGGTTCACTAAATCGAGAGGATTTCCTGCGTAGAGCAGAGCGGACATTTTACCGCGGTAGCTACTGCTGATATTACCGACAATGGAAATCTTGTCGCGGTATTGGAGACGATCGATCACGAGATCGAGACCCGAGTTGTCGCCGGCTTTCAGCGGGTGCCCAACTCCCCCGTTGGCAGAGTAGACGCCGATTAAACTGTCGGCAGTAATCTTGGGAAAATCTCCTACTCCGTCCGCTGTTACCCCAAGGACGTAGACCTGGTCACCCACTTTAAGTGAAGTGTTTTGTAACCCTACTTGGTATCGCCCTGCTGCACGAGGCACCCTTACGGAGGCTTTTACATAACGGATGGGATCTTCCATGACGGCGTCAAGACTTTCACCCTGAGCGACAATGATATGGACAAATTTAGCCGCCACTTGTGAGGTAAAAGCGAAACGTCCACTAAGCGAAATAGTCTGGTTTGATGGGATCTGTAACTGATAAGCATAGTTTAGCGAAGCGTTTACATCGGCGCCCCGCTCAAGGGTTATCTGTACCGGTACACCGTCTTCACTGATAGGCAGTAATATGGATTCACCGGGATCGGGCTTCTGGTTGTTGTTACTGTCGAGTAGCCCAAGCACATAGACTTTTAGTGGCCAATTCTGCCCGATGCTATATACATTGAGATCGGCTTGGGTGCGCAAATCAGTCTTACGTAACGAGGCAAAACCCACCACTTTACTGGGATCGATGGCGTTGGCGTCCAGATTCATGGACCCCGCATAGGCAAAAAGCATGAGTGGACCACGGTAATCGTTCACCAAGGTCACCCTGACTTTAGCATTCCCGTCGAAATAGCGACGATTCAATCGGATGTCAAAGCCAGGGTTGATACCAAACTGGACGGTTTTGTTGATGAGAACGTTGTCCTGTATGGCAACACCTAGGGCATCTCCATCGGCAAGCGCTGGCAGACCGTAATCACGTGCGTCACCTATCGCAAAGCAGGTCACCTTAGTACCCGGAGCGATACCGGAGGACGTTAGGTCTAATTCGAAGTCTTTTGCTTCAGCAGCAACTGGCGCGAAAGCAATGACGTTGGCGGCAATCTTTTCTGGTGTGAAGGCCATATCCTCTTGCTTCACAGCGACCACAAAGAACCGCTTCATACTCGCGCCAAATTCAGGATCGATTGCCAAAGCACCCCTAACAACAATGGGCTGGCTGCTAGGCGCTGGGGCCACGCGCTTCAACTCGATACGAAGCGGGGTCGCCTGTGTCTGATTGATATCGAATTCGGCTGGCACCGAGGATTGCACCTTTTCGTGGAATCCGAACCGCTCACCTGCATCCAGCATTTGGTTACGATTTGCGTCGGCAAACGCCACCAAATAACAGAGGTTCCCTGGCTTGGCTTGCAGAAGCGGGAAGTCCAGCACGCCGCTCTGCAGGCCCGCCGCCTTGGGCAGTTCTTTGACATAAACGACACTATCCACATCCAAGGCACCAGCGCTAAACCCCCGTATCTCACCGCAGTAAACACCGACCACGCTGGTCTCGTCGCTCCCTGCGACTTCGACGGGGATGGTTACGCGCCGATCCTTGAACTCACGATTAATCACTAAATCAGCTGTCAATGTCCGGCTGCCGCGATCGGCTAGGGATAGCCCGAGGCTTGTCTGATTCCGGTAGAATCCTACTAGATCGCCTTTGCTCATCTTGGGTACCGCTTTGGATTGGTAGTTCTTCACCAGCAAGCCAAAGATTTGCAGCTTGGGAACGCCTTTGAGCTGCGCCTCCGTCAATGTGAGCTCGTAGTTGGCGAGGTCATTGGTCGCGATTACTTTCAGCGTGTTCGCGGTGGGATCAGCGCTCGTCTCTTCGACCGAGCTACTGGACGCTCCTATGAGTAACGTTCCAGATGTCACGCCCGGGGGCAAAGTTATCTTGCCGCGGATGGTCACCTTGGCAGATTCACCACCCCAGAATGTACACCCCACAGAGGCGCTGAGTAGCGCAAAGCTAACCGCAAAGCTAACCAAGTTTAGGAAACTGGAAGTGCGGCTCCGGCTAAGACGGCGATGTATCACTGATAGTCGCATAGAACCACCTCACGTGGGTGCGTATCGGTCGAATGCGGCATTAACTTTAATTTCGGGTGGATCCGCCGTACTTCCTGACTGGTACGGCACCATTGAGATTCTTTTTCAGTCATGCCAGAATGAGGGCATCGAGGCAAAAAAACACAGTATTAATGGTTTCTTAGAGAAACCACGGAGGCGCACTTGGCCATCCAGCTTTTTCCGATTCTACTGGCAACTTGTGCGGCATTTCTATGGGCACTCCCGGCCCGCGCAGATGGCGAAGAACTAGTGCAGCAGCACCGTCCGACGGTCGGTCTTTTTGTCACCCAAGGAAACTCAGGAAATGGAGCGCGATTTAATCCAACACGCGAGCTTCGTCTCAGCGACAAATCCAAACTGATCCTGGGATCCTACAGTTTACACTGGAATCTACGTCTGCACATGAATCGCAATGTCACGCGTCAAAACGTGCTGATTGATGACCCGTATGTCACAACCCCCTTAACCTTACCCAATGGTTCTGTGTTAAATAAAGGTTATCAGTTTATCGTGCAGGAGGCTTACCTGCAGAAGTCCAGTGATACCTTCCTCGTCCAGGCTGGCGTGATACCTCATGCATGGGGTAGCGCCGACACCATCAGCCCCTTAGCTTTGTTTAATCCACAAGACGTACGCCTTGGTTTTCTCGGTGACAAGGACTTCCAGTCAGCGCCTATACCCTCTGTCCGCCTCGCACTCCTGGGCGATGGATCAACTCTCAATTTTATTTACACACCTTGGCGCGGCGCCACTCTGCAGCCATTACGAGGACAAAACTGGTATGTAAGTCCAGATAATTTCACCTCGTTCACGATTAACTACTTAGCAAATACCAAGGTAGAGACGGCAAATAATTTTGCAGTGAAATATGATATTAACGTCAGCAGTGGTGATCTTGCTCTCATTTATTACCGCGGTGCTGACTACGACTTTGTCGAAAGACCTATTGGTACACGCGTCGAGAACAATCAACCCCTCGTCATCGATATCCAACAGGTGACACTGGAAAAGACGGCATTCGGTGCGTCCTACAGCCGCGCCATGGATGAATGGGTTATCAAGAGCGATGCCCTTTACACCTTAGATAAAAAAGTCATGCCTAAGATTGACTACGATAAAATTGACGATCAATCGCAGGTTTTCCCGATCGAGCTAAAAACAACTCCGGCCTACCAATTTACCGTAGGGGTCAATTACTTTGCTTCACTGAAAAGCTTTTTTGGCATACCTCTCAGCGAAACTGTGCTTGTTGCAGAGTATTACCGACAACGATTTCTCAGGCCCGACCTGACGCAGCCATTTTTGGGCGACATCCTTATCACAGCCGCACGCACAACGTTTCTTGATGGGCGCCTCGAAGCCCTCGCAAACTATGCTTTAGACCTATACGCCAAGGGTACTGTTTGGGGTGGTAAACTTACTTTTTCCGACGAGGACATCAAGCACAGCCTGACCCTGCAAAGTTTTGACGGCAAGTATCCAGGGGTCAGCAACATCGGTTCGGTATTTTACTATTGGAGGAACAACGATTTTGTCGCTTATGAGCTGAGCTATCAGTTATAAGCATCCAATTTCCCGAACCTTTTCTTAGTTGTATTCTTGTTCTGTTAAAGTCGCTGCAACATTGACCCGATAATCGGCCAGGGTGCCCGATGCGAACAGCTCGGTGCCTACGGGAGGTAACGGTCGATGGCGCGCTTCTTTCGCTTTAGCACTAAAATGCCCTGGCTAGTCGTAGCCCTTTTTTGCGTTCTGGCTGGCGGCGTCTCAACAGTCGCACCGAAGGCGCAAGTGACAGCTCGTCTGTTAGAGGTTCTGCCGGAGAAGCATCCAGCTGTATTAAGTTATCAAGCATTTCAGCGGACCTATGAAGCCGGTGACATGATTGCTATCACCCTCGCCAACCCGACTCTTTTCGCGCGCGAAACCTTGACGCAGATTCGCGAACTCACCACCAATATCGAAGCGATCGTGGGTATCACTGGGGTAACATCTTTAACGACGCTCCAACTACCAAACGTTGTAAACGAGGGCGTTGAATTTGCCAAATTGGTACCCGACGAAGACTTCTCCACCATGACGGATGCCGACCTGGCGCAGATCCGCGAGAAAGCGATGACCAATCTCCTCGTCTCGGGAAATCTCTTGAACAAAGAGGGGACGACAACAGCGATTTTCGCCGAAACTAAAGCAAACTTAAGTAAGATCGAGCAACGCGAGACTCTAGCACTCGTCAAAGCTGAAGTAGAAAAGTTCCGCGCAAAAGGCGCGGACATACATATTAGCAGTAGTGGATTTGTCGAGGTGGAAGTCGAGGGGCTCCAATCGCGCTTATTTTCTCAGTTTTGGGTTCTCAGCGCCCTCGGAATTTTTCTTTGGTTATTCATGACTCTTGGATCCGTCTCTCTAGCTGGAACAGGTGCCATCTTTGCTGCAGTTACGTACCTTATTGCCCATGCTAGCTTAAACCTATTAAACGCACACCTTAACACATCATACGATATGATTAGTGCTGCGGTACCGACGATGATCGTCGCCATTGCGATGGTTATCGCCACGCCTATACTTGTGCAATTCCAGCAATCCTTGGCACTATCTGGCAATAAGACCGAAGCCATCGCCACCTCTTTCCTCATCAGACAGTCACACCTGGTTATGCTAGCGGTAGGGATCGCTCTGATTGCCTTGGTAAACATCGCAACGGGCTTTAGCCCATTGCGCACGGTCGGAATTGCGATGGGACTTGGTCTCGGAGTATCTGTGACCTGTGCTCTCCTACTTCTACCTGCACTGCTTGCTGTCGATCTTCGATTCGCGCCGTCGCACCAAAATGTCAAACTACGTGAGTCAATGAAGCAGCTGATTACGTCCTTACATTTGCGTCACAGATCATCACAATACATAGTTCTTTTCGTTCTGATGAACGGATTAGCGTTTGGTTTATTCAGCGCGAGTAAAGTGCCCTTCGAGACCACACCGGTAAGGTTTCTTCAGAATCAGATTCCAGCGCAAAGAGAGCTTGAATACTTCAACAAAACTCTGGGTGGCCCAGAAATGATTGATGTGGAAGCAACGTTAAAAGACCCTAACCAAAACTTCTTTCAAAGCGGGCCGCTTAAGTCTTTAAACGAAGTGCAGAAAAACTTTAATGATCGCTTCTCTCACGAGGTTTCAAGAACCGTCTCCATAGCCGACTATTTCAAAGAACTACACAAAGCTTTCACGCCAGGGGTCACGGCAGCAAATGCAATGCCTGAAAAAGAAGAGGACTACAAAAATTATGCTGATCTTCTCGAGCTTTCAGATGGCAAAATGCTTGGCAAAATGGTGACCATCGACAAACTACGTGCGCGCATGATGGTTTCGCGTCGTCTTGTCGGATGGGATGTTGCGCGTGCCAATGCCTTTATAGATAACGACATCCCGCAAATCGCCAATGGCACGATCGACTTCAAGGTAGCGGGTTTGGCTGGATTCATCCGCTCTTTAGACGACATGTGCCGGGGCTACCGTGAGAATCTGATGTATGCTTGCGTGATTCTTCTAGCTCTCGTCGCAGGCACCATGGCACACAGCTTCGCTCTAGGCGGGATTTTGGGCTTGTTAACACTGGGTGCCTATGTTGTCCCGATGATTGGGATGCATATCGCCGGTTCGCCGATCAACCTGAGCGCCGTCTTTGGTCAAAGCTGCGTGGCGCTCGCCTGCCTTGCTGCCGTGGCACCTATCGTCATTGCCTTTCATAACCCATTAAGATCGCAAGGCACCTCTTGGCGCCATCAGCTTTGGCAGGCGGCCGTATACGGCGCCCCCGAGGTTCTTGTGAACGCCCCGTTGATAGGTCTAATTTTTGCGAATCTTTGGTTTAGCGGTTTGGCTATATTTGGCCACCTCGGTATGCATATCCTAGCATCCTCAATGGGCATTGCCATCCTACTCGCCCTGGCCCTGCCTTTGGTGACAGGTGTGCCAGAAAAAAAGTCTGACGTGGGTTCGTCTCAAGATCACAAGCCGCGCCCTAGTCATGCCGCCTAGACAGGCCGCCTAGAAACGGGCGCGAGGGAGGCAAACTGAGCTATCAGTCGCGCTCCCTCGATAGACCGAAGCCTAGATTCGCTCATTATTTGTGAAATTGTTCCTCTTCTGTGGATCCAGCGTAGGCGGCTGTCGCTGCCTGCCCACCGCTTACCGTCATCAGAATCTTGTCAAAGTACCCTGTACCGACTTCTCGCTGATGTTTGGTGGCAGTGTAGCCTTCAGCCTCTTTCTTAAACTCACGCGACTGTAAATCCACAAATGCCGTCATACCTTTGTCTTTATACGCATAAGCAAGGTCGTACATGTGGTAGTTGACCGAGTGCCAACCAGCTAAGGTTATAAACTGGAATTTATATCCCAGCTCGGCTAGGTCAGTCTGGAAACTGGCGATCTGTTTGGCGCTGAGCTTCTTCTCCCAATTGAATGAAGGCGAGCAGTTATAGGCCAGATACTTATTAGGATACTTGGCATGGATAGCCTTACTAAACTCTCTAGCCTCGCCAATATCGGGAACTGAAGTCTCAAACCACAAGAGATCAGCATAAGGGGCGTAGGCGAGAGAACGAGCTATCGCCGATTCCAGACCAGCTTTAACACGGAAGTACCCCTCACTTGTTCTCTCACCGGTGATAAAGGACTTATCATAGGCGTCAATATCCGAGGTGAGTAGGGTGGCGCCCAGAGCGTCCGTACGCGCCACGATGCAAGTCGGGACATTGCATACATCCGCCGCCAAACGGGCAGCTGTGAGCGTCCGAATAAACTGAGATGTGGGGACGAGCACTTTACCACCAAGGTGACCGCACTTCTTCTCCGCCGCCAACTGATCCTCGAAGTGGACGGCGGCTGCGCCAGCCTCGATCATACCCTTCATCAATTCAAATGCATGGAGTGGCCCACCAAATCCCGCCTCAGCATCAGCTAGGATCGGTGCATACCAATCCTCGACCGTCTCCTTACCCTCGCCCTGCTCGATGAGGTCAGCGCGCGCTAGTGCGGCATTGATACGCCGCACTAGGGCCGGAACGCTATTTGAAGGATAAAGGCTCTGGTCGGGATAAGTTTGGCCGGACAAGTTGGCATCAGCAGCTACCTGCCAGCCGCTCATGTAAATGGCCTTGAGCCCCGCTTTAACCATCTGCACGGCCTGAGCCCCTGTCAGCGCACCTAATGCGTTGACATAACTTTCGCTCTGTAGCTGGCGCCAAAACCGGTCGGCACCGTGCTTTGCCAAGCTGTACTCAATGTTCAACGCAGGCCTTAGCTGGGCTACCTCAGTGGCACTGTAAGGGCGTTTAATACCCTGCCAACGTGGGTTACTGGCCCAGTCTTTTTCGAGGGCACTGACGGCAGCCTTTTTGTCCGGTCTCATGGCTAAATTCCTTATGCACAGGGGTTATGGCGTCAGCTCAGCATAAGCTGGCAGCGTGAGAAATTCAGCAAACTCGGGATCAAGCACTAAACCATCGAGAATCTCGGCAGCACGCACATAGGCAGATGCACCTAGTTTATCTAGTTCAGCATCTCTCAGTTTACGAAACAATTCCTTGTTGAGGTGCCGTCCGTCATCTAGCATACAGCTCTGATGGACCCATTGCCATAGTTGAGCGCGCGCAATTTCTGCCGTCGCCGCATCTTCCATAAGATTATGCAGCGCGACTGCGCCATTTCCGCGCAGCCACTGGTCGATATATTGCAAAGCAACGTTGATATTCCCTGCAACGCCCGCCAGCGTGACTTTACCTCCCGGAACATGCAGCGTCGTCAAGTCAGAGGCATTGACCTGTACCTCTGATCGCAGCTTCTCACGTTGATGCGGCTTCGCCCCCAGCACTGCGTCGAAAGCATTGGTCGCCACCTCAACCAAATCGGGATGCGCAATCCATGTGCCGTCAAATCCGGCATGAGCCTCGCGATCCTTGTCTTCCTTAACCTTAGCCATAGCCACCCGGTTGACCTCTGGATCTTTGCGACTAGGGATAAATGCGGCCATCCCACCCATAGCATGGGCGCCGCGTTTATGACATGTCTGCACAAGGAGATCGCAGTATGCGCGCATGAAGGGCACCGTCATCGTCACTTGGGCTCGATCTGGGAGATGACGTGACTGATCGTGACTAAACTTTTTAATAATACTAAAAATGTAATCCCAACGGCCGGCATTGAGACCTGTGATGTGGTCCTTGAGCTCAAAGAGAATCTCGTCCATCTCAAATGCAGCGGGCAGGGTCTCGATGAGCACGGTAACTTTGATCGTGCCGCGAGGAATACCGAGATAATCTTGTGCAAAATTGAAGACCTGATTCCACAGCCTCGCCTCGAGATGACTTTCCATCTTGGGCAGGTAAAAATACGGACCACTACCGCGCGCTAATTGCTCCCTTGCGTTATGGAAAAAAGCCAGACCGAAGTCGACCAGCGCCCCAGACATCGGCGTGCCGTCGACAGTCAGGTGCTTCTCCGGCAAATGCCAACCGCGGGGTCGCAGGAGCAAGGTGGCAATTTTGTCATTCAGTTTGTAGTCTTTGCCGGCTTCATTTGTGAAAACGAGCTGCCGCCGCACTGCCGCCTGCACATTGATCTGCCCCTGCATCGCATTAGTCCAAGTGGGCGACAACGAGTCTTCAAAGTCGCACATGAATGCTCGGGAGCCAGAATTGAGGGCGTTGATCATCATTTTGGCCTCGGCGGGCCCGGTGATCTCGACACGGCGGTCGAGTAGATCATTAGGAGTGGGCGCCACCGTCCAATCCGCTTTACGTATGTGCTCGGTCTCAGGTAGAAAGCCAAAGCTCCTACCTTGACTTATCTGATGCTGCCGCTGCCGTCTGCGCTCAAGTAGGGCAAGACGTTGATAATTGAACTCTTGATGCAGGGCATAGAGAAATTTGCGCGCTTCGGGCGTCAGCACCTGCCGCTCAAATTGTGGATGATGAGGGGCCTCGATAGCCACATCAGCAACATAGGGGTGATTTTTTGCACTCATAGGTCCTCCCAGCATCTTCAATTGTGGTCTGAACTAAACTTCGTCCGTCTCCCTGAGCTTAGCTAGCACGCTATAATCCTCGAGCGTGGTGGTATCGCCACTACTCTCACGTCCCGCGGCTATATCGCGCAAGAGCCGCCGCATGATTTTACCTGATCTGGTCTTGGGCAGAGCCTCGGCAAAGTGGATCGACTCTGGGCGCGCTAGGGCTCCGATCTGCTTGACCACATGCTCGGATAGCTCTGCCTTCAATGTCGCTGAGGGCTTGAATTTGGCCTCTAACGTGACAAAAGCGTGAACAGCCTCACCTTTGAGATCATGAGGAGCCCCAACCACAGCAGCCTCTGCTACGGCGTGATGGCTAACCAGCGCACTTTCGATCTCCATCGTGCTCAGCCTATGACCCGATACGTTGAGAACGTCATCGATGCGTCCCATGATCCAGTAATAGCCGTTGCTATCCCGACGCGCTCCGTCCCCAGTGAAATAGTAGCCTGGTATCTGACTCCAGTATTGTTTTTTAAACCGCTCGTCATCACCCCAGATGGTCCGCAGCATGCCAGGCCATGGTTTCTTGATTACTAAGAACCCACCCTGATCATCCGGCACAGACTTACCGTGCATATCAACCACATCAGGCACGATGCCAAAGAACGGGCGCGTTGCCGAACCAGGGACCGTCGATACCGCTCCAGGTAACGGCGCGATCATGATGCCGCCGGTTTCTGTCTGCCACCACGTGTCTACAACGGGGCAGCGCCCCCCACCGATGACATCGCGGTACCACATCCACGCTTCTGGATTGATCGGCTCTCCAACGGTACCGAGCAAACGCAAGGACCTGAGATCATACTGTCGCGGTATGTGCGACCCTTGACGCGCAAAAGCTCTGATCGCCGTCGGTGCCGTATAGAGGATGCTCACCTTGTGCCGTTCGACAATCTGCCAAAAACGCCCCCAATCGGGATGATTAGGCGCTCCCTCGTACATCACAGTCGTGGCACCATTGGCCAAAGGTCCGTAAACAACGTAGGAATGACCGGTGACCCACCCTAAATCGGCGGTGCACCAGTAAGTGTCCTCATCTTTGAGGTCGAAAATCCACTTACTCGTAAGAGTTGTATGCAGCAGGTAACCAGCGGTCGTGTGCATGATGCCCTTGGGCTTGCCCGTGCTACCGCTCGTATAGAGGAGAAACAGGGGATGCTCAGCATCGACTGCCACTGGTTCGCAGTGCGGCGCGGCTTTGGCCAAGACCTCGTGCCACCAGTAATCACGCCCGGTGGTCATCGGTACCACGTCACCGGTGCGGCGTAGCACAAGTACCTTCTCGACAGACGGAGATTTAAGTAGTGCTTGATCGACATTTTGTTTAAGCGGGACGACGGCACCGCGGCGGTAACCCCCGTCTGCCGTGATCACGAGTTTAGCCTGTGCATCATTGTTACGATCAGCGATTGCTTCGGCGCTAAAGCCGCCGAACACCACATTATGCGTAGCTCCGATGCGCGCACAGGCGAGCATAGCGATCGCTAACTCAGGAACGAGCGGCATGTAGATCGTGACGCGGTCGCAGGGTTTGATACCGAGATCCTTGAGCGCACTGGCACAGCGACTGACTTCACGATGGAGATCATTGTAGGTGAGCGTGCGCGTCTCGCCGGA